>ERZ836358.2094-NODE-2094-length-16597-cov-5.206505_pt1 | contig 16597 bp, 16 predicted proteins | sample MGYA00519942_ERZ836358 | MGnify/ENA primary metagenome ERZ836358 (study PRJEB31850, sample SAMEA3708798) | human gut metagenome | biome: human gut; feature: human-associated habitat; material: faeces | place: China | collected 2014 ...
GTGCAACATGAAAACAGCATATTTGCGATATGCAATTCAACGCTGTTGCTGTTGCATTGAAAAGTTGAATTGCTATATTTTTCTTTTGAACAAAAAAGGAGTAAGACCAATGGCTGAAGAGATCAAAGTCCCCGCAGGCGTATATGATATGGTGACCCGCTGCATGGAGCAGGAATTCCCCGACAATGTGGCTATCCGCTATGTGGCCGCCGACGGCAAGACCGTCGTGGAAAAGAAGTACCGCGAGTACGCGCAGGACATCCGCCGGATGACTGCCTACCTCAAGGCAGAAGTGCCCGGCATCAAGGGCCAGCGTATTGCGCTGCTGAGCCGGAACAGCTACGAGTACTGTGTGGCATCCTTCGGCATCATCCTTGCAGGGGGCGTCCTCGTGACCCTCAACCAGAAAAAGGCGTGGGAGGAGCTGGAATATGAGCTGGGTCTTGTGGAACCGGCCCTCATCCTGAACGACGGCATCGACTACGGCTGCCGTGCCGAGCTGAAAGCCGCCTACGGCCCGAAGCTCCGTCCGATGGACTGCTATCGGGACACCGCCCCCGGTGAGCTGACCAACTGCATCGGCCACGATGACCTGATGATGCTGATGTTCACCTCCGGCACCACCGGCCGCAGCAAGGGCGTCATGCTCTCGGAGCGGAATATGTGCGCCAGCCTCTGCACCTACGGTGCCCGGGCTGAGAACTGGATCACGTCCCGTCTGCCGGAGGGTCAGAAGCTGCCGCTGAGCCACATGACCCTGCTGCCCCTCTTCCACATGGCCTGCTTCGTCTGCGTCATGTCCTACCCGCCCGCCGGCTGGGCACTGAACCTCTGCAGCGACATCCGTGACTTCTACCGCGACCTCGGCCTGATGCACAGCGACATCATGGCCTCGGCCCCCATGCTGGTGGAGACGGTTTACAACGACTTCAAGCGGGGCCGCGTCAGCCGCCTCAACGGCCTGTGGGACCTGTGCTGCTCCTCTGCTGCCCTCGACCCCAAGATGCTGCTGGAGCTGGCCCAGAACGGCTTCGTCATCAACCAGTGCTACGGCATGACCGAGACCTTCGGCGACGGCATCCTGAACTTCACCCAGACGGCCGACCACATGAGCGCCGTGGGCAAGCCCGACGACCACGTTCAGTATAAGCTGGACGAGACCGGCGAGATCTGCATCAAGGGCGACTGCGTGATGCTGGGCTACTACAAGGACCCCGAGGCCACGGCAGAGGTCATCGACGCCGACGGCTGGTTCCACACCGGCGACCTTGCCCGGATGGACGAGGAGGGCTACTACTACATCACTGGCCGCAAGAAGAACCTCATCATCCTCGCCAGCGGCGAGAACGTCAGCCCCGAAGAGATGGAAAAGAAGCTGGCCCTCTGCCCGGCCATCATCGAGTGCATCGTGAAGGAGAAGGGCCAGAAGATCTGTGCCGTCGTCTACTGCCCTGAGGATAAGCAGGAAGAGGTCAGAGCCTTCGTCACCGAGACCAACCGCACCCTGCCGCTTTATAAGCGCATCAGCGCGGTGGAATTCACCGCCGAACCGCTGCCCCGCAACGCTCTGGGCAAGCTGCTGCGGAAGTAAACAATAAAACAGCGAAAAAGGACACGCCGCGTAGTTGCATTTCTCTGTCGAAACAGGTATTATTACGTTGAGGCAGAAAATGTCAGCTGCCGGCGTTTCGCTGCAAGAAAGAAAAACAGCAAGGAGCGACAAAAATGATAAATACTGTATATGAGCTCATCACGGACGTCATGGCGAAGCAGTACCCCGACCGGGTGGCTTTCCGCTATGTGGCCGCCGATGGCAAGACTGTGGTGGAAAAGACCTACGCCCAGTATGTGCAGGACATCCGCAGGGCCGTTACTTATTTTAAGGAGAATATCCCCGACATCAAGGGCAAGCGTGTCGGCATCATGAGCCGCAACTGCTATGAGTACGGTGTCAACAGCTTCGGCGCTATCCTCGCCGGGGCCGTCGTCGTGACCATCAACCAGAAAAAGACCTGGCCCGAGCTGGAATATGAGCTGGGCCTTGTCGAGCCTTCCCTCATCGTCAACGACGGCATCGACTATGGCTGCCGCCCCGACATCGAGGCTGCCTACGGCGATAAACTCCGCCCGATGGACGCCTTCAAGGACAGCGCGCCTGCAGAGCTTGTTGACTGCGTGGGCCATGATGATTTGATGGTGCTGATGTTCACTTCCGGCACCACCGGCCGCAGCAAGGCCGTCATGCTCTCGGAGCGCAACTTTTTTACCACTGTGGAGTGCCAGGTCAAATTCGGCGACGCCATGCTGGACTATAAGCACGAGCATATGCCCGAGGACAAAAACGACGTCCTGAGCAACTTCGCTATCCTGCCCCTGTTCCATCTGGGTACGTTCATCTGCCTCTTCGTTTGGGCCTGCAAGGGCTGGGCGCTGAACCTCTCCGCCGACATCCGCGACTTCTATCGCGACCTCGGCCTGATGCACAGCGATGCCATCGCTGTGGCTCCCATGCTGATGGAGGCCATCTACAAAGACGTCAAGCGGGGCCGCCGCGCCCGCCTGAACGGCATCTGGAACCCCTGCGGCTCCTCTGCCATGTTTGACGGCGCCATGCTGGCCGAGCTGGCACAGCAGGGCATGATGATCACTCAGGTGTACGGCATGACCGAGACCTGCGGCGACGGCATCATCAACTACGAGCAGGACGAAAGGCACATCCGCGCCGTGGGCAAGCCCGACGACCACGCCGAGTACAAGCTGGACGAGACGGGCGAAATTTGCATCCGCGGCGGCTGCGTCATGCTGGGTTATTACAAGGACCCCGAGGCCACCGCAGAAGTCCTCGACGCCGACGGCTGGTTCCACACCGGAGACCTGGCCCGTGTGGATGAGGACGGCTTCTATTACATCACCGGCCGCAAGAAGAATATCATCATCCTCGACAACGGTGAGAACGTCAGCCCCGAAGAACTGGAAAATCTGCTGTCCAAGTGCGAGGCCGTCAAGGAATGCATCGTCAGGGAGAAGGGCAAGAAGATCTGTGCCGTCATCTACTGCGGCGAGGCCGACCAGCAGACCGTCCGCGACTTCATCACCGAGACCAACCGCACCCTGCCGCTCTACAAGCGGATGAGCGCCGTGGAGTTCAGCACTGAGCCTCTGCCCCGCACCGGCACCGGCAAGCTGCTGCGCAAGTAAGAATAAACCGGGCAGGCTGCGGAATACTGGAAAAGAGCCGCAGCCGCCTTTAATGGAACTACGAAAGGAAGATTCAAACTATGGAAAGAACCGAGATCGTGTCCCAGATCCTTGCAATTCTGGAAGATGTTGCAGAAATTTCCCCCGAGGATGTGAACGAGAACAGCGTCCTCATGGATGACCTCGATCTGTCTTCGATGGAGATCCTGACCGTCGTGGCTGACCTTGAGGAGACCTTCGGCCTGCGTATCCCCGAAAAGGAGCTGCGCAACTTCGTCACCGTCAGCGATCTGGCCGACTATCTGGCTGCGCACGCGGGGGAATAAGGGATGGATGCCGAACAGCGCTCCGTTTTTCAGGGCATCGTCTACTATTACCGCGAAAACATGGTCAACTGCCGCTATCAGGTGACGCTGAAAGACGCCGTGGACGGTGCGCTCTTGCAGCAGGCTCTGGATGCGGCCCGGGCAAAAGCACCCTACTATTTCCAGAAGCCGGTGTGGGAGAAAAAGCTGCTCCACCTCGAACCGTCGGACGCCCCCTGCCCGGTGCGGCAGGGCAGTGCAAAGCCCGAATTTCCGGACGAGAACGGCTTTACTGTTGCCCTGAGCTATGAGGGGAAAGTCGTCTACTTTGACTGGTTCCACTTTCTGGCCGATGGCCGGGGCATAGCGCCCTTTATGACGATGGTGCTGCAGTTTTACTGCAACCTGCGGTACGGAACGGCCTTTGAGGGCCGTGCCCTCGTGACCGACCCTCCCTACGACATCGAAGACATCTTGGCCAAGTATCCCGAGAGTCAGGTGGCCAACGATATGCAGCGCCCCGTGGTGCAGACCTTTGAAGAGACGCCCACCTGCTGCCGTGTCCGGCTGGAAAAGGCCGGGCTGGTGGACGCCGCCCTCCGCTGCGGCGTCAAGCCCTTCAGCACCCTTACGGCTCTGCTCTGTAAGGCGGTGCGGGCGTATCTGGACAAGGACGAGGTGCTCTACAGCTACTCGACAGACGCCCGGGACGCGCTGGGTGCGCCGAACGCCCTCTACAACTGTGTGGCCTCCTTCCAGCGCAAGCTGCCGCTGACGGCAGATGCCCCGCTGGCCGAAGTGGCTGTGGGCGTAGACGCGGACCTGAAGGCGAACCTCGCCCCGGAGAAGAAGATCTTCCGCATCGCCGAGCAGATGGGCTGGGTCTACCGGGTCTACCAGCAGAAGGCCAGTCTCAGCATCAAGAAGCGCATCTTCCAGATGGGCGAATACATCAGCGGCTTTCCGGCCGACTTCTGGGTGAGCTATCTGGGCGACCCCTTCATACCGTCCAGCCCGGAGCTGACCCGGTACATCGAGGATTTCCAGACGTGGGTGCCCGCTGACGGCGCATCCATCGGTCTGGAAGCCACCAGCCTGCACGGGGTCATCACCCTCTGCATCAAGAACAAGGTGCCCCGCCCCGACTTTGCCGAGGCCCTGCGCGCCGCTTTCGAGGCCGAAGGCATCCGGGTGCTGGAGGCCGTGGAGCTGGGGGAAGACCTTACATAAGAAAAAACCTCTCCGTCACGCCGTAGGCGTGACGGAGAGGTTTTCTTTATCCTAAACGTAATTTTTACACCGATTTTTCATATGTCATACTTTTCCGAAAAAATCGCCTGAAAAGACGATTTTTCCCTTGCATCCAACAGTGTATCGTGGTAAGATAGGCCGAATGCGACCGAAACACACTGGGAAACGGAAAAAAGTGAGGAAAATCGTATGGAAAAAAATAAAAACAGCGGCTCGCTCCTAGCGAAAAAGATGGCAGTATCTCTGGTCTGCGGCCTTGCGGCAGGCTTTGCCTTTATGATGCTGCGTGAGAAGCTCGTTGCTTCCGGCAACAGCGGCATCTGGCAGACCATCAACGACCTGCTCTTTCAGGACATCACCACCGAGGGCGCAGAACGTGCACTGGGCCTGTTCTATATCATTGGCCAGCTCTTCATCAAGGCATTGCAGCTGGTCATCATCCCGATGGTGTTCACCTCCATCGCGCTGGCCATCGGCAGCATCGCCGACACCCGCACCATGGGCCGCATCTCGGCCAAGACCCTCTTCTGGTTCCTGCTGTGCTCCTTTATGGCGCTGGCACTGGCCGGCTGCGTGGGCTATGCCACCTATTCCATGGGCCTGTTCAACACCCACATCGAGGGCCTGACCGAGGCCGCCGGCTCCACCGGCTCCAACCCCCTGAACGTGGTGCTGAACGTCATCCCCTCCAACATCGTCACGGCGTTCGGCAGCAACAACGCGGTGCTCTCCTCCGTCTTCCTCGCCGTGGCCGTGGGTCTGAGCATGAATGTGCTGGGTGAGAGCCGCACGGCCACCCTCCGCCGTCTGCTGGGCGAGGTGAACGATGTGGTGGTGGTCTTCCTCAACTTCGTGGTCACGACCTTCGCCCCCTTCGCTGTCTTCGTGCTGCTGACCCGCACCTTCGCCATCTACGGCATCGACTACCTCAAGCCTGCGCTGGTGTACGTGGTAGTCACGGTGGCTCTGCTCTTGGTCTTCCTGCTGGTGGCCTACCCCTTGGTGGTGGCGCTGGGCGCGAAGCAGAACCCCATCACCTTCATCAAGAAGATCGCCAATGTGGCCGTCTTCGGCTTCTCCACCTCCTCCAGCGCGGCGACCCTGCCCCTGAACATCAAGGTCTGCACCGAGGACTTCGGCGTCGATGAGTCCATCGCCTCCTTCGTCCTGCCGCTGGGCATGACCATCAACATGGACGGCACTGCCATCATGCAGGTGGTCGCCACCGTCTTTATCGCGGGCTGCGCCGGATACACCGTCACGCCCGCCCAGCTGGTCGTGGTGGCTCTGCTGGCTCTGCTGGCCTCGGTGGGCACCCCTGCCGCTCCCGGCGCAGGTGCCGTCATCCTCTTCACCATCCTGTCCGGCGCGGGCTTCGTCAACGACAGCGCCCTGCTGGCCTACTCCCTCATCCTTGCCATCAACCGCCCCATCGAGATGCTCGTCACCTCCCTGAACGTGGTGGGCGACGCAGTCGCCAGCATCTGTGTGGCCAAGAGCGAGGGCCTGCTGAACGAGGAAAAGTTCAACGCATAATTGACCTGTGATATACAAAAGCGCCTCTCCGGTAAAGCGGAGGGGCGCTTTTTGCTCCGGACAGTCCTCTTTTTTACACAAAGTCCTCAGCCGACGCCGGGGTTTTACACCGATTTTGCGCCGGTATGGTTTCGGGCCGGGGGCGTGGGCGGTAAAATAAGGCCGTTCCCAAGGATCAAAAAAGAGAGAGCGAGCCTGTGAGGCTCATGGAAAGAGAGGACTTTCAGGTATGAAAGAGAATAAAATGTCCCGCCGCCGCTTTTTGAAGGCTGGTGCTTTTGCGTCTGCTGCCGGTATGCTGGCCGCTGCTCCCGCAGCCGCCAATGCCGCTGCACCCAACGTGGACAAGGCAGCAGAGGAAGAAAACGGCCTGCTGGGCATCTTCGGCGGCAAGCCCAAATATGTCTTCCTCTTCATCGGCGACGGCATGGGCACGGCCCAGATCCAGTCTGCCCGCTTCTACAAGGGCACGGTGGAGAACAACGGCGCCGTCACTGAAGGCGAGCTGAGTTTCACCCAGTTCCCCGAGGTGGGCAGCGTGACCACCTATGACAGCACCTCCTTCTGCCCCGACTCCGCTTCCACCGCCACCTCCATCGCCACCGGCCACAAGACCGAGAGCGGCGTCATCAATATGTGCCCCTGGACCCGCGATGTGCCCTATGAGACCATCGCCGAGAAGCTCCATGCCCAGAAGAACTACAAGGTGGGTGTCGTCTCCTCCGTCAACATTGACCACGCCACCCCTGCTGCCTTCTACGCACACCAGAAGACCCGCAAGAACTACTACGCCATCGGCAAAGAGCTGGCCGCCTCCGGCTTCGAATACTTCGCAGGCGGTGAGTTCCAGAAGGTGAACGGCGACGGCACCGGCCCCAACAACCACGAGATCGCTGCCCAGAACGGCTACAACGTCGTCACCCGTCAGGCAGACGCCGCCGCCCTCAAGGCCGGTGCAGGCAAGACCCTCATCATCGCGGAGGCACTGGCCGACGGCAAGGCCATGAACTACGCCATGGATGCCGCCGCAGGCGAGTGGCAGCTGACCGACTACGTCAAGAAGGGCATCGAGCTGCTGGACAACAAGAAGGGCTTCTTCCTGATGACCGAGTCCGGCAAGATCGACTGGGCCTGCCATGCCAACGATGCTGCCGCCTCCATCCATGACGTCCTCGAGATGAGCAACGCCGTGCAGACTGCGGTGGACTTCTACAACGCCCACCCCAACGACACCCTCATCCTCGTCACCGCCGACCACGAGACCGGCGGCATGGCCATCGGCTACAAGACCACCAACTACGACACCTTCCTGACCAACCTCACCTACCAGAAGATGTCCTACGCCAAGTTCGACTCCACCTACGTCAAGGGCTACATCGCCAACAAGACCCCCTTTGAGGCTGCAATGGCCGACGTGAAGGCCAACTTCGGCCTGACCCTGCCCACCGACCCCGATGCCGCCAAGGCAGGCAAGCTGCTGCTGACCGACTACGAGGTGGAGAACCTGCGCAAGGCCTACGAGCGGACGCTGGCCGTCGGTGCTGCCTCCCAGAAGGAGATGAGCCAGCAGGATTATGAGCTGTACGGCACCTACATCCCCTTCAGCATGGCCGTCTGCCACACCATCAACCACAAGTCCGGCATGGACCACACCACCTATGCCCACACCGGCGCTCCCGTCAACATCTATGCGCTGGGCGTCGGCGCGGAGAAGTTCCGCGGCGTCTTTGACAACCCCGAGATCTACCACAAGCTGGCTGAGCTGACCGGCGTGCAGTAAGCCCTTCTCTTCAAACGAAAAAAGCCTGTGCAGACCCTCCCGGGGCGGGAGAGCTGCACAGGCTTTCTTGTATTCACAGGTGGATGGTGCAGCCGCGGCCCAGCATCTGGGCCAGCAGCATGAGGGTCGAGATGCCGAAGCACCCGCCCATCAGCAGCAGGCAGAGCACCACCGAGCCGAAGTCGCACCGGCACGCGCCGGGCCGGGCCGAGTAGTAGAGCACCTCACACCCCAGCAGGATGAGTCCCGCCGCCGGAAGTACCTGCCAGATGACCAGCCACGGCAGGCCGGGCAGGAAGCGGGCCAGCAGGAAGAGCACGCCCGCCGCGATGAGGCAAACGCCCAGCGTCAGGGTGCCCACCCGGCGCAGGGGCTTATTCGTCGTGTTCTGTTCCATCATCCGTCACCTCGTTTTCGTTCACCACGGGAGAGGAGAGCAGCGGGGCTTTTTCCGGATGATCGGCCTCGTCGGCGTGGTATTCGCAGAAGTCGGCATCCTCGGGGACATCCTTGGAAGCATCCGGCTTTTTGGCCGGATGGGGGCCTTTCACCAGCCAGACGCCGCAGACGATGAGGACCACACAGACCACCACATCCGGCAGGCTGGCCATGACGAGATAGAGGGCGCGGAAAACGGGGGAGGAGTGGCCCCAGCGGTAGACGAGGTCGCCGAGAATGTTCATGATGAGGTTCTGGTAGGCGATGAGGGCACCGAAGGCGATGAGCGCCCAGCCCACCAGCTTGTGGCTGTCCAGCAGAGCCCGGGCCAGCCGTCTGTCGCGGGGGTCGAAGTGGATGAGGTAGTCGTCCTCCGGCGCGGTGTCCGCGAGGATCTGCGCCCGGAGGTTGAAGGTGTCAAAGAAGCTGTACATCCACACCACCACAAGCAGGAGCAGTACCGGGTTGAGCAGTGAGCTCACCATCCCGATGCAGCAGGCTGTAAGGATGAGGGAGAGACCCCGCTTCATATAGCCCTGATACATCTGGCCTGCGCCGGGGATAAACGCGCAGCAGAAGGTCAAAAATCCGTTTTTCAGCATAACGATCTCCTTACTTGATGTTTTCAGCCGCGTTCAGCAGGCTTTCCAGCGCAGAGGAAACGCGGGTGTAGAAGTTCTCTCCGGGGCGGGAGTCCACCGGCTTGCCCAGCTTCTCCGGCAGGAGCTTCGGGGGCTGCTTTTCCGGCAGCGTGACCTGAACGGCGGGCAGGAGGGTCTGCAGGTCGCGGCTGTGGTCGGTGACGAAGGTCAGCGCACCGGTGCGCCAGATGGTCAGCGCCAGCACAGCGGCGACGCCCGCCACCGCAGCCCGGCCGCAGGTGCTCTGCATCAGCCGCACCCAGATGGTGCCCATCACCGTCCGGTGGACGCTGCGGGGCGGGTCGGAGAGAGCGTCCGCAGTCAGCAGTGCAGTGTAGCGGTCGGTGCATTTGTCGCAGTAGGCGAGATGTTCGGCGGCTTCCAGCCGCCCCAGCTCATCCAGCTGTCCGGCAATGAGGGCGTGCAGCCCTTCGTCGCTCAGACAGCCGTCTTTCCGGAACGATTCCATTTAAATGCCCTCCTTTCCGGCTGCGCTCAGCTGCGCGGCCAGCATCTTTTTGGCCCGGTAGACCTGCGCCTCCACGGTTTTCTGGGGCCTGCCGCAGAGCCGGGCGGCTTCGGCGGCGGTGTGCTGCTCCAGCAGCACGAGGCGGCAGGGCGTCTTATAGGGTTCCCGCAGGTCGAGGATGCGCTGGGTCAGCTCTTCCTCGCCCAGCGCCTCCAGCAGCTGCGTTTCCGGCTCGCTGCCGGGCGGTGCGCCCTCCAGCGCAAGGACAGCGTCGCCGGGGGTGTTCATCCGGCGCGCCCATGCGCTGCGCAGGTAGTCCTTCGCTTTGTTGGAGGCGATGCGGGCCAGCCACTGCTTCTCGTACCCGACAGGACAGCGGCTCATGTTCCGCCACGCGGCGAGGAAGGTCTCCTGCGTCAGGTCCTGCGCATCGCCCTCGTCCGGCACCAGCTGGTGGCAGATGGTGTAGACGAGGGACTGGTACTTCTGCACCAGCCGGTCAAATTCCAGTGTGTTCAAGGGCTGCGCTCCGCCTCCTTTCTGCCCCGCGTTTCAAGCGCTCTGTCTATCCATACGAGACAGCGGGGCAAAAACCTGCAAAATCGTGGGAAAATTTTTGAAAATGTGGTAGAATGCTCTTATTACATACCAAAAAGGAGGAGATCCGATGGCCTCTGCCACAAAACAGGCCCTCTTGGCGGCCCTTTCCGCCGCGCAGGGCGAGTGCATCTCGGGCCAGCAGCTGGCCCGGCAGCTGGGCGTGAGCCGCGCCGCCGTCCACAAGGCCGCCGCCGCGCTGGCGGCACAGGGCTATGCGCTGGAAGCTGCCCCCCGGCGGGGCTATCGGCTGGCGGGGGGCGACCCCTTCTGTGCCGAGGCGGTGGGGGAGTATGACGCGCCCATCTTCCTCTATGACACGCTGGAAAGCTCCAACCGCACTGCCAAGACGCTGGCCCTTGAGGGTGCGCCCCACGGCACGATGGTGCTTGCCGGCCAGCAGACGGCGGGCCGGGGCCGGCTGGGGCGGCGGTTCGAAAGCCCGGCGGGAAAGGGCGTCTATCTCTCGCTGGTGCTGCGGCCCAGCCTGCCCATGACCGAGGCGCAGACCGTTACCGTCAGCGCGGCGGTGGCTGTCTGCCGGGCCGTGAAGAAGCTCTGCGGGCTGGAGCTGAGCATCAAGTGGGTCAACGACCTTTACTACAACGGCAAAAAGGTCTGCGGCATCCTGACCGAGGCCGGGGCCGACCTTGAGAGCGGCCAGCTGGAATGGCTGGTGGCGGGTATTGGCCTCAACCTCACCTCCCGCCCGGAGGACTGGCCCGAGGAGCTGCGGCCCATCGCGGGCAGCCTCTACCCCGGCGGGCCTGCGCCGGTGAGCCGGGCCGCGCTGGCGGGAGAGATCGCCCGCCAGCTGCTGGCCCTCTGCCCGGACTTCGACTGTCTGGACGAGTACCGCGCCCGGTGCTTTGTGCCCGGCCACTGGGTGACGGTCTGCGCCGGCGGCGAGAGCTACGCCGCAAGGGCGGTGGCCATCGACGACGCCGGGCGGCTCATCGTGGAGCGGGAGGCAGGCCGCACCGAGGTCCTCTGCCACGGCGAGGTGAGCATAAGACCGTCGCCGCTGGCGATAAGATAGTTGGGAATAAATAGAAAGAAAGCATCGGCAGACGCCCAGAGGGCACTGCGGATGCTTTTGCTTTCAGTAGAGCGAATGCCTCTCCCTTTGGGAGAGGTGTCATCGAAGGTGACGGAGAGGGCAAGGACGCCGACGGAGAAGCGCGAAGATGGCGATAATTTCGCTCTGACAAAGAGGCTGCTTATCGCTGTGCGGCGGTCGGCATTGTTGCTCCCAGAGAGAGCCTTTCAGAACACCCCGAAGCACACCAGCCCCAACGCAGCCGCGATGCCGATGACCTTCGGCACGCTGAGCTTGAATTTCTGAAGCAGGACGAAGCAGAGGATGCCGATGAAGAGGCCCGGCAGGCTGATGCCGCCTGCCTCGGTGAGGTAGGACTGACGGCACAGGCCCACCAGTACGCCCAGCACCATGCCGATGCAGATGGGCTTGACGATGCGCATGATGTAGCTCATGACCTTGCTGGTGCGGAATTTCTGGAAGAAGACTGCCGCCAGCAGGGTCAGGGTCAGGGTGGGGCTGAGGACGCCCAGCACGGCAAAGATGCCGCCCAGCATCCCGGCTGTCTTTGTGCCTGCAAAGGTGGCGGCGTTGACGCCCAGCGAGCCGGGGGTCATCTCAGCGATGGCGATGAGGTTCGTCAGGTCGGCGTCGGTCATCCAGCCATGGGAGGACATCTCATCCATGATGAGGGGGATCATGGAGGTGCCGCCGAAGCTGGTGAAGCCGATCTTTGCGAAGGCGATAAAGAGCTGGATGAGGGTCTCAGCTGCGGCCATGTTCGCTCACCCCCATCCAGACCAGTGCGATGACCACACCGGCGATCACCAGCGTCAGGTTGCTGATGGACGTAAAATAGCAGAGCACGAAGGCCGCCGCGCAGATAATGATGGCCGCCGCGCTGCGCAGGGCGTCTTTGCCCAGGGAGATGGCCGCGCCGCCGATGATGGGGGCCACGGCGCACTGGACGCCCCGGAGGGCCGACCAGACCCAGTAGTTGTCCTTGATGGCATCGTAGATGGCCGTTACGACGGTGAGGGTGATGACGGCAGGGATGCACAGGCCGACGGCTGCGCAGATGCCGCCCAAAGCCCCGGCCATCTGGTAGCCGAAGAGCATGGTGATGTTCACCACCATGATGCCGGGCAGGCTCTTGCCCACGGCGATGAGTTCCAGCAGGTCGCTCTTGGTCATCCAGCCCCGCTTGTCCACAAATTCCTGCTCCATCTGGGCAACGATGCTCCATCCGCTGCCGAAGGTGAAGGCACCGATCTTGATGAAAGAAAGAAGGATCCGCAGGGCCATCTGTGCACCGGCGGGGCGCTGCTGTGCGGTTTCTGTTTTAACTGCCTGTTTCACTGCTTGCATGAGTCCTCCTGCGATATGAGATCTGTGTTTTTTCTGCCTATAAAGGATACCACAGACGGCCCAAAAAGACGAATGGAAAAATAGAATGGAAGGTGATGCCGGTCAGGAATGGTCGTAGGTCATCCAGCTGCCTTTCCATGCGTAGAGGACCATCAGCACCGCGCCCAGTGCCCACGACACCGGGTAGAGGACGAACACGCCCTCGATGCCCGAAAAGAAGGGAAGGACGAACTGGATCCATACCACCCGGAACAGGCACAGCGAAACCAGCAGCACCACCATCGGGGGGACGCTGCGGCCCGTGCCGCGCACGGCGCCTGCCATGCCGTGGAGGATGGCCAGCAGGAAGTAGAAGGGGCAGAAATAGTGCATGGCGATGCACCCGAAGGAGACCACCGTCTCGTCGGAGGTGAACAGGTGCATGATGGGTTTTTGGAACGCCAGCAGCAGGGCACCGGTGCAGAGGGTGTAGAGCACGCCCATGGCCAGCGTGACCCATGTGCCCTTCTTCACCCGCTTGAGGTTGCCGGCACCGTAGTTCTGGCCCACGAAGGTGGTGGCCGCCATGCTGAAGCTGGTGACGGGCAGGATGTTGAAGCCGTCGATCTTCATGTAGGCGGCAAAGCCCGCCATGGCGGCGGCACCGTAGCTGTTGACGCTGGACTGGACCAGCACATTCGAGAAGGAGATGACCATGTTCTGGATGCCGGTGGGCAGGCCGATGCGGATGATGCGGGAGGTCATCCGCTTGTCGGGACGGACGGAGGAAAGCTCCACTTTATAGTCCGCGTCCACCTTCATCAGGAAGCGGAGACTCAGCACGCAGGAGACGAGCTGGCTGATGTCGGTGGCGATGGCTGCGCCCGCCACGCCCATCTTCAGCCCGGCGATGAACACGAGGTCGAGGATGATGTTGGTGATGGAGGCGCAGGCAAGGTAGAGGACCGAGCGCCGGGAGTTGCCCGCCGCGTTGAGGATGCCTGCCGCCATATTATAGATGACGCTGAACAGCACGCCGCCGAAGTAGAGCTTCATGTAGGTGACGGCATCGCCCAGCACCTCGTCGGGGGTGTTCATCCAGACCAGCAGGGTGCGGCTGACCGCGATGCCGCCCACCGTGAGGATGAGGCCGAGGATGGCCGCGATGGCCAGCGAGGTGTGGACGGCGATGCGGGTCTCCTTTTTGTCCTTCGCGCCGAGGTACTGGCTCACCACGACGCCTGCACCCACGGCCACGCCCTGACTGAAGCCGATGAGCAGGTAGATGGGCGAGCCGCTGGAGCCTACTGCGGCCAGCGCATTGCTGCCCAGAAAGTTGCCGACGATGATGGAGTCGGCGGTGTTGTAGAGCTGCTGGAGCAGGTTGCCAAGGATGAGCGGCACCGAGAAGAGCAGGATGCTCTTCCAGATGCTGCCCTCGGTCATGAGCAGGGTCTTTTTCTGCTGCTGTGCCGTGTCGGTCATAGTTCTTCCCTCCCTCAAAAAACAAGGTTCCCAGAGATATTGCACAATAAAACTAACAATACCTCGTTCCATGCCGAATGTCAAGCAGAGCGGAAAAGAAAGCTCTCCGGTTTTCCACATCTTGTTTGCAGATTGTTCAAAACTACCACAAAGAAACTCCATTTTTATCCGGTACAATAAGGGTGCAGTCGGGAAGACAGAAACGTGAGTCCCCCATCTCCGGCTTTTGAGCTTCCCACGATGCCATGCAAGCAAGATTCATGCGCAGGCCTCCGCAGCGGGTGCCGCGCCCCTAAAAAACACTGTCCCCCCAGCCAATGCGAGGCAACAGCCACGGCGGCGGACAGACTACCAACAACCTCCTAGCAGCCGCAAATGTTTAGGAGTTCCCATATACAGGCAGCGCCGCTTTCTCCTCCTTTCCACGGCGCTGCCTGTTTTTGTTTTGCAGACTGAGAGGTCAAACAATAAAAACCGCCCTGAAAAGGGCGGTTTTTTACGTTTTATCGCAGGTCGCGCAGGCGTTCTGCCGGGAGGGAGGCCTGCAGCAGGCTCCATGCGGCGTCGAGGCTGTCGTTGAGCAGATAGGCCTGCGTCTGCTGGACGTAGAGATAGATGGCGTTCGGTGTGCGGTAGGCGAGGTGGAGATCATGCCACGGGTAGCTCCGGGTCGGCTCGGGCTTGTCCTGCTCGCCTGCCATCCAGACCGAAAGCCCTGCATCGTCCAGCGTCAGCCGATAGAAGGGGCGGGGAAGGCCCATCTTTTTGATCTGAAGGCGCAGAGAGTGGAAGAAGGTCCAGAAGTAGACGGCAGGCACGCCCAGAGCCACGACGGAAAGCACCACCGTGAGCAGGGCCGCGCCGTCTTTCTGCCCCACCTGCGAGAGGCAGACCCCGGCAGATGCCAGCAGGATGGCCGTGAAGGCCAGAGGGCGGTGCCACGCCTTGCGGTGGCGCAGCAGGTCGAAGGCGGCGAAATCGTGGAAGGATGAAGCGTCCATCTGGACGGAAACAGAGATCGGCTGAGACATAAAATATCCTCCTTTTTGGTCATAGTACCATATTGTTTTCCAACAATCAAGGATGATATTGCGCAGATGCCCTAAAATGTGCTAAAATAGGACGAAAAAGAAAATGGATCAAGGCTCCGCCCGGGCGGCAGAAAGGCCGGAGCGGGTGGAATAATACCAAGTGGGGAGGGCGGATGCGTGGGGCGCAGGATGACCTTGAAGGGGCAGATCAGCCTTTGCCTGGCGGCGTTTTTTCTGGCGTTGGCAGGGCAGATATTCTTGAGCTTTTACCAGTCCGGCACCGTGCTGCGGGAGCTGGACGACCAGATGGGCAACTTCAACGCCATCAGCCGCTTCCAGAACGGCGTGGAGCAGAGCCTTTCGGCAATGGAGAACTACCGCTGGGAGTACGGCGACGCCGAGGCGCTGACCGAGGAACTGAACCGGGCCTTTTCTGTCACCAACGCGTGGCTCTGGCGCATTCGGGGCGACATTGGCACCGTCAGCGAGGAGCAGTATCTGCTCTACAACGCCGTCTCCACCACCTACGGCAGCTACACCGCGCTGGTGGGCCAGCTGGAAGAGGCGGTGGCCTCCGGAGAGGACGCGCAGGCTGCCCAGCTCTACTATAATAAGATCGTCCCCTGCGGAGGCTATCTGCGTCAATATACCCAGCAGCTGCTCAACAGGGCCATCGCCGACGCGCAGGGCACCTACACCACCGTGTCAGCCCTCAGCGACCGAGTCAAGTGGGCGCAGACCGTCGTGGTGGCCCTCTGCCTCGCACTGGGCTGTGTCATGGCGCTTTCAGTCATCCACCTGCTGACCCCGGTGCAGCAGCTGATCGGTGCCTCCCGGGAGGTCACCCGGGGCGTGTTCGACTCGCCCGACCTGCCTGTGCCCCATCAGCCCGAGATGGCCCAGCTCACCGAAGCGTTCAATCACATGAAGCACTCGATGGCAGAGCAGGTGACTACCCTGCGGGAGAAGAACGAGATGGAGCGGGAGCTTCACCGCCAGAAGACGGAGGCGCTGGAGCTGCAGAACCGGATGGAGCGCAGCCGCCTGCAGCAGCTGCGCAGCCAGATCGACCCCCACTTTCTCTTCAACACCCTGAACGTGATCCTGCAGACCGCCGGACAGGAAAAAGCCTACCGCACGCAGGCCCTCATCACAGCGCTGTCCCACCTACTGCGCTACAGCCTCATGAGCAACGACGAGCAGGTGCCGCTGGCCCGGGAGGTGCGCATCGTGGACGAATACTACTCCATCTATCACGTCCGCTTCGGCGACCGGGTGAAGATGGTGTGGCGCATCTCCGACTCCCTCGACCTGACGGAGACGATGGTGCCCTCCTTTATCTTGCAGCCCATCGTGGAAAACGCCTTCAAGCACGGCATCTCGCCCAAGGAAGAGGGCGGCGTGGTGCGCATCCGCATCAACCCGCTGCGGGAGAAGGGGCTGCTCTATATCAGCGTCTGCGACAACGGCGTGGGCATCC
>ERZ836358.2104-NODE-2104-length-16478-cov-2.993850_pt1 | contig 16478 bp, 10 predicted proteins | sample MGYA00519942_ERZ836358 | MGnify/ENA primary metagenome ERZ836358 (study PRJEB31850, sample SAMEA3708798) | human gut metagenome | biome: human gut; feature: human-associated habitat; material: faeces | place: China | collected 2014 ...
TGAAGGAGAGACCCCGTACTGGCACGGAGAACACCCTTACAGCATGCGACTTTATCCGCTTATCGACGGAGAAATTCACTCTTTTGTCGAAGACATCATCGACCAGCAACGATATATAAACCGACTGATTACATTGGTTGATTTTATCATGGGATCGAGTGCCAAAGGCGTATTGCTTTTCCCGGAAGATCAAGTTCCCGACGGAATGACCATCGAAGATGTAGCTGAGGAATGGACACGATATAACGGAATCATTTTATTCAAACCGAAACCGGGAGCGCCCCTTCCTCAACAAATTGCCGTAAATTCGACCAATGTAGGCGCTTATGAACTTCTAAACCTGCAAATGCGACTGTTAGAAGATATCTCTGGCGTACATGGTGCTATGCAAGGAAAAACCGCTGCATCGGGAACTCCCGCCTCCCTTTATGCACAACAAACCCAAAATGCAAGTCTGAATCTCATCGACCTGTTCGAATCTTATAAAACTTTTCGGGAAGACCGAGATACGAAAATGATGAAAACCATCCAGCAGTTTTACGACGAAAACCGGTATTTGGAAATTGCGGGAGATAAAGCTACCGAAGGACAAATACTCGCATCTCCGGATAAAGTCCGTAATGCAGAATTCGATATATCCATCACCGAATCCGTTTCCTCTCCGGCATACCGGGTAGCATCGAACGAGTTTTTGCTGGAACTGTTCCGAATGGGACAGATTTCTTTAGAAATGCTCCTTGAAAACGGTTCATTCCCATTTTCCGACCGCTTGTTACAGAGTATAAATAAATTAAAACAAGAGACTCAATAACAAAATTCTAAAGATACTCTACCGCTCAAAAAAACAGAAAACATTTAGACTCCATTTCAATACGTCAAGTGAGAAGGTGCAATATTTATTACACCTTCTTTTGATAATTATTTAAAAAACATGTTTTAAACATCCATTAAAGCCTGTCTAAATTTTACTCGGGTCAGGTTTGAAAGTTTTTTTCGAAGATATTTCTCTATTTTTATAAGGAGGATAATGACTATCTGACGAATGAAAACGGGAAAAAAGGCCTGATAATATTTTCTGCATCGGAAAATTTAAACAGACTCTTAGTATTTCAAAAAATTCGTATATTTAGCAACTAAAAGAAAGGGATTATTTTGATATTACTGAATATCGATCATGAAAAACAAATTTGATAATACAACTATTTTCAAGGCTCCGGACGGCCGATCTTATCTCGTCCCGTTTATTTTGGTCACCAGTTTGTTCTTGTTATGGGGATTTGCTCACGGATTGCTGGACGTGCTGAACAAGCATTTTCAACTTGCATTTACCATGACAAAAGCAGAATCGGGATTAGTACAATTCTCGACTTATATCGCTTATTTCCTCATGGCTATTCCTGCAGGAATCTTCATGAAAAAATACGGATATAAAAAAGGCATCATTCTGGGTTTATTACTCTTCGCAACCGGAGCATTTTCTTTTATCCCGACAGCACTCATGCACTCTTCTACTCCGTTTCTGATCGCGTTATTCATAATTGCGTGCGGTTTATGTATTCTGGAAACAGCAGCAAATCCCTACTCAACAGTTTTAGGCCCTAAAGAATCGGCTGCACAAAGAATAAATTTGTCCCAATCATTCAACGGTCTGGGCTGGATACTCGGGCCTCTGGTCGGAGGTGCTCTGATTTTCGGTACTCCCGAAGGAGACTCCTCCGCTCTTACCAAACCCTATATTCTTGTGGGCAGCATCGTTCTGGTAATAGGTATTTTATTTTTCTTTACGAAGCTTCCCGAAATCAAGGAAGATGATGAAAGAACTCCGGTTACGGAAAATATTCCGGACAAATCGATTTGGAAGCACCGCCATTTCGTACTTGCCGTAATAGCTCAGTTTGCCTACTGTGCCGCCCAAACCGGCATATTCAGTTTCTTTATCAATTACGTCACCGAACAAGACCCGAGTATCGATCCTGAAAAGGCATCGAGGTTTCTGGCTTTCGGCGGAATGACTTTATTCATGGTAGGAAGGCTTTCGGGGAGTATGCTGATGAAATGGACTACGCCCAATAAACTGCTTGTCCTATTCTCTTTGATTTCATCCATATGCATGCTTCTGGTAATTCTCGCTCTGGGAAGAATATCATTATATGCCCTATACACGACCTTCTTTTTTATGTCGATCATGTTCCCTACGATTTTCGCACTCGGGCTTTCGAATATGGGAACTCTTACCAAAAAAGCTTCGTCATATATCGTTATGGGCGTAGCAGGTGGCGCTTTCAGTCCTATGCTCATGGGATTGATCGGAGAGAATAACATGGCTGTCGGATTCATTGTCCCGTTCGTTGCTTTTATATATATTCTGTTTTTTGCAGCCAAAGGTTACCGCTCGTAAATAAGAATACGACTATTATCACCCAAACTTGTTTAAATTTTTGGATAAAGAAATTCTCAAGCCAGCCCCGAACAAAATTTAGACAGGCGCAGAGCGAACAGTCAGAAAATTAGACAGATTCTCAATAATTCTTCTTATCTTTGTCCCCGTATCGGTTCGAGATGCCTGCAACAGGATATCGATGAAAAGGGAATCCCGTGAAAGTCGGGAACAGTCCCGCTGCTGTAATTCTCCTATATTCGCGGCAAACTACCCCCTGCCACTGAATAGAATTATTCGGGAAGGCGTTTGCCCACAGAGATAAGTCAGAAGACCTGCCATACACACAAAATGCCGTTTCTTGCGAGGATGAGACCGGCAATACAAAAAAATTTCAGCGAATGCGTAATTTCCGATTTTGCAACCCTGCTTTATTGTACGGGATAATCTTATGGTGGATTATTCTGCCGATTCGCATATCCGGACAAACGACCGCCAAAATCGATACGACAAAAACCTACCAACTAAAAGAAGTCGTATTCACCGGAAAAACGATAAACAGAGATGTAGTTCCGGCACAAACGCTTTCAGGCAAGCAATTAGAAAGACTCAGCGTGCATTCTGTCGCAGATGCGATCCGATATTTCTCGGGAGTACAGATAAAAGACTATGGCGGAATCGGCGGACTGAAGACCGTCAACATCCGAAGCATGGGAACAAATCATGTGGGTGTATTTTATGACGGTATCCAACTGGGCAATGCTCAGAACGGGACAATCGACCTGGGACGTTTCTCATTAGACAATATGGAAGCGATCACCTTATACAATGGGCAGAAAAGCAGTATCTTTCAACCGGCAAAAGATTTCAGTTCGGCAGGTTCGGTTTATCTGCAATCCAGAACTCCACGTTTTGAGGAAGGCAAAAAATATAATCTGAAAGCAACATTCAAAACCGGTTCGTTCGGAACGGTTAATCCGGCAATTCTTTGGGAACAAAAGCTGAGCGAGAATATAAGCGGATCGGTAAGCGGTGAATACCTCTATACCACGGGACGATATAAATTTACGTACCGTAAAGAAGGCGGATATGACACTACTGCCGTACGACATAACGGAGATGTAAACGCTTTACGGATAGAAACCGGTCTTTTCGGAAAAATAAAAGACGGCAACTGGAAAACAAAACTCTACTTCTATAATTCGGAACGGGGTTATCCGGGTGCTGTTGTCAGGAACAAATTTTCCAATGAAGACCGCCAATGGGACTCGAACTTTTTCGTGCAATCGTCATTCCGAAAAAGTTTTGCAGAACGTTATCATCTTTTAATCAGCAGTAAATATGCGTATGATTACCTCCATTATTTAGCAGATCCGAGAAAAGACGCCTCTGTCACGTACACAGACAATCATTACCGGCAACAAGAAGTTTACTTATCGGCAGCCCAAATGTATTCTATATTCGATTTCTGGAACATCAGTTTATCGACAGATTTTCAATGGAATAAACTAAACGCCGATTTGATCAATTTTGCCTATCCAAGACGTTACTCGGGATTGATAGCGATAGCTTCTTCTTTTGAAATGGAGCCGGTAAAATTACAGGCAAGTCTGTTGGGGACTTTCACAAAAGAAACCACATCTTCTGCAATCGTACCGGCCTCACACAAACCGCAATATACCCCGACAATTATTGCATCTTACCGTCCATGGAAACATATCGGATTAGATATAAGGGCTTTCTATAAAAAAATCTTCCGAATGCCTACTCTGAACGATTTATACTATACATTTATCGGCAATGTAAAGCTAAACCCCGAATATACGACTCAATATAATGTCGGTGTTACATACAGCAAAAGCTTCAACGGAATATTATGCATATTGGAGATACAAGCAGACGGGTACTACAACCAGGTGCGGGACAAAATCGTCGCAATGCCGACATCCAATTTTTTCCGCTGGACAATGGTCAACTTAGGAAAAGTAAAAATTAAGGGAATCGACATTGCCGCCAATGCAGGATGGCGATTCGGGACACAATGGAACATCGACACCCGCATAAATTACACCTACCAGAAGGCACAGGACTACACTTCTACCGACGATCTTTATTACAAAGGACAAATTCCGTATGTCCCCCTGCATAACGGATCGGCAGTCATCAATGCCGGATACAGAAACTGGGAACTGAATTACAGTTTCATATATACCGGAGAACGATATGCTTCGAGAGCCAATACCGAAGAAAACTACGTTCTTCCATGGTACACAAGCGATTTATCTCTATCGAAAAATCTCCGATGGCACAAAACCGGAATAAGAATAACCGCCGAAATCAACAACTTATTTAACCAACAATATGAAGTCGTGCGTTCTTATCCCATGCCCGGCACTAATTTCAAACTGATATTGAATGTTACACTTTAACCGGATAATTTTATGAAACGAATGAATATGCAAAATATTTACCGTATCTTTCCACTTATATTTTTGTTACTGACAAGCTGCCGGGGCGATGAGCCTGTTCCCGCTCCACGAGAAATCACCGTAAGTTCGGGATTCTATCTGCTCAACGAAGGAAATAAAGGTAATAATATGGCTACTCTCGACTATTTCGACTACACCAATAATACCTATTATCTGAACATATATGCAGAGAGAAATCCGACTGTAGTCAAAGAATTGGGAGATGTCGGCAATGACCTGCAGATATACGGAAACAGACTATATGCCGTAATTAACTGTTCTAATTTTATAGAAGTTACAGACCTGAAAACGACAAAACACATCGGTATGATCCAAATTCCGAGTTGCCGCTATATCGTTTTCCACAAAAACAAAGCATACGTATCATCGTATGCCAGTATAGACGGAAGCGATTTATACGCCAGACAAGGATATGTTGCCCAAATAGATACCGCCTCTTTACAAGTCGAAAAGAGAGTTGCCGTAGGGTCGCAACCGGAGGAGATGGTCATCATCGGAGATAAATTATATGTGGCAAATTCGATGTGCGTTTCGACCGGAGAAATGGATCATACGGTTTCGGTAATCGACCTGAATACATTTACCGAAATAAAAAAAATAGATGTTGCGGTAAACCTGCACCGGATGAAGGCAGATCGTTACGGTTACATTTATGTCTCGTCCAGAGGAGACTATTATGACGGGAAGTCCGATCTTTATATGATAAACAGTCGTACGGACGAAGTAGAAGGTCCTTTATCGATACCTGTCAACAATATGTGTATATCCGGAGACTCCCTATACATTCTTGCAAAAGAATTCAATTATATTACAGGATATGCAGAAAGTGTTTACGGAATCATAGACACCCGCACTCACAAAATCCTTACCCGAAATTTCATATCGGACGGAACCGATACCCGGATAGATATGCCATACGGTATCGCGGTAAATCCTATCAGCAAAGAAATATTCGTCACAGATGCCAAAGATTTCATCACACCGGGAAAAGTTTACTGTTTCTCTCCAGACGGCAAAAAGAAATGGGAAGAAATAGCCGGAGAAATTCCATCGAACATTGCATTTGTGTTAGAAACTCAAACAACAGATAATTAACAATATAATGAATTTATATTGCTTAATCGGTAAGAAGCCCATTTAAACGGATAATAAAAATATTTCTATAAGAGCCTATTTAAATTTTAGACAAATAGATTTTGAAAATTTCTTTTGAGTTTTGCGGGGGATAATACGGAATATCTGAATGAAAACAGGAAGACAGACCGAAAGAAAGCGTAAAAATAATCTGGAGAATGTTATTTACATCATGTATAATATATGTATATCAATACAATAGAATCTATATTTACTTATTAAAAAAACAACACAGAAATAAAATCGGTATTTTAGGAGATTCTTCGATTTTTACTTTGCACTTGATTTCATTCTTTGCACTTGGTCTCACAAAAATGTTGTTGAAAGCCATTTCTCCAACTATCTACACTTATCGGAAGAATATCGTTTGGTTGTGTATTGATGAATTATGCAGCCAAAAAAGAAAGGAGCAACCTCGACCCAAGAAGTATTTCGCCATTGGAGTTTTTGGTCCCTGCAAAGTTAACTATTTCTATCAAGTCATAGGCACATGGAAAGGCAAATATGCCTACCTAAATTTAGTTTACTTTGGTTTAGCATATATAGGTTAATAGACTAAACTAAACTGAATTTTCAATCTATTTCCACCTGATGAAGTAAGATATATCTTCCGTAATCACCTAAATGGAAGGATTACAGAAGATAATAATGATTTTGTTTGGATAAAGAACCTTACAGATGTAAAAGTACGCGTTCCTAATCCCGATGATGATTATATACGCTCTATCACATACATTTGCGACGAGGAGTTGGCATTAGCTATGAAAACAATCGCTCAGCATAGTTTTGGTATTACACCTGAAGATTTATTCATCGTAACTGCCAGAGAATTTGGGTTTAAACGTACTGGTGAGAATATAATTTCTTCACTTCGCAATGTATATGAACAAATGCTTAAAAACAATGAAGTGACAGAGATAGATGGTAAAGTTTGTGTAGAACACTAACGATTAGAATAATTTAATTCTTCAAGCATCCAATCGGCACAACATATACTCCATCTGCTCGTTTATAGGCAAAGTCACCAACACCTGTCAGCACCATACAAAAAGCAGGGGCTTTCATTCGGGAGGTGTCTATGATATTTGAAAGTGCCGTTAATGTTTTTGCGCCATCATCAATCAATTTCTCTCCACCCAATTTTATTTCAATAAGACCATACGACCCATTACGCAAATGTACCACAGCATCGCATTCCAAACCGTTCTTGTCTCTATAATGATACACAGAACCATCCAAGGCATCTGCATAAACCCGAAGATCCCGGACACACATTGTTTCAAAAAACAACCCAAATGTATTTAAGTCGTTAATCAAATCATTAGGACCTAAACCAAGAGCAGCCACGCCAACAGAAGGATCGACATAATATCTTGTATTCGATGTACGAACCGCTGTTTTACTCCTTAAGTTGGGATTCCATGCCGGCATATCCTCTATTACGAATATTTTCCGCAAAGCAGTAAGGTATGCATCTATCGTTTCATCGCTGACATCCTCCGGTTCATTTGTTGATATATCGGCAAGGATTGTAGCGATACTTGCTTGAGAACCTTGATGCCTGGCATAAGAACGCATAATTCTCTTTGCTCGTTCCGCATCTCGTTTTACATTATCAACTCGTGATATATCGCTATTTGTTATCGCTTTATAATATTCTGTCGCCTGCAATAGTGCCGCCTTTTCTGTTTTCTTTTGCAAAGCCTTAGGCCACCCTCCTCGGCAAACGACAAAAGCAAGCATCGGCAATGTAAGTTTATTCAAAGCACCTATTTTATCAGGTGTAAGAAACAAATCCGATAGGCTTATCTCGCCTGTAGAGTCGCCGGATTCCCACAAACTCATAGGGCGCATAGTAAGCCATCCGTATCTTCCGGTACCTGTATGATGAATTTTCTTGGCTTCGACAGGTACAGCAGAACCTGTAAGCATAAACTGTCCGTCTTCATCTCGATGATCTACTTCAAACCGAATAGCATCCCAAAATTGAGGAACTTCCTGCCATTCATCAATCAAACGCGGAGTTTCTCCTTCAAGCAAAAAGCTAATATTAGTTTGAGCCATTTGCCTATATTGCTCTTGTTTAGTAGGGTCGTCCATATAGATAACACTTTTGGCCTGCTGTTCAGCCGTGGTCGTTTTGCCACAAGCTTTAGGCCCCTCTATCAATACAGCACCCATCGCTTCTAACTTATCACGCAGAAGTTGATCCGCTATTCGATTCTTATATTCCATACACTGTATTTTTTTGCAAAAATAGCTTATTTCTTTGTAATCCAAATCAATTTCAAAAATAAATTTGGAAATTTGGCGCAAAACTATTTGGAAATTTGACTTTATTTTGATTGGAAATTTGGCGAATTTTCTTTATTGGAAAATCCAACGCTCCCCAACAAGGATAAAATAAGCCCGATACTCAATCCAAAATATAACGAATTCCCGAACGTTTTTTTAAATCGGCTATATCTTCTGGAGAAAGCTGGTTATCTCCGATATCCAAAACCGAAATCGCCGGAGAAATTTTTAATGACCGCAAAGCATTATGTTGTGTATATAAATAGGTCAAAGAAGGGCACAAACTTACATCAAGAACCGACAGCATATTATCGGAACTGTCGAGATAAAGCAGAAATTCCTGATTTCCTATTTTCAAATTGTTTAACGCATTGTGAGAACAATCCAAAGAGACCAAATAAGATAGTCCGGATATATCCAACTCCTCGATCCAGTTAAAAGAACAATCAAGGTGTTCGAGCCATTTGCAAAAAGAGACATCAATATTCTCCAAACAACATTTCGGGACACGCAATTCATTGATACATTCTCCGCAAATACGTATCACATATTCTCCCTTTCGGGTATATGTATGAATCATATTTTTATCGCAAACACCATCTCCCCAGTCGATCATAAAATCACGTGCCGATACAGAAAGTTCGATTTCGGAATTTTCCGGAATTAAATATGTAATAAGAGTAATTACACCAAAAGTTGCGGCCTTCTTATTAACAACAGATGTTTGTCTCCTATAAATTAACGGCAAGATTTTCATATCACAAAAAATATGACTTCTAACACAATACCCGATAAACTATTTAATTAGTCTAAAGATTATTAAACTCAATATAATTGCCTGTTGCTTTAAAAACATATAAAATCTAATTATCAGGCATTTCATTGTTAAATCAGACAAATATACAAGAATTATTTATGAATTTCATCAAAAAAATTAAGAAATCAAAATACCAATAAATTGGTATAGCGAATAATAATTTCGATCACTAAGACAAATATCTAAAAATCAAAGACCAACATTTCATGAAACTCTCAAAACTGACCCGAGTAAAATTTAAACGACTGGCTCTAAGATTTTCAGAAACAAGTAAGACGAAATTATAAAATACGACTGATTCGTATTTATTAATTGAGTTGAAGCTTTCTCTAAAGAAAAATCCGACTTCTTTTCTGATAATAAAAATATGAAAAAACGTATAAAAGCCTTATTAATCTTCTTGTGTTTTTTCTATAATAAAGATTACAGATAGATAAACAATAGTCCGGACATTCCCAGCATACTTTGCTAATTGCCGAAAATTTGAAAGATAACCATAATCTATATGAAGTTTCTGCTAAACAAAGAAAAAATTCTCTCTTCAGGATTCAATATGTATATGGCTGAACCCATCGTCTCCAAAAATCTCATGGAAGCATTAGCCGCTATAAATGTATAGATCCCTATTTGAGAAAACACAATAGGGAATATGCCGAGGACTTTGCCTCACATTTACTTCGGGTAAATCGTTTTGACTTAAAAATTGCTCAAGATTTTCACATAAAAATAAAAAACACATTGCAACTTAATGTTAATATTCTTAACTTTGGGAATCTGTTGAATAATTCATGGGGACAAACAAAAAGCATTGCAGCCTCGAATTGGAGGGGAGACATTGCATTACAAAAAAACGAGACCGAAAACAAACCTATGTTTTCTATGAATACACTGGCAAAAATACAAAAAAACGGTACTCCATACCGAAACGTCCTCCAGACAAAACATTGCAGATAATTGTTGACAAACATATTTGAGTATCAAAGTATATCTTCAATTAATAAGAATGAAAAGGATTCATTTCATAGCATTCAATATCATGGCTGCTATTTTTATTATAACAGCCGTATTGGGTATAAACGGTTGTCATAAAAACAAGTCTCAAACCGATTATAACATTCTTGTCATCCATTCATTCGATTCTCTTTATACTTGGGGGAAAGAGATTAAAGAGGGGATAAACGATGCTTTTTCTCACCACAATCTCTCGGTAAAGATCAGACATTTTTATCTGAATTGTGAAATGCTGAACGCCCGGCAAGAAATCGATACGTTATCCCGCTTATTAGATGAATATACCTACGACCCACCCCACATGATTCTAATAGAAGACGACCAGGCTACTTTTTCTCTGATCACCAGCAATCACCCGATTACACATATTGTACCTATTATTTTTTCAGGAGTAAGTTACCTAAACTGCGATATACTTACCGGATATAACAATATTACCGGATTCGAATGCAAGCGGGATTTTATCGCTTGCTATAAATTAGCAAAACACATTATTCCAAACATTACGAGAATCAATATTCTGACAGACAGTACAGTTTTAGGTCAATCTTCACGAAAAGAATTTCTAAAGCAATGGCAAACTGTTTCCCAAACAGAAAAAGAAAAGATCAAAATAAAATTTATTCCATACCGTGAAATGAAAACATTCAGAGTATTATATCCTTTCTATAATGCATCAAAAGGGGATATTTTCATTTTACCCAAATGGGATTTTATAATTTCACAATTCTCCAATATTTCAGCACAACCGTTTTTCACGGTTTGTAATGAAGGGATAGGGGAAAATATAACCGGAGGAATTCTCGGAGGGATTTTTACACTCCCGTATCAACAAGGTTTCGACGGGGCTAATCTTGCCGCACAAATACTGAAAGGCGAGAAAACCATAACCAATGTTCCCCTGCAATACCACAAAGACCGTCCCGTTTTTGATTGGCCTCAAATAAAAAGACTGAACATATCCAAATCCCAACTACCGGAAAACAGTTTCATATACAATATTCCGATATATGAAAAATATAAAACAGAATTTATCATCATAATCCTGACAGCATTCATTTTGCTCTTTTTTCTGATATTTTTGTACTTACTCGAAAAGAAAAAAAAGAAACGTATACAAATCCGGTTACATAATAAACAGGAACTATTGGAACAAGCCTTGCAAGTCGGAAATTTCCATACATGGTCATACGATCTTGTTACACGAAAACTCACATTCGACAAACATTTTTTTCAAAGCACAGGACTGCCTCTTACCGAGAATTACAAAATAAACCGAATATCGTTAATCAGAAGAATACATCCGGATGACCGAAGAAACGTTTACAATACTTTACTCTCCTCTATATATGGAAAAGACGCGAAAGTAGTAGTGCAATTCAGAATAAGTCTCAATTCTCCAGATGAATATGAATGGTGGGAAACCCATTTTTCTTTATCTCCGTACATATCCTATTCTAATGCTCAAATATACGGACTTTGTTCCTCCATAGAACACATCAAGCAGCGGGAAATGGAGCTTATCGTCGCCCGCGATCTGGCCGCAAAAGCAGAACTGAGACAATCTTTCGTAGCCAACATCAGCCATGAAATTCGTATTCCGCTCAATGCAATTATCGGATTCACCAACCTACTATCCGATGAGAACGCTTTCACACCCAATGAACGGCAGTCTTTTATAAAAACGATAAACCGAAACTGCAACATTTTGCTGAAACTAATCAATGATATTTTGGAACTCTCCAAATTAGAAGCCAATACAATATCCTTAGTTTCCGAACCCTGCAATATGGAACAAATTCTGGAACTCGTATATTCCCAACACAAAATGAGAATTCCTGAATCTATACAATTCTCAATAGAGACACCTCATAAACAGACAATTATAAAATCCGATTCGATACGTCTGACTCAGTTACTATCCAATATCCTCGATAATGCAATAAAATTCACGCAAGAAGGAAATATCACGATCGGTTACAGTATCGATCACAACCAATATCTCACACTGTTCGTAAAAGATTCAGGCATAGGAATCTCAGAAGAAGAGCAAAACTTGATCTTCGACAGATTTTATAAATGTAACGAATTTACACAGGGACCAGGACTCGGACTTTCTATTTGCGCTGCCATCGCCCAACTATTCGAAGCCAATATCAGCGTAGAATCCAAACCTGGAAAAGGAAGTTGCTTTTCCATTCATATTCCAATACGCAAAGATGACCAGATATCATTTGGTGAAGATAGAGAAATAAAACCCCTATTCCCGACCAATGCAGATCATAATACAGAAAACAACGAAAATCAATCCCAAGAAACAACACTGTTAATAGCCGAAGATATAGAAAGTAACTTTCTTTTGTTAAAAACGATAATAGGTAACAGGTGTCGCATCTTATGGGCAAAAAACGGAAAAGAAGCAATCGAATTATACCGAAATAATTCGGTAGATCTCATTCTCTTGGATATAAAAATGCCCGAAATGAATGGTATAGAAGCATTAAAAGAGATACGAAAATTATCTGCCGACATACCTATAATCATGCAAACCGCATATGCATTCGACTCAGATAAAGATATTGCAATAGAAGCCGGCTGCACCGGTTTTATTACCAAACCCATCAATCCGGTAGTACTAAAACAAACAATCAGTAACTATATTTCAGGCATTATCTGGTAAAAATCAATTATGCCGGGAACCAAAAAGACGAACAATGAGATCGCATTATATGACAAATATACTTAGAAATCACAAACGTTTTCTTTACAGCTTTTTCACAATATTGCTCATAGCTTGCAATTTTCCGGTACAGAAGACAACGGCATCCGAAAGTTCAGCTCCGATATTGATTATCAGTTCATACAATCCGGATACACAATTCACGACTTCCACCATCATATCTTTCAACGACACGTATCGACACCTCGGCGGAAAATCACCGATCTCTATCGAAAACATGAACTGCCAAAGTCTGTCCGAATCTCAAACATGGAAAAAACGACTTAAAAACATACTACTAAAACACAAGCAATTACCTCTTAAACTAATTATTCTCATAGGTCAAGAGGCATGGGCATCATATCTCTCTCAAGATACACTACTGTTCAAAAACACCCCTGTACTATGCAGCATGGCAAGTAGAAATGTTGTTCTTCTGCCCGACAACAATCAAGATATTAAACTTTGGAATCCTGAAAGTATCGACGTCTTCAAAGATATGCCGAACCGGAATATAAAAGCCGGATTTGCATACGAATATGATATAAAGAAAAATATCGAACTGATCATGAACCTTTATCCGCTGACCCGTAATATAGCATTCATATCGGACAATACATACGAAGGTATCTCTTTGCAAGCATTAGTAAAAAAAGAATTCAAGAATTTTCCGGACCTCAACCTCATATTATTAGACGGCCGATTAAAAACAATCTATTCGATCATTGAAGATATCAAAGATCTGCCTCCTAATACGGTCATCTTATTCGGGACATGGAAAGTCGACGCATCAAACGCTTTCTTTATAAAAAACGCCATATATACGATGTCCGGCGTTAATCCCAAAGTTCCGGTATTCTCAATTATATCATTCGGATTAAACAATTGGGTATTAGGCGGATATTCTCCGAATTATCGACAGCAAGGCCCCGACATGGCAAAACAGGCTATCAATATAGAAAAAGGGGAAGAAGCCAACATCAAATTTATTCCTAACGAATATATCTTCGATTTCAATAAAATCAAAGAATCTGATATTCCGATCGAAAAACTTCCTCGAAATTCTATTCTTCTCAATAAAACATTGCCATTGTGGAAAGAATATCCTGTCGAGTTCATTTCTATCATTTCGGTATTAATTATTCTTGTGATCGCTCTTTGCTGTACTCTATTCTTTTATTTCCGCACAAAAAAAGTAAAAGAACATCTGGAAATGTCTGAAAAAGAATTAATCATCGCTAAAGATAGAGCAGAAGAATCGAATCGGTTAAAAAGCGCCTTTTTAGCAAATATGAGTCACGAAATCCGAACCCCGTTAAATGCTATTGTAGGATTCTCGACCGTACTCGCCGAAGAAAATAAGAACAAAGAACAACAAGAATATCTGGATATTATTCAAAAAAATTCGGATTTATTACTTCGGCTCATCAACGATATTCTCGATTTATCACGTCTTGAATCGGGAAGAGTTCAATTCAATTTTTCCCTCTGCGACATTACACAGCTATGTCGTGACCAAATTGCAATAATAAACCGGGTCAAAAAAAATGCAATTGCTTATATATTCGAAGCAGACGAACCGCTTTCTATGGTAACCGACCCTCAACGATTACAACAAATCTTCATCAATCTGCTGAATAATGCCGGAAAATTTACCGATACCGGAACAATCACTCTTTCCTATAATATAGAACCAAACAAAAACAGGGTGATATTCTCCGTATCCGATACCGGTTGCGGCATTCCTAAAGAGAAACAACGGCAAGTATTCGAGAGGTTCGAAAAACTAAATGAATTTGCACAAGGCTCTGGGCTCGGATTGTCTATTTGCAAATTAACCATCAATAAAATGGGAGGAGATATATGGATAGACCCCGATTACACAAAAGGTTCTCGATTTTGCTTTTCTCATCCTCTTAATCTCAAAATGCCTCCGGAGAAAAAACATCGTTTCATCTGAATTTTCCATATTCTCCCTTTAAAATAAGCTCATCAGATCGTTGCTTCTCCGATAGGAACAGAACCGGAAACCTTTACCTGCATTTTTGTAAATCGGTACGGCAACGGCTCGGTATAACATATATAATTACCGATACAACGCGTTATAAGAATATCATCATGATGCCCGTCCATCGCCCCGAAACTTCCATTCGGTTTCCGTTCAAAAACATCATGTTCATAACATGCCTGAATATCCCTTTCTATATACCCGTTCTCCCTTAACATCTGTATTTGATGATTTACCACCATTGTTTTGGTAGAACGATTCATGTGAAATCCCCATTTAGAAGGAACTTGAGATCGGATCATTTCGGCAGATACACGAGCATACAAATGTGTATAAGAATCGGCAATAGTATCCAGAATATATTCCGTATGTTCCCCATCCGTATGTTCCGTTTCCAAAGTATTGCTTTCTATTACAAGTAACGCATGGTGATAAAAAGCTGCAATCTGGACAGACTTCCATGCCAACAAATCATGATCAATATGCCCCCTCCATTGAGCGACAATCTCAGGTACACCCCCAAACAACATCCAATAACGGTCATAGACGACAATAACCGAATAATCGGCTTTTGAAGAGCGGCCTCCGATATCGACAACGACCAGATAGCGATCCTTTACAGACATATCGGAATCCGGAAAAGCCCAGATATGAAGGCGTCCTCCCGCCTCTTCCTTAAAACCGAGCCCTTCCAATGCCGACTTTCCGGAGAAAGCTTTCCCATAAACTTCTCCGACCTTATCTGCCGGACGACATGATTCCCTAAGTCTTTGCACCTGTCGTATATCGAATACCCGTTCTCCGGTATGGTTAAACGCCTCAACATCATCAGAGGGATACTCCGCCATCATATCGGCATGATCTCTATACTCTTTTCGTTTCATACGATACCAAGCTATCGCTTCAAGAGTCGCACCTTTATCCCAAAGATCCTTTTCATAATCTGTCAAAGATGTTATCAATGCGTCATAATCTTCTACCGGAACAGAATACATTTCTATTTCGAACCACGGTATAAATAAAAAACGTTTATCGCTCTCCCCCCTCTTTGCCCTTTCACATTCCTGATGAAAATAATTCCCCGTTCCGTTCGCCGTACTTTCCATAACAACAACCGAGTCGGGCAACAAAGCAACCGAACCGCATACCGAACGAATCAACGACTCAGGAGATTTCAACCGCGTATGAGGCCAGAAAGCCACCTCCGACAAATGCGCCATAACAGCGTCTGACCCACGTACCGACTCCGGAGTTTCTGCCGACCCGATCGTGACTTTACAACCCGTTTCGGCAATCACAGAGGTATTCCCCATTTTCTCATACGGCTGAAACTTCAGAGGTTTATCTGCATCTATCAACCAAGCCGGATAATTTTCCAACAATTTAGAATACATCCCTTTAATATTTGCCGCTGCATCTTTTAAATGCGCGCAGATCACGCTATTCCAGTTTTTCCGGTGTACCAGCTGTATCCAAGCCATATACATCTGTACCAGCGTAGAACCGCCCCATTGTCTTGCCTTCAACAATATCAGCCGGATAGGCAGACGTTTCGTCCTCATATCTTCAAGCTCCGAAAGCAGACGACGCTGAGGCCGATTGAGTCGAAAAGGAATATCTGAATCACC
>ERZ836358.2153-NODE-2153-length-16176-cov-3.154457_pt1 | contig 16176 bp, 8 predicted proteins | sample MGYA00519942_ERZ836358 | MGnify/ENA primary metagenome ERZ836358 (study PRJEB31850, sample SAMEA3708798) | human gut metagenome | biome: human gut; feature: human-associated habitat; material: faeces | place: China | collected 2014 ...
CCTTGGTCCTTCTTTTTTATAGGCTATGTTTTTTCACAGCCCTCCTTGACACTCTTTTTCTTATGACTCTCCCAGTAAACAAGGGAAAACGGCTTATTGTGGCATTTCTGCCTCTGTGGTATAATATCCAGCGTTGTCGCACCCAATCTGGCTATTTGTTCCCAGATTCTATCTTCTTCTTTCCATTTCTTCCAGAATAGAAACTATTTTCTTGCTCAAATTCTTTCCCCATTCTGTGTATGTCGTTCTATGTTCATAAACAAGTGAAGCTTCATATCGCATATACTCCAGCACATTTTCATCACCATACTCAACTGGGGTAGGATAATCGAATGACACCCAACTTTGTCCAGATGTTGCTATTCTTTCACCATCAAGATATCTCTTTTCTTCATCCGATATAATTCCTTTATCACGAAGATAACTTACAAATTCCTTATATTCATCCCTTGACATATGAATCGGATCCCATTCGGAAGCAAGGTAATCATAATCATCATCTTCCAAATTTGGTGGTTGAGATACACTGTGTCCTATATATTGATCACCTTTTACTTTTTCTGCCTCCAATGCAATAGAATTTGAAAAAAGCCCATTGACTCCAGGTTCATTTATTTTTCCAATTCGACGATTATTCATCTGAAAGCATAAAGAATTATTTAAACTAACTTTCATAATATCTCCCTACCTATTGAGCATCTGAACTTGAAGAATTTAAATAAACATAATCTCCTGCTTCTAAAGATACAACATTTCCTGTTACGGATGTATAAGTAAATGTCCCCTTATACCCATTTCCATATTTTTGAGTTGTATTTTGAACTGGAAATACTAAATCAAATGTACGGGTCATTCCACTATAAGTTCCTCCTGAAGCAGTTACTCCACCATCTAATGACTTGAATTGATATCTCAATGGATGTTTATGTGTATTATAACAATCCATTTTGATGTTGTCAAGATTGGTTGACACATTTTGAAGTAGTTAATCCAACCTCTTATGAGCTGATTAAGCTTCTCCACTTTATAGCTGTTGCTAACACCCCAACTACGGCATGTAAGTTCTTTCATTCTCTTCTTAAACTTCGCTACTGATTTTGCATGTGGTTTTGCCTTAAACTGATGTGCTCTTGTGTCAAAGTAGAACCCAAATCCAAGGTATTTAAGTCCGCTTGGTCTGTCTACTTTACTCTTTGTCATGTTGACCTTGAGACCTAGTTTCTCCTCAATAAATCGAGATATATTTCTCATTACCCGATTTGCAGACATTTCACTTCCGACCATGATAATACAGTCATCTGCATATCGTACAAAGTTAAGCCCTCGCTTTTCCATTTCCTTATCAAGTTCATTGAGCATGATGTTTGCCAATAACGGCGAAAGATTTCCTCCTTGCGGTGTTCCCACAATAGAATCCTCATATTCATCGTCAATCATGATTCCGCTGACAAGGTATTTCCTTATGATAGAGATAACATCTCCATCTTTTATAGTTCTGCCTATGATAGTCATAAGCTTGTCATGATTTACTGTGTCAAAGAACTTTTCCAAGTCGATGTCTACAATCCAGTCATTACCGTCATTCATCCTATCAAGTGCTGTTAGGATTGCTTGCTGTGCACATCTATTCGGTCTGAATCCATAACTATGTTCATGGAATTGTTCCTCGTAGATTGGTGTTAATACCTGTGCAATGGCTTGCTGTATGAATCTGTCTGTTACTGTTGGTACTCCTAGGTTTCTGACACCGCCATCAGGCTTTGGTATCTCCACTCTTCGTACTGGTTGAGGTTTATACTTTCTTGTCCTCAACTGTTCCTTGATGATTTCGCCGTTCTTTGCAAGATGTTCTTTGAGTTCTGTGTACTTCATTCCGTCCACTCCCTCTGCACCTTTATTTCGTACGACTTGCAGATATGCCCTGTTGAGGTTATCGCTAGATAGTATCTGCTCCATTAGACTACTTGTGTCCATGCGTTCTTTCCTTTCCGTCTCGCTTGATTTGACCACCTTTTTCCCGATTGATTACGGCAGATGTTGTCATTTCTGCAATACGAGACATACTCAAACTTATTGATTGTTCGCCCCTTCGCTCCATCTCCATTACAGAGACTTCTTCACTACTATGGGCTCGGCTGACTTCTCACAGTTCGTTGTTACTAGGCTAATGAAACCTCTGTGAGACCTCCACGCTTAAGGTGCACGCTCTTTCCTCTCATATATCCGCCACATTTACTCGGTTCCTACAAACGGCAACTTTACGGCTTTGTCTTATTTAGCAGACTTACCAAGCGGAACCTAGCCTCATATGTGATTTCTGTCCGTCGGACCAAGAGTTTGCTTACAGCTTCCTTCAGATTCTACCTTACGATAGACACCCTTGCTGTTCAGCTATACACTTCCTTGTCGCCTAGGCGTGTTCGGGACTTTCACCCGTTAGAGCGCGCCCATGGCGCGCAAACTAAAATATCGCCAGCCATAGCATGGCTGACGATACAAAAATTTATTATTTTTTATTGTCCTCTTGACGGGGATCATACCATTATTATAGTGGTTTATTTTTTTATTCCAATGCAACAAACATGTAAAATGTCTGATGTATTTTTGCAAGTTTTGTTCCATAGCAGTGTTTATCTTATTTTCCGTCTTCTTCTGAAAAACAGAATCATGATAATACTTATGGCAAATAGTAACCATACATGCCTGCTTGTTCTCAGACGAACCCCTGTTTCCGGTATTAATTGTGTGTTTTCGTTTGTGATTTTTAACTCAATCACGTCTCCTCGTGCAGCCTCAATCCGCTGTTTCATGACAGCTGTATTTCCATTCGATGTTGCCTGCACTGGATTTGAATACTTATCATTCTCTTCTTTTTTAGAAATCGAAACAGCGTATTTTGATGTATCAACAGTTTCTGTTATTATGATATCCGAAGATATATCTACATTTTTTAATGTAACTTTATCTCCATGTTTCAAAGAAGTTCTAATTGTCTTGCTACGCAGCTTTTGACCATCTTCCCAATAGAGAATTTCCATATCAAATGGCTTCTTGCGGTTTCCAAGTGGACCAGTGACTTCCTTTGTAATCTCAACCGTCACCCCGCCTTTTTGCGGATGATTGACGATATGTCTGTCCGAAACAGCTCTCCAGGTATTTGTCATCGGTGATTTCTCATATAGGAATAAAATATCGGATTCTACATCGACCATATATAAATTAAAGTTATCCTGATACTGTGTTTTGGTTTTATCTGCTTTGTCCTTTTTGTTTGGAGTAACAGATTCTACCATCCAGTATCGTCCGTTCTCAAAGTCCTCCGGTAATTGAAGCATTCCATTTTCATCTGTTTCTAAGGAACGATACGTCGTACACGTTTTTCCATCCTTTTTCAGAACGATATCGTCCTTGCTCTGTGTATTGTCATAATCTACTGTATATCCTGTATCATCCGCATATTTTTTCGTAACATCATCATACGGTACTTTGTAGAACAGAAAACCTGCACCAGCAAGTCGGTTTCTTGGAAGATCATCCGTCTTTAAGAAACTTCGTTCAGCAAGATTGAAATGCAGATTCTGCACTTCCAGTTCCATCTTGGAAACATCCTTGAACTCATTCTCATCCTTCGGGAATATTTGTTGTCCATTTGAATCGAAATACTGAATCTCTGGATAAATAACTTCATAATATAGGAAACCATCCCCGTATTCCAAAGAATAATGTGTCTTTCCTATCTCAATTTCTTCCACCTTATATTCCACCGGATTTCTGTCCTGGAATAGTGGAACATTGTCGACTGTGTGTTCCCATCCGTTCTCTTCATTCAGCAGGAATTCCTGTCCTGTAGAAATTCCATTCTGATACAATCTGATTTTCACCTGTTTTTCCATCAGTGCATCATTTGGATTTTCCCATGTCTTTTTGATATGCAGAGTGCCTGTTTTAGCAAAATTTCGGATATTAAGGCTGGTATCTCCTCGCTGAAGCAGAACAGATTTTCCGTCTATCTTACCATCAACTGGTGCCTTAACAGCCTCCTGATTTTCGTTAGCCTCCCTATCCACCAGTTTTGCATCAGTGATTTTGAATGCTCCATTGGCAATCTCAACTGTGATCTGTATATCTCCTGTGTCTACATATCCCGTCGGTAAGTTTGTCTCTCGCAACAAATACGTCTCAGTTGCTGTTCTGTTCTGTTTGTTTTCATCTTGTAACGGAATATGAAGTTGTGCGATTCCGTATTTATCAGTTGTTACCGTTTCCTCCTCAACACCGTTCTTACTGACAGCAAAATTGATCTTCTCCATTCCCTGTCCGGTAGACTCATCAAATTTGTTCAGTGTGAGTATTCCCTCTTTCTGATAACGATTCTCCAATTCAATAGTAAGAGTTTCACCACCGCGTCCAATTCCACGTCCTGTGAATTTAATTCCACTTTCTGGATATGCTTCCCATGAATTTACATTATCTCCTTCTTCATGAGAATTGCGAACATTGTACCAACCTGAAAATTTCACATTCGAATCTTTTGGCTTATAGTTGTACTCTTTTAATGTGTATTTCCAGAATGAGTCCGCCTTAACGATCCACGTACAGCTTGTATGTGTATCATCTGTCCATGTACCTACAACTTCTATTGGAGCATCCTCCGCTTGCGGAGCTTCTGCATCCGGTTTCTGGCTATCTTCTGAAGGAAGCACAAGTTTCATATGCTCATGAAATGCAGGTGGCTGAGGTTTTCCATCTAAAAGCTTTTCATCCATATCTACCTGGATATAATAATCTTTCTTGACTTCCTCTATTGCTTCCGGCATTCCGACAAAATCTTTCTTTACTGTCAGGTAACCATTTTTTGCTACAATACGTCCGTCAATATGCCACCCATCGGACATTTCACTTTTGAAAGAATACCAATAAATGGTGAAGAATTCGGTATCTAATTTCGATGGCGGAATCTCCCTGTCTCCGATACGAATCATACGTCCGCTTTCACGAATTGTCTGGAATACCTCTTCATCGGAAGGAATTCTATCTATCTTGTAGATATAGTCTCCATTTCCAATATATCCCTCATCTGGTTTAGTTCCCTGCAAAAGTTCTTGCACTCTCTTATTTCCATCCGCATACTGTTCCCACGTAGATGGATTCTTATTTCCAAGAACTGGAACATCATGCAATATACTTGCCTTCACATTACAGTTTGCCACGGCAACCGCACTTGTATAATCGTCTACATTCGTGGTTGGTAATGCTACCGAACCATCTTCCGGCATCGCTGACTTACAGATATAAAACTGTACCTGTTTTCGATTTTGGTTACTCACCTTACGCCACGCTGCATAGAGGGTGATTGGCTGTCTTGCATTATTATTTATAAGATCAGAAATAGAATCCCCTGCACCGCATTCCTGCCACTTTCCGTCTTTGTTTCTGTAATCCCAATGATCGAATTCATACTGTTCCAACTCTTTGCTGTCATTATCTTCATGATCATAAACCAGAGGATATGGTGACTTAACGTTATGTTTTCCAGCTTCTATTTCATTCTCATAATCATCTGTATGTCTTGTCTTATTCTCAACCTGAGGGGTCAACTTAGCTTCCTTAGGAAGTTTCTTCATATAACGAGTTGTATTATAGATAACCCTGACTGCCCCAGACTCCAGCGGTTTGTCTGCGATCACCTCATAAGATGAGTTAACATTCGGAATTTCAAATTTTACCTTATCATCTCCGGACGGTTCCGGAAGAACCTCATTTTCGTCCCTGTCATTAGATGTACAACTCCAGACAATCTCCTTGCCATAATACTCACCTTCTAAACTTGCCCTCTTTGGTACTTCCACAGTATATGCTTCCCCATGGCCTACATACTGTCTCTTAATCGCCTCTCTTTTGGTCAGGTTCAGTGGATCCAACACTTCAATCAGATGAAAACTTCCCTCTACACTGAAATGTCTTCCTGCCAGCCCAACCTGAGAAGAAAGTCCTGTCAAACGATCAAAATAATTTTCGATTCTGTCTGGATTCAGTGGGTTTGGCTGTGAGAAATAATAGACAGATACATCTTTCCCGTTTTTCAGGACAGGAATATACCATGTACCATCGTTGTCCTTATAAGGGTGCTGTACAAACACACGGCTGTCTGTCGCATAACCAAACAGAATCTTCTCTTTCTGATCTGCGCCGGGCTCCAGCTTGCTCGGAGTGAAACCAAACTCACTGTAAATTTTAGAAATCGTATCATCTGGTTTAGCTCGCAAATAATAACGACTGGCTCGGCCACTGTTTGCTTTGATTATGTAATGCTGCTCAGCATTGAGGTTCTTTATCAGCTTATAATGTCCATCGATAAATACATAAAAACTGATATTTGCTTCTTTTATTGCTGCCGGTTTTTCTGTATTATCAGGAACAATCACATATGGACGTACTGCATCATCTGGCTGAATAGTAAAGCTCATGGTATGCTCTGCTTCATTTTTACTCCATGTAACTTCTGAAAGAGTACCATCTTCCTTTCTGCATTCCCAGTTTATATTCTGCGTTTGTTCTTCTACACGCGGCCTTGTACTAACTGTTCTTGTAAGTGTTGACTTTCTTGCAACAAAATCAATTGCTGGAAGATCACGCAAAGCTGTTTGGCTGTAAACCTGTCCATCGTCATCCTGTACTGTCACACTGTAAAAACCATTATATCTATCATCGTCGTGTTCTAGTAAGGTCTTTGCACTCATTATGGGACTATTCTGTCCGTCTGGCAGGTAATACACATCCATCGGCTCTCCGGATTCTCCTATATAAATACATTCATGACCTTCTTTCGTGTATATCCCTGCATTATGGATTGTATCGTAATCTCTCTTGGAATAATAAAAACGCTCTTTTGCTCCATTTTGAATAGAACCATCGTAATGAAATTTTTCAAAATGCTTTTTTAACTCATCATTAGAAATATAATAATAAACTGTTCCCGGCTTTGTTGTAGTATCTTTTATAACAGGAATTTCTTCGTTTAGAACATTATATCTCTCATTATCTACAAAAGTATAGAATTTAATATTCAAGGTTGCTGGTGCAAAAGTGTTGCATGCAACCGTATATGGTTGCTCTATCTTCCCAATAGAAAAGGTTAGTTTATCGCCCTGTTTTACCGGATGGATTGTTTTATTTTCATCCTCACTGGCACAAAGCCAGTCGCTTTCCTTCGTATCTCCTGGATCAACGGAAATTGTGACCGCAGAATCTTTCTTATAGTAACTCACAGTTCGATTTCCATCCGGATTGATCACTGTAACCGAATAGAAACTGTTCTTATTCTGCTTCATCTGGTCTGAATTATTATCCGGAATTTTTTCGCCATCAGATGCTCCTTTTGGCATATAATAAACGTCTGTTGGTACAGTTGCTTCCTGCTTGTCCAGGTTATAAGATACATATTGCTGTCCTTTATAAGTTACCACTGTCGCCTGTGCTAATGTCTTCTCACCACGGACTGTATATGGAAAATAATTTCCGGACTGTGTTTCCTCTGCATTCAAGCCGAACTCTCTATAAATCTCAGCAAGATCACTGACAGATAAATAGCATCTGCCCTGACGGTTCCATTTATACACCTTTTTCAGAGAATCAGCCGGCAGCTTTCGAACCTCATTGTCTGCATATATATAAAACTGAATGTCAAAGGCTGTCTGATCCGCTCTCTGGATCACATAAGACTGTGTGATCTTTCCGATTGTGAACCTCGTCTGGTTCCCTGATTCCCGTATACCATCTATCACCTTATCATCTGTTCCCATACAGGTCCATTCGATCTGGTCTGTCTGGTCCGACAATTGGGGATTAAAATCAGCCACAGCTTCTTCCACTACAGTTCCTGTTAATGCATAACGAATCCGATCCTGCCCTTCTCCCTTTACCTCTACGGAATAAAACGAGTTGTCCTTTTTTACAGAATCTATTAAATTTAATGCAACGCCTTTTCCATTTGGAAGGTAGTAAACATCTATCGCTTCCCCTTGTTTATTCTGTCCATAATTGTAAGAAACATATGTCTTTCCGGATTCTGTGTCTGTATAAACTTTTCCGTATTCTATCCCGCTTTTTCCCCGGTATGCAGACACAAACTTATTATTTGCATCCGGATTCTGATTCTCACCATTTTTCACAAATCCAAATTCTTCATATATCAGGAGCAGGTCCTCAATGGAAACACCATAGTAGGTAGTTCTTCCGTCTTTCCATGTTGCAATGCCGGTAATGTCATTATGCTGAAGCTTTACCTTGTTTCCATCAATAATGACATAGAAATCAATATCAAATCCTTCGGAAATCTCCTGAAGTTTCGGTGATTCCTCTTGTGCAATCTGCTCCTCGAAGGCTTTTTCTTCTTCTGAAAGCTCTCCCTGGGATGAAGTAATTTCTTCCTCCGGAATCTCTTCTAATGGCGGGGTGATTTTCTCTCCAGGAGTCTCTTCTGATGGCGAAGTATTTTCTTCTTTCGACGTCTCTTCCGACAATGATGTACTTTCCTCCGGAATAAAATCTTCTGTGCGCATTTCACCCTCTTGAGTACTATTTATATTTGGAATATTCTCTTCTTCCACTGAAACTGCCAAAACTGTCGTTCCTGCGCTATTCATGCACAAAACCAATAAAAGTGTCCAGGCTATCCATCTTAGCCATCTCTTTTTCCTCTTCACACAAATTCCTCCTAAAAACATATTTTCCTTTTCTCAACTATCTGCCTTTTTTATCCATTCCTTCTGCATTGCCGCTGCTATAAAGCACTGCAATAGTTTTTTTGAAAATACACCACATTCACCGTTGGCAATCATTCTTATGGCTTCTTCATGCTTTAATTTTCTTTTATAGGGGCGTACACTGACCAATGCATCATAAGCATCCACAAGGCCTACTACCTGAGCACAAAGTGGTATTTCATCACCTTTTAGTCCATCCGGGTAACCAGAACCATCATATCTTTCATGGTGATATCTGCATATTTCATAGCTATACTTATTAAGTTTTTCTGTCGTAGCTCCTCGTGGAAACCGCAATGTCATCTCTGCCCCTGTAAGAGGATGCTGCTTTACAATTTCCATCTCATCAGCTGTTAATTTACCGTTTTTGTTCAATATCTCTATCGGCACACGGATTTTTCCAATATCATGAATTGGAGACAGATGAGAGACATTTTCTATTTCTTCCTCTGTAATCCCATACTCCGGATAGTTTTTCTGTAGTTGAAGATACACTTGTTTTGTATAAAAACAGAGATCATCCTGATGTTCTGTTTCTATAAGATTATTGTGATTCAACACTGCAGCCAGAAGCGAAACCATTTTCCAATACTGTTTTGTCTCATCCTGTGCTTTTTGTCTTAATTCCCGTTCCATATTTACAATTGTGTTAGGAATAACTTTTGCATTATGGAATGTAATAACAGCAGTTTTCTCATTTTCATCCACAAATCTTTTTACTTCCATCCAAACATAAGTCTCTGAGTTTTTCTCGCTTCTTCTTTGATAAACGATATCTTCTTCTGAACAGCCCTTTTTCAAATGCTCTGTCAACGAATCGCTTTTCAAAAATTCCTGCAGTTTTTCACAATCCTTTTCACATACATATTTTTCACAATATACTTTCAGAAAATCATCATATGTTCCTGCAGTTTTTACATCATCATAAATCCCCCTGTTATGAGAATAGATACATTCATAACTGTTTTCCGCTAAATCAACTTTCAGAATGATATAAAATCGTCCAAAATATTCATCTTTCCCAGGTCTGATAATATCAGAGATTTTCACATTTTCTAATCGGTTATTGTAAGTGTTCTGTAAGTCCAATAAGACTTGATGTACTTTACAGCAATCCGTATAGTTTCTGGAGCAAAATCCATCCTTTTCAAGACAGCGACTGATTGCCATTGTTGATTCCATACATGATATGACATCAAATAAAGAAATCTTTTCTGAATTTTTGGCAAGGGCATATCCTCCACTGATACCTTCAGAAGCTGAAATAATCTTCTCTTTTTTTAACTGCTTTGTGATTTTGGGAATATAGCTCTCCGGAATCTTTAATTCAGAAGCTAATTTTGCCGTTGTAACCCTGCGCTTTTTTATTGCCAAATAACAGACAATCCTGATTGCATAATCCGTTGTATTTGTAAGCTGCATAAGTGCTCACCTCTCTCTTTTTTCTTTGTCCCGTACATAAACTCATTGATTGAAAAAGGAAGAATCATACTTTTCACTCACACATTTCAAGCATAATTCTTCCTGTTTGTCTAATAACGCTTTTTCATTTTTCTAAGAAATGTCATGCCACCTGCACTTATAATCAATACAACAATCAGCAATAAAATCCATTCGCTATCATGAATGGTTCTTCCTGTTTCCGGAGGTGCCACTGTAGATGCATTTGTAAACGTAACCTCATCATTTCCTGTTGTAGAAGTTTTGAATTCTGCTGCTTTTCCATCAGTTGCATCACTATCATTCAATTTATAGCTTGTCTTGTAATTCTTTCCAGGATCAGTTTCCGTAACTGTATATGTCCATCCTGTTGGCAGACAACTAATGTCTACGAATTCATCTTTTGCCAGGTTAAACGTAGCCTTATTATTTGTAAAGGTGAGATTCTGTACTTTATCATCAGTTCCTTTTCTTATGAAAATCTGACCATCCGTTATAGTAGCGGTACTTGCATCAGTTCCTGATGGTGGAACGGCTTTTATTGTAAACTCATACGATCTATCCGGTTCCATATTGTATCCGGTTACGGTTTTGCTTACCTTTAAAACAGTTGGTTTATAATACAGATTAAGTGTAATTGTATCAGAAGACGAATCATTTTTTACTTCTTTTTCTAATTTTTTGTTCCGAGGATCTTCTGTATCAAAAACATAACCTGGAAATGTTCCGTTTGCTTCTGGTTTTGCGTACGCTTTAACACTCTCATTTTCTGTTGCAAAGGAAATGGTTCCTGCTGTTGTCTTTCCCAATTTTTCTGTACCATCCGGTACCTTAAGCCAATGCTTCACTTCTACCTTTTTCGTATCAATTTTCTTCCACTGGGCTACAATCTGATATCCCACCTCATTATCCCATACAGACACTGGAAGGTCACGGTTTGCGGCAAATTCATAATTTTCCTCAGAAATGTTAAAGACTTCATTATGCTGATATAACTTTTCACTATATTGTGGAGTTCCAGTTCCAAAAAATGGTTTCAGACGTAGCTTCCAGCCAAGAAATTCATATCCCTCACAGGTTGGTTCTGGCCATTCCTCCCCTATTAGAAAGGTGCTTCCCATACCTCTTATCCCCTCATGGGTGTTTGGATTTTCTCCATAAGACTGCATTGGTTTGTTTGTTCTAGTATCAAGTTCCTCATTATACGGAATATTTTTCACAACTGCATCTGCCGGAAGCACACCTTCGCCGGCACCAGAATTGTAATGTACATAGACGCTTTCTTTCGTAGACATGAAATAGCCTGCATACAATTCCCAATCGGTATCATGTGTTGTCTTCTCTCCTGCATATGCCAAAAATTTTTCATACCCTGCACTACTTGCTGCATTTTTAGCTGCTTCCCAAATTTCATCATAAACTTTAAATTCTCCTTTTTTTCCAAGAGAAGTAGCATTCATATTATTCAGATCACCTACAGCAGCTTTAGATTTTCCGCCATCAGTATTAACTCCACCTGACGGCTGTGCACTTTCTACACCCACTCCTGCAAATTGATATCCTGGTTTTGGCTTTGCAAAAAAGATTCTCACTTGTCTTTTGTTTAAAGATACTGCTAATGCATCTCCCACAGGATCCATATTTACCGTATCATTATCTCTCATTGGAACCAACTTCTTCTGATCAGGATCCCACATGACAACATCGATACCTTCACCACTTCGACGGTTGTCTGTTTTTAAACGTACGGTTAAAACCTGATGCCCTGTTTGATACGGAGCTAAATTAAAATTAAAATCTCTCCCTCCTCCGTCTGTACATTGCACATTGAAACTGTATTCAAAGCTACAATCTGTTTCGTCACCTATATTTTTAGTATATTCATTAGTTATTTGGGCATTTACAATAAGTTTACCTGCATGTCCTTTTACACCCTGATTCGATCCCACACCATCCGGAACTTCTTTGTTACTATCTGCAGCTGCTACCGTTTCTCCATTTAATACCATATGAACCAATCTATATCCTCTTTTTATATGGAATTTTGGAAGATCAACAGATCCATCGGACTTCACTTGATCTTCCGTATATGTCCATACAAGTTTATGTTGTTCTGGTAAATAGTCCCATCCATTCTTTTTACTATGCTCAATATTGATATATTCAAATCCATTATTGTCTTCGGTGTTAATCGTTACACGATATACACCCGTTTTATCATATGCAACCGTTACTGTATCGTCTTTCTGAAAATTTGCTTCATAATTGGCTTCATATTCATCTCCAGATACTCGTTTAATACTTGTAGACGCATCTGCTGCTGTAACGCTTCCAATTTTATATCTGACTTTATTAGCTGTTCCTGGTTTCACGGTGAACTTCCACGTTTCTCCAGCATTTACACGTATCGTTTCAGCAGTATTTACCTTTACCGTTCCTGCTTTTGTCGTAATCGTACCAGCAACTCCACCTTCCGGGATTTCTTCATTGACTTTAATATTGTAATATTCCTGATAAGTCATTGTAAGTTTCTGACCATCATCCAATTTGATGGCAATCACGCCATCAGTGCTGTAATATACAGTGTCATTATATTTTCCGATATAGACACAATCTTTCCCATTTACTCTTGCACTCTTGAATTCATAGTTTTTCCCGGAACCACTAATCGTAAGTTCTTTGTGGTCTTCGATATTTCCAAGCTCAATCGTAGTCGGAGCACCGTCAATTGCTTTTCCGTTCGCATCAACATATTCTACACGATCTGTCGTCTGTTCATCACCATTCGCAACACTTCTCTGCATTGCGATATTCAAACTCTGTACAGATATCGTATCTGGAAGCTGCTCATCACTTGCCTGTTCTGTAGATTTTTCATTGTCAATAATCTGCTCTGAAGACTTCTCTGATATTTCTGTTTCAGATTCTGTAGTTTCTGTAGTATCTGTTTCCTGCTCCGGGTCTTCTGTCTTCGATATTTCTGACTCTTTTTCCTTTTCTTTCAATGCATAAGTCATAGTCAGTTTTTGCCCATCTGTAAACTTATTGGCATTGATATTATCGGAACTCCAATAAACCGTATCTTTATATACTCCTATAAAGGAACAGTCTGCATCATTTACTTTTGCACTCTTAAATTCATAATCTTTGTCAGAAATATTTAACTCTGAATGATCTGATATTTTTCCAAGCTCAATGTCCTCTGGTGCTCCTTCAATCGCATTGCCGGATTCATCTACATATTCCACCAATTTTGTGGTCGGTACCTGACCATTTGAAGTTGCTTCCTGTATTTCTTTCTCCAGCTTCTCCACTTCTATGCTATCCGGAATCTGTTCCTCAGTTTCTGCCGATGTCTCAGTTTCCGTTTCTGATGTAAATTGCTCCGAAGTTTGCTCGGTTTCTGTCTGTTGTGCATCTGTCTCACTTGTAAATGCTTCTGTATCTTGTGTTTCTTCCTGCTCTGTAACCACTGATGTTTCATCTTCTGATGCACTTACGGTTTCCAGATTCATAAAACAAATAGAAAAGATTAGAAGCCAGGAACATGCTATTTTCAAATATGTTTTCCAATTCTTATGCCTCATTTTTCGCATCTTCCTTCCTGTTCTTCTGCTTCTCCATGAGTAATCCGCAAAGGCAGATAACTGAGCCAAAGAATAAGAACAAATAGCCTGCAACCGGACTATCATCACCTGTCTTTACCGGCGAACCATTATGAATAATATCCTTTGATCTTGGGGAAGATGGAACCGGGTTTTGATTTTTACCAGTTTGACCGGTATACGAGTTTTTGAATGAAACCTTCGATACTTTATCTCCATTTTCATTTTTGACCACTGTTACCGCCATCAGTTCATTATTGGAATCAAAGAATCCTTCAATCGTTACATCATAGGTTTTTGAATCATATGTATAATTTTCTTTATTCTCTGTTGCCTGGTACAGCTTGTAATGATATTCTCCTGCCTGTCCGACATTCATAATCAGCTCTGTAGAAGAATTACCACTCATATTCCAGGTAAATGTTCTTCTATTGCTTCCCTCCGGCATTGGATTTTGTATCTGATCTGCTATTAAAACATAAGAGCCTGTTTTGTCAGCATCTGCAGAATTGTTTACTTCAAATATCTGTTCCACTGGTATTTTCACTGTTGTGTTTTTGCCAGCTGCCAGTACTGGTTTTTGAACACCCAGAAAGAATATCATGGACAGGAATATAACCATGGCTATTTTTGTCAAACGTGTTGTTCTCATGCTTCTCCCTCTCCTTCTTTCTTCTTGTTTCTTTTCTTTTCTATCTGTCTTGCTATCAGCATCAGTACAAGGACAATCAGGATAAACCATACAATAACTGGCACTTTTCCTACTGCATTTTTCAGTTCATCAATTCCTGTACCTACGTTTTTGGCTTTTTCTTTTTCCGGATATATCTGATCTGTTAAGCGTCCCATCAGGATATTTCTTCCATTTGTCATATCCGATGTACAGGTGGTCAGCAAAACCAGATGATCATCTTCCGTTATATTCATATCTCTTTTATATAAAACATTGTTCTCGATTTCCTGCAGATACTCCTGTTTCGCTTCTGGTGTGTCCAGACACACATTGAAAATCGTCTCATTATAAGCATCTACCTGCATCAATGCATAGAATTCGATTCCATGATCTTTTCCGTCAAAGAACAGATTTCCATATGGATGTTCGTTGAAATACTGTTCTTTTGTAAATTCACCGATATCTCCAAACATCATGTGTTTTTCCATATGGTGGCCATATATAATATTATCAAAATCCGAAAAATCCGGCTTATTTGCACAATGTAAAAAGATTGCTCCGCTTAAGGAATAGTTTCCTTCCGCATCTGTATTCATATAAGTATCATCATTGTCCGTCTGCACCAATGGATAATTGATATTTGTGTCATTCACTCGTATCCATCCAATCACATCCGGATTGATTTTCTGTAATTCTTCAAAAGATTTCGTACTCTTTTCAGTAGGAATATATGCTTCATAATTTTTTGCATCTGCAGTCTGATATACCTGATGGGAATCCCACAGCATATAACCGGAGAGAAACATAGCTGCAAGAATCAGTGATAATGCTATAAAATTTACAATATGGTCTAATCCTCTGATAATTCCTTTCAGCACTTTCTTCATCCGAAGCATATGTACAAGTTCCTTTCACCATTTCTGTTTCTTTTATATTTATCAAAACTGGTTCATCTGACCAATTTGCTCGCAAAATTAGCAAAAAGGGATGCGGCGGAGCAACGCCGCACACATCCCCTTTCCCAGTTCATTTATAAAATTATTTCTGTAATCTTCTGCGTTTGAATCCTACAAAAGCGATCAGTGCTACACCGCAAAGTGCAATCATCAGAACGTATGGAAGAGTGTTCATGATGATACCAGTTGTCGGTACATAGTTGTATGTATTGGTTACGTCAACGGTATTTTTCTTCTGTCCTAAAGATTTTTTAGATACTGTGATTGCTTCGTCATACTTGCTTGCTGTAATAGTATCCTGTGCTGCACCGTTAATTACAACAGCTGCACTTCCTTTATAGTTCGGTGTTGCAGACTCTGTTACTGCGATCTCAGTTCCTACCGGAACACCTGTGAATTTCATTTTCTCAGTTGTTTTCAGTTTGAATGAGTACGTTCCATCCTGACCGATTTTAATAATTGCTCCATTACCTTTTACACCACCAAGAGTTGCTGCATCTGTTCCATCTGGAAATTTAAAGGTTGCTGTGAAATCGAACTCTTTATTTGCATCTGCTTGTACACCTTCTGGCACACTAATCGTCTTAGATACATTTAAGGAACCATATTTTGTATAGTCATCATCTGGATCTGTTCCCGGATTTGTAGGATCTGTTCCTGTACCTGCTTCCTGTACATAAGTGTTAACAAAGTTAAATCCGTTTCCATTTACATCACCACCGATGTCTACTTTACCT
>ERZ836358.2154-NODE-2154-length-16173-cov-4.455329_pt1 | contig 16173 bp, 9 predicted proteins | sample MGYA00519942_ERZ836358 | MGnify/ENA primary metagenome ERZ836358 (study PRJEB31850, sample SAMEA3708798) | human gut metagenome | biome: human gut; feature: human-associated habitat; material: faeces | place: China | collected 2014 ...
TGTTGAGATAAAAGCGTTGTCGCTCTTCTGTGGTGATTCGCTCTAACAGGTCGGTATAACCAATAATAGAACCTACCGGTGCTTTTATGTCGTGTGTAATGGTCAACATTAACTTTTCGCGTGCTACCAGTAAGTCTTCGGCGCGGCGTTTGGCTTTCTCCAATTCTCGGCGATAGTGATTACTGCGTGTGATGTCCCGCCAGATAAAAATCAGAAAGATACTTGCCAGTAGCACAGCTACGATGGCTATGGCCTCTACGGTGCGTGCCGAACTTTGTCGGATTTCTTCTTCCTGTATCTGTTTTTGTTGTGCCATTCTTAGCCCTTCATCTTCGATGGTGCTTAACAGTTGGTTCACTTTCTGACTTAGTTTTAAGCCGCTGAGACGCAGGGACTGTGTCCGTTGGTTGAGCATCTTCAACTGCTGCTGTTGAGTGTCGGTTACACGACTCTGTACGTTTTTCAGCAGTGTGACAACAGTATCGGTCGGACTGTATGATTCCGTCAATGTATCTGTAAATTCTTCCTGAATCACATTATTGACTTGGGTGGAGTCGCCCTTTCCGGGAGAAAAGACTTCTCCCAGTCTTCTGAAAAATCCTTTCGGCTTCTTATGGATAATGTAAGAATTGGTATGTGTCACTACTTTTCGGCGTACATGGGGAAGGTTGAGTAATGAATCTTGTTCAGCTATCAGTTTTTCGATATGTTGCTGATAAATTTTGTCGGTACCTCCTTCCTGGATGGCGCGGAGAAGATTGCGCATATTGCGTTCCTTTTCTGTCAGAAACATCTCGACAGTGTCTAAGCGGAGGGTCTGGATACTATCTGTCAACAAGCTTCGCAATGAATCAACTGCAGCGTTCGCCTTTTGCATGGATGCCTTGTAACGGAAGTATTGTCCCAATTGACCGGCACTTAAGGATTGTCCGATGATTTCAGCCTGATACAGCTGACCGACAATTTCATTGGTTACCCGTCGGCGTAAATTCAATATGGTTTCGTTGTCATCCGTTTCGGTCAATGCTTTCATTTCATGGTTGATATACTGAATGGAAGCAAATAACAGAAGCGTGAGCAAGATGTAGCCGGAAGCTACTTTCAGTTGTGTTGATAAACGTGGCATAAACGAAAACTTCAAAATGATGGTTAATGTTTTTCAAGCGTTCGCGACCGGAAACGTAGATAATACATGATACCGGCAGTAGTGAGACCGAATGGGAAGGCCATCCAGATACCTACGATTCCCCAGTCCATTACGAATCCGAAGAAATATCCGGCAGGTAAGGAGATAAGGAAATAAGCGATAAAAGCGATATACATCATCGGTTTGACATCTGCAATGCCTCGCAGTGCATTGGCAAAGTTGATTTGGAGTCCGTCACCGAATTGGTAGACAATGAACGGGATGATTAATTGTGCCACCGTCACACTCACTGCCTGGCTGTCACTGAACCAGCCTCCCAATTGATGTCTTAATAAGAAGATGGGAAGCGCTCCTATAAGGGCAATACCCAACATGATGTGGAAGCCCGAATATGCAGTGCGGCGTACATTAACCCTATCATTCTGTCCGTTGAAATTGCTGACACGTACAGCCACAGCTGCCCCCATGCCATAATACATCATAAAGCATACCTGTGAAATGGCAAGCATAATTTGATGAGCGGCAAGTGCTGTAGTCCCTATCCAGCCCACCATAATGGCACTTAAGCTGAATGATGCAGTTTCCATGCCCATTTGCAATGCGATAGGCCAACCAAGTTTGTTCAGATAAATAAAATCGGCACGGTTTATTTTGCTGTGTACAAAGCCTTCTTTATATATATGATATCGTTTAGTACAGAAAAAGATGAGAGCAAATACTATTACCATTATAATTCGGGAGGCGAGAGTAGAGATACCGGCACCGAGCAGTCCCATTTCAGGTATGCCGAATTTTCCGTAGATCAGAATATAGTTACCTATGATATTCATGACATTACCGCCCAGCAACAGCCACATCGATACGCGGGTATCGGTGATACCATCGGCAAATTGCTTGAAAGCATTAAACAGGAGGACAAACAATAGTGATATGAGCAGTACGATAAAATAAGGTCTCATCAGTGGAAGCAATTCTTCGGGTTGCCCGAGACGATGGATATTCAGATAGAGCACCCACATGATAAAGGTAAGCAGTACCGCCAGCAGGACATTGGCAAAAATACTATTTTTGAGCATTCTCCCCACTACCGATGTCTCCCCGCGTCCGAACAGACTGCCGACAATAGGGGTCAGGCCATACGAAAAGCCGGTTGCAAAAATGATGGCCAGCGTGAACATATTGTTTACGAAGCTGGCGGCAGCCAATTCGTTGGTACTATGATGTCCGATCATTAGCGTATCGGCAAACCCAAGGATAATAACACCCACTTGGCCGATGACAATGGGAATTCCGAGTGTAAATAGAGATTTGTAATGTTGAATGTATGTACGGTTCATAGGTTATATATATTTTTCCGTTCTCTTACGGAGTGTGGCTTGCACCTTTGGCGGCAGCTTTATAATATAATACGGAACAATTTTCAGGCAAAAATGTTTGTTTCGCTGCTCTCTTAATCTGTTCTTGCGTGACAGAACGGTATTTTTTCACTTCCGTATTTATGTCTTCAGCTTTTCCGATTAACTCGAAATAAGCCAGATTAGTGGCCACATTCAGGTAATTGAGGTTGTTGAATATCTGTTCGCTTTCATAGCGGTTCTTCACTTTTTCCAGTTCGTTCTCGTCTATACTGCCTTCAGTCAGTAAGGCAAGTTCTTCCCATATAGCTTTTTCTGCTTCTTCCAGCGTCTTTTCCGGTGCAGGTTTTCCTACGATATGGAAAAGACCGTTGTCGATGCTTCCGGATATATATGCATCAATGGAATTAAATATTTGCTTATCCTGTACCAAATGTTGCACGAAACGTGAAGAACGTCCGCTGCTCAGCAAATCGCTCAGCATATCAAATGCATAATAGTCGGGATGATTGCGTGAACACATGTGGAAAGCCATATACAGGGCATCCACTGGAACATTCCGTTCTACCGTCAGGCGGCGTTCCTCTGTCTGCATCGGCTCCATGGGGAGTGAACGGCGGGGAACGTGTCGACGGGGAATCGGACTGAACCATTTCTCTGCCAATGCCACCGTTTCTTCAAAAGTAATATGTCCCGTCACCGCCAGAATAGCATTATCGGGAGCATAATAGCGGAAAAAGAATGCCTGCACCTCTTCGGAAGTAGCATTGGCAATGTGGCTGATTTCTTTTCCGATGGTAGGCCAGCGGTAAGGGTGAACCTTGTAGGCCAGTGCACGCAATAAATGAGAAGCATCGCCATAGGGCTGGTTCAGATTTCGTTGCTTAAACTCCTCTATCACCACTTGGCGCTGTACTTCCAGGCTGCGTGGGTTGAAATCCAGCGATAGCATACGGTCACTTTCTAGCCAGAAACCTGTTTCCACATTTTGGCGCGGAAGGGTGATGTAGTAATTGGTGATATCGTTGTTTGTCCATGCGTTGTTTTCTCCGCCGGCATTCTGTACAGGCGTGTCATAGTCGGGCACATTGATGGAACCTCCGAACATAAGATGCTCAAACAAGTGAGCAAATCCTGTATGTTCGGGGTCTTCATCGCGTGCACCCACATCATAGAGGATATTCAGTGCCACCATTTGAGTGGTGTTATCCTCAGAATGGACAATGCGTAGTCCGTTTGACAGGGTATGTCTGTTGATTTCTATCATCTTTTGCGGGTGACTTCAGTTATTCTACAACAGTCGCTTTAAGGATACGTATATTGTCCAACGGACGGTCGGCACGGTTGGTCTTGGCAATCTCTATCTTTTCCACCGTTTCCATACCTTCCACTACTTCACCGAATACAGTATACGAGCCGTCCAAATGAGGCGCACCTCCCACAGTGGTATAAGCTTGAATCTGTTCGGGAGTGAAATGGAATTTTTCTTCTTTATCGGCCATGGCCTGTGCTTGGGCTTCGAGGGTATCTTGCAAGGCATATAATCCTTCCGTGTCACCGGCTTTACGCATTTTATAGATTTCTTTCATGTGCTTTTGTGCCAAGCTGTCGAAGATAGCTTCCTCGCGTTGCTCATTGATCTTATTTTCCATGCCAAGCAGTTGGGGTTCGGTGAATTTGCGTCCCGTGACGATATAGAACTGACAACCGGATGAAGCCTTCTGCGGATTCACGTTATCTCCTTCGCGGGCTGCTGCAAGTACACCTTTATGATGGAAGAACTTGGGAACAAATTCGGCCGGAATGGTATAGCCCACATCTCCGTTACCCAACATGGCGGTATCAGAAGCCGTTTTGCTGGTCGGGTCACCGGCTTGCACCATGAATTGCTTGATAACACGATGGAAGAGCGTGCTGTCATATACACCTTCTTTGGCAAGTTTGATAAAGTTATCGCGATGCTTCGGTGTTTCATTGTACAGTTCTACGGTGATGTTTCCCATTGTTGTTTCCAGTTTTACCTGAGTACGCTTTTCTTTTTCCATATTATGATTTTCTTTTTTAGAGCCGGCACCGCATGCTGTTATAAATGCGAAAGAAGCGGCTATCATTAATACTTTATTTATTTTCATGTTTATAATATATATGTATAAGTTTGCAGATGATAAAGTGGACAAATGTACAAAATAGTTTTGATGTTGCCATAGATTGTCGTGTTATTAAAGAGCAGAAAGTAGTGTTATGATAAAAATATATGTTCGTTTCAGTATTCATATATGTAAAGAAGGTAATAACAAAATTTCGTCTTTTTCTAAGGTGATAGATGTACCGCAAATGTCTTTTTTGAAATTTGCCAAACAGGAAATTGCTCATGCCCATAAGATAGGATGCTACAGCATGGCGCGGAATTATGGTACAGCCATCCGTTCCTTTAAAAAACAATAGAATCTTCCACCACGGACTATGTCTTTCTACTGATAACAAGCTTGAATGAAAAGAATAAAAAGCCGGGATATGTGTTACTCCGCACAAGAGGTATAACCTCGCAGATTAAAGCATTGTTGCTATAAACACCATGAAGGTATTAAATTCAGTTTGCTACAGCAAATTCTAATTCCTTTGTTTTTATTCTTGAAAATATCAAATAAGTTGTTTGCAATTGCATCTTTTAGTGAATACTGTAATTTGTATATACACTGATGCTGAAAAGGTTTTAGTATGGGTATAGAAAGTGAAAAAGAGGACACATTATTTGAATGTGTCCTCTTTTTCACTTTATGATATATGATTAAAACAGTTTGGCAGGATATTCACCGGCATCTACCAATGCTTGGATTTTGTCTACTACACTCTGGCGGTCTTCGGGATAAGTTACACCGAACCATTTGCTGGCAGTATCCAGAACTTCAACGGTAGCTGTTCCGTCATTAATCAATTTATCTACCATCAACGGAATAAAGAATTCGCTCTTCAAGTTTTCCATGTTCTTAGGATCGCTTAAGAAGGTCTTGAAGAATTCCTGGCTGTATGCAAAGTAATCGGGAGTAAAGCCCCAGAAATTCATACTAACCGGAGTAGTGTCGGCTGTTGCTGTCCATTCTCCATTATCGTCGATATATTTCACTTCTCCGTCTATGCGCTGAATTTTGGTACGTTCTACTACGGAAGTCAGCAGATTCTTTTCGTTTGTTTCGCAGATACCACGAGAAACAGTACCGCTTTCGCTCAGTGTGTTACCTACACGGAAGCCTACCATCGAATAGGTGTTTTTAGCTCCTTCGGGAAGATTTGCAAGGAATTTACCCATTACCTGGAATGAGTCACGGCCATAGAAATCGTCACAATTGATTACTGCAAACGGTTCTTTGATAACATCGGCGCCCATCATGACTGCGTGGTTGGTACCCCATGGTTTGGTACGGTCGGCAGGACAAGTGAAACCTTCGGGCAGTGCGTCCAAAGCTTGGAAGACCATTTCGCAAGGAATGTGTCCTTCGTATTTAGAAATGATTTTATCGCGGAAATCCTGTTCGAAATCTTTGCGGATAACAAAAACAAGTTTACCAAATCCGGCGTTAATGGCATCATAGATAGAATAATCCATAATAGTTTCGCCGTTAGGACCCAGTCCGTCCAATTGTTTGAGGCCACCATAACGGCTACCCATTCCGGCTGCCAATAAGAATAATGTAGGTTTCATAGTCTATTTATTTAAAAATTGATATTTTGACTACAAAGCTACAAAAATATATGAAGGAAAATGTATTTGTGAGCGGAAAAAGAAAAAAACATTCTTTTTTTGAATTTTAATATTGATAAAATATCTTTTTCCGAATAATATTTCTATCTTTGTGCCATTGGTTTGACTACAAAAGTATTAAAATATATATCCCTCAATGATTGTGGAGGACATTACGATGCGATATCGGGGTGTCCTCGTTTTTTTTGTCCCTTCCTCTCTTTAGAAGGGGTAGCCGATAGCGAAGTGAAGGCCAAGGCCGTCTTTGAACTTCGGTATATTGTAGTAGCCGCTTTTTCCTGTGTCGTATGGTGCGTGCAGGGCAATTCCCAAATCGAGTCGGATAACCAGAAACGTCAGGTCATAACGTAATCCCACGCCGGTGCCGAGTGCCACGCTTTTTGCAAAGTTTCGCATGGTGAGTTCTCCGCCGGGACGCGCTTCGTCTTTTTTCATCAGCCATACATTGCCTGCGTCAAGGAAGGTGGCGCCATATAGGTCGCCCAATATCGGAAAACGGTATTCTATGTTGGCTTCCAGTTTTACGTCGCCTGTTTCATCGATATATCCATAACGGTTGTCTGCATTGGGATGGAAGGTACCCGGACCAATGGAGCGAACCGTAAATGCGCGTATACTGTTGGCACCTCCGATATAGAACTGCTCGCTATAAGGGGCAACAGCCTGATTGCCATATGCATAGAGTACTCCTCCCATCAGGCGGGTAGCTATATGTTGTTTTTCTCCTACTTTGAACAGGCAGCGTATTTCCGAGGTCATTTTCAGGAACTGTGCGAAGGGGCTTCCCAATAATTCTTTTCCTTTTTCTTTCATCCCTTTACCGAAGGCAGCATAAACGAGTGAAGTTACATTACCGGCAGAGGTGAAAGAGGTTTCCCACCATAGGTTATGTCGTTTTTTCAGAGGAGCGTTATCGTATGTAAAGGTGTAGCTCATGGCAGGGATAAATTGATTTCCCAAACTGAGAGCCAATGACTTGTTTACATTGATAATGGAGTCAAATTCGCTGGTGGTATGTTGCAGAGTGTTGAATGCAAGCCTGAAAGGGGTCACGGTGTGTTTCCAGGTGCGCGATGGCTGGAAATCATAGCTGACGGTTCCACCGAATGACAGCATCTTGAAGAAACGGGCACGGTTCAGTTGGTCTACATAGAGCTTGAAAGATGTATGTGAAGGAAACAGGAAGCGGTTTGATTTGTTCTTCATCCACGGTAGTAACAGACGAGGATAATCCAAGGAGAAGGATGCTCCCAGTTCGTATGAATTCATTTTCGATTTGTCTCCTGCCACACTGTTGGATGCGGTTTGCCATTCATAAGATCCTTTCAATTGGAAAGAAAGCTTGGCGGCTGTACGCATAAAGTTGCGTCGTGACAAACTGAAAATGGCTCCCGGTCCTGTCTGGTCGGTGCTCTTGGTTGTGACATTGAATTCCAGCTCTCCGTCGTAGGGAAGGTCGAACATGGCATTTACCTTGACGTTCAGGGTGTCACAGTCGGGACGGGTGTTTTTGGGGGTGTAACGGAACTCTGTATATTTGAAGATTCCCAGGCGCGCCAATGCTTCTTGAGTATAGGTCTGACGTATTTGGGAATACAGTTGTCCTTCTTTATACAGAAAACGTTTACGCAAGACCAATTCGCGGATACCGGGTTTCTTTCCGTGATAATGAATGGTCATATCTGCAAAGGTCAATGAGTCTGTCGGCTGTTCTCCCTTATATCCTGTAAGGTAAACAGAGGTTTTTCCTATATAATAAGGACGGCGTGCTTCTGTCGGCACTCCTTTTTGCGGTACTACCTGCAAACTTACAAAACCGGGATTGCGCAGTGTGTCTGCACGGAAGGTGGTAAATTCGGGGCGGAAATAGTAGTATCCGTTATTCCTGAAAAGAGTACTTAGCCGCTGGCGTTCTTCTTCTAATTTCAACACGCTGAAATTATCTCCTTTGCGTAATATGCGTTGGTTGTAGGTGGCACGGATCAAGCTGTCGGCTCGTGCCGGATATTTGAGGTAGGCAATAGAGTCCAGATAATAAGGATTGGCCATATTGATTTCGTAATTGAGCTTTGCTTTTCGGGGATTCTTCAGGGTGTCGACCGAATAGGATACTGAACCATTGAAGAAACCATAATCGCGCAGCAGGTTGGTTGCTACTTTTACTCGGGTTTCAGGGTTAACAGTGGAAACATAAACCGGAGTAGAGCCCAATTTGTTAAATATCCAGTGTCCCACTCCTTTCTTTTCCTGGTATTTCACAAAGTCATTATATATCCATAAACCGAATGGAATGGGAAAACGCAGGGAGTTACTTCCCAAAATGGCATTATTGGGAGGGTAGGACAGAGCTGCCTCTACTTCTTCCAGAGTTTGTACTCCGGCGGGAGTTTTGTCTTCATTGATGACATTTATGTTCTTTACACCTACGTAAAGGGTTTCGCCTTCGGGCAGATTCTTCGTGGTGGAACAACCGGCCAGTAGGCATAGAAAAGCTGTCAGTAACAGCAGGTCAGTGTGAATTCTTCTCTTTTTTATCCTTGTCATTTTTGTTAATCTTTCTTTTTCCTGAATATAAATAACTCACCCAGGTGACTCATTTTCTTTCGCAGAACGATACCGACTCCTGTTTCGATGATTTCACCTTCGAGCACGCTTTCGTAGTTTTTGTCATGGAATACTTTGACATATCGGGTGCCGCTATTGTCCAGACGATATTCGATGGAAACATTATCAATAAATGTTTCATCTTGCTGGGCTGTATTACCGGTAGACACTTTTCCACCGATGACGATACGGAAACGGTTGTTCCAGAAACGTTTGGCAAACTGGAAGTTGTAATCCGTCCGCTTTCCGCCGTCTTCGGCATTGTCAACGGTTTCCATTCCCAAACTGATATCAAGGGCCTTGCCTGCAATATTCGAGATTTCACTTTGCAGGAAGGAGTTGAGGGCATTGTTCATATTGAATCCTCCGGTAGAGTTGCCTTCTGCCATATACATGCCGGTGACGAGCATGGTAACAGCCAGTTTGCCCCGTTCTTCAGGGGTCATGGCAGTCAGTTGGTCTTGTACTGATGCATCTTCGGGAGCTGAAAGGGTGAAGGCCAGTCCCAGATTTTCCAATCGTTGGCTCAGGGCGATGCCTACATCGAAGCTGACCATACGAGGACTTTGTCCGTCCTCGCCGACAGTAGCGCGAACTCGCTCTGTGGCAGTAATATTGAGCTGGGGATTCATCACATTGCCTGTCCATTCTACATAGCTGCCGTTTTGGATGTTGAATGTCTTGAGTGGAATGACCGGAATTTCATATTTCATTTCACCGCTGATGAGCGAGTAGCGTCCGTTCAACAGCATTTCACCTTGCGGGGTGTATTGGAAAGAAAGGTCTCCGCCTCCTTCGAGCAACATATAATTGGAGCCGTCCGGTGTGATATCGACGTGTGCTTGGACGGCTTGGTCAATATGCATCGTCATGGCGATATCCATGCCATTGATGGACACCGGCTGGATGGTTTCGTTCGCTACTTCCGTAGTGTCATTAAAGTTGACGAAAGTTACCATGTCTCCCAAGCGGTCGTTTACGGTCAGAGGAGAATCTTTCATCACATACGTGAAATCTGTCTTTCCCAATATATTCATGTTGCCTCGCATCATGAGGGCGTCTATGGGACCACGGAGAGTAGCGTCGAAGTCTACATACATTTTGCCATATACCATAGCCCGTTTGGTGCGGGGGGCATTCAGTAATTCGTAGTTTCGGGCTTTCATTTTTAAATCGGTAGTCATACGCTCCAGATTGGAAAAATCTACGTTACCGTTGATGGTGAAAGGAGTTTTTCCTTTGGTGAAGATATCAAAGTCCTTAAACGTCATTTTACTGTTGACCATCTGCACCGGTTCGTTATCGAAGCGGAAGAGCGCAGATAGTTCGGGCATGAATATTGATACGGAATCGAGTGACAATTCGCCATTGAGCAGAGGCTTGGAAGGATCGCCTTTCATGGCAAGTGTTCCATCAATGTCACCGCCCAATTCTATCATGTTATCGGGTATGAATGGATTGATGACATTCAATGGGAAGTGTTCGAATGCAACATCTGCACTCAGGTTGCCTTTGCCGTCGGTTGTGGGCAGATAGATACCGCCGAGGTGAGCTATCTCTTTGTTGTTGTGACGAATATATCCGTCTACGTGGTGGTCTTTTTCATCACCGGGCAGGTATACACCGCTAAACTCCCAATTGCCGAGAGGGGTGCCTTCATATTTGAATTCATCGACTTTCAAGTCACTGCTTACCATCATGTAAGGACCGGATTCGATATAGTGCGCTTCTGCTCCAATCCATCCTTCCATATCAGGCATATACGGCAGAATACGACGGAATTCTTTCAGGTTGATTCGGGAGAGCTCAACTGTCATGTCCTGACTGGCAATGCTGTCTTCCCGATTGGTATAGAAGCTGAGACCCGTACCTTCATCATCGTGCAGATGGAGATTGGCATGGATGCGTCCGCGGTCTGTCAGGAAAATGTAATTGTCTTTGTTTACTGTAAAAGGACGATAAACTAATGTTGGATGTTCGGGGAAGAGACGCATGCGGATACCCCGTCGACGTAAATCGGCCTGAACTCCCATATAAATGCCTTGTTCCTTACGGGCATTCAGATATTGGATGATTAATTGTGCCTGATTGGTACCTATATTTCCTTCCAGACTGACATCGTAAGCTTCCTGGTCAGGCTTCGGTCCGTTGACAACTCCGCTTAGGAATTTGATGCCTTCCATGTCTTGTTGAATATCAAGATAGAGTGTATCCAATACAATACTGTCTGTACTCAGGCTATAAAGGAATGCTTCTCCGTTCAGACCTTCTGTCGGAGAGGAATCAATATCCATAAAAAGTTTCCGGTAAGAGATGCCCATCATGGACAGGTAATTGCAAACCGGATTGTCTTGTCCCGAAGTGACGCGGAAACACAGACCGGGTAAATATTGTTTCATTTCTTCCTGGTCAATATGTTTATGCTCCCATTGTTCGGAAAGTTTTTTCATCAGTGTTTCTGCCTGACGGGATAAGTGTGTGATGTGTCCGTCTCCTTCTAAAGAAAGGTCGAAATCACCGGCACGCAAATACATCCGGGTAGAATCACCGGCTGTGGTAAATCCCAATAAAAGGTCCTTGGGATGCGAAGTACGCTTAGGTGTGGTGATGGTGATATTGGCCATGGATGCATCCACAGAATATTTGTTTGCCATGTCTGTTGTGAGGTGGACTGTGATGTTTTGCGAGGTCTGCATACGCTCATTTATCAAGTGCAACGCCTGCCAGTCCATGCGGTCGATATCCAGTTTCAGTGTGGCTGCTGCATTATGCGGTTTCAGGCTTCCATCGAGATGCGCCCGTATATCCATTACTTTATTATTGATTAATAAAGCTGTATTGATGATATGTTTTTCGAGTCCGGCCGAGAGTTGGATGCCCGACAGGATATAATTGCCGTAATGGAAACGGTCAATACTGCCCGAGGCATTGAAGGTGGTTCGGGGGGACATGAAGTCCAGTCCTTCTCCTTTGACCCCCAAACGTGCAGATACTGCAAAGAGTGAGTCTTGCGGTAAGAATCGGTGCAGGTTCAGATTGTTGATGGCAACATCGGCTTCATAAGCTTCGCGTGAAAGGTCGTACTTGGCATAGATCCGGGCGGCATGTTCCATTTTGAAATCATCTGCAATAGAGATACTGTCATTATAGACGGTAATGGGGATGGTGTCAATCACTGCCAATATACGAGCGTCCGGTTCTTTTAATAAAAGATCTGTACCCATTTTGGAACCCGACATGGTGAATTTACCTTCCAGACGCGTACCGTCAGGGATGGCAACTCCTTCGGCAAGAACGCTCAGGAAATCCATATTCTCCACTTCCGTTTCAAGTGTTATGTCTCCTCCGCGTTTCAGTGTATCGGTCAGATGGGTTAATTCACCTTTGGCAAAAAGCTCCAATGCACCGGGCAGTTCGGCACTCAGGGCAGTCAATTTGAGTTGGTTGAGATCACCATCCACTCCTGTACGGATGCGTAAGGGCTCGGCCGGATATTTCTGTACGAAATGTTCATTCATGTTGCCTATCAAGCGTACAATGTCTTGTTTGCCTATATCAGCCATTAATCGGGCAGACAACCGTCCTTCACTTTTCATTTCGAGTGCATTCCAGTCGATGGATGCATTTAATTCGAAGTCCGAATCGGAAGTGGCGAGACGCAAAGAAGGGATGCGGAGCGATTGCTTGTTGGAGAGCAGTCGTCCTTGGGTGGATTGAATCTCCAATCCCGAGCGTTCCTTTAAGACAAAGCGGTTAATGATGGCTTTCATGTCACGACCTTCATAATGAAGAGAATCGAGTTGCACGCCGATGCCGGTCAGTGCGATATGGGAAGGATCCAATCCTCTCAGAGCAATGCTGTCTGATGGAAGAGGAGACGGTGCTCCCGAGTCATAGTTTACTTGTCCGTTCTCTATTTTAAAACTTTGAAGGGAATAGGCGGATTTATGCAGGTCTATCAATCCGTTGTGTAAAGATGCTTTTGCCAGCGATGTGCTGAGCGCGAGACTGTCAAGCGGCATCTGTAAAGCGAAAGATACATTTTGCAAATCAATGTTCTGCAGGATTATTTTCCAATAGGTAGTGTCGGTCTTAGCAGTATCGGCAGCTGTGGTATCATTCAGGCAAAGAGACAAGTCGGTGTCTTTAAGCAGTACTTTGTTCACTATGGCTGTTTCGGGGTCGAGTGCCACACCGTGGCTGGATATGAACAATTCACCGAGGGTTCCTTGTAGCTGCATTCCGTTGATAAGGTCATTGGAATTGACTGTGGCTCCTTTTAAAGAGATACCGTCTACTTCCACTTGTTTTTTTAACAATGGCAACAACTGTACATTTACCTGAAGGCGTTTTACGCTGAGCAATGTATCGTTGTGTTGGGAAGAAGCTTCCACGTCATTTACTACTAAATTGAGCGGAAAGGATAAGGATATTCTTCCCACTTTTATATTCATTCCGGTTGATTCAGAGGCATACGAAGCCGCTTTGTCCACCAAAAAGTTTTGTATGGGGGGCAAATAAATCAGTATACATAAGAGAATGAACAATATGAAAGGAGAAGCTACCGTCCATATTGTCCAGCGGATATATTTCTTTTTCATCGTGTGTTTTGTACAAACGTTTCTGCAAACTTAAACAATTTTATCGGCATATTAGTTGAATGTATCTGCCTTTTATCTTTTCTTCTTGATAATTTTATCTTTTCCTCCTTCTGCTATTGCACTTTATATTCACTTGGTGACATTCCGGTGTGGTGCTTAAAATATTTTCCGAAAAAGGAAGGATTTGGGAAATTCATGTAATAGGCTACTTCCTGAATAGACATGACCGAATATTTAAGTAATGCTTTTGCCTCCAGAATTACATATTCGTCAATCCACTCACCGGCTGTTTTCCCACTTACTTTTTTCACCACGGTAGAGAAGTGCTTCGGACTTAAAAACAACTGTTCGGCATAGAAGTCCACCCGTCTTTCTTTGCGATGATGTTCGGTTAGCAAATTAATGAATTGGTTGAATAGTATTTCTTCTCGTTTCATGGATTTAGGGTTGACAGATAAGAATTCCGGTTGTCTGCGATGCAGGATGGAACCTAATTTATAAAGATAGGCACCCATCAGCCGCCGTACAATCTCTGTACGGAAATTATCATTCCGGTCAATAGTCTCTTCTATTAATGTATAGAAAGCCTCCAACTCTTTTACCTCCTCATCCGTCAGGCTGAAAATAGGTTGTTCTTTTAATGAAATAAAGAAAGGCATGAAACTATTCAGGTTGATATACATCTCTTTTAGAAAATCAGATGAGATGAGGAACATTTGGGTTTGATGCATGCCCGGTTTGGGAATTGATTGAAGGATGTCGCCGGGAGCGCAAAGAATTAAATCGTTTTTAGTCGTGTTGTATTCACGCAGGTTGATGTTTATAGTTGCACTTCCTTGTTTTCGCACTGCGATGATAATACCGTCGAGGCGAAGAGGATATTTGAATATAGAATTGACATCCGGAATATAATATTCTGTACTGTCCATTATAAAATCATTTCCTATGCCCTTCATTGCAGGGTTCAATTTGCGGATGAGGGCAATGGATATATTTCCAATTTCTTGTTCCATATCTCTTATTTTTGTTTCAAAAATATAAATCAATAATCACATGGCAATTCTTTTTGTCTCCTTTATATATTTTTTAATTGAATTTGGCGGAACGTCTGCCAATTGACTGTCAATAACCCGCTAATATTCTTAATTCTTTCTAAAACGGAAAGGGTGGCAAACTATTTGTGTATAATAACCTGTATATTTAACAACGAAATTATAAAGAACAAAACTATGTCAATGTATTGGATATTATTTATTGGAATTGCGATTATTAGTTATATCGTACAAGCTAGTTTACAGAGTAAGTTTAAGAAATACTCTAAAATGCCACTATCAAACGGCATGACCGGAAAAGAAGTAGCAGAGAAGATGTTGCATGACAACGGTATTTATGATGTCAGAGTGACAAGTACCCCGGGAATGTTGACCGACCATTATAATCCGGCTAACAAAACAGTGAATTTAAGTGAAGGTGTATATGGAAGCAATAGTGTGGCTGCTGCTGCCGTAGCTGCCCACGAGTGTGGACATGCTGTGCAGCATGCGCGTGCATACGCTCCGTTGAAAATGCGTTCTGCACTTGTTCCGGTGGTTCAGTTCTCATCTTCTATCATGACTTGGGTGTTGTTGGGAGGAATTCTGATGGTAAATACTTTTCCGCAGTTATTGTTGGCCGGTATCTGTTTGTTTGCCATGACTACCCTCTTCAGTTTTATTACATTACCGGTAGAAATAAATGCGAGCCATCGTGCACTGGTATGGTTGAGTAAAGCGGGTATTACTAATTCCTATAATCATCAGGCGGCGGAAGACGCATTACGTTCGGCTGCTTATACATATGTAGTCGCTGCACTCAGCTCATTGGCTACATTGGTTTATTATATTATGATTTATATGGGACGTCGGGAGTAAATATTTATCCGATTGTATTGAATAATGGGAGTATGTCAAAACTAAATCGGCCTATCCCATTGTCAGCTGTAGGGGCAGGGTTCGCCTGCCCGAAGACACAAAACAAACTGTTTTCGGGCGAGCAAACCTCGCCCCTACGAATTAAATGACAGCATTATCCACGTTTTGACAGCCCTATTTTCTTTAGATTCTTATATCTGTCCTCCCATATTCTTGAGTTTTTAGTAAAAGCTACAATTCTTTGGAATACACTTTATTTCTTTATTAGATATTAGAGGATTAAACAGGCTCGTTTTCGGAAGAATGGCATTAAGATCAATAGAGGCTAACCATAATCAGAGTTTTCTCCCTTTTTATTCGTTTATTACAGAGATTTTTTCGTAATTTTGTGCTTCAAAATCAAATCAGAGAATCATTATGGCAGCAAAACCGGGTATTCCAAAAGGAACCAGAGATTTTTCGCCCGTAGAAATGGCGAAACGTAATTATATATTTAATACGATCCGTGAAGTGTTCCATCTTTTCGGCTATCAGCAGATTGAAACTCCTTCTATGGAGAATCTGTCTACTTTGATGGGAAAATATGGAGATGAAGGGGATAAACTATTGTTTAAGATACAGAACTCAGGCGATTACTTTTCGGGAATTACCGATGAGGAGTTGTTGAGCCGCAATGCTGTGAAATTGGCCGGTAAATTTTGTGAGAAAGGACTGCGCTATGATCTCACTGTACCGTTTGCCCGCTATGTGGTGATGCATCGTGATGAGATAAGTTTTCCTTTCAAACGTTATCAAA
>ERZ836358.2155-NODE-2155-length-16165-cov-2.970391_pt1 | contig 16165 bp, 11 predicted proteins | sample MGYA00519942_ERZ836358 | MGnify/ENA primary metagenome ERZ836358 (study PRJEB31850, sample SAMEA3708798) | human gut metagenome | biome: human gut; feature: human-associated habitat; material: faeces | place: China | collected 2014 ...
TTCACATTCGCCAGCCCAAATATCATAGCACTCAGCAAGGTAAATGTTGCCAATATCCATCATGTTGGGGTATTTGGTAATAGCCTTAATAAATGGGTGGCGGGTAAAGTCCCAAGAGGTTTCAAAGGAATCCCAATCAGTTTTTGAAAGTCGAATGTTGTCTGCTGCTGTAAATTCAATTTGTTTCTTTTTGTTTTTATCTATTATCACAGGAATGGCTGCGACGTTTTCAATATTGAATGTTAATGTTGGGTTCAAAATATTCAAGATGTACGTCGTAAATTTTGATGCCAATAGCGCAGCAATATACATCATTACATCATTGTTGCAAAACATTGATGCACCACGACCATCAAAAGCAAATCCCCTAGGGGACACCCTCATTCCAAAAGCGGATGTACTAACATCAGACCAATTTATAGAAGGCTTGAAGAAAAAGCCTGTACTCGATGAACGATATCCTGGAAGGCTTTCCATAATTTGGCGAGATTTCTTGTCATACGCAATCACATAATCATTATTTCCATACCAAAGCCTAAAAGAGCCACCTTTTTTATACGGCGCAAATTTACAATTGGAGGAATCAAATTCCTCCAAACTACTTGCATCAAAGCAAATCTTTCTTCTGTTAATTTCAAACCATAGCTTAAGACATACATCATTATTCCCCGTTGACATTCCATGGCGAGGCTCTGCATAATCACGAACTGACTTTTCTGAAAAGACACGAAAAACATCCTGCCCAATCCAGTATGCCACCGGGCTTCCCGGAATTTTTGCAAAGTTATCCTGATTTGCGGTATAGCGATTTTCTCCAGCAAGGAACATATCCTCTTTCCCTTGCTGAGAAGTTGGCTCGATCAATCGGCAATACTCGCCCTTATAGTCCGCGATGTGGCTCTTGCGAATAACAAACGATGTGGTCTGCACCACTTCGCCGCCGATCTCCTCAAACGCTCTTGCGCCCAAATGTGCCATATTGACAATATCGACCGCCAACAGCTTTGTACGCAGCTTTTCAAAGCTGGACAGGAACATCCAAGCGTGCTGTGTGATCATAGCTTGATAGCCATTCTTCTTCGCCATCTGCCCGCAGCGTTCAATAAACACGGCGAACAGATCCGCCTTGCTGTCCGGGAAGTTCTTCTTAACATAGTCGTTGACCTTTGCCCCGGCGTTGCTGACTGCCATATACGGCGGATTCGTCACCACCACATCATAACCTTGCGTCAGAATAATAGCTTGCTCTATGAGTTTCGGAATCTCATGTTCTACTGCCGCGAACCAAAGTGTTAAGTTGAGATTTTCAGTTGTTTGCGAAGCTGTCAAGTTCCATGCTCGCAGGAGGCCAACGTAATCGCGCTTCTCTAAGCAGAGAATTGAACCATACTCTTTCGCGTCAATAAACGCATCCAGAAGATAGTTCAGCGTTTCCTGATGTTCTTTTGACAGCAGAAAATCTCCCATTGCCAGCTTATACGCACCGCCAAGTGCGTTGCTTTCAATAATCGAATGGATATTCGGCTGAATCCCGCGCGTGAGCAAGCGACGGTCATACTGCCGCGCCTTCATCATCACCGCAAAATAGGCAAGCTGCGCCGCGCGGTCATCAATGTCTAACCCAAAGAGATTATTCTTGAGGATGCTCTGTGCCGCCTCGCGCTGATCCCAACCAGCGGAGGTATAAATCTGCATCAGCACATCGAAAGCGTAGACAAGGATATGACCGCTGCCCATGCAGGGGTCGATGACCTTGACCTCTTCCGGCTTGATGGTCTTGTATTCCTCCCGGAGCTTGGCAAGCTGGGTTTCTACCTCCGGCTCCTGCTCGGCTTCGTCCAGATAGTATTTCCAGCCGCCCCGCAGCTCGGCATTGGGGTGACCTTCCAGCCAAAGTCTGCCAAGGGAGTTTTCCACCATGTAGCGGACGATCCAGTCCGGTGTGAAAAGCTGTGTTGCAGCAGGAATCTCGTTTTTTGTGATTTTCTCTTTTTTTCCAAATACCTCCGCCTTGAGTTCGGTGTTGTAAAACTGATACAGCCAGCCGATAATTTGAACGGCATCCTGCCAGTCCTCTTCGGGGATGTCGGAAACCATGTGACCAAGAACGCTGTCCTGACGGAGAATGTTGTTGGGCAGCAACATTTCCGTGTAGCCGCCCATCCGCTCGAACATGACAGGAAGCGCACTGTTCAGGGCGTTGCACTGCGTCAACAGCAGATAGCGGTAGAGGGCTTCGGTGTCGTTGCTCTCGATGTACTCCGCCACCTTGCCGCTGTCCAGTCCCGGCAGATCAAGGTGCAACACATCGTTCAGGATCTCCGGCTTGAATGCGCCGGAAGCATCCGAGAACACGCGGATATGGGAGGGCAGATAGTTGTTGACCTCCATAAAGCGCAGGGCGATAAAGCGGTTGAACCAAGTGTAGGCAACCTCTTCCATGACCTGCTGATAGCCCTTTTCCTTGATTTGCTTGATGAGTTCCTGCCGCTGGAACTTTTCCTCCGCCGTCAGCAGCCGACCATTCAGGGTGTCCGCAGAGGCGTCACCAAAGCCGGACTCGTCAATTCCATATTGATAGGCACGCTGGGAAACCTGAGCGATCAGCTCGTTCCGCGCCCAGATCGCAAACTTCTGAATTGCGCCTTTATTCATGCTCGTTATCTCCTAACTATGCGTGTATTACGCTTTCTCTTTCCCCAACTCATCAAACATTGCTTTAACAGACGGAGCATTCTTTGTCAACTTTTTGATGCTAAGGTCTTCCGCTTTGTTGTTTGCGAGACGGAGATTGTTTTCGGAGGAAAGAAGTGCTGCTTTCGTCTTCTGTAAATGGTCGATTGTCTTGTCAATCTCATCAATCGCTGTTGAGAACTTCTCACTTGCCAAACGATAGTTCCGGGCAAAGCCTTCCTTAAAGGCGTTCATGTTTTCCTCAAAGTTGCGGATGTCAACCTGCTGATTACGAACAATTTGAAGTTCCTGCCTGTATTGCAAGGAGTTTTTCGCAGCATTCCGCAGGAGTGTAATCATCGGAATGAAGAACTGCGGACGGATAACATACATCTTTGGGTACTTATAGGACACATCCACAATGCCGTTGTTATACAGTTCATTGTCGATTTCAAGAAGAGAGACAAGAATTGCATACTCGCAGCCCTTTTCGTTTCGGTCCTTATCCAATTCTTTGAAAAAGTCCTCATTCTTGTGCTTGGTGGCGGTTTCATCAGCCTCGTTCTTCATTTCAAACATAATGGAGATGAACTCCGTACCGTCCTCACCACACTCACGGTAAATGAAGTCACCTTTACTGCCAGTCTTAGCATCATTGTCCTTCTCAAAATAGGCGTTTGGAAAGGCTGTCATTCGAATCGTATTAAATTGTGTCAGGCAATGCTGCTCCAAACTCTCACCAATCATCTTTGTTGATTGCCGTGCTTTGAAATCTTTGTAATACTCAATCTGCTCATCTTTCAACTTGAGTTTTTCCTCATACTGCTCTTGAAGGGACTTCTCGTTCAGGCGGCTCTCTGTATCTTTGCTCTTTAGTTCACCCTTGAGGTTGGCAATCTCAGTCACTTTTTGAGATAATTCCACGTTCTTCTGTTCAACTGCCTCTGCAACAGCAAGTTTTTTTGCCGTTTCACTGGCGTCAAGTTTGGCCTGCAGTTCTGCTATTTTTTGATCCTTCTCTGAAATCTCAGCATCTTTCTGTGTAATACTCGCAGTATGCTCTTTTTCCTCTTGCAAGCGAATTATCTCAAGTTCCTGTTCACGTTTAGCATCCAAATCTTTTTTGCGGCGATCAAGTTCTTTCTCAAACTCTCTATCACGCACCTGCTGTGCAATCTGGTCGTATCCGCTATCATCGACCTGGAATACTTCACCACATTTAGGGCATCTAATTTCCTGCATACCGTTCTGTCCCTTCTAAATATAATCAGTTGATCTGCACGCCGTCGCAGCTTTCGAGTGTCTTCATGAGCTTTTCACGGATCACCTCGACGTACTTATCAATGTCTTCCTTGCTTTGCAGACGCTTGACCGAGCAGAGGTCATACCGGCGCACGGTCATGATCTTCGGGGGCTTCGGCGCGGGCGTTCCGGGCTTTGCGGTCGCTGCGGGTGCGGGCTTCTGCGCTTCCTGTTGACGGGAGGCAGACATGACCTCCATGCGGCGGCAGATCGTGTCCTTGTAGTTGAGAAGCTGGGTAATCATGGCATCCAGCTCGGTGAGGGATGTCGCAGTTTTTGCCGCTTCACGCTTGTTCACGAAATGATCGTCCGCCTGACGGAGCAACGCCCCGGCGTCCCGCGCTTCGCTGGCAAGCTGGTGAACATCCTGCATACACTGGCGGATGTTCTCGGCAACTTCCTCACGCTTCATATCCAGCAAGCTGTCGTAGGCGGTCTTGACCTTCTGGACAAGCTCCGGCAGCTCCCCAATACGGGAATAGGGCTTTGGCATGGCAAGGATTGTGGACATCGTGCTGATGACGTTCAACGTGTCTGCGTCCGCCGCGAAGTAGTCTCTTTCCTTGAGGATGCTGGCAAGGCGCTTCTTTGCATCATCGAACACCGTCCGCTGCGCCTTGAAGAACATCTCCACGCCTTCCATATCCTCGGCGGAATCGAGAAGATCATCCTGCCGCTGCACCATCCGCTTGAGCAGTGCAACATTGTCCTTGCGCTGGCTCAGAACGTCGTTCATCAGATCACGGGCAGCGGTGACGGTTTCCTTTTCGGGGTAACGCTCTTTGGCGTAGAACTCGTCAAGGAGCTTCTGATAGTGGCTCTGCTTGGTTTCAAAGGTGTTCAGAACGAAGTGAATCAGCCCGTCCTCATCGGAGGGAATGTCCATCGCGCCCAGATAGTCCCGCAGGAAGTTGACGCTCTTGCGGATCAGTTCTTCGGAGGGGGCAATACGCCGCGCGACGATGGCTTTGTCGATCTCGGTCTTCTTGCGCAGGAAGTCCACCAAACGGCGCTCTTCCTTGCCGACCACCGCGCCGCCATAGTTGATCTGGATTTTCTGCTGGACGATTAGACGGGCAATCAGGGCTGCAATGTCGATTTCCTTCCAACCGTAGGGGATCGCCTGATACCGGCGCTGCACATCGCCCATCGAGGTCTTGAGCATCTTCTGGTTTTGCAGCTCCAACCACTGACTGATCTCATTGAGGGCGTCTTCGTTGTTCGCGCCCAGTCCGGTAAAGCCGACCTCTTCATACGCGCCGTTAAGGATGGCGAGAATATCGGCGTCGCTGTCCACAAACTGATTGACCATGTTGAGCTTGGAATAGACACTCTCGACAAGGCTCTTCATAGCCTCATCCAGCTTGTCCTTCGCAGAGCCGTATTTCAGGTCGAGGATTTCACCGTGAACATAGAACTTGCCCTCGACGATGGCTTTTTCAATCAGGCTGCGGGCATGGCTTTCCAGTTTCCGTGCTTCATCGTTGCGGTCGCGGATGATCCGCTGGATGCTCTCCGGCATCTGCGACACATTCCGCTGCTTGACATACTTGCGGATCTTCATCGCCTGTTCCAGCTCATCAAAGTAGGGCGTGTCCGCCGAGAGAACAACGATTGCCTCGTTGTTGACCTGCGAGTCCATGATAAGCCGCTGATCTCCAACACCGTAGAGGTCGCTTGCCACGGTGACGATGCGAAGCCGCATTCCGCCAGTGGACGCGCCGTTCAGCGTCTCGTCAACGTACTGATCGTAAGCAAAGTCATACTTGCCGTATTTATATTTCTTTGCCGGATAGATTTCACCGTAGACCGTCTGAGAAATGCTCTGAACGATCTGTGCGCTGTCAACCGGCGTATTCTTGATGTCGATGGCAATATCCTGTTCCTCATCTGTCAGGAAGGCATAGGTATCGCCATTGCGGGAGATGTAGTTCTGAGACAGAAGGCGTTCCAGAGAAGCCGTGATGGATGCGCGGAGAGCAATCTTGTCCGTGTGAATATCGTCGATCATCAGGATGGCGATATTCTCAATGTTCGCCTTGACATCCTCGATGTAACGGACAAGGTAGAGCAGCTTGAGGACATTCACGTCCTGCTGCTCCAAGCCGTCGTTGGCATCCGCCGCATTTTGGCAGCGGTCAATGACGCGGCGGATGGCACTCTCTAAGAAGGTATGTACCGTGTCATAGAACTGATAGAACGGCACAAGGGCGTTCTCGTCCTTGTTCTCTACCTTCTGCGCCGCCTCTTGGAAGCCGGACAGCATGGAGCGTTCGCCGCCCGAAAGGTGCTTGCCGGAGTTGCCGTGCTTGCGGATTTCCGCGAGAACCTTCTGGATGACGATGAACTGATACGGGACAAAGGGGAAAGTCGCGCTGAACTCCGCTGCGCTGGTAAAGCCCTTGATGTCGAGGATCGGATTGTCAAAGGCAAACAGGCTCTTTAAGCCGGAAGCCTCTTTCTCATACTCCATTTGCAGGAGGTGATCTGCGTCCTCTGTCTTCGCCAGAACACGCTTTTTGATGACCTCATCGACAGACGAGGAAGAAAGGCTCAGACGGGTGTTGAAGCGTCCCTGAATCTTGGAGAAGTCATTGCCGGTGATTTTCACGACGGAATCAATCGCTTCCTGACTGGTGACCATGACCCAGACTTTGCCCCGGCATTTGTCACCGATCTCTTCCACCAGCGATTGCAGATTCATCATCAGATCGCCATCGTCACCGATGTACTGACCGACTTCATCCACGCAGAACAGAAGGCGGAAGTTGCCTTCCTTGCTGTCCACATACTCCTTGATCTCGGAGACGAGCTGCTTGATGCTCATGTCGGCGTTCTCTTCGCCGTTAAACCAGTTGCGGGCTGCTGTCTCGCTCATGCCGAGAACAGACTGCAAAACCTCAACCACATCGTCCTCAAAGAAGGCAGCGGAATCGCGGGCGTTGACCCACTCTTCCCCGTTGACTTCCTTGAAGACAGCGCGGAAAGCGTCCGTCTTGCCCTGCTTATCAATGAAGCGTTCCAGCTTCGCCACCTTGAGGTCTTCGCCATAGAAGCCACAGTGATTGTAGAATACCTTCGCAAAGACGCGCAGCACGGCGGTCTTGTCCTTGTTAATCGGTCCTTCAATGTCGATGTTGAACAGGATGGACTCCGTGGGAATGCGGACACATTTCTGCACCGTCGCATACATCATCGGATCGTCAAACTTGTCTGCAAAGTAATCAAAGGCGTGTTTACCGTCCACCTCTTTGTTGGAGAGAAGGTAGGAGAGCATTTTCAGGAAGTGAGATTTACCACTGCCAAAGAAGCCGGAAATCCAGACGCCGATCTTATCGGTCGGGGTATCAATCGCCTTGACGTAGTTATCAAAGAATGTGGCAAAATGACGCCGCAGTTCCTTCGTGATGATGTATTCACTCAGTTCATCCTTTAAGCTCTGCTGGTCATCCTGCATGACCTTAACAACGCCGTTGATAGGACGGTCGATGTCCTTTTGGAACATACTCTGTATTTTCATGCTGCCTTCCTCCAATTACAAAAGGTTGAATGCCCGGTAGTAGTGTCCGTCTAAAAACTTCCCAAACAATCCGAGGTCTTGCCCGTTGAACGATCCCGGATAAAACATCACAATAGGGATGTCCTCAAAGAGATGCTGCATACTGTCCAGCATTTTATGAGAGCGCATAAACGGGAAGATTTTTCCCACGCCGGTCAGGAAGAGAACATCACCGTACTCATGCGGCTCATACTTCATGTATTCCAGAAGTGCCTCCGGCGTTGCGATCTTTTGAAGCTGCTTGAGAAGGTATTCCTTTCCGCGCTTTTCTTCCAGCCCGTCCACGGATTTCAGAACACGCTTGTCCTCCAAGAGTCTCAGGAAAATCTCGTAGAGGTCACATTCCTTAATGTGGTACGGCGTTCCACTCTCCGCTTTCAGCCGGGAAACGAAGTCTCTGACGATCAACTCGTCTGCCGGATCATAGCAGAACACATGAATGCCGACTTCGTTGCTCAAGCCTTCGTTTTTCAGAAAACTTGGTTCGGAAATACGTCCTCTGATTTTATCTAACTCTTGCTTGATGTCACTCATGCCAGAGCCTCCTATCTAAAGCAGTTAAAAGCCGCGAGTGCTTCGAGATCATTATTTCTGCGAATGCCTTCTTCCAACTCTTCGCAGAGGAACAGTGGATTGAGCCGCGTCGATTTGAAGGTGTCAAGGATCTCAACCTCAACCAAAATTTTCGTCAGCACTTGCTTGATCTTATTGACCGTTGACTCGCTCCATCCGGCAATATCGTCGTTCTGCTCCTGCAAGTGGGAGAAGAAGACATTCAGGTCTTTCCGCGAAAACTCGAAGTCCTGACTCCGGAACTTTTCTCCGATCACGCCGACCATGAAGTCCCAAACAATGCGGTTGTATCGCATCATGGCATAGAGGTTGATCTGCTTTGCGATCTCAGCCGGAGCCGATGATAATTCCTGCCGGAGCTGTTCATCGTCTAATGCGTCCAGCCGCTTATAGCAGCTTCGCACCATACGGGCAACAAGCCGCTCGGTCGGGTATTGAAACAGATTATTCTTTTTAATTTCTTCGATAGCGTCCTCTACGGATGTCCCATCGAGGTAATATTTCGATGCAATGCGGATTTCATAGAAGAGGAACTGTTCCGCCGTGATCGTCCCATTATAGATTAAGGATCTTTCCATGCGTTTCTCCATCTGAACTTGTCTTCCAAGCTTACTGTTATTGTATCATATTAGCTGTCCCATAAAGCGGACTCTTACTTGCTTTCGTCCACAAACTCCACAATGTCACCGATATTGCAGTCAAGGCAAATACAGATTTTACGCAGAGCTTCCATTGACACGTCTTCGCTCTTTCTGAGTTTTGTCATCGTGCTGGACGAAAGCCCTGATGCTTTATGAAGATCGCCCTTGCTCATTTCCTTGTCAACGAGCAGCTTCCACAATTTTTTGTAGCTTGCTTTCATGCTTTTCACCTCAGCAAAGTATGTAGAATAAACTTAATTTATATTATAGCACAAGTCGAACTTCCATTCAACAGAGTCTCTTACATTTCGGGTGAATATGACCATTTTGCAGGAATTGCTCGGTATTTTAAGCGCACGATGAAAGAACCAGTTGAACCTCCGTGCAGTCAGAGCTACAATGCCAACACCTCATAGTGAGGGTAAAGTGAACGGAGGTCAGACAATGAATTATAGGGCAAACCCGTTTCAGGATTATGAATTGATCACCATTGATGAAGGAAGATTATGCCTGACCCAACCTGCGGGTACTCCTCGCTTTGAGTGCCAATCGAAAAATATTCACGATAAAATTATGATGAAAGTCAACAGCGTTTTCCTTGCAGGGCGCAGATACTTTCCCTTACTTCTGGTACGCTTTCCCTTAAAACGCAGTTCGGATTAAGGGAAAGTCCCTATTCTTTGTCTATAGCGATGCAAATTCTGCGCCGCCTATCCCTGCATAAAAGACTTGCTCAACCTCTCCAGCAGAGGTACAATGCGACAGACTGGAGAGGCAAATCATCCATCCGCGGCACTCCGGCAAACTATGAAAAACCGCTTTCTGTCCCCTGTCACGAGGGTGTTCAGAAAGCGGTTTTTGACCACATGTTTGACTACAGACAGGCGTGGAGCACGCGGAAACAGTGGAGTCAGGAGTTGCGAAGAGCGTCCATAATAAAACGAAAACGGCTATAAAGCACCGAAAAAAGTAGAAAAATTTTTATTCAAAAGTTTGGGAGCAAGATGTCGGGAGTTCGAGTCTCCCATCTCGGACCACAGCCCCTGAAATCGAATGATTTCAGGGGCTGTTTTCTTATTTTTCTCTACCATAATTTGTTTGCAGAATAAATCTTTCAAATGTGAACTTTTCAAGGAGGGAAAGAGGGGAGGAAAATAGCTGTGATTAAATTTTCAGATTTTGTGCCAGTAAATTTTCCAGATAAGACAAGGTCAAATTTAACATAAACGCGAGGAATGTTGCTTTGCACGCGTGGGACTGCTTGCTGGATGATGCTCCCGGATGGATTGAAATGAATGCACACAAGCGCAAACAGGCTAACAACGATTTAAATCATGCGGATTACTTTTGGGTTTCGCGCAGTATCATCCATATGATCCCCAGTACTATATTTTCGGCGGGATGTACCGTGTTGAAAAAATTTTATATGCCAGAGTTAAAGCGTCCCCTGATTGCAGATGTTATCCTGCAACCAGGGGACGCTTGGATTACTGCACGGCTTTGCCGGCTCGCAGTACCGTGTCATGTTCTTATGTCAGAAGGCCGGGGTGCGTCAGTTGGTTTTCTGCGTAGGATGCAGCTTTTCCGCAAGGATGCACAGCACGACGGTCAGCACCATGTCCGGCAGGGTGTACCCCACCGGGGTGTCCACCCCCATCAGCAGGCGGTAGGCGACAAAGCCCACCAGCCAGATGATGAGATTCCGGCTGTCCGCCGCCACAGCGAAGCGATCCCGCCTGAGAAGGAAGTGATCTGCAATCTGCACGGCGATCATGGGAGCAAACACCGAGCCGATGAGATACAGAAACCCGGTGATGTCGTCCATGGGGAACAGCATAGCGGCCGCAGTGCCGATGACCGTCACTGCGATGGCTGTTTTTCTGCCGTCCAGCTTTTCGGAGAGGGATTCCGCGGAAATACCGGCAGACCATGCGTCCAGAAAGGTGGTGGTGACGGTGGAGAACACCAGAATCACCAGCGCGGCAATGCCCAGCCCCGCCTTCACCATGATCACGGCGATGTCATACTCCCCGGTGAAGATGGCCGCGCCCATGCCGATGACGTACATCCAGCAGGACACCAGGCCATACACGATCACGCTGACCCAGGTGGCCTGCACCGGCTTTTCCGCGTCCCGCGTGTAGTCGCTGATGAGGGGCAGCCAGCTCAGGGGCATGGCCACCGCCAGCTCCACCGCCGCGCCGAAGGTCATGGCCTCGCCGGAGGCGCTCATGGCGCTGCCGGAGAAGAAGATCACCTTGCACAGCACCAGCGTCAGGAGGAAGAGGGCCGCCATGGTGAGCTTGTTGATCCAGCCCAGATCCGTGATGCCCACAACGATCCACACAATGATGAGAACACCGATGACCAGGCACCAGACCCAGTGTCCCACGGAGAAAATGCCGCCGATGGCCAGCGCGCCGTCATAGATCATGATGGCCGTCCAGCCCACCAGCTGGAGAACGTTCAGGAAAGCGAACAGCAGCCCGCCCTTCTGGCCGAAGCTCATTTTCACGGTTTCCATGGCGCTGCGGCCGGTGCGGCCGCCGATCAGTCCCGCAAGGAGCATCATGGCGCAGCCAATGATGTGGCCGATGAGAATAGCCGCCAGACCTCTGGCCATGCCCAGCGGGGCGAAAGAGGTGCCGGTGAGGATCTCCGCCAGTGAAACGCCGGCGCCGAACCAGATCAGGCCGTTTTGGAAGGTGGAAGTCTTTTTCATGCCTGCACACCGCCCTTCAGATCTGTCCGGGGCCGGGCCGCCATTTCCCAGAAATGATGCTCATGCTCCGAGCAGGTACGGAAAATTTCCAGACAGTGGGCCTCCCGCTCCGGAGAAACCCCGGCGCAGACCTTTTCCGTGAAAGCCTCCCATGCCTTGCAGATGCTCTCATAGCGCTCCCCGGCGTAGTCGTTGACGAACCGGGCGTAGGGGGTGTTCTGCACGGTGGGAACATTTTTCAGCATCTCGCCGAAGATCCAGCCGTAGCTGAGCATACAGGGCAGGCAGGCCATCATGCAGTCCACCGCGTCGTCGGCGTTCTTTGCCGCATTCAGCATATAGTCCACATAGGCCCGGTTCTCCGGCCGCAGGGGCAGGGGCTGGATCTCCTCGTCCAGCAGGCCGTAGCGCTTGAGATAATACCGCCGGGTGGAGTCCTCCGCCTCGTTGACAAAGGCCAGTCGCTTGTCGCACACCACTGCCAGCAGCATCAGGGGGATCCATGAGCCGCAGGTGATGGATGCGCCGGTGGGCAGGGGGATCATGATGGAGCCGAGGATCAGCGTCAGAGCGCAGGCCAGACCGCCCATGGCCAGATTCCGGGCGTTGAGCTTCAGCCCACGGCACAGCCAGACCGTTACGGCCAGATACACAATGGTAAACACAGCCACAAGGATCGGTGAGGTCATTCCGTGAACTCTCCTTTCAGCGCGAACATATGGTTCATGGGGCCGGAGCCGTGGCCCAGATCCAGCATAGCCGCCAGTGCGCCGGAGATGTAGGCCTTGGCCCGCTCCACAGAGGCGTCCAGATCATAGCCCTTGGCCAGATTGGAGGCGATGGCGCTGGAGAGGGTGCAGCCGGTGCCGTGGGTATTGGGATTGTCGATGCGCTTGCCGTGGAACCACTTGCCCGCGCCCTCCCGCCAGAGGAGATCGTCGGCGTCGTTGACCTTGTGGCCGCCCTTGCACAGCACGGCGCAACCGTACTTCTCGCTGATGAGTCTGGCGGAGGCCTCCATGCCGGCGGCATCGGTGATCGCCATGCCGGAGAGGATCTCCGCTTCGGGAATGTTGGGGGTCAGCACCGCTGCCAGCGGCAGCAGTTCCCGGCACAGAGCCTCCACTGCGTCAGAGCGCAGGAGCTTGGCCCCGGAGGTAGCCACCATCACGGGGTCTACCACGATGTTTTCCGCCTTGTACTCCTTGAGCTTTGCCGCGATCACGGCGATCAGCTCCGCAGAGGAAACCATGCCGATCTTCACCGCATCGGGAAAGATGTCGGTGAAAATAGCGTCCAGCTGCTCGCTCAGGAAGCGCGGGGTGGACTCTAAAATGTCAGTGACGCCGGTGGTGTTCTGGGCAGTCAGAGCCGTGATAGCGCTCATGGCGTATACGCCGTTGGCTGTCATGGTTTTCAGATCTGCCTGAATGCCGGCGCCTCCGCTGGAATCGCTTCCAGCAATGGTCAATGCTGTTTTCATGTGAATACTTCCTTTCTTTTTCTACAGCACAGTTTTATAAGGCGATACAAGGTGGTGCCCCCAATGTACCGCCTGAACACAGGCCAAAGCCTGTCGGTTCCTTTATTTGTTCAGAAGATCCCAGCAGCCGGGAAAGGCCGTCAGATCCATGAGATAAGCGTCCGCCGCCGCGCTCAGCCCGGCCTGATCGGCCTCCCCGCTGGCGTCGAACACGCCCACGGTGCGGTAGCCTGCCGCCGCGGCGGTTTTCAGGGCGTAGAGGGAATCCTCAAAGACCAGCGTTTCCGCCGGTCGGGTGCCAAGCTGTTCTGCCGCCAGATGGTAGATGTCCGGCTGATGCTTGCTGACACCCACTTCGCCGGTAGTAAAAATCTCCTTCAGATAAGGCAGCAGCCCCAACCGGCGCAGTGCCTGCGTCACGTGGGTTCGGGGGCTGGAGGTAGCCGCCGCCATGGGGATGTTCCGCTCCGCCAGAAACGCAAGCAGCGCAGCTGCCCCCGGCTTGGCCGGCACTTCGTAAAAATAGTAGTCCGCCAGCATCCGGGCGATGCCGTCCCCGATCTCCGCCTCGCTTTGCGGCAGGGGATAGTGGGCTTTCAGATACGCCGCCCCCTGCTCCATGCTCATGGCGAACAGGATGGCGTTCAGCCCCGGTTCCGGCGTGATCCCCTGTCCCCGGAGATACCGGGCGCCCAGATCGTTCCAGATGCCCATGGAGTCCAGCAAGACCCCGTCCAGATCAAAAATCGCGCCCCGGATCATCCCTTCAGCATCTCCGATGTGGCGCTTTTCAGGTCGGCGGCGGCCGCCTGAATATTTTTAGCGGCGTAAATGGCACTGATGACCGCTACGCCGCAGATACCGCTGCCTGCCAGCTTGGCGACATTCTCCTGCGAAATGCCGCCGATGGCCACTACCGGGACGGAAACCGCCTCGCAGATGGCCTTCAGCGTCTCATAGGGCAGTACGTCCACATCGTCCTTGGAGCTGGTGGGGAACACCGCGCCCACGCCCAGATAGTCCGCCCCGTGCTTCTCTGCCAGCAGGGCTTCCTCCACCGTATGGGCGGAAACGCCGATGATCTTGTCCGGCCCCAGCTTGGCCCGGACGTCCAGCGCTTCCATATCGTCCTGTCCCACATGAACGCCGTCGGCGTCCATGGCCTTGGCGATGTCCACGTTGTCATTGACGATAAAGGGAACATGCCGCTCCCGGCACAGGGCCTGCAGTTCCTTGGCTTCTTCCAGGAACTTGCCCTCATCCAGAGACTTTTCCCGGAGCTGGATCATGGTGACGCCGCCATCCAGACTCTCCTTGACCACGTCCACCAGCGTCCGGCCATTCAGCCAGTGCCGGTCAGTGACGGCATACAGCAGCAGATCTTTGGGATCACATTTCATATTGAACACCTCTGCATCTTTTGAAATCCCGGCGGGCACCGCTCTTGTCTGTCCGGCACAAAGGACCGGATAGAAAGCAAAACGCGGATATGCCTGAAAGACATATCCGCATTACGAGCTCCATGAGCGTGTCAGCGACGGTATCTCCCTACGTTGGCATTATCCAAATCAGGTTTACGGGTCTGGGCGATACATCCCACTCTCAGCCTGCTTGCGCAAGCTCCCCTGTTGACAAAGGGTATCATAGCACTATTCGCCCCGGTTTGCAAGGGATTTTTCCGGATACGGGGGAAATCGGTCAATTTTCCCCGCTCTGCGCGGACTGCACAGAAATTCTGGCGAAAATGCAGTGCATTTCGCAAAAACTCCGCACATCGAGGACATCTGTCTTTTCAATGACCGCCATGAAGGGACCCATTTGTGATCCTGCACGAAGTTTGTTCGGAGGGGTAGACAAGTTTTCGCCACGGGTGTATATATGTATACAAGTATACAGCAAGCGTATCGCTGGAAAGGAGCCCGCCATGCTTGAATTATCCGCCAAAACCAATCTGCTGGAGGAAAATGACTACCGTTATTCCCTTCAGGATGTGAAGGACCCGGTGCTGTACCGGGACGTATATAACTATGACGAGGTCCCCAAGGTGGCCTTCAACCACCGGCGGGTGCCTATGTCCATGCCGGCGGATATCTGGATCACGGATACCTCCTTCCGGGACGGCCAGCAGTCCATGAATCCCTATACGCCGGAACAGATCGAGCATCTGTTCAAGCTGCTGAGCAGACTGGGCGGGCCTTACGGCCTGATCCGCCAGACGGAGTTTTTCATTTACAGCAAGCGGGACCGGGAGGCCATCGAACGCTGTCAGGCTTTGGGACTGCGGTTCCCGGAGATCACCACCTGGATCCGGGCTACCCGGGAGGACTTCCGGATGGTGAAGGACCTTGGCATCAAGGAGACCGGTATTCTGGTGTCCTGCAGCGACTATCTTATCTTCAAGAAAATGCAGATGACCCGCCGTCAGGCACTGGATTACTATCTGGCCACGGTGAAAGACGCTTTTGAGGCGGGGGTCATGCCCCGGTGCCATCTGGAGGATATCACCCGCGCTGATTTCTACGGGTTTGTGGTACCCTTTGTCAACGAGCTGATGGAGCTGTCCCACGAGGCGAAGATCCCCGTCCGCATCCGGGCCTGCGATACCATGGGCTACGGCGTCCCCTATACCGAAGTGGCCCTGCCCCGCAGTGTCCCCGGTATTATCTACGGCCTGCAGCACTATTCCGGCGTGGAAAGCGAATATCTGGAATGGCACGGCCACAACGACTTCTATAAAGCTGTTTCCAACGCCGCCACCGCATGGCTGTACGGCGCCAGCGGCGTAAATTGCTCCATGCTGGGCATCGGAGAGCGTACCGGCAACGTGCCTTTGGAGGCGATGGTCTTTGAGTACGCTTCCCTCCGGGGTTCTCTGGACGGCATGGATCCCACCGCCATCACGGAGATTGCCGATTACTTTGAGCATGAGATCGGCTATCACATCCCGCCCATGACGCCCTTTGTGGGCCGGAACTTCAATGTCACGCGGGCTGGTATCCACGCCGACGGCCTTTTGAAAGACGAGGAGATCTACAACATCTTCAACACGGAAAAGCTGCTGGACCGTCCTGCGGCGGTGGCAGTCAGCAAGACCTCCGGCCTTGCGGGCATCGCCTACTGGATCAACCAGAATTACCGTCTCAGGGGCGAGCACCAGCTCAGCAAGCATGACGCACTGGTGGAAAAGCTGAAAGTCTGGGTGGACGAACAGT
>ERZ836358.2163-NODE-2163-length-16094-cov-17.832845_pt1 | contig 16094 bp, 22 predicted proteins | sample MGYA00519942_ERZ836358 | MGnify/ENA primary metagenome ERZ836358 (study PRJEB31850, sample SAMEA3708798) | human gut metagenome | biome: human gut; feature: human-associated habitat; material: faeces | place: China | collected 2014 ...
GGGCAAGTAGCCCAAAAGATTGCGATAGCGTTCACCCAGCCCCACAATGTTTTTCCCGTTCAGCAGAATTTTCCCGGAAGTAGGATTTTGGATATTGCAGAGCAGACGCATCAGCGTTGTTTTCCCTGCGCCATTTGCCCCCAGTAAGCCGTAGACTCCATTTGTTAAGGTAATATTCAAATCGTCCACGGCGGTTTTGGAACCGAACTTTTTTGTCAGCCCGATTGTTTTTAATTCCATAAAAAAGCCCCTTTCTCCATAGGGAGCAAAAAAATACTCTCCATGTGTTTTCATGGAGAGTATAGAGGGGAAATATCTACTTTTTATCTACAAGGCAGGAGATTTGAAGTAGGCGGATACCTTTGCCCCGGTTGTAGTATTTTCGATCTTCAAATAGCCGTTGTGGTGTTCACAAAGCAGCTTGCAAATATACAGTCCAAGTCCAAAATGCTCGGAATGGTTGTTTTCCTCTGTGTAATATGGGCTGGTGGCTTTTTGCAGACCGGTTTTGTCAAACTCCTTTCCATCATCTGATACGGAAAGCAGCAGACCGTTGTCACGCAAGACGAAAGAGATTGTCACCGCAGTCCGAGCATACCGAACTGCGTTAGAGATCAGGTTATTACACACTTGTGAAACAAAGGCACCATCAAGAGATAACTGCGAAACAGGTATGTTGTTTTGTAAAATCAAATCTTTTCCGTTTTTCGCACATACGATTTTTGCGCTGTCATACAAAGAAGATGCCACTGTCTGCAAGTCTATCAACTTGTACTCCGGCTGCGCATCTTCCATACGCCTAAGATTGCTCATGCTGCTCGCATAGCTTTCCATACGGGAGATATGTTTGCCCATTATGGCGGCGGTTTCCTGTGTTTGAGGATTTTCGCTGGCTTGCAGCATTTCATTATAGCCTTTTAGTACCGTCAGTGGTGTACGCAAATCATGAGCAAAAGCGGCGTTGAGTGCTTTTCGTTCTTCAACTTGCCGCCACATTTTAGAGAAATTATCCGCAAGGGTTGTCCGCATGATTTCAAAGGACGCGCAAAGCTGTCCCAATTCATCATTGTTATCATAGTCGATTGAAAAATCCAAGTCATTGTTCGCTATTTTTTCAGATGCAGTCCGCAGTTCCGCAAGCGGCTTTTTCAGCCTGTTTCTGTAAAACAGCAGCGCAGCAGCAATAATACAGAACGCGGAGTAAATTGGTGCAGCAATTACGGGAAGCATCTCCAGTATAGTGATTGTACGCTCGTCCTGTTCGGAAATTGGGGCAAGTTCAGTCCCGATGTAGGTACCTTCGCCCAACTGTTCCCCCTTCTCATTCGTTAAATAATATTTTTCGCCGGACGGGGGATAAGATGCTCTGATACCTTCAGCAATGCTGCCACAGATCGAAAAAGTCGTTACGGATAGAAAGACTGCGAGCACAACAAAGACAATTACATAGAGAACAAGGCTTTTTCGGAGAGATAAATAATGCCTACGCCAATTTACTTGACCCATTTGTACCCACACCCCCAAACCGTTTCAATATATATGCGGTCGGTATATGCCGCGATTTTGGATCGTATTCTGCGGATATGTTCCGCCACAACACTGCTGTCACCCTTGCAGTCATAGCCCCAAATGCGCTCATAAATCCGTTCTTTATCAAAGACCTGGCCCGGATTTTGTGAAAGCAGTTCCACAATATCAAATTCCTTTTTGGCAAGCCCTACACGCTTACCGTCAAAGAACAAGCAACGCTCTGAATAGTCAATCGTCAGATCGCCAGCGAACTTGATCTGTGCTTCAAAATTATGTCTCGCTTCCCGGCGCAAGTGAGCGCGCACCCGCGCTTCAAGCTCTATGAGAGAAAAGGGCTTTACAATATAATCATCGCCACCAACAGCAAAGCCTTTTACCTTGTCTGCATCTTCAATCCGAGCAGTCAGAAAAAGGATCGGACAGGATATGTGATCTCGAATACGCTGACAGACCTCCAAACCATCTGTCCCGGGCATATTGATGTCAAGCAAAATAAAAAATAATATCTGGCTGCTTTTCTGCTTGTTTTAGAGCTTCTGCGCCATTGGAAGCAGGTAGGACGCGAAAGCCCTTGCTCTCAAAAAAACTGCCAAGCATGGAAACAATATCGCTTTCATCGTCAGCAATCAGTATTTTTATGTTCATTGAATACACCTCTGAATAATAAGTATAGCAAGTACATTTCAACTATTTATCAATTTTTATTTGAAAAAAAACATATTAGTTTACCCATTAGATTTTACCTAAACTTTTGGGAAAACTCAATTATGCTGTTTTGGGGTAGCGCACTAACGGCAAGCAGGGCAAGTGTGGCCACACTTGCTATTTTTGCAGCCCAAGAGGGCCGCAAAAACGCTTGTTGGGGAGCCTCCCCAAACCCGGCACTTCGGGACATTTTGTCCCAAAGTAAATTGTCTGCGTCACCGTCGCTACCGCTCCTGTTCCTTATTCTTGCGCCCGTCCGTCATGCCCAGCAGATGGTCAATATTGGTCTTGACCGCCACGGCCTGCCGCATTTCCTGTTGGGCGGCCCGGTACTTGGCGTACAGGGCCTTTTTCTCCGCCGCCAGCTTGCGGCGCTTTTCTTTTAATTGGGCCATCTTGGGCAGTTTGGCCCCGTCCAGCAGATCATTCAAAGCGGCCTTGGCTGCCCGGTAGTCCGCCAGTTCCGCTTCGTGCTGGGCCAGAAATCTCTTGCTATACTTGGCCGCCTTGTACTCATCAAACACGGGCCGGGTCTTGGCGTATTGCACCACGGCCCCCATGAGCTCGGAAGTATAGGCAAGGTCAGCCTCGGTCTGTCGGAGCTGCTCCGTCAACGCATGGAAACGGGCGGACGCAGCCTCGGCCTCGGTGGTGAGCTGGCCGTATTCGCTGATCTGATGCTCCTGCATGAATTGCAGCGCAGCGGCCATTTGTTTGAGGTTATACACCTTGGCCCACCGCTCATAGGCCGGGCCTTTCCCGGAGCGGAGCCGCTCCTGTATATCCACGATCAGATCGACACGCCTGGGCGCAGCGGGGGCCGGATCGTCCAACTTCGGCAAGGGGCGCTTGCCCGCAATTACATCCCGGATCTCCCCGGGGTCAAAACCTTCTCCGAGGGTAGACGAGCGGAGCCGGGTGGCCCGCTGCTGCCCCGGCACAAGGAATGAGATTGCACCGCCCCGTCCCCGCTTGACCGCATAGCCTGACTCCTCCATGAGCCGAAGAAAGGCGTCAAAGCTGACCGGGCCTTTGGCAAGGGCATCGCAGATGGCCGCCCGCAGCCGTTCCTTGTAGGAGGGCTGGCGTTCCCTCCCCAGCCATGCTCCGTAATGGAGAAAGCGGCCCTTGCTATGGAGCTTGGGGTTGGTGATCACGGACAGGTTATTTTCCAGACATACCCGGTCAGAGAGCCGCCGCACCGCCCTGGCCGAGCCGATGAAATCCCGGAACTTGTGGGAGCAATCCAACGAAGTGGAGTTGTAGTAGATGTGGTTATGAATGTGCTGGCGGTCTGTGTGGGTGGCGACAAAAAAGGCATACTTGCCCTTTGTCCAGCGCATCGCTGTTTCATAGCCCACCCGGTTTGCCTCCTCCGGGGTGATCTCTCCCGGCTTGAATGACTGGCGGATCTGATAGCAAAGCACATCGGTGTCCCGCCGCTGCTCCCGGCCCGTGGCAGCCTTGTACTTGGCCTTGGAGAGAAGGAACTCCGCATCGGCGGTCATGTAGTCGCACTCGTAGGAGGAAATCAATTCGCCGTCCTGCGTCTTGTCCAGGTTTTGCCCATAGTCAAACCGCTCTTTCAAGGATTGGGCAACGGTTTCCCCCTTGCTGATCTTGTGCTTCTTAAAATAGGTTGTGGCCGTAGGCAGCCCTCCTTTCGATACGACAAACGGCGGCTGTTGCCAGCCGCCGCTCGGACTTTGGGACAAGTTGTCCCGAAGTATTAGCCTGTGATGAAATCCTGCAAGGAGTATTTCAGCGAGTAGAGCCTGTCCATAAGCCAGTCAGCGATGGCTGGGATGCCAAAGGGCGAAACGAGAAACGCCAGTACAAGGAACACCACGCCGCCCAGCGTCTGGCCGCCTATGAACATGACAAGGGCCAGCAGGGTCAGCACCACGCAGCCTATATGACACAGGGCCGAAACCATGCAATAAAGAAACGACACAATGGCAACAAGCAGGGTCAGCGCCACCACAAAGGGGGCGGCAAGGATTTTGAGAACGATCATATCAGCTACCTCCCGTAAAATCTACTCAGTTTGTCCTCCTATGATAATTATAACTCCGCAAAAATAGGGGCACAAGGATGGCACAAGGCGGAACCATTCTGGTTCCGCCTTGCACTTTCAGGGATTAGAAATATTATCGATTGCACTAACCACTATATCCTTGTAGTGAATAAAAAATGTAGTTGATGTTCCAGGGACTATCATGTTTAAGAAAGTAGAGGTATTCATGTTTGGAGGAAGCGAACCAATTTTCGTTCGCACAAGACCTTGGAAAGATTTTTCACTTTCAACCGAGACATGGGAAATGGCATTTCTAATCTTCTTCATTTCTTCAAAATCGCCAGAAATTGAGTTTAGGTATGTGTAGGTGCCCCCTGCGTCAAAGAAATTATTCGCAAGGCGTACAATTATGTCACGATTAGTAAAATCGGCAAACCTGTTATTTCCCTTTATCATGTTGAGAGCGTTTTCTTCGCTCACCGGAGAAACATACCTTGCAAAAGTATTTCCGTTTAAGCCGGGCTGTCCCATCATATAGCATAAAAAAGACAACTCTAAAAAACGCTCAAATGCCATAAAAAGCGTTAAAAAGGCACCATCGATAACACATGAATGTATATCGGTAGAGTAAACCGTTCCGTTACTTGCTACGCTGTTATTGTAAAATTCATTCGTGCTATTTACAAGCGTGGTTGCCTTAGTACAATCTCGAATGGCATCATTATATACATCCAATAATTGCATTACTCGATCCCCAAATGTTTATTGATGATACCCATTACGAAGTTGCACCGAGTTGTCTTGTTAATTTTATGGCCAGTAGACTTCTTACAAGAAATAATAAATTTCTGCTCTTCTGCGGAAATATTCTCTTCCTTATGGAGAACATCTTCAATTTCATCCAATGCGGCTCTCACTTTAGCAGTATCAGCGGAAGTCAAAGGGCGCCGAGGATACTCAAAATCTTTCACCCCGTAGTTGAGATGATAGATAGCAGTAAAAAGGCTATAAAACAGAGGAGTTGAATTATAACTGGTGTTTGAGAAATTGCCATCATAAAGATTGGCAATATAATCCATAGTCTGTGCAAAACGATCTGCAATCTCTAATCTATTGTCGAAAACCTCGTCGTACTTCGCATAAAACTTATCAATAGCCTTTAGATCTTGAATCCCTTCAAGCATGACAACCAATAGTTCTGAAACAAATTCAGCTTCTTTCATACGCATAATATTTGCGCTCGTAAATAGTTTATTGATTTCCCAATACTTTGTGAAATCAAAGCCAAGGGAATATACGAGCTGCTTAAAATAGCCAAAATATTTTGCATTGATAAGTTCTTGATTGTTGAGCTTAACGCCATAAGAATTGAGCCGTGCAAAAATATCCAGAACATCTTTGTCATCCAAATCGACAAGCACATTTACCGTTAGCTCATAGCTCAAAAATTCTGACTGGACTTCTGGAGGTAGTTCCGAAAAGTATCGACCACCATACTCTTCATTTTGAACCTTCCTCAGTTGAAAGCCGTTGTCAATAAAATCAAAAATCGCTCGGAGCCGCTGTTGCCCATCGACCACTTCCCTAATGGTCTTTTTCGTTTTAGGGTCAGTATTTTGGCGCAAAAAGAAGATTGGGAGAGGTAGCCCCAAAAGAATCGTGTTAATCAAGTACGACTTTGATTGGGGCGACCATACAGCTCGCCTTTGAAATTTGGGGTTAAGGACAAGTTGGGTTGGGGATTGATTGTACCAATCATACAAATCGGATATTGAAAAAGCTCTTGGCTTAAAAGTCCTCATAATCATTATCTCCCGCATAAAATTTGTCACCCCCATTATACATCATTTTTTATTCCCGAACAATAAAGATGTTTTCACATTTCATTTCTTAGTTTATCCACAAGCGGGTAGAAAATATGTCGTTTTCTTCTTTGGGACAAATTGTCCCAAAGAAAAAAGCCGGGGAGCAGCACAAGGCCGCTCCCCGACAGGTCAGAGCTCCACCACCGCCGACAGCTTTTTCAGCAGATCGGACAGCGGCCCCCATAGGTCAGCATAGTCCCGTTGCAGGGCCTTGATCTCGTCAGGGTAAATGCCGCCGTAGGTGTTCACATGGATCGCTACTTGGTTAAGGTTGTTGGCGCACCGCCGCTGGAGGGACACCAGCTCCCGGATGTCCGAAAGATCAACATGGAGCACATAGCCATTTAAGGCCATTTTCCGCATATAGGCCCCCATGTTGGAAATGCCTGCCTCAGCCATGCGTTCCCCGATCAGCGCCTGCTCCTCTGGCGTCACCATGACATGAAGATGGACACAGCGGCGGCGTTTCTTTGTCACCGCTCCTCACGCTCCCGGCTCCTGTGCTTGTTGGGGGGCTCCTTCACCTTGTCCAGCTCCTTTTCCGGGGGCTGGGGCGGCAGGGCCGGGGCGTTGTTCGGCAGGCCGTCGATCATGTTGTAATTCTGCTCGGTGGACAGCTCCACGGTTTTCAGCGGGTTATCCTGTTCGTGCATAGTACCTCCTATCTCTCGTCACGGCGGGGAGCGGACTTCTTGGGGGCGGTCTGGCCCCGGTGCTCCTCGGCCTGTTTTTGGGCGGTTTTCATCTGCTGGGCAATCGGCTGTTTGCCCTCCTTGTGGGCCTTGGCCGCCGCTTGGCGCTCCACCCCATGAGCACGGGCGGCAAGCTGCTCCGGGGTGACATACTCTTTCGCCACATAGCTGCCGAAGTCGGGGTAAAACCATGTCAGCCGCCTCTGCTCCGGGACATGGTGGGCATCTTCCCATTTGCCCACCACCTGAGCCTGGGCGTCCATCTGCCGCCGGATGTCCAGATTTTCACGGGCGGGCCGCAGCTCATAGTCCCGCATTTCCCGATCCGTCAAGGGCTGGGCATAGGTGATTGCACCCCACGCCTGAAACGCCTCGCCCGGCACCTGCTGGCGGGTAAAGTAAACATCCATGTGGATCGGGCGGTTGAAGTAGCTCTTGGGGTAGGTGCCGATGTCGATGGGCCGCTGGGTGGAGTAGTATTTGTAGGTTTCCTTGTCCGGGGCCTGCTCCACCTCCTGCACATGATAGCGCCGCTGATAGTCCTCGGCCCGGTTGTGCAGGTCACGCTCGGCCATACCCGGCTCGTTGTGGTAGTGCCCCCAAAAGTAGTCCCGGTGTCCGTCCTGCTCGTTGAATTGCCATGTCACATAGGGGTTCGGGGCCTTGGGGTTTTCCCCCAGCACAAAGCCGCATTTGTTGTCAAACAGGATCGTGCGGCGGATCACATAATCCGCATTGATCTCCACGGGCATCCTCCTTTCCGAAATGTTAGCACTATTTCCGCAAAACCGGGGCGGACGGGAAAAGGTATTGCCCCCTCCCGAACCGGCCCCGGAAAGCCTTGTAACAGGCGGGTTTTCCGGGGCCAAATGCTAACGCATTACCCCCGGTATTTCCGCATATAGCCCCGCTGCTTTTTGAGCCTTGCGGCCTTGGCGCAGCCGGGGGAGCAATACCGTGTCCGCCCATCCGGGAGAAAAGCCCTGCCGCATACCGGGCAGGGCCGGGTTTCCGGGGCGGGGCCTTCCGCAGCGAGGGACGCCTCCAGCACGGGATCATTGGGCAGCACCGCCTCCCGGAAGTAGCGGCACAGCGCCCCCGTCCAGCACTTCTCCAGCATATAGCATGGGCAATCCAGCGGCAGGCAGCCCACATCCCGGTCATAGTTGGCGCACAGCCTTGTCACCAGCTTGCGGATGGCTGCCTTTTCCTCACGGGTCAGCTCTCGGGCCACCGCTTCACCTCCCGCCGCCAGCGCCTTTCAGCAGCTCCCGGTAGCAGGCCACGCACCCGATCCCCCGCCAGTAGGGGCAGCCGTGGCAGTGGGAGCCCTCCGGGGCCTTGACAGGCTCGGGCCGCTCATACCGGGGAACCTGCTGCATCATCGTTTCATAAGGGCTGTTGGTAAATTTCATTTGTCGCCCTCCGCTTCGTCCTCGTCCTCCTCGTCCCACGGCGGGGTATCGTCGTAGGTTTCCAGCTCGTCCCCATAGTCCTCCTCAGTTTCAGCGGCCCGCTGCTGCTTGGGGCGGTAGACCTTGAAATACCACCCGGCTCCGCCGCCCACCAGCGCCACCGCCAGAATGAGCAGGAGCGTCCCGGTGTTTCCACCCGTCTGTTCGGGCTCCGGTTCGGGGGTAGGTTCCGGCTCCTCCACAGGTTCGGGTTCTGGCTCCACCCCCACGCACTCGGTCATATTGGTGGAGCACACCGGGCAATCCATATTGATCGCCCCGGCCACGCACTTTTCCGTACAGGTACACTCGGGCAGTTCCGTCCCGGACGCCTCCAGAGCGGCCAGCAGATCGGCCTCGTCCACCACGCTGAAAAAGTAGGTTTCGTATTGTTCAGCGTCCTCGTCGGTGGGCTTGTCGTAGTCAATGACGATGTAAAAGGTGCTGCCGCCGCTGGTCTGGACGGTGATAAATTGCTTGTTGGTGTGCTCGTCATAGAGCAGATCACGGGTCACAAGGTTGCCCTCCTCGGTGAAGCCCTCGCCGGGCTCAATGGTGGGCTCGGGGGTGGTGGTTTCCTCTGTCGGGTCAAGGCCCTCCCATTCGGGGCCGCCCCCGGCGTAGGCCGTGACGGAGAAGCCACACAGGAACACGGCAACGCACAGCGTTACCATCAAAACACGCAGTTTTTTCATTCAGACACCTCCTCGGACTTCGGGACATTTTGTCCCAAGGTGGCCCCGGCCCGGATCTGCTGGAGCACCACGGGCAGCTCGGCAAGGGGGATGCTCATGCCCCGCACGATGTCCACGATCTCGCTGTTTTCCGCCTCCACCTTTTTCTGCTCCAGCTCCTTCAGCCGGGCCTGCTGTTCGGAGATTTTGGCCTTGACCTTTTCGATCTCGGCCTCGATCTTTGCGCTTTTGGAAATTGCCATGAAAGCCTCCTTTACGGTAAACGCCCGTAGGCGTAGAAATGAGATTGCCAATAGCTGCTGTTGAGGTTGGTATAACTGATGGGATCTCCACAATGGAGCATCCAGCCATCGCCCACATACAACCCACAATGGCTGACCCCCGGCGTGTCGTAGGTGCCGACAAAAAACACCAGATCACCCGGCTTGGGTGAGCTGGTGGGGGTACAGTAGTTGTATAGGCCCTGTGCGCCCAGCCGCCCCACATTCCATCCGCATTGATTGAGCACCCATGAGAGGTAGCCGGAGCAGTCAAAGGAAGTGGACGGGCTGGAGCCGCCCCAGACATAGGGATAGCCGATATACTTTTCCGCCTCGGTGAGCAGGGCGGAAAAGGTTTCGTCCGTCAGATATTCCTCGGGGACTTCATGCTCCACGGGATCGCCCGTGTACTTGCCCACATAATCGGAGCCGGGGAACAGATCGGGACGGTTGCCCAGCGTCGCCATATAGAGGGCATACCGGGAGAGCTGTTCCTCGCCCATGATGTAGACAGGCAGGTGGGAAAGGTTTTCGCTTTCCAGCGTGACATAGCAGATATACCATGTGTAGGGATCGCCCTCTGCGTCATACCGGGTTTCCGTTACCACCGTTTCCGTGAGCGTGTACTGACGGTCAAAGAGCATTTGCAGGGTGTCCTGCACCTCGGCCAGCGTCCATTCCCCCTCATGCCATGCGCTGATGATGGACAGCAGCACATAGGGGTCATGCTCGATCTCGTCCAGATCGTAGTGGTACTCGTCATAGTCGTGGGTGCTCTCGTAGGTGTCCAGATAGTTTTGCAGCTCAGCCTCCAAAGCGCAGTAGGCAGCCTCCGCCCCCAGCAGATCAGCGTCCTCGGCGGGATAGGTAGATGCCCCCACAGCCCCCGCCGTGCCGTTGCCCAGCGTTGCCAGCGAGGACATACAGGACTGCATCATCACCAGCAGCAGGAACACCGCCACAAACAGCAGCGTCCCTACGGGATGGCGCTTGACAAAGCCCACGGCCCGGGCCGCCAGCTTTTCCGTGGTGACTGCCGTTTTTTCGGCGGCCTTGGCCCCTTGTTTGGCTGCCTCCCGTGCTTGTTTGGCATATTGCCGCTTGATCTTCTGCTTCTGGATCAGCCGGGACAGAGCGTTGCCCCGCATTTCCGGGTGCTCCTGGGCGGCTATGCGGTAGTGATAATCCGCCGTGGCCTTGATGTACTTGGACTCAGCCTTGCGGACAGCCTTGGCCGGGTGTTCCCGGATTTTCTTTTGCACAAACCGCTTGCCGTGACGCAGGGCGGACTCGCCCACCAGCTCGGAGCGGTGAGCGCCCTCGGTGCCCACATTTTCCTGCTCCACCTCGAAAATCTTGCCATGCACATAACCGTGAACGCCGCCGCCCACCGTCCCGGCCACCCGGCGAACCGGGCCGGGCGGCTTGGGCGGTTTCTGCTTCGCCAGCTTTTCCTTGGCCTTCTCCAGCTTTTCACCCCGCTTTTCCATGCGGAGCTTGCTGGCTGCGGTCTGCTCCTGCTGGCTCTTGTGGCGGAACTTGGACTTGGGGGACTTCGGGACATTTTGTCCCGAAGTGGCCCCGGCCTTATTCGTCTTTTCGTTCATGGGCCATATCCTCCGGGCGGGTGGTCAGCAGGTTATAAATCTCTCCCTTGGGGAACCGATCCACAAACGGGATGGTCACATTCCCATAGAACAGCAGCCCCTCGCCGGAATTGGAGTGAGTAATGTAGGACAGCTGATGCTCGGAAATGCCCAGCTGCTTGGCGAGGATCGCCCGGTCACTTTGGGCCTGCGACAGCAGGATCAGAAAATCCGTGTTGTCCAGAATGTTGGAGATGGCCGGGCTTGCCAGCAGGTCTTTCACATTCTGCGTGAGGGCGCTGGGGACGCAGCCCTTTTTGCGGAGCATCTTCCAAACGGCCACAAAGTAGCTGGCGGTGAGCTCGTCCCGCAGCAGAATATGGAACTCGTCAAAGTAGCACCATGTAGCGATCCCGGCCTTGTGGTTGGCGTTCACCGCCGCCGTGACAAACTCGTTTGTGGTGTGCATGGCGATCTTGCGGAGGTTTTCGCCCAGCCCTTTGAGGACGATGCACACCACCCGGGAATTGAGGTTGACATTGGTGGGATGGTTGAACAGGTTGAGGGAGCCGGTGCAATAGAGCTCCAGCGCCGTTGCCACCCGGCGGGCCTCCGGCTCCGGCTGCTTCAAAAGCTCCTCGTACAAATCCTGCAACAGCGGCGTTTTGGCCGTTTCCAGCCCCAGCGCCATTTCCCGGTACACCAGCCGCACACAGCGGTCAATGACCGTCTTTTCAATGGGCTGCAAGCCTTCTCGTCCGCCCACGATCAGCTCGCACAGGGACAACAAAAAATCCGCCTTCATGGAAAGCGGACTTTCATCGTCATTGGCGTTCATCTGCAAATCCATAGGCGAAATGTGGTGGGGGCTGTCCGGGGCGATGTCGATGACCTGCCCGCCCAGCCGCTGCACCAGAGGGGCGTATTCGCCCATCGGGTCTACCACGATGATCCGGTCATTGGTAGCAAGGAACACATTGATCAGCTCCCGCTTGGCGGCAAAGCTCTTGCCGGAGCCTGTGGAGCCGAGGTACATCCCGTTGGCTGATTTCAGCTTCTTGCGATTAGCCATGATGACATTGTGGGAAAGGGCGTTCATGCCGTAGTAGAGCGCCTGCCCGCCCATGCGGAGCTCCCGGGTCATAAAGGGAATGAAGATGGCCGTGGAGCTGGTGGTCATGCCCCGCTGGATTTCAATGCCGTTGTACCCCAGCACCAGCGAGGATACGAAGCCCTGCTCCTGCTGCCAGTCCAGCCGCTTCAAGGCGCAGTTGTATTTCTGTGCGATGCCGCCCACGGTGAACACATCGTTTTCCAGCCGCTGCCGGGTGGGTGCGATGTTCACCACGGTAAAGGTCAGCAGAAACATCCGCTCGTTGCGGGATTGGAGATCGGCCAGCAGCTCGGCGGCGTCTTTGGAAAAGGTAATGAGGTCAGGGGGCAAAATCTCCATATCGTACCCGGCCCGCACCGCCTTTTTCTGCTCCTCGGCCTTCATGCGGCCAATGTCAGAAATTTTCCCCTTGATAGTTTTAATTGCTCTGAGCTGATCCACCGTCTGAATATGGAGCGTGACGGTGAGCTCAGCGTCCAGCTCCAAGATTTCCGCCAGCAGCTTGTCCGAGAGCTCCGACGCTAAAATCTGCAAGTAGGACGCAGCGCCCCACGACTGGCCCACCCGGAAAGTCCGGGATTGCCGGAAGTCGAAGCTGTCCGGGGCGATATAGTCCTTTGTCCCCATGCCGTGCTGGGGAATGTCTTTCCACGAAAAGCGGAACGGCTCCCGGCTCCCCGGGTGCATCTGGCCGTGGAGCACCGCCAGACGGTCACGGCCATCCAAGGGCTGGGACTGTACCCCCAGCCGTTTGAGGTTGCCCATGACATCGGCCTCCACACGGCCCAGCCGGGGCCGGGCCTCGGCCACGCTGCCAGCGGGCAGCCCAAAGGTGATGTACTTGGTGCGCTCAATGCCGTTGTTGCTCTTGGCGATCTGGCCTTTGAGCATCTCCACATATTCATGCCGGATGCTGTTGAACTCGTCCTCCTGTTCCGGGATGTTCACCTTGTAGCGGTTGGCGCTGCGGGAACGGCGGTTGACAAAGGAGAGCTGAAAGGGCAAGGAACTGTCGAAGTAGTTGAGAAATGAGCTCCACCCGCCGAAGATGGCAGTCTGATCCTCGGTGGACGCCACGGCGTAGTTGATGTCCTCATATTCCACGGTCTTGGTGTAGAGCCCGCCGGGGAGCTGACAGATCCCGTCCGGGTGCATCGCCACATAGGGGATGGTCTGCTGGGCGGACACCACCGCCCGGCGCTCATTTCTTTTGGCGTTTGGTTTTGTTTTGGCTGCGTTCAATAGACTCCTCCTTTCCCGTGAATGGAGCATAGATATTCTGCGTCCGATAGGGCCGGATGCCGGGGCGCAGGAACTTGGTGTTGATCATATTCCGCAGCGCCTTTTCAAAGGGCAGCCCGTCCTTTTCATACATCGCCATGAGAAAGGCCGGGAGCATGATCCCCAGCATGACGAACAGCGCCCCGGTGTTGCCGATGGCCCCACGGGTCAGCAGATAGGTGGGAATCCCGATGGCCGCCCCGATCCCGAAACAGATCAGTTGCCGCTTGGTGAGGTTAAAGGCAATCTTGGTTTTGATTTTGGACAGGTCATTGGGGACATTCACATAGGGCATATTCAGCCTCCTTTCTTGCCCACCTTGGGACAATTTGTCCCGAAGTCCCGGAGCGTAGACTGTACCTCGTTGCCCCACACATCCCAGCCGGGCGGGATCTGCCGGGCGAACAGCTCCACACGGGGCAGATCGCCCATGAGGGCCACAATCTTGTCCCGGGTTTCGTCCGGCTTTTTGCTGTGGGCCTCGATAGGCGAAATGATAAACTGGTGGATGTTGGCCGCCTGCCGCTTGGGGTGGCCCCGTGTCGCCAGCAGGCAAACCTCCGCATTGGCCCGCGTCCAGAAGCCCAGCCCGTAAAACCAGCTGTCCGCCTTGCGGTTTTTCTTGAGCCAGACAAAAGCCACGCTTTTGTAGGTGAAGCCCCATTCACGGATCAGCCGCAGGGCCTCCGGGAGCTGGGGAAAGGTGGCCCACAGGAAAAGTGCGCTGTCCGGAGCCGCAAGATCGGCCACAGGCAACGCACAAAGCTCGTCAATGCTCATGGTGGGATAATGATGCTCCGCCGCCCCCTGCAAGCCCTTTTGGGCGTAGCGCCATGGAGGATCGGCGTAGATGATAGAATATGCTCCGATAATTACACTCCTTTCCCGCCACGCTCCACGACCAGCCGTGCCTGCTCAATGCGTTGGACGGCGGGGCCATAGATGGCCGGGGCGTTTTCAAAGCAGATAAAGCGGCGGCCCGTATTGAGGGCCGCCACCGCCGTTGTGCCGGAACCAGCGCAAATATCCGCTATCACCGCTCCTTCGTCGGTGTAGGTCTTTATGAAGTATTCGCACAGCTCCACAGGCTTTTGCGTTGGGTGGATGCCGCCCATCACCGTGGGGACAAACAGCACATTTCCCGGATAGCGCCGCCCATCGCTGGACTTCGTACCAACACGCTCAAACACTCCATAGTTAGAGCTGGAGCCGCTGCGGGAATATACCCGGCGATAGGGTTCCCCATAGGTGAATTGCGGATGATAGACCGGGGACTTCTGGTAGAACACCAGAATGTTCTCCGACTTTTTCAGCGGGGCTCGGTTGGCGTTGAGAAAACCCGTTCCCCGTTCCTTGTACCATACCCACTCATAGCGGAGCATGGACAGGTTGGATGCTCCCAGCACCTTGTCATAGGGGCATTGGGCGAAAAACAGCACCGCCCCGTTTGGCTTGACCGCCCATTTCACCGCCTCCCACAGCTCGGGGAGCGGCAGCGGTACATCCCAGTAATTCCGGGTGGTGCCGTAGGGCGGATCGGTGAGTAGCATATCAACCGAGTGCTGGGGCAGGGACAGCAGCCCCTTGATCCCGTCCATAAGGTACAGGCCCTCCGCCATGTTTGGGACATTTTGTCCCAAAGTGGCTTTATCGGTCATGCCCGGACTCCTTCGCCGCTGCCTTGGCGGGGCGGGCGGCGTTGTCCCGGGCGGCCTGCGTGCGGCCCTCGGCCAGCCGCTGGGCAATCGACCTGGCGTCGCTTTCACCGCCCAGCAGCTCCCGCTTTTGTAGAACTTCCTCCGTTTCCGCCATGAAGCGGTACACATCCGCCTCGGAAAATTCCTCCGGGGCTTTTCCATTCCACAGGGCCGTTCCGTCCGGCCCGTATCTTCTTGGCATACAACACCCCTCTCTTAATGAGCACTAAAGATGCTCCGGGCAATCGTCCCTGTTTTGAACAGGCAGAAGCACAGCAGCACCGTGTACCCCACACAGCCCCAAATGGCTCCGATGGGGTCGCCGCCCGTGGCGATCCCTTGAATGAGCACCGCATAGATGGCGACGCACACAAGGATCAGCATTCCTTGAAACCCTACGGCAAACAGGGACTTCAAATAGTTTTGGCCCATGCTGCCCAGCTCCCGGTTGGAGAGGGCGGCCACAGGCAGTGGGGCCAGACTTGTGAGCAGGTAAATCTCAATCATACGCCCGTAGACGATGACGAAAATCACGATGTTCAGCGCCCACATGGTTACATGAATGAGGAACGATTGGAGCCACAGCCCCAGCAGAGCGCCAAGGCTCATGGTTTCCAGACTTGCCTCCAGCGTGTCGATCATGGAGGAAGAAATGTCCGTTGAGCCCTGCACAATCCCGGCTGCGCTGGCAATCACGCTTTGGGACACATCAAACACCGCCATCACGATATTGAATGTGTTGGACAGAATGAGGATTGCCGCAGCCGTTTTGAAAATCCACTTGAAGAAAAACCAATAGTCCAGATCGTGCAGGTTGTTTTTTTCGATGATGAGCTGGATCAGCTCATAGGTAGCAACAAAGGTCAAGACCAGACCGGCAATCGGCAGTATCACCGTTTCAGAAAGCTGCCGTATGAGGGAAAAGACCCCGGCGTTCCACGCCGCCGGGGTCGTCCCCACTTGCACCGCAATCTCTCCGACACGGGTATTGACCGTATCAAAAAGCCCCGTGAGGTTGCCCATGATACCCTCGATCAGCAGCTCTTTTAGCCAGTCTGTCAGCCAGTCGGTGAGAAATCCCATGCCTTACGCCCTTAAAACAGGGTGGACAGCAGAGGGATCAGAGTGGTGCCCAGCACGATGATGCCGCCGCCAGCCATGAGTTGCTTCATGCCCTGACTTTTTACACCGGGGTTGT
>ERZ836358.2173-NODE-2173-length-16006-cov-3.592439_pt1 | contig 16006 bp, 10 predicted proteins | sample MGYA00519942_ERZ836358 | MGnify/ENA primary metagenome ERZ836358 (study PRJEB31850, sample SAMEA3708798) | human gut metagenome | biome: human gut; feature: human-associated habitat; material: faeces | place: China | collected 2014 ...
TCAAAATCAACTTTTTCATATTTTCCACTCTCAACATAACTGCTAAGGAAACGTTTGGCAACGGGTTGAATATTCATAGACTCTTCGCGGCGATAACCGTGTCCGTTGGGACCTAAGTCGGAATTGTGCATGGCAAAACATTCCAATTCGTCCGCAGCCCCCGGAAGAATGGTACGGATAGCGTCTTTCCACGTTTTCCAAGTATCATATTTAGTAGGATTCCATGCATAACTTGCAACACTGTAAATAGCAATCTTAGAGGCTTCGGCGTGCTCCATAGGATTGGTCACAAAACCGGACATTTCCTTCGCTATTGTGGTGTCGTTGCCATAAACAGGTCCGAGCAGTAAATGGTCGCGTACATAATCAGATACCGGAAAATTCCACCAAATGTAGGCGGGACGTTTAATGCGTTCGTTAATCCAGGAAATGCCGTCGCGGGTAATATCGGAAATCACACGATCACCTGTCCACATAATCTGGACAGAAGGATTCAGTTTCTCACCTAATGTAGTCAGATAATTGCCTTTGGGGTTCGACCAGCTTTTATTATACTCCGTAGGACACATGATAAGCGGAGTTACATCCGGCTTTGCCTTTACAAACGCCTCATCAATATAGTTCAATAATTCAGCTTGCTTCTGAGGATTGGTACCTTCGCCCGAGATGTCATCAAAGAACACCGCAAAGGAACGGACACCGAGCTGATACATCTTCTCAAACTTTGAGAGCAATAAATCACGGTCTTCCTGGTTCCATTTGATATCCTGTCCCGGGTGAATAGCCCATACAAAATCAACTTCATTTTCATTGGCTACTTTCACAAGCTCCTGCAATTGGGCTGCTTCCTTTTCCGGATAAGGCAAACGCCAGTTGGGAGCGCTGTGATACGGATCGTCTTTAGGACCGTAGATATAGGTATTCATCTTATTCTCACCATAAAACTTCAGTTGGCGAAGACGTGCCTGATGGCTCCAGGGAGTTCCGTAGAAGCCCTCCACTACACCGCGATAACGGACAGAAGGATAATCTTTGATTTCCACTTCCGGCAATTTTCCTTCTTTCAGCAATTGGGCGAATGTCTGAATAGCATAATAAGTGCCCCGTTCATCATTGCCGGCCAATATGATTTCTTTATCATTGACAGCCAGATAATAACCTTCTTCATGATTGGGAATCAACTTGTTATACTTACGTACACTTTTGTCTCCCTTCTCACCAATATAAATACGGATTCCTTCCTTGGTACTTTGCTTGCCGGTAAGGATACCTTGCAACGCTTTCACCGCATGCGGGTTTGCTTCTTTTTCACCTTCTATCCGGTAGATAGCAGGAAGACTGAGTGTTTTACCTTGTTCATTGAGTTGCTGTGGGGGCGGCTGTAAACTTACATTTTGTGCAATTGAAGTGAGTCCACACAACAAACAGGCTCCCATTAAATAAATCTTTCTATTTTTCATAAGTAATTAAAAGGGGGGTTAGTATATTATTATACAAAGAAATACAAATCAATCTAGTTATACAAATTTCCGGGAGACAGATAACATAGATTTTAGAATAAAAAAGAACAATTACATATTGAAAAGTTCTTAAAAAGGAACTATTAACAACTCATCAGCCAATAAAATGAGAACCGGATTGCATACTACATTTAACTTTGAACTTAAAGATTCATAATTGGTAGTGGTATATTCCATTATTTGTCTTACATTTATGACGTTTTATACTTTACTAACTTTATATATAATACAGCATGGAATATATCAATCGTTTCTACTGGCTAATAGCTTTATGTCTTATTATTTCCACCGGAGCCAATGCTTCCGTAAATCCCAAACCTTTTGTTATCCCCGAACTGAAAGAATGGAAAGGCAGTGACGGAGCTTTTGTTCCCACCGAGGCTACAAAAATCGTGTATGCCGCCAACAATCCGGAGCTTGAACGCATCGCACGAATCTTTGCCCAAGACTATCAAACAATGTTCGGACGTTCGCTCGAAGTAGTGCAAGGGAAAGGAGCTACCGGCGACTTTATCTTTTCCCTCCGCGCCGACAAGAAATTAGGAAAAGAAGGATATACGATCCGCGTCACAGACCGGGTTGCTTTATCCGCCCCCGAAAATATCGGTGTATATTGGGGTACACGTACCTTACTTCAGATTGCCGAACAGTCAGAAAATCATCAGCTCCCGAAAGGAACCCTGAGAGATTACCCAGACTATCCGCTTCGCGGCTTTATGATAGACTGCGGCCGTAAGTTCATCCCGCTTTCATACTTACAGGATTATGTAAAGACTATGTCTTACTACAAGATGAACACTTTGCAAATCCACCTGAACGATAACGGCTTCAAACAATACTTCGAACATGACTGGTCAAAAACGTATGCCGCCTTCCGCCTGGAATGTGATACTTATCCGGGACTGACGGCACGGGACGGACATTATACGAAAAAAGAATTCGTCGACCTGCAAAAATTGGCTGAACAAAGCTATGTAGAGATCATTCCGGAGATTGATATCCCCGCCCACTCCTTGGCTTTCAGTCATTATAAACCGGAATTGGGAAGTAAAGAATATGGCATGGATCATTTGGATTTATTTAATCCCGAGGTTTATACTTTCTTCGACGCTCTTTTCAAAGAATATCTGGAAGGAGAAGAACCTGTATTCCGGGGCAACAAAGTCCATGTGGGCACCGACGAATATTCAAACGCCAAAAAGGAAGTTGTGGAGAAATTCCGCGCCTTCACCGATCACTATATCCGTTATATAGAAAGCTTCGGCAAGCAAGCCTGCGTATGGGGTGCACTGACACACGCCAAAGGAGATACTCCCGTCAAATCGGAAAATGTCATCATGAATGCATGGTATAACGGTTATGCCGACCCGAAAGAAATGATAAAGCAAGGATACCATTTAATCAGTATCCCGGACGGACTGGTCTACATAGTCCCCCAGGCAGGATATTATTATGATTATCTGAATACCAAATCACTATACGAGAAATGGACTCCTGCACAGATAGGCAAAGCCGTGTTTGAAGAAAAGGACCCGAATATTTTAGGAGGAATGTTTGCTGTATGGAACGACCATGTGGGTAACGGCATTTCCAATAAGGATATTCATCACCGGGTTTACCCGGCCTTGCAGACACTAGCCGTTAAAATGTGGACAGGCAAACAAGTCACAACTCCCTATGACAGTTTCAATGAACAACGCAATTTACTAAGCGAAGCTCCGGGTGTGAATCAACTCGGAAGAATCGGAAAAGCTCCCGGCCTGGTTTACGAACAGGCAGCTGTTACCCCCAACCGTACTCTTCCCTATCGGGAAATCGGGTATAATTATCTGGTATCTTTTGATATAAAAGGAGCTGATGAAGCAAAAGGTACAGAACTGTTCCGTTCTCCTGACGCCGTATTCTATTTATCTGATCCGATAAGTGGAATGTTGGGCTTTGCACGCGACGGCTATCTCAACACTTTCAACTACCGTATCATGCCCGGCGAACATGCAACAGTAGGTATTAGCGGAGACAACCGCGTCACCCGCCTGCATATAAATGGAAAAATCGTAGAAGAACTAAATATACAGAAACGCTTTTATAATGGTGGAAAAGATTCCATGAATTACGTTCGTACATTAGTTTTCCCATTACAGGAAACAGGTAACTTCAAAAGTCAGATTACCAATCTGAAAGTCTACCGCCAATAGGACGGATATTGATACAGAAAAGGCTGTCCCGTGTTTCATTCCGGGACAGCCTTTTTATAATCCAGTTATGACAAATGTAACTGCTTTCTTACCAGTATTATTTTATGGATACTCAATAAAGAATAATCGTATCCTTCTCCTGCCTTGTATTTAATCCAAAACTGATAGAGATTTTCCGCAATACCTTCGCTAATTCTTCATCTTTACGAATAGTTCCCGTAAACAGATTATCCCTATTCTTTTTATTCTCGAAACACACTTTCGTATGATACTTCTTATTGATTAAGTTTATCAGTTCACCAAGCGGCTTATCCGTAAAGTTATACTCTTCTTTTCTCCAGTCATATCCTTCAATATCCAACGTCTCGGTTTCAATCGTCTTTGAATCAATATAGTAAGTGATGCGTTGAGCAGGCTTCACCTCTATGGCCTCTTGCCCCGTCACCTGAAAATCTATTTTTCCGGTAAAGAGAGTCACCTCCGCTACTTCATCATCAGACTTTATATTAAATTCCGTCCCTTTGACTTCCACAAGCGCATCTTTGAAATAAACCCTGAAAGGACTGCCTCCTGTCATCTTTTTCACCTCAAAAGACGTTTCTCCCTCTAAGACCACTTTGCGCTCTTTCAAAAAATCGTCCTGATATGAAAGCGTACTTCCCGCAGCGAGCCATACCACCGAACTATCCGGAAGGACATACGTCATACGCGTATCGGCCGGTCCCAAGATTATTGTCTCTAAAGAAGCTCTTGAAGTAATCAGATACCACGTACCTACGACCAGCAAAAGACAAGCGGCGGCAGCCAGAATCCTAAAACCCCGATTATAGCCTGACAATTTTTTCTTTGCAGGTTTGTGATTCCAACATACATCCGTAATGTTGGTCCATATCTCCTCCTCAATTTTTTTGTTTTCAATAGAAGTGCCAAAGAATTTATCCCACTGTCTTAGTAATAAACGGCACACCGGTCCTTCATCCGCTAATTTTATTTTTTCCTCCGGAGTCAGTCCTTTAGAAAACATCTTCTTTACTATTTGTACAAATTCCTTGGCATTCATAATACTTTATTTTTTTAATTGAGATTCAATAGGATCGTCATACTGAGTCTGAAGCTTTACCAATTCCCCTTTCAGTTTTTCAGTTATCTTTTCATAACCGGGCTTCCCAAACAAATTATGCATTTCACGCGGATCTTTTTTCAGGTCATACAGCTCCCACGCATCAATATCATTATAAAAATGTATCAGCTTATAGCGTTCGGTACGCACACCATAATGACGTTTCACCGCATGTTCCGCCGGATATTCATAGAAATGATAGTAAAGGGACTTACGCCAGTCCTTAGGACGTTCTCCTTTCAGCAAAGGCAACAAAGATACCCCCTGAATATCTTCCGGAATATCTACTCCCGCCATTTCTAAGAAGGTAGGTGCATAGTCTATATTCTGAACCATTTGCGACACTTTTCCTTTCTTGCCATGAGGAAAACGGGCTAACAACGGAGTACGGAATGACTCCTCGTACATAAAGCGTTTGTCAAACCAACCGTGTTCTCCCATATAGAATCCCTGGTCGGAAGTATAAACCACCAATGTATTTTCCAGAAGCCCTTTTTCTTCGAGATACTTCAACACCCGTCCGATATTGCGGTCGACCGAACGAATCACACTCAAATAATCATGCATATAACGTTGATACTTCCACTCCGCCAGTTCCTTGCCTTCCAGTTTCCGGGCTTTAAAATCTTTGATAATAGGGTCATAATAAGCATCCCAGGCAGCTTTTTGTTGCGGATTCATACGCTTATACATAGCGCGTCCATAACCTTCCAATCCAGTTTTTGTATGAATCTCATTTTCTTTATCCGCCATTTTCAGGTCATAAACAAGGTCCATATCCTTGAATATGTTCATCTCCTGTTCGGAAGCAGCTATACGGCCTTCATATTTATCATAGAAATTTTCCGGCAATGGAAACTTCACCTTATCAAACGCTCCCAAGTCACAAGTGTCGGGCATCCATGTACGGTGCGGGGCTTTATGATGCAACAACAGACAGAACGGTTTTTCTTTCTCCCGTTTGTTCTCCAGCCATTCCAGCGCCAAGTCCGTAGTGATATTGGTGGCATACCCTTCTATCTGCACTTTCTTACCATTATCTATAAAATAAGGATTGTAATAATCACCCTGACCAATCAGAATATTCCAATAATCGAATCCCGTGGGATTAGAGGTAAGATGCCATTTACCAACAATAGCAGTCTGATAACCTGCCTTCTGCAACAGCTTAGGGAAGGTCTGCTGGCTTCCGTCAAACCGATGCGCATTATCTATAAAACCATTCTTATGGCTATGTTTTCCCGTCAACATACACGCACGGCTGGGCCCGCTTATAGAGTTTGCCACAAAACTATTGGTAAAGACAACTCCTTCATTGCCGATACGGTCGATATTGGGTGTCTCTATAAAACGGTGATCGTAGGCACTGATAGTCTGAAATGAGTGGTCGTCACTCATTATATACAAAATATTCATAGGCTTCTCAGACGCCCCTTTACTCTGAGCAAAGGAGGGCAATGTTACCAAGGCGGCTACCCCTGACAAAAAAATGCAGTGTTTGTTGTTCATCACTATAAAATTAAGTTCGTTATGTAATAAATACATTCATTAATTAAGTTCCCCTTACTGAAAAGGAACAGTTTTAATTTTCTGTATCATAATTTATGGAAAAACGTGCAGCAAAGATAAAAATAAATATCCATAAAATAAGACACTTAGCAAATAATAGAAACAGAATCTGTTTCAAAAAACTTCAAAACAGATTCTGCCTTCATCTTACCGTTAATAGCCCGGATTCTGCACCATTTGCGGGTTATTACTTACCTGATCTACCGGAATAGGCATCAAATAATTCGCCGGAGTACGGAATTCACGAATGTGACTTGTCATTTGTGTATCCTTGAAGAAGTCCTCATCTTTGGTAGCTTCCACATTTAATCCTCTCGGATATACACCAAAGTATTTTTCCCCCAACTTCCAGCGACGAAGATCCCAGAAATTATGAGTCTCCATATAAAGTTCAATCATACGTTCCTGACGTACAATCTGCATCAAACGACCATCGGGGCCTACGGAAGAATAATCTGTCAACGGCTCCTTTGCCTTCGCCCAGGCAGTCAGTACAGGGTCAATGCCGGCACGCTCTCGGATTACGTTCAATTTCTTCATGCCTTCAGCCACATAACTAGCATCACCATATCCGACACAAGCCTCTGCATAATCCAGATACAACTCACCCAAACGAATAATAGGCAACGGATATCTCAAGGAAGGCCCGTTGTCCGACTTACGGGCAGCCGATCCCGGATGAACCCCTTTCTTATTCAGATAACCGGTTGGAGAGTAGTTATTTCCTCTGTTCATTTTGCCACTGTTGTCTTCCTTCTTGTACTGTGTCAACCATCTTTTGCGTTGTTTACGGTCGGAACGGTCCATTTTATCCTGATAAGTAATACCTTTGGTACCGTCGGCTACTACATTCTCCGTCTGACATTCGTAAAAGCCATTATGGAAAGATATCCAGGCATAGAAACGCGGCTCACGATGATCGTTCAATTTCAAAGTTATTCCTTCTCCGCGTGTATCATCATCCAGAATAGTAGTCTGAAAACGATTTTCATAGTCATACGTCGGGTCTTGGTCAATCGGAAGACCATTTTCGGTATAGAATCGTTCTACCATTGTCAGAGACGGACCATATCCTCCTCCAAAAGAAAGATAAGGAATGGATTTATTCTGTATGCTATACATTTCTTCCAAGCGGGTATTTGCCCAAAGTACCTCCTTAGTTCCGTTCTTGTCCAGGTATGTAAGACGCAGCTGTCTTTGGATAGGATCTTTCGGATACGGATAGGTGGCTGTACCAATGGCATCATCGCCAACGTAATATAATCTGTATCCGTGATCTTCTGCAAAGTTTATTGCTTCCAAAGCTGCATCGGCAGCTACTTTATATTTCTCTTTACTATATGTTTGAGACATCAATAAGGTGCCGTCATTGTTGGCAAAGTCACTGTAATATTCCGAGTTTCCATTGAATAGAGGAGAAGCAGCATAAAGCAACAATCGGGCCCTCAGCGCTTTGGCAGCTACACTAGTTGCCAGTCCGTAAGAAGATCCCATACGTTCCGTAGGCAATTTCTCCGATACGATTCTGAATTGTTCTGATACCCAGTCCACACATTCGTCATAAGGAGAACGGGCTGCCATCTTGTCATAAGGTGTATTCATATCCGGTAATTCTTTTACCAAGATGATAGGACCATAATGCTGCATCAATACCGAATGATAATAAGCAATCAGAAAATCCGCCTGATTGGCGAAATCATTAATCTTATCATCACTCAATCCCGGAACGGACGCAATATTCTTCTTCAACAGATAACATTGCCGTATACCTTTATACATATTACTGTATGTCGCATCCACATTGCCGATATTTCCTGAAGTATATCCTCCCTGAAAATATAGTTTAATAGGTTCTCCGTTGAAACAGCTTACTATTTCATCTCCTGCATATCCGATAAAAGTATGCGAATTCTGATAAGCAGGCATAAAGGAATAACAGGAATACAGATAGTTCAATGCAGCTTGTTCCGAAGCAAATGCATCTTCTTCATTGGCTGTTTCATTCGGCACAATATCCAGATAATCACATGAGCCCAAGAGACAGCCGGCAAATACGAACGATAACAAAATATTATATATCTTTTTCATTTTATTCAAATTAGCGGTTATTATTAATAGTCATCTGAAAACCAAAGTTGAAAACACGTTGCGTAGGATATTTCAAACCATTACCTCCTCCTTGTTCCGGGTCCCAGTGCTTGAATGGCGAGAAAGTCGCCAGGTTCATGCCACTGACATAGAAACGCATATTCTTGTATGTATAACCTATTTCTGCGTTCTTCAACTTGATAAATGCAGCGTTGCGCAGCCAATAGTCAGAGCGTTGAGTGTTGTTTACACTCGTGTCCCTGATCAGACGAGGATAAGTGGCGTTGATATTCTGATTGTCGGGAGACCAGCGATCGTCAGCAATCCAAGTCAGGACATTACGCAAACTGTTGTCTCCGAACGGATGAAAATCACTCATAACCAATGAAACCTTTGCAACTCCCTGGAAGAAGAAAGAGAAATCAAGATTCTTCCAGCGTATAGAAGGGCCGAAACCATATACAATCTCCGGAACGGTAGGATTCTTCGCCCATACCCAGTCAGAAATATCCACGATATCATCATCATAACCATAAAGTTTGGAGATATTCACATACTTGATATCACCGGCACTAAGATTTCCTCCGATCTGCTGGTTAGAGTTTTTCACATCATCCGGATCTTTGAAAAGACCGTCGGAAATCATAATACTAGGAATATTTGCACTCTGCCCTACTTTTGACTGGAAAGCATATTTCGGAGATTCATCGTATTTTGTAATCTCATTATGAGCATACGTAAATGTCCCTTTGAAACTGATAAACCAGTCCTTACCTATTTTCTTATTGAAATCTGCCGCAAAGTCGAAGCCTTGATTCTTCATGGCTGCCAAGTTTCCGAACACCTTTGTTCCTGCTGTTCCCAGATATTGAGGAATCGTACCTCTCTCCTGAAATATATCAGTACGGGTTTCGTGGAAATAGTCCATTGTCAGGTTCAATGAATTAAACAACTGCAAATCCAAACCTACATTGACTTTCTTACCCACTTCCCAAGTAACCTCCGGATTACCATAACGGGAATATACAGGACCTTTATAAGTTATATCACCGTCCAGCCCGGTAGTATATCCGGTACCTGTCAGGTTGATTGTCGGCATATACACAAAACGTGCCCCACCAATATTGTCATTACCAACAAGCCCCCACGAAGCACGAATCTTCATGTTAGAGAAAACATTCTTCAAAGGTTCAAAGAACGCTTCCTCACTGATGTTATATCCCACTGCAATAGAAGGGAAGAATCCCCAACGGTGTCCTTTGGCAAAATTCTCGGAACCATTGTAACCCATATTCACTTCCGCCAGATATTTCCCGTCGTAAGCATACGAAAGACGGGCAGCAACACCTTGTTTACGTTTGGGAAGTGCAGCAATCAAGTCGCCACTGAATAATTGAGTCACCAGTTCATCCTGATTATAGATAAACATGGCATTCACATCATGCTTTCCAAATGTACGGTTGTAGTCCATGATAGCCTGGAAATAGAATCGGCGGTCGCCCGAGTTGGCAACACCCGGTTTCAAGTCCGTAGATACTTCTCCACCGCTTTCATTCTGAAGTCTGGTGACAAAAGAATACACTCCATTATCATCTACCGAGAAATCCTGTAAATGGTATTTGTTCCAACCTGCGGAAGCACTGTTAGTAGTACTTGACCAGTTCTTGAAAGAGGCCAATGCCTTAAATCTAAGTCCCTCGGTAATAAAATTCAGTTTCTGCTCAAACTCCAATGCCGCCACTACCGTGCTCCGGAAATTATCCTGATAGCCGGACGCAAGCTGTGCCACCGGATTCTGTTGCTGTCCCGGTTTCAAGCGGTCATTCACACCCCACTTGATATGTGTAGTAACACCGTCGTCAGGGAAATAGATCGGAGCTTCCACCGGACTTGTATTGATAGCTCCCGCAAACAGATCGTTCATACTGATGTTGGGTTGCTTCGTTTTTCTCAGCTGCACATTCAAGCGCAAAGAAAGACGTGAATCCTTACCCAAATATGCATTAATGTTATTCTGAAATGAATAACGCATCACATTAATGTTATTATTATAGGAGAAAAAGTCTTTGGAACGATTCTTAATCATACCTGTCTCGTGATTGACCGTGACACTTGAGAAATAATCCACTCGTTTGCCGCCTCCCCGGATATTAACATTGAAATTCTGGTTAAATGCCTGATCCTTAAAAAGCTCGTCATACCAGTTGACATTCGGATAAGCATACGGATTTAATCCAGCACGCGTTCCGGCAATTTCTTCTGCCGAATAGGGAGATTCGGTAGAGCCGCCGTTCAACAAAGATTCATTGAACAAATCCATGTAAGTGGCTCCGTCGACAAACTTCGGCTTACTTGTCGGACTTGTGATCTGTCCTTCCACACGGAAATTGATAATCGGTTTATCAATATTACGACCGGATTTAGTGGTAATAATCATAACGCCATTAGCCCCACGGGTACCGTACATTGCCGTAGCAGTAGCGTCTTTCAAAATAGAGAAGCCGTCAATGATTTCCGGGTCAAGATTATCCAAATCACCGGAGGATATTTCCACTCCGTCCAATATAATCAGCGGATTGGTTGCTCCGTTCATTGTAGAAATACCGCGAATATAAAAATCCGATCCATCCGCTCCCGGTTGTCCGGTACGCTGAACAGCAATAACACCAGCCAATCGTCCGGCAAAAGAATTGGAAAGAGAAGCCGAAGGAACCTGCAGTTCCGCCGGGCGGATTGCCTGTACGGAACCTACCATACTAGCCTTTTTTTGTCCGCTGCCATAAGCAGTGACCACCACTTCTTCCAACTGCTTTGCATCTTCCACAAGTTCTACAAGAAGTACCTTGCCGTTGACCACTTTCACTTCCTTGGTTTCATATCCGATATATGAAATGACAAGCACATCTCCGGGAGTGGCCTTAATCGTAAACTTTCCGTCCATATCGGTAATCACTCCGCTGTTCACGTCTTTTACCCGTACAGTTGCTCCTACCACCGATTCTCCGGACCTCGCATCTACTACACCTCCTACAATCTCTACTTTTTTCTGCTGTGTGCTTGCTGCCTTCTTTTCCAATTTCAAGATGATATCATCTCCCATAATTACATAACTGATACCACTTCCGGCAAATACTTCTTTCAACACATCCGAGATTTCTCCTTCACAATCCAGATTTTTACCCGGTAATGCATCAAGGTCACTCGGATTGAAGAAAAACTTAAAATTAGAACTGGATTCGATAATCTTAATGGCTTGTCTCAAAGTTATCGACTATCCTTTTACTGTCACTCTCCCTTGCGCAGCACTCAACGTCAAAGGGAAAAATAAGATTAATAACACGATAAGCCTCAAATGCCATCGACTACACATACTTTCTTTCATGATTACAATTTAAAATTAAACAAAGTTTTTCATACACATAGATTTTGCAAAATCAATAAATTCTCTAGTTTATAATACAATATACTCAAACCGGCTCTTTCATTTTCCTTAACTTTACGCCAATTCGGGATTCATGCATTATATATTAAATACATCTAACCCATTTCTACCCCTTACTCAAATCTGCATTTTATTATTTTTTTTTCGAAAAGATGTGTTTTTGAATTATTCTTCATATCTTCGCTCTTTGAAATCCTCATTAAATCATAAGATGAATGACCAAGAAGCAATAGTATTACTAAAATCAGACAGCCACGAAGCTTTTGAGTACTTGTATAAAGTATATGGCGGACAAGTATATAATTTTAGTAAACTATATATCAATTCATCTGAAGATATTAAAGAAGTAGTACAGGAAGTGTTTGTCAAGCTATGGGAAGCACGTTCTTTTCTAAGAGAAGATGAGAACTTCAGAGGATTTTTATTTATCGTCACCCGGAATCTTATCTTTAACCGCCAGAAAAAAACATTTAATGAAAACTTCTATAAACTGTCTGTTTTAAGTGCTTACGAGCAGTCGAACATTGAGTCCTACAATATAGAAGAAGAATTGCAGGCTAAAGAATTAAACAATTATATTGACAAGATTATTGAAGAACTTCCACCGAAGCAACAGGAGATATTTATTTTGAGCAGAAAAGAAAACCTAAGTCATAAAGAGATTGCCGAATTGCTGAATATCAGCGAGCGAACAGTAGAGGTTCATATAGCCAGAGCTATCCGGCACATTAAATCCCGGCTGGAATACCTGATCGCCCTCCTGGGAGTAATGGACTTACTTAATTGAAATAGGTCGGCTACCATTCTTTTATTTCTTATTTTGAGCAATACGGTTATTGCCGGCCTGCGACTTCACAATTATTCCACTTCCGTTCTTGCTACATTTAATACATTCCTTCCGCAATTTCCTTTCTTTCAGGTCAAAGATCAGATTCGGATTAAAATGTTGTCCGTTGATACGGGTTTCAAAATGCACGTGTTCGGTGGTAGCACGACCGGTACGACCGGTCAGTCCGATAGGTTGCCCGGCTTTTACGACATCACCGCTCCGAACCAGATTCTTACAGTTATGGCTATAAATGGTTTCCAGCCCGTTCGCATGACGGATTACTACCAAATTTCCGTATGCATAATAAGGTTTCGACATCCGTACCACCCCGTCAAAAGCAGCACGAATCGTATCATTAGCACAAGTCTTGATATCTGCCCCCGAATGTCCCCCACGAGTACCATAAGCAGAAATGACCTTACCACCCGGCAGAGGGAAAGCATATTCATGCTCCTTCAACGAGTCCAAATGCAAGTATATATGATTACCTTTAGCAAACAATCCGGGAGTAGCCACACGGATATGGTTTACCTCCCTGAAAGAAAAAGAGGATTTGTCTTGTGCGTTCGCAATCATCGGTAAGAATAAGACGAATAATAGTATGAGAATGTCTTTCATGTATTTTTTCGTTTTCAATCAGAATACTCCCCTGATTATTCAAAAAAGATAAGTTCGCTGCTATCTGATTCTGCATATTCGTTCAGCAATGACTGAATCATCTCAGCAGCTTCTTTCAGGCCTTTTTTTCCATTATAACCATTGACGATTGCTAAAATATGGGTAGTACCGAGATTCATTTTAGTCCGTTCGTTATCACTGGTAGGCGTACCGATACCACCCGACGCATCACGATAAACAGGCAATCCTTCGATATTCAACACACCCTTTCCGATACCTTCAAACGGTTCCCCTGCTTTGCCGATACCCAATTCAAGATATGCGCCTTGTATTTTATCCGCGTCAAAACCACCGATAGAATGTCCCGTCCGAAGAGAAACTAAGTTGATGAGATCTACCAGAGTATCAATCTGGTACAGAGGAATTCCGCGCATCAGGCGACGACGCAAAGCTTCCGCTGACGGACGGTAACGTCCGGGATCTTTACCACAACGTTTGTAGGCTTCACGGGTGGCAGCTATGACAGGCTGATGTTTGATGTCTTCTATCTGTGTAGTAGTAGTCAGTTCTTCGGTGAAAGCATTGATTTCCTTCCAAAGTCCTTCGCAGTAAGCAGTATTCTTCACTGCGGCATATACGGCTGCTCCGGCAAAGACCGGACAAGCATCTTTGATCTCCTGTGATACTTTTATTTCAAACATAACTTATTATAAACCAATCATCGGCATTCCAACAATTACAAATGCCGATTATTACTTTCTAATCATTATTCCCGACAAAATACGGCCGGAGTCAATCCCCAGTCTACGCGCAGAGAAAAAATCATCTTGATGAATATAGGTACAGATACCGGCTACTTCAATCTGCCCGGCAGGAATTCCGGCATAAAGCAATTCACTCCGGTTGGCTTCCCACAGATCAATATGGTGTTTGCCTGTCTTCCTCTTTTTTGTAGAGATAATGGACATATCAAAACCACTTTCTTTGAATGCTTCATAAACCTCATCACCTACTTCAAATGATTCGAGTGAAATACTTGGACCGATGCAGGCCACTACGTCAGCACCCCGGGTTCCGAAATTCCGGCTCATGTGTTCCATTACACTACTGACAATATGCTGCACCGTGCCTTTCCAACCGGCGTGAACGGCAGCCACCACTTGCAGCCTTCTGTCATATAGTAACACGGGTACACAATCCGCAGTCGTAACACAAACACAATATCCCGGCACATTGGTAATCAAGGCATCAATGCCTCTCAAAAGTGTTCGTCTCACTTCTAATGACTCCTTAAAGAACGATTCGTCAACGACCAGACTCGCACTACCATGCTTTTGCTCCGGAATAACTAATTCTTTAATTTGATGTCCCGTTATCTGAAATAACTTATTCTGATTACAATTCACATTGATACATGAATCCTTGGTATAAGGCGAGCAATTAAATGAGCCATATGTTCCCTCACTGACACCTCCATGACGTGTTGTAACAAAATGAGCTACTTCGGGGTATACCGTCAATGACTTATACCCCTTCAGCTCTTTATCTTTTGTGAGTGAAATCATTTTTCCTCCCAATCCTCTTCTTCGTATTCGTAATCAATGTCCTCATCGTCATCATCCGCTTCCTCCTCATATTCATAGATGATGTCTTCATCTTCACCCATGTCTTTGAGTTCCTGTTGCAGACGGGTTACATCTTTCGGACGGTGAACAATGTCTTCTATCTTGTTGCTTTCCTTATTCAGTTCCTCCCACAGAATATCTTTCAATACGGAGATTCCCAAACCGGAAACAGAAGAGATGAACACGTGCGGAACACCCGCGGGCAATGTCGGTTCTATCTCGTCCATTAGCTCCTGGTCGAGCATATCGCTCTTTGTTATAGCCAGCACACGTTGTTTATCCAGCATTTCGGGATTAAAAGTACTCAACTCATTCAGTAGGATTTCATATTCCTTGCGGATATCATCACTATCCGCAGGAACCATAAACAGCAATAATGAGTTTCGTTCGATATGGCGCAAAAAACGTAATCCCAGTCCCTTACCCTGACTCGCTCCTTCGATAATCCCCGGTATATCCGCCATTACGAATGATTTACCGTCACGATAGGAAACGATGCCCAAGTTCGGTTCGAGCGTAGTAAACGGATAGTCGGCAATCTTCGGTTTCGCAGCCGAAATAGCGGAAAGAAGCGTAGACTTTCCCGCATTCGGAAAACCTACCAGACCAACGTCTGCCAGGAGCTTCAGCTCCATGATAACTGTCATTTCCTGCATTGGCTCGCCCGGCTGCGCAAAACGCGGCGCCTGACGGGTTGCCGTCTTGAAATGCCAGTTGCCCTGACCACCGCGACCGCCTCTCAACAAAATTACTTCCTGCCCGTCTTCGGTCACGTCACAAAGGTATTCCCCCGTTTCGGCGTTATACACCACCGTCCCGCAGGGAACTTCTATTATTTTATCCGCACCGTCTTTTCCGAAACTACGGTTCTTGCTTCCCGATTCGCCATGACCTGCCATTGCGTGACGGTCGAACTTCAAGTGAAGCAATGTCCAGTAATTACGATTACCGCGCAAGATGATATGGCCTCCTCTTCCGCCATCGCCCCCGTCGGGACCTC
>ERZ836358.2181-NODE-2181-length-15950-cov-8.153570_pt1 | contig 15950 bp, 11 predicted proteins | sample MGYA00519942_ERZ836358 | MGnify/ENA primary metagenome ERZ836358 (study PRJEB31850, sample SAMEA3708798) | human gut metagenome | biome: human gut; feature: human-associated habitat; material: faeces | place: China | collected 2014 ...
TCGTCCCGGAACGCATCCCTTGTACCGAGGAGAGGTAGACCACGAACTTTTCGATAAACTCCCGCTTCAACTCTTTGAACGCAATGTCCTTGACGCGGTACTCGTATTCGAGGAAGGAGGCCAGACGCCGGCGGCGTTTACAGTAGTCCTCATAACTGGAATAAGCGCGGTCTTTGCCCACGCGTTCGAGGAAGCCTGCAAGGTATTCGTCGAAAGTCTGTAACAGCAGGCGGCAGTCGTCCCCCATACCCAGAAAGGCGTTACGGACTTTTTCGGCCGTAACATACGAATCCCGGTCGCAGAGACGCTGGTACTGCTTGCCGATATTGGTCTTGATATTCTCCAGCTTCTCGTTGATGCGCTGCGATTCGAGGCTTCTGCCTGCGGCTTTGTTCGCTTTGGCATCCCAGAGAGAAGAACGAACCGAGAGTTTGCAGCTGAACTGCGACATCGTACCGTTGATCGTGATACGACCCATGACGGGAACCTGACCCGATTTCTCGGACTGCCTCTTCACATAGAAAAGGACTTTGAAAGTGCTGCGTTGCATGATAACCTGAACTTTGTGGTTTTGTTAAACGTTAAGTCAGGTTATTTGTTATGCGGAAATCCAACACAATAAGCTGAAAACAAGCACTTTAGTGTAAATCAAAGCATTTCAGGCAGGTAACGGATAAGTAACAAAACTCACCGTTAATCCTGCCCGATTCTGCAATTTTATTGCTCGGAACAGATGCAGAACAGGGAATTAAATACCTGTAAACATGATATTTACTCTTTCCTGCGCTTCTCTTTACCTACAAATACCGAACCCGCACGGATCCGGGCATACCGATAAACCAAAGAAGCCGGCAGGGTTATTCCGCCCAGCCGCCACCCAGAGCTTTGTAAAGGTCGACCAGAGCCAGGTGTTCGTCGCGCACGGCATTGCTGACCCCGATCTGGGCGTCGAAATAGCGGCGCTGGGCATCCAGCACGTCAATATAATTGATGCTCCCGCCCCGGTATTGCAGCTGGGCGAGTTCGACGTATTTCCGGGCTGCGTCGCGCAGGTTAACCTTCAGCGCGGCCGTCCGGCGAACGCTGCGGTAGCTGACCACGGCGTCGTTTGCCTCCTTAAAAACCGTCAGCACCTTCTGTTCATACCCCAGCCGGGCCTCATCGTAGGCGGCCAGCGCGGCCTTGTACCGGGCCTGCTTACGGCCGAACCCGAAGATCGGCGAGGCGAGCGTACCCGCGACATACGAGAACGGCGAGCGGAAAAACCCGCTCACATCGTCGTTTTCCCAGCCGCCCGTCAGGTTGAACACGATGCGCGGGAAGCGGTCGGCGTAGGCCATGCCCGCGGCGGCCATCGCCGCACGAAGCTGCTGCTCAGAAGCCCGCACGTCGGGACGCCGCAGGAGCAATTCCGACGGCAACCCCACGGGAAGCGATTCGGCGAACTCCGCCTCGGTATTCATCTTGCTGCGCACGACCCGCCAGTCGGGATTTTCACCCATGAGCAGAGAAATGCTGTTCTCCATGACCTCGATCTTGCGTTCGAGGTCGGGGATCAGCGCCGCCGTAGAGGCGTACTCCACTTTCGCCTGCTGGAAGACCGTTTCAGAGGTGAGGCCGCCCTCGAAACGCAACTGCGCCTGGTAAGCGCCCTCGCTGCGCGTGATGAGCGTACGCCGCACGATGGAAAGCTCGTTGTCGAGCGCCATCAACCGGAAATAGGCGGCGGCGACCTCCGCGACGAGCGTCATCTGCATCGCACGCCTGTCCTCGACCGATGCGAGGTATTCGGCACCGCCTTTGCGTTTGGCCCAGCGCAGGTTTCCCCACAGGTCGAGCTCCCAGCTCACGGTAGCCTTGGCGCCGAGTTCGGGGTCGCGGCTCGGCTCCTCGCCCGCATAGTCGTTGGTTTCGTGATCGGCGTAGACCGTTCCCGACACCGACGGCAGGCGTCCGGCCTTGCCAATACGGTAGAGCTGGCGCATACGTTCGACACGCGCCGCCGCGGCAAGCATGTCCTTGTTGTTGGCCAACGTATGACGGATGATGTTGCACAGGGTCGAATCGCCATAAAACCGCCACCACTCCATGTCGGCGATGGCGAGCGAATCGGCCGCAGCACCCCCGGCGATAGCCGCCGGGAAGTCGACCTCGGGCGCCTTGCAGTGACGCACGGCCGAGCAGGAGCCCAATCCAGCGGCAGCGGCCAATATCATAAGTAATATCGCAAGTCGTTTCATCGTTTCAGTTTTTCTTTAATCCGGTAAATCCACACGAAGAAGAAGGGCACGAAGACAATGCCTACCGTAATGGCGACCAGCATGCCGAAAAAGACGCCCGTCCCGATCCCCTGGCGGCTCGCCGAGCCCGGCCCCGAAGCGAAGACCAGCGGCAGCAGGCCGAGGATGAAGGCCAGCGAGGTCATGACGATCGGGCGGAAACGCAGGTGCGCCGCCGTGAGCGCAGCGGAGACCACGTCACGGCCTTTCTCAACCTCTTCCTTGGCAAATTCCACGATCAGGATGGCGTTCTTGGCCACCAGGCCCACGAGCATCACCAGTCCAATCTGAAAATAGATATTGTTCTCCAGCCCGCAGATCCAGATACCCAGGTAGGCGCCGATACCGGCCACAGGGAGCGACAGGATGACGGCCACGGGCACCGACCAGCTTTCGTACTGCGCCGCGAGGAACAGGAAGACGAACAGGAAGGCCAGCGCCAGTACCAGGCCGGTCTGCCCGCCGACATGCTTTTCCTGGTAGGAAAGGCCGCTCCACTCGACGCCGACCGACGCGGGCAAGTGCTTTCGGACGAGCTCTTCCAGTACGCCCATCGCCTGCCCCGAACTGTAACCGTGTGCGGCCTCACCGGAAATGGTAGCCGAATTGAACATGTTGAAACGCTTGATATTCCCGGCACCCGTCGTGTAGTGCGTCGTTCCGAGCGAAGTGATCGGAATCATCACACCGCCCGCTCCGCGGACGAAAAAGAGGTTCAGGTTGTCGCGCTGCGCACGGTAGGGAGCCTCGGCCTGGATGTAAACGCGGTAGATGCGGTTGAACATATTGAAGTCATTGACGTAGATCGACCCCGTAAAGGCCTTCATCGTCGAGAAGATGTCGGACATCGATACACCCAGCAGCTGCGCCTTGTCGCGGTCGACGTCGAAATAGAGCTGCGGAATGTCGCCCTGCATGGACGATGCCAGCCCCGTGAATTCGGGACGCTGCGAAGCATAGTACATCAACGTGTCGACGGCATGCTGCAAATCCTGATAGGTCGTATTGCCCCGCGCTTCGAGCACCATCTCGAAACCGCCCGAGTTGCCCAGGCCGGGAATCACGGCGGGCGTCGAAAGGTATACCTTGCTTTCGGGGTAGCGCGAGAGTTCGGTGCGCACGCGCTGCATCACGGAGCTCAGCCCCTCGGAGTCGCGGTCGCCCCACGGTTTGAGGATCACGGTCAGCTGGCTGCGCGCCTGGTTGGTACCCACGCGGGGACTGGAACCCGTGACGTTGAGCACGTACTCCACGTCGGGGTCGGCCATCAGGAACTTCATCGCGCGGTCGGTCACCTCGCGGGTACGTTCGATCGTCGCCCCCTCGGGCAACTCCAGTTCGACGGTGAAGTAGCCCTGGTCTTCCTGCGGCATGAAACTTTGCGGCACGAGCCTGTTCATCAGCCAGATTCCGATCAGCACGATGCCGAAGGCGGCGAACATGCGGCGCGAATGTTTCAGCGCCCCCTGGATCATGCGGCCGTAAAACTTGTTGCCCGTCGCCAGGGAGAGGTTGATGCGGCGGAAAAAGCGGTTTTTCTTCCCCTCGCCTTCGGGACGCAGAAAAAGCGCGCACATCACGGGGCTGAGCGTCAGCGCCACGACGGTCGAGATGACCACCGACACGGCGATGGTGATGGTGAACTGGCGGTAGAGCTGACCCGTAATGCCCGAAAGGAAACTCACCGGGACAAACACGGCGCACAATACCAGCGACATGGCGATCAGCGCCCCGCTCAGGTTGGACATCGCCTTTTTAGTAGCCTCGTAGGGCGAGAGATGCTCCTCGTTCATGATGCGGTCGACATTCTCCACGACGACGATGGCGTCGTCGACCACGATGCCGATGGCGAGAATGAGCCCCAACAGCGTCAGCATGTTGAGCGAAAACCCGAAAACGAGCATCACGCCGAAGGTACCGATCAGCGAGATGGGCACGGCGACGATCGGGATGATCGTGGCGCGCCAGCTCTGCAACGAGAGGAAGACCACGAGGATCACCAGCAGCAACGCTTCGAACAACGTCTGGTAGACATGATGGATCGACTCCGAGATGTAGGTCGTCATGTCGAACGGAATCTCGTAGCCGATGCCCTCGGGGAAGTTGTGGCTGATCTCCTCCATGGCCGCCTTGACCAGCGCCGCCACCTCCATGGCATTGGCTCCGGGCAGCATGTTGATATTCAGCACGGCGGCGTTCCCGCCGTTGATGCCGCTCTCGGTATTATAGGACGAAGCTTCGAGCGAGATACGCGCCACGTCTTTCAGGCGGATGATCGACCCGTCGGGGTTGGCCCGCACGACGATGTCCTCGAATTCGCTGACAGACGACAGACGCCCCTGCGCCGTGATGGGGATCGTCACGTCGATGCCGTTCATGGGGGCCTGCCCCAGCACGCCGGCGGCAGACTCGCGGTTCTGGTCTTTGAGCGCCGTCTGCAAATCCTTGACCGTCAGCCCAAGGTCGGCCAGTTTGTCGGGCATGACCCATATCTGCATGGCGTAATAACGGCTGCCGACGTTCGAAACGCTGCCCACGCCGGGCACGCGGCGCAACATGTCCAGCACGTTGAGCGTCGCATAGTTCGAAAGGTAGATTTCATCGAACTTGGGGTCGGACGAAAGCAGGGTTATGGTCATTAGTTTGCTGGCCGCCTGCTTCTCGACCGAGATGCCGTTCTGCACCACTTCGGCAGGAAGGCGCGCCTCGGCCTTCTTCAGCCGGTTCTGGATATCCACGGCTGCCAGGTCGGGATCCGTCGAAATGTCGAAGGTCACCGTGGCGGAGAAACCGCCCGAGTTGGAGCTCGACGACTCCATGTAGATCATGCCGGGAGTACCGTTCAGCTCCTGCTCGATGGGCGTAGCCACAGCCTGCGTCACGGTCTGCGCATCGGCACCTGGGTACGACGCCGAGATACGCACTACGGGAGGTACGATCTGGGGATACTGGTCGACGGGCAACAGTGCCAGGCCGATGAAACCCACGATCACGATGATGATGGACAGCACCGTCGAGAAGACGGGCCTGTCGATAAAGAAGTCCGCTTTCATAGGCTACTGTTGTTTTTCGGCCTCCTCATCGCGGCGCGGAGCGACCGGTTCGACTTTCATGCCGTGCTGGAGTTTATGGTAGCCCTCGACGACGATATCCTCGCCCCGCACCAGGCCGCGTTCGACGACGATGTTGTTGCCCCATTCGGGGCCCGTCTCGACAAAACGCTTCTCGACGATGCTGTCGGGGCGCACCACGTAGATGTAGGCGCCGCCCTTCTCGATCTCGATAGCCTTCGACGGCACGACAACGGCATCCTCACGCACGTCGAGCAGCAGCCGCACCTTGGTGAACTGCCCCGGCAGCAGGATGTGGTCGGGGTTGGCCATCTCGGCTCGCACGGAGAAGGTACCCGTCTGCGGGTCGACCTGCGGATCGGCGAAATCTACCAGGCCGCGGTAGGGGTATTCCGAGCCGTCGGCCAGGGTCACGGTGATGTAGGGATCCCACTTGCGGGTCGAATCGCGGTGCCCGAGGTTGACGTTGCGCGCCTTGCTGCGCAGGTAGTCGAGGGCCGTCATGCTGAAATCGACACGCACGGTATCGCTCTTCACGACCGTGGCGAGCAGCGATTTGCCGCTCGGCCCCACGAGCGTACCGATGTCGGCGTTGCGTTCGGAGATATAACCCGCAATAGGCGACTGCACGGAGGTATAGCCCAGGGTCATCTGCGCCTGCGTGAGGTCGGCCTCGCCGACGGCCACGTCGGCCACGGCACTCTCGTAAGCCGCCGTGGCATTGTCGAGTTCGAGCTGGCTGGCGGCACTCTGTTCGAAGAGCGGACGGATACGGTCGAGGTCGCGCTTGGCTTTCAGCGCCTGCGCCCGGGCCTTGTTCAGCTGCGCCTTGGCCTTGTCCACGCGCGCACGGTAGACCCGGGGGTCGATCACGAAGAGGGTTTGTCCCTTCCTGATGTAGGTACCTTCGGCGAAGAGCATCTTTTCGAGGTAGCCCTCGACGCGGGCGCGGATTTCGACGAACTGCTGGGCGCGGATGCGGCCAACGTAATCACCATAGATATTGACGTCTTCGGTCGTTACGGGTTCCACCGCCACGACAGGCAGGACGACTGCGGCGGGACGCGGCCGGAGCAGGATGACGAGCAACACCGTCACGACCACAAGGCCGGCAATGACTCCGATCCACTGGCCTCGGCTCAGTCTTATCCGGACATGGGCGACACGGGAGGCCGCTTTTTTCACACCGTTCAGGTTCAGCTCCTGCAAATTCGGTTTCAATTTGTCAAATTTCATAAAGCACTAATATCATTGGGGGCAGCAAAACGGGGTTCAAACCTTGCGCCAGAATTGCAGGCAGCCCTTTAAAACATTTATTGACAGCAAAATATCTACCAAATACCAAATCAAATATATACAAAAATCTGTGGAATAATTCTACATCCGTGTGGAATTATTCCACAACACCCCGGCAAAGCGTCCGTCTGCCCGGAGTCTTGCGACGGCCGGAGCCGTAACCGACGCATCCGAACGCATTGGAGGCAACTGCCCCGGCTTCGCGGCGCAAAGGTAACAAAACAAGTCCGGGCAGGCGAAAAAATGCGCCAGGAAGGTTACAGCAAATCCGGCCGGAATATTATCCGAAACGGGCACATTTCCGGCCGGGAAGCCATAACTTCGGGGGAAGCATCTCCGACGGGAAGGCACAAAAAAAAGACCCGTACGGGTCTTTTTGCCATATCGCGGCAACGCTGTCCACCGCATCACACACCCCGCCTCACGCGGTGTTCTACACATCTGCGGAACAAGCTGGAACCAAGCGGAAATTCCACACTCAGAGGGCTCATTTCCGATCGCAAACGAGGCGGCCTTCCCCCATCACCTTGAGGATCCGGGCGCTTCCAGAGGGCTCACCCCCCCACGGTTCTCTCCATCCTCGGGGAAACGAATGTCGATCGGATGGGCAAAGACAAAACGCGCACCGGCGGTATAGGTCGGATCGACCCAGATGCGGCCACCGAAGATCATGGCTATCTGGCGGCAGATGGCAAGGCCGAGGCCCGTGCCCTTCTTCTTGTTGCCATCGAGTTTCTCGAAACGGTTGAAGACCATCTCCTGTTTGTCGAGCGGAATACCGGGGCCCGTATCGGCTACCGAAAAGAGCACTTCGCGGTGTGCCTCGTCTATCTCCACGCCGAGTGTGATACTCCCCTGGGAAGTGAACTTGCCGGCGTTGGTGAGCAGGTTGATCAGAATCTGCGACAAGCGGTGGACATCGGTTACAAGCATGTAGGAACCCACGGCACATTCGAGACGCCCCTCGACACCTTCCTGCCGCGTATGGGCGGTCGTCATGAGCACATGCTGGCAGACCTGCACGATCTCCTCGGACGAGCAGTTGAACTTGATCTTGCCGCATTCGAGCGACGAAATGTCGAGGATGTCGTTCAGCAGCGTGAGCAGCATCTCGGAATTGTTGACCACGATGGCGCAGTACTCGGCACGTTCCTCCTGTGAAAGTTCTTCGCCCTGCATCAGCGACGAGAAGCCCACGATGGCGTTGAGCGGCGTGCGGATCTCATGGCTCATATTGGCCAGGAACGCCGATTTGAGCATGTCGGACTCTTCGGCCTTCTCGCGGGCGACCACCAGCTGTCCCTCGCGCTCTTCGAGCGTGCGCTTGAGACGCCGCGTGCGCAGGAAAAGCGCCGCAACGAAAACCAGCAGCAGCACCAGCAGTACGATACCCGCCACGAGCAACTCGATGTAATGGGAATATTTCGAGAGTTTGGCCGCTACGGTATCCTCGACCACACTCCCCTTGGGCAGGGCGTATTCGGCAATCTTTAACTCCTTGAGCTTGCGCGAATCGAAGAGGTACTGGCCGTCCGTAAGGCGGAAATGCGTCCCGTCTATCTTCCCCGAGGCGTAATACTCCTTGATCTGCGATGCGATGACCGAGGCGGCGTTCTCGTATTTGGGGACATAGCCACCCACAGCCACGTCGCCGATGCCGATCTGGGATATCGAAAAGACCGGTATGCGCGGATTGAACTGCACCAGGTCGTTGAGCGAACGCTGCATGAGGTACTCCCCGTCGCGGCCCACACGCCAGGTTCCGAGTATCGCCGCGGAACGGTGCGACAGCGAGGCATAGGTCTCATGCATCGCATCATCCCCCTCGCGGCTGTCCACCAGCACAAGGTTCATGTCGGGATAGTTTTTCATCTCCTCGCGTACGAGCGCCTGGAGGGAAATACCCCCGTAGGTGTTATCCGAGATGAAGGCGATGTTCTCGGCTTCGGGAAAAAGCGAACGAACCAGCTCGATATTGCGGCGGACGTCATACTTGTTGAGCATACCGCCCACATTGTTCAGGCTGTCCGTCATGTTCATGTAATTGATCGAAGGGGGCAGCCACATGCCGAGACTGTCCTCCGGCGGCGGGAGCACGATGCCGTTGGAACTGACATAGCAGCAGAAGCACATTACATCCTTGGGGATATGCCCCAGCGAGACGAACGATGCCCATGCCTCCTGCCCCAGCAGGACGATGGCGCGAAGCCCCTTGTTCTCATACCGGGAAATCATGTTCTCGGTCTGCGACATCCAGATGGGTGCGTCGTTGATGCTCTTGCATTCGAGCGTTTCGACATAGATATCGCACGGGATGCCCGAAGCCATGATGTTGCGTTCGAACTCGGCGATGAAGCCCGACATGCGGCGCGTATCCGGATTATACGAGGAAATAATCAGGATACTCTCCCTCTCCTGCGGCGCTTGAGCCCGAAGCAATGCGGGCAACAGGGCGCAACACAGAAGAAGAAATATCCGATTTTTTTTCATTGGGTTCCTGGTCATAGTTTCCCTTTCTATCGCGAAAGCAGCGCCGCAATCCGCGTACGGAGTTCATCCGCCCGCAGAGGTTTGGCAAGACATTCGTTGAAACCGGCCTGGAACATGCGGTAGCGGTCGGTTTCGAACGCATAGGCCGTGAGTGCGATAACGGGGACGTCGGGCGAAATCTCCCGCACGCCCCGAAGCGCCTCATAGCCGTCCATGACGGGCATGTTGATATCCATCAGCACCAAGTCGGGGCGGCAGTCGGCGAACAAGGCGACGGCCTCCTCTCCGTTCCAGGCGTGCAACAGGTCGTAATCACGGCGCAGCAACACCTCGACGAGCTTATAATTACTCGGATTATCCTCGGCAACCAGCAAGCGGGGACGGTTGCCGACCGGATTTACACTATTGTCACACTCCATCGCTTCATCGGTTTAACAAAATCGCCCGACAGAGGCAAAGACCGGACAATTGCACAAAAATACCATTTTTTTGATTAATAATAAAATATTTCCCTTTAAAAATTAACAGCACCCCGAAAACAGGACGGGAAATCCGGGCGTTTTTGACATATAAATTACCTTAAAAGTTTATAATGCCAATTTTTTTACCGATATTTGCACGGGGTATCCGGATCAGGAGCGGGAAACGACACGGGTTGCAACGCCCGCTCCGGAATTCCAGGTAAATTTAAATAAACAACCGCCCGGAACCGGACAACGAGCATGCGACGCTTCCCGTTCCGGAAAAACCCAATGACAACGAACCGCCGAACATGAACCGCAAGAAAGTACTGATCGTAGACGACAAGGAGCAGATCGCCAAAATACTTTTCGCATACCTTCACAAGGATTACGAATGCTTTTACATGCAGAACCCGCCGCAGGCCATCGAGTGGCTCTCGCGGGGGAACATGCCCGACCTGATTATTTCGGACATCCGCATGCCCGAAATGCGCGGCGACGAATTCCTGGCATACCTCAAGCTCAACGAACTCTTCAAGCAGATCCCGGTCGTGATGCTTTCGAGCGAGGACAGCACCTCGGAACGCATCCGCCTGCTGGAAGAGGGTGCGGAAGACTATATCGTCAAACCGTTCAACCCGCAGGAACTCAAAATAAGGATTAAAAAGATTTTGGATTGAAGTACCCCGTCATCTACATCAAAGGCAGAGGCAACCACACGGCCCGTTTCACGGAGCTGACCGAGGGACAGATGCGTATCGCAGGGGATATCGGCGCAGCCATGGGCAAGCTCATGCCGCTCAAGGACGACCACGCCTTCATCCTCTACGAACAGCAGGGCGAGGAGGACATCCGCAGCATCCGCTTCCTGCGCTCCTGGTTCCCGGGTGCCGGCATCATCCTCATCATCTCGGGGCAACTGACCGGGGAGGAGCGGCGCGCATACCTCGGCTCCGGGTACTGCAAGAAAACCTCAAATGATTTTCGCTGAATCATTTGAGGTTTTTGTTTTGTTTGACGTGTCCGCAATTTGTCCGCTTTTTGAGAAGCCAAAGATTCTTTTTGAATTACATTTTCTATTCATGGGAGGTTTTGTGGGAAATCTAATGCTATAATAGGGCTGCCTACTATTAGGCTCTTTTACTATATTATTATAAATAACAGTTTCTCGAAAAACATAATTTACCAATTAAATTATCTATTTTTGTCATTGACTACTTAAATTTGATATTCGCTCAAGCTCAAATAAAACACATAAACCAATGTCTATCGTAAAATCATTTTCGTTCCCAGAGGGGGAAATCCGTGGAGATATGTTTTATATTAAACATGGCTCTAATAATTTTACAGTAATTGATTGCTACCTAAAGGATGGCGCAGGAGCAAATGCTCGCAAAGATGAAATTATCAACGAAATTACAAGGGAATCAACAGGAAGGATCTGTCGTTTTATATCAACGCATCCTGACAACGACCATATAGCAGGTATAGAATATTTGGACAATAGCTGGAAAATTATAAATTTTTATGCAGTAGATAATAAACGTCCGAAAGATGATAAAGATGATAGTTTGACTTGCTATCATTGGTTACTTGCAAATAAAAATTTTGCCATTAAACGTGGTATTAGACGTGCTTGGCTCAATGAAACAAATGATGAGAATGGCTGTTCTGGGATAAATTTTCAATGGCCTAATTTGAATAATGAGAAGTTCAAACAAGCTCTTAAACTTGTCTCTGAAGGCAAGAAAGTGAACAATATTTGCCCAATTTTTACTTATAGCATAAAAGATGGCGCGACCTATATGTGGATGGGTGATTTGGAAACTGAAATGCAACAAGCCTATTATGACGAATATAAAACTGATATTCCACAAGTCGATATCTTGTTTCAACCTCATCATGGTCGTCATTCAGGCACAGTCCCATCTGACTTATTAAATGCAATGAATCCCAAGCTAATTATTATAGGGAATGCTCCATGCGATCATATTGATTATGGCAACTCAAGACAAACTATTACCCAAAATACCGCAGGAGATATACGTTTTGAAAATGACGGTAATGAAGTACATATTTTCACAAAGAATAAGATAGACAATAAACCTACATGTTTAAAGCATAAACAGACGAAAGACGATATTACGCGAAATGCCTATGGGAGCATCATTGTTGATTGGTATTATATTGGCACATTAACTGTTTAAAACATTGGATATTTATGGATATAAGATATTACGATTTGCTTTCGACAGCCATAATAGGCGTAATTGTTGTCGCGATTATCAACTATCTTTTCTTTGGAAATCTTGAAATAGATGGTGTTGTATATCTTGCATTGGGCTATTTGGTTGGATATTTTATTAATGCCCTTGGAAGTCTCCTTGAGAGCTTGTATTATAAAACAATAAACGGTATGCCATCAGACAAGTTTCTCACATTGGTAGAAGGGCGAAATTGGACTGGTTGCAACCGTGTTAAATTTTACGAAGCAGAAAAAGTAATAGAAGCGTTGAAGAACGAATTAAACGACCCACGTGCTTCTGAACGAAAGATGTTCGGTTGTGCTATGAGAAGGGTTAATGGTTGTGAAGATAGTAGAGTGCCGGCATTTAACGCCCAATACGCATGGTCGCGTACAATACTGACAACCATACTGATTGTGGATTTTTTATGTGCTTTTCGTTATTATAATAATTGGCTGTTTTGGCTAATGGCTGTTATATTATTAGTTATTTCATGGAATAGATTTAAAGAAAGGGGATATTATTATGCACGAGAAGTGCTTAATGAATATTTAAAACAAACCAATTAAAAGATCGGTATGTTCACACATAACAAACTCTTATGCGAGTAAATTTGCTATAATCGAAAAATATCAGCCTATATAAAAAGTAAATATAAATAAGAATCATTTTATTTCCGACTTTCCAATTTTCCTAATCGCATGACGATGGAAGTCTGACTGCGGCCCATTTTCTCTGCAATATATCGGATGCTTTTCCCCTCACGATGGAGTGTCAGCAAAAATTGGTCGGCACGGCGCGTCCACCGCTTGTTGGCATTCGGATGCTTGGCGTAACTCTCCGCCATAACTTTTTCGGGATGCAGAAATTCGTCCACAAAGACAGAGGGAAAGCGGGCATCGTAGAGAACCCATGTTTTAATTTTGGCCCGTGTGATTGCTACATAGAACAACCGTCGCTCCTCGCCATAAGGGAAGCGGTCGCTTGCCGTCAGCACATATTGCAAAGACGGGTCATCGCTTACGAGTGAGGGAAAGCCATAGGTATCCTTGTTGCACTGAAGCAGAATCACATAGTCGGCTTCAAGCCCTTTGGATTTGTGTACGGTCAGGAATTCGACCATTCGGCCACCAATGATATAGTAAAATCTGTTCCCTTCTTTGACGCTTTTATACATGAACGAGAGGTAGTAATCGTCGAATGAATACCGCCCCAGCAGGAACACAGATTTGTCGGCCGGAATGGATGCAATCATCTGTCCGATGACATTGCAATAGCTATTTCGATCGTAGGCTTGGAACGATAGTTCGGTTTTCATTTGCCCGCTGAACGGCCGAATGTTCTTTTTTATTTGAGCCGTATTGCGTTGGATGAATCGAGCCGACAAACCAACCAACGGCTCACCGAAACGATAGGTCGTTTCGATTTTATTGATTTCGGTCGAACCGAAAAAGCGGGCGAAATCATTGAAAAGAGCCATATCGCTTCCCGAGAAACGATAGATGGATTGCCAGTCGTCACCTACGCAATAGAGTTTTGCCGGAGGATTTCCCTCGCGCAAGGCTTTGAGAAAGTTGTAGCGGTCAACGGATATATCCTGAAATTCATCGACAATTATATATTCATACGACACTGGATGCGTTGCCCGGCAAAGTTCGGTCGCCTGCAAGATGGCATCCGTAAAGTCGATTTGTCCGCTACTGCGCAAAGCCTCCGCATAGCGTTCATACACGGGACGGAAAATGTTTTTGACTACGAACTCACTACGCCGGTCATCGGCTTCGTTAGTCTGTTTCAAGACGTCCTTCAATGATCGGCAACTTGACTTCAGCAAGGTGACAAATGTAGCGATCAATCGGATAAATGCCTTTTCCTGCTTGCTGCCCTCCGGTAATACCATGCTGTACAACTCAACATCTGTTCGTTCTTGCAAAGGGACACCGGCATCGAGCAACAATTGTTTGAGCGTCTCACGAATATCCGAACGGTAAAAATCCACGCTGGACGTCGTAATTAGTCTTGTTCCGAATTTCTCGTGGGCGGCCCGCTTCCATGTGATGCCGTCGTTATACTTTTGGTTGGCCTCTTCATAGGAGATATTCCGATCTTTGGCGAACCATGCGGGTACGAGGCCGTGTTCATCTACCCCGAAATGCTCCAGATAAAGACGTTGCGGTTTACCGTCTCGCTCGAAGTGGATCGAAAAATCGGGTTTGTACTGGGAGTGCATCGCGTCTGCTACCGGATATTCATAAGGCTCCTCATATCTGAACTGCACGCCGAGGGACGATAAGACGAAACAGATTTTCTGCTCTTGCTCGCTCCGCACGTAAATCTGTTTGCCGTCCATATCCGGAAGCAGGGCTTTCAGCCGCACGTCCTTTTGCTCGGATAGCTGCTGTCGTCTTTCATTTTTCCGTCTCTCCCAATCCGCCTCGTTGGATTGATAATCGACGAAATACTCGACCGCATGTTTACGGAATCGCGAATCGGCCAGCAATTCGCGGTATATTTTCACGAACAACGCATCCGTATTATCGCAGATCGAAGGTTTCTTTCCTGTTTGCTGCCCAATCAGATCAAGGGCCAACTTATGGAACGTATAGCCGCGCAAGCCCTCGATTCCCATTCGTTCGGTCAGTTCGGCGGCAGCTTTGTTCGTATAGCTGATGAGAAGAATCCGTGCCGGATCGACTTTCTTTATTTCAATCAGATATTTGACCTTTCCGACAATGGAGGATGTTTTGCCGCTTCCGGCGCTGCTCACGACCAGACAATTATCCTCTTCCGATACGATGGAACGCCTCTGCTGTTTGTCCAACGGATATTTCAAACAATGATCGAAAAAGAGTTTGTGCCTATCGAGCGAATTTTGGATAACTTGCTGGTTATGCAATCTGACGAGCTTGCCGATATTTTTGAAATCCCGAATCAACTTTACGACAGCCTCCGACGGTTCAATACCGAAAGCCTTGAGCTGCGGGACGAGCGCATCCGCATCTTTGTAATAATCCGTATAATAACGGGAGAATTCCTTCTCCTGTAAAAAGGTTATATAGCAGTTCGCAAAGCAGGCTTCTAAATCGGTGGCTATGTCAGCAAAGAAGCGCTCATTGCGCGTTGAGATTGCAAACTTTCGTTCCTCGTTTATCCGGTTGCTTTCATAGGATGGAATGCAACGAATCTTTGCGGAAAGTTGTTCCGCCTCCTTTTTTAGGCGTAAGCGTCTTGCCGCTATAGCTGCGAGCAGAATAGCGACAAGGCAAATAGCTATGATAAGTAAATTAGGCATATTAAAAGCGACTCTATCGAAATCGCTCAATCCACCTGTAATCATCCCCCTTCGTACTCCACTGAAATTTCCACATATCTCCAGTATTGTCATTGATGAGATAATATTGATACATACTCGTTAAAGGTTGAATAGAGAAGATAGATTCTTCATTGTCAGAAACTAATTCGCGGCTATTGATGGGTATACACATTAAATTATCCAAATCCTGCGAACTATATTGCACCTGCCATAATTTACCGTTATAAGAATCCAATAATACAAATGTCCACATATTTTGTGTCGCAAACATTTGAAATCTATTCGTCCATTTTGAATCTTCGGATGGAAAAGCGAGAGAGTACCTATTAATTGGAATAGCAAACATATAGTCCTCGCCTTTCACGCTAAATTGAACTTGCCAGTTCTTGCCTGTATATGTGTCGAGCATAATGAAGGTCCACATATTTTGCGTTTCATAAAGACAGAATCGCCCCGCTGTATCTCCTAATAATTCTCGGGCGCTACAAATTGTCCAAGATTGGCCATCATCTTGAATTTGTTGTACCTCTCCCGTCTTTGTATTTAATCGGAGTTGATTGTGGTAATTTCGTGTTTTGTACATTTTGTAAATCGACGAACTTTGTGCAGACGAAACCAAAGCTACGTTTACAAAAAACAATACGAGGATCAATCTTTTAAGCCAAATCATACGCAATAAGTTACATGTTCTCCAGTCCCTACAAGAACCATTATTAACCACGAAGCGTGGAACTGCAATGCCACGTCTTTATTTGGAGGTCGTAGGAAACCTTGCATACAGATGTAGTAATAGC
>ERZ836358.2217-NODE-2217-length-15694-cov-4.737451_pt1 | contig 15694 bp, 15 predicted proteins | sample MGYA00519942_ERZ836358 | MGnify/ENA primary metagenome ERZ836358 (study PRJEB31850, sample SAMEA3708798) | human gut metagenome | biome: human gut; feature: human-associated habitat; material: faeces | place: China | collected 2014 ...
CAACAAGCACAATGTTTTGCATAAGAGCTTGTATACATTGCACAAAAATGACGAATGACCCGAAAAATCGGGGCAAATGCCGGTAAAAATGCTGGAAAATTGCTGCAAAAACTGGCTCAGATGCCAAGGGCTTCCAGTATCTCGGCCACGCCGTCGTGGTCGCAGTCGGCTTTGCTGACAAGGTGCGCCAGCGCCCGGATCTCCGGCATGCCGTTGGCCATTACAGCGGCTACCCCGGCCTTTTGCAGCATGGCGCGGTCGTTCTCGCTGTCGCCCACCGCAAGAGTGCACGCGTGCGGGACGCCCAGCCGGTCGGCCAGTGCGCGCAGCGCCTCGCCCTTGTCCACACCGGCGGCGGTCACCTCCACGTTTTTCGGCGACCCCTGCACGATCTCCACGCCCGGGACGGCGCGGAAGCGGGGCAGCGCAGCCGCAGCCTGCTGCGGGGTTTCAAAAAACACGCAGAGCTTTTCAATGGCAAAGGCGTTGCGGCTCATCCACTCGGCTGCGTCCCGCAGAATGGTAAAGCGGCCATCGTTGGGCTGGCGCGCTTCGGTGCCGTCCTTCTTTGCTGCCCGGGCAGCGGCCAGCGCTATGCTGTGGGCATCGGTGCAGGCGTATCCGTCCGAGAAAATGCGCAGGTCGGCGTGGCAGCTCTCGCAGACGGCAAAGGCTTCGCGGGCAGTCTCCACCGGCATCAGGCTGTGCAGCAGGCAGACCGGGGTGCTGGTGCGGTGCTCTTTTGCGTTGGAATAGCGGCTGTACACTGCGCCCACGGGGTCGGTGCCCAAATCCCACACGGCGGCACCGTTGCAGGTGATGACGTAGCGGATGCCGGGCAGCTGCGCCACCTCCGGCGGCAGACTGGCCAGCGGACGGCCGGTGGCGGGCACGATGTACACGCCTTTATCCACAGCAGCTTGCAGAGCGGCGCGGGTGCGGGGGGTGACGTGCCCCTCGCGGTTCAGCAGGGTGCCGTCCAGATCCAGCGCGACCAGACGGATGGCGGGAAATTCTTGTGGCATGACGTACTCCTTTTATAAATAAGATGCAGCTTGTTTTTATTGTATCGCAGGGAAAACATTTGCGCAAGTGGATGGAATGTGCTATAATAACACGTCAATTCACATAAAAAATAGGAGAAACGACATGAAACTTAGCCAACTGCGCAGCCGGTGCCGCCCGCATTTGTGGTACCAGCTGTACTGGGTGGTGTACCTGCTCTGGTTCTTCTGGCTGGACCTCACCGTCACCGCCCCGAAATATATCCTGCACAGCCCGCTGGACGATCTGATCCCCTTCAACGAGTGGTTTGTGCTCCCCTATTGCAGCTGGTTTCTGCTGCTGGCGGGGGTGACGGCGGCACTGTGGTGGTGCGATACCGCCACCTACGATAAGCTTTGCCTGACCATGTTTTCCGGCATGACCTTCTGCCTGATCGTGTACATGATCCTGCCCAACGGGCTGGAACTGCGCCCCGCTGTGGAGACTCTTGGCCGGGATAACCCGGCGCTGCGGATCATGCAGCTACTGTGGAAGGCGGACGCCGCCGTGAACGTCTGCCCCTCCATCCACTGCCAGAGCTCTGTCTGCATGGCAATGGCTTTCAGCCACAGCAAGCTGGCAGAGGGCAAGCCTCTGCGCAAGGTGCTGGCGTGGGCGTGGGCGGCGCTGATCTGCCTTTCCACCGTGTTCACCAAGCAGCACTCGGTCATTGATGTGGCCTGCGGCTTGGCGGTGGCTTTTGTGTGGCTGCCGGTGGTGTACCGCCCAGCGCGGGCACTTCATTGAACAAAATAGCAAAAAATTGCCCTTGATTTTCGGTTGCTCCTGCTATTGACAGTTGCCCGGCAGTTGGGTAATATGGTCATATACTAGTATATCACCAACTGACCCCGAAGGGAGAACACTGCAATGGCATCTTTGAGTGCGAGGGAACAGGCGTATCAGACCATCCGCAGCCGGATCATCACCATGGAGCTGAAGCCCGGCGACCCCCTGAACGACAGGGAACTTGCGGAGCAGATGGGCATCAGCCGCACCCCCATGCGGGAGGCGCTGATCATGCTCAACATTGCTCACATGGTGGACATCAAGCCGCAAAGCGGTACCCATGTGGCGCCCATTGACCTGAAACGGATGGAGCTGGAGCAGTTTGCCCGCTTCACCCTTGAAAAAGAGATTTTGAACCGCGTGCGCGGCCGCCTGACCGACCAGCAGGAGCAGGAATACCGGCAGATCATTGAGAATTACCGCTTACTGGAAGCTGACCTGACCCAGCCGAACCGGGAGACCCGCCTGCTGGAACTGGACAACCAGTTCCACCGCAAGGCCTTTGAGATCACCGGCATGGAGGCGCATTTTGACCACATGCTGGGTGAGCTGCAGCATGTGGAACGTATCCGCAAGTTCAGCTTGCAGACCAACGAGAACAAATCCGTCTGCGCCGCCCACACTCGCATTCTGGAAATGGTGCTGCACGGCACCGCCGATGAACTGGGCGAAGCGCTGGAAAGCCACCTGAACCGTTATAAGCTCTCGGTGGAGCAGGCCCGCAGTGTCCACCCGGAGTATTTCACCGAGGGGTGAAAAGAAATTGTTTAAATGTGGCTCCAAAACACCTGCAGGTGTTTTGGAGCCACATTTATTTATACAATATAAAAAACCCGCCGGCAGAGCAGTGCATCGCTGTCTGTCGGCGGGTTTTCTGTTAAGCAGCGGGGAAAACGCGGGGGGTAGCTCTGCTTGCCGGTCTCGGCTTTCATGGCGTTGTAGCCGATGAGCACGGTCCAGACGTAGGCGCAGGTCTTGGGGATCATCAGCATACCGATCATGGGGTTCACGTCTGCCCACAGCACCACGGGGATATAGAAGCCGAAGCTCAGCACGATGGTCAGCCACATCCAGCGGAAAGCCTTGTCGTTGTTCTGCTTGGCGCTGCGGTAGAACAGCACGATGATCAGCAGACCCAGCAGGGCAAAGGGCACATTGCGCAGGATGCCCCATGCCAGCGGGGTGTGGTTGGTGAGCCACTGGTTCTGCGGCATCATGCACAGCACGATGCGCACAGCGGACAGGGCGTACACGGCGGCGGTCACGTTCTTCTGACCCTCGATCTGGTAGCGCTTGCGCCAGACGTAGTACAGCAGTACATAGAACACGGTCATGGTCACGGAGGTGATCCACTTGCCCAGACCCAGAGGCACAGCGTAGTTCTCCAGGCCGGTGGTGCACAGTGCCAGGGCACGGGGCACCAGATGGAAGGAGTCACCTGCGCCCAGCACCACGGCCATCAGACCGAACAGGCGGAACTGGGTGCCAGCCTTGCTGCCGCGGATCATGCGGATGCCCAAGGTCAGCACGGTGACCAGATAGAAGATGTCGAAAACGGTCTCAATGATTGCTCTCATAAAAATGTTGCTCCTTTATGGTTGGTTTGCTGCTCTATCGCGATCCGGTCAGCGATTGTCGGCCGGACTGCATCGTTGTGATGTGCAGACTGCCGTGGGTGGAATGCTGGGGGAGATGTCCTGCATCACTCAATATGAACGCTGTTCACTTTTGGCCGTAAAAAACTCCCACAAGACTGTGGGATGTTTTTTACACTTCATAAATGGTCCTGCGGATGATCTCCAATACCGCTGTTGGGTCAAAATCCTGCTGCACCACGGCAGAAAGCATGAGGGAGAACAGGATGCCCGCAAATTTCTGGCGGGTGAACTCCTCAGTAAATGCGTCTGGCCGGATCTTTTTGTCCCTGGTCAGCACCATGGTCAGCGCATCCAGGATGTGCTGCCAGGTCTGCCGCATCTGCTGCTTGCCATCGGCGGTATCCTGCCGCACAAAGCCAAGCGCGTGGTGGGTGAAGAAACCGGGGTATTGCTCAGAGCCATACTCCAGCTGCCGGTACATCCAGCGGATGCAGGACAGGGTATCCTCAAACACCGCCGGGTCGTCCGGGTGGCGAAAGATATCGCTCCAGATGCTTTCCACCGCCGCGCTCACCAGTTCGGTCTTGGAACCGAAGTAGTTGTAGATGCACCCCACGGATACCCCGCAGGCTGCTGCCACTGCACGGATGTTGACCGCTTCCCATCCATTCTGCTGGATGAGGACCCGGCTCGTTTTCAGGATCTCCTCCTTGGACGTTGCCATCGGATTCGTGTGATCGCCCCCTCAACTTGAACGCTGTTCACGATGCATAGTATAGCGCTGTTCCTGCCCTTTGTCAAGGGAGCAAAAATAGTTTTTTTCGCCGCATTGCTTGCAAAAAAAGGGGCGGCAGAGTAAAATATATAGTATATGTATCGTAACATGGGTCTGTGTGCCCCAAAGCGGATACATATACGAAGAATGTCCGCAGAAAACCCTTTGGAATACGAGGAAAAAAGCATGATTTTGAGCATGACCGGTTTTGGCCGGGGAACTGCTGTGCGCAATGGCCGTGAGATCACGGTGGAGCTGCGCAGCGTCAATTCCCGGTACTTTGAGTATTCTTCCCGGATGCCCCGCACCTGCAGCTATCTGGACAGCCGCCTGAAAAAGCAGCTGAACGAGCGGGTGACCCGCGGCAAGGTAGAACTGAGCCTGACGGTGCAGAACGTGGATGCCGCCGATACCGTGGTGGCTGTGAATCAGGAGATGGCAAAGAGCTACCGGCAGGCCCTGCGGGACCTGTCAGAGGCGCTGGAGGTCAAGAACGATGTGACCGCCGGGATGATCGCCCGTTTTCCCGATGTGCTGACCACCCGCCACGCCGATGTGGATGAGGAACAGCTGTGGGAGGATGTTTCCGCTGTCACCGCCCAGGCACTGGATCGTTTTGTGGAGATGCGCGCCGCTGAGGGTGCCAAGATGAAGACTGACGTGGAGAACCGCCTGCGTTTTCTGGAGGAATGCGTGGGCCGGGTGGAGACCCTGAGCGCCGGCCGGGTGGAGAACTACACCAACCGCCTGTACGAAAAGCTCAAGGTCATTCTGGAGGACCGGAACATCGATGATGCCCGTGTCCTGACCGAGGCCGCCATCTTTGGCGACAAGACCGCCGTGGATGAGGAGACCGTCCGCCTGCGCAGCCACATCGCCCAGTACCGCTCCATTCTGGAGCTGGATGAGCCCGTGGGCCGCAAGCTGGATTTCCTGACCCAGGAGCTGAACCGTGAGACCAATACCATTGGTTCCAAGTGTCAGGATCTGGATATCACCCGCATCGTGGTGGATATGAAGGCGGAGATCGAGAAGATCCGTGAGCAGATCCAGAATCTGGAGTAAACCCTGAGATTCAGATGGTTCGGAGGAAAAGATGAAACTGATCAACATCGGCTTTGGCAATCTGGTCAGCGCGGGCCGGGTGGTGGCTGTGGTCAGCCCCGATTCTGCCCCGGTCAAGCGTCTGGTCAAGGAAGCGCGGGAGCGGGGGATGCTCATTGATGCGTCCTATGGCCGCAGCACCCGCGCCGTCCTCATCATGGACTCCGACCACGTTGTCCTTTCAGCCCTTCAGCCCGAAACGGTAGCCAGCCGTGCCGCCGGTCAGGCCGAGGGCAAAGCAGTGACAGAAGAGGAGCAGTAAGACCATGGAAAATGAAAAATATCTGTTTGTCGTTTCCGGTGCCGCCGGTACCGGAAAGGACAGTGTGGTCAGCGCTTTGCGCAAGGCCCACCCCGAGATCGAAAAAACGGTTTCTGCTACCACCCGTTCCCCCCGCCCCGGGGAGCAGGAAGGGGTAGACTACTACTACCGCACCAAGGAGCAGTTCCAGCAGCTCATTGATCAGGATGAGGTCGTGGAGCACAACTTCTTCAACGGCAACTACTACGGCACCCTGAAGGAAGAGGTCAACAAGCGGCTGAACGCGGGCAAGCTGGTGGTCATGGTCATCGATGTGCATGGCGCGGCCAATATCCGCCGCATGTATCCCGGTGCCACCACCATCTTCCTGCTGCCCCCCTCTACCCAGGAGCTGGAGCGCCGCCTGCGCGGCCGCGGCACCGAGAGCGAGGAGAGCATCCGGGAGCGCCTGGAGATCGCCCGCAATGAGCTGGCCCAGCAGGACAAATTCACCCTCAAGCTGGTCAACGACGAGGTGAATGCCTGCGCCGAAAGGCTCTATGATGTCATCTGCCAGCGTGCGGGCCTGACCCGCTAAATCGCTTTGAAGGAGCTGCCTGAATGCCCAAAACGGTAGGCGTTGCAGTGAGCAACGCGACCTTTCATTTCGACAAACTCTATACCTATGCCGTCATGCCCGACCAGCAGGATACCGTCCGGCTGGGCAGCATGGTGCTGGTGCCCTTCGGGCGGGGGAGCCGTGCCCGAATGGGCGTGGTGCTGGCCTGCGATGCCGAACCGGAGAGTGCAAAGCTCAAGTTCCTGTTCGATGTTGCCCCGGCCTCTGCCTGCCTCACCCCGGAGCTGCTGCGGCTGGTGCACTTTTTGAAGGAGCACACCTTCTGCACCTACTACGAGGCCGTCAAGGCGGTCATCCCCTACGGCGCGCAGTACAAGCCCACCGTGGCGGAGGACGGCGTGACCCCGGTGCTTCAAAAGCAGCTCGTCCGCCACACGGAAAATGCCTACAAGCTGGTGGGCACGCTGCCCCCAAAGCCCAGGCCGACCGCCAAACAGCTGGCCGCAGTGGCCCTGCTGGCCGGGGGTGAGCGCACCCTGTCTGCATTGGAGGAAAAAGGCATCAGCCGGGCGGTGCTGGACAACCTCTGCGCCAAGGGCGTGCTGGAATGCAGCAAGGTGAACAAATCCATCGACCTGTATTCTTCCATCCCGCTGAAGAACGAGCCCATCCTTCTCACGGAGGAGCAGCAGGCCGCCTATAATGCGCTGCTGCCCGGGCTGGAGGATGCTGCCCCGCACTCGGCCTTGCTCTACGGCGTGACCGGCAGCGGCAAAACGCTGGTGTTCCTGAAGCTCATCGAGCACTGTCTGCAGATGGGCCGCCGGGCGCTGGTGCTGGTGCCTGAGATCAGCCTGACACCCCAGATGATCCTGCGGCTGAAAAGCCAATTTGGCAAGCGGGTGGCCGTGCAGCATTCCGCTCTCAACCACACCGAGCGCCTGCTCCAATGGCAGATGATTCAGGACGGCGGCGCGGATATCGTGGTGGGCACCCGCAGCGCGATCTTCTCCCCGCTGGAAAATATCGGCCTTGTCATCATTGATGAGGAGCAGGAGCACACCTACCGCTCCGAATCCGCGCCCCGCTACTCGGCCCACGAGGTGGCCCGGCAGCGCGCGGCGGAGAACGGGGCCCTGCTCCTGCTGGCCAGCGCCACCCCCAGCACCGAGAGCTATTATGCCGCCCAGCATGGCCGCACCCAGCTGGTGCGCCTGACCAAACGCTATGGCGGCAACCCGCTGCCCAAAGTCCAGATCGTGGATATGCGGGCCGAGCTTGCCTCCGGCAACCCCCGGGAGATCAGCCTTGCCATGGAGGATGCCATCCAGCACAACCTTGAGGCAGGCAAGCAGACCATTCTGCTGCTCAACCGCCGGGGTTACCAGACCGTGGCCCAGTGCGAGGACTGCCGCGAGGTGCTCAAGTGCCCCAAGTGCAGCGTGCCCATGGTGTACCACAAATCAGCGCATAAGGTGCTGTGCCACTACTGCGGCTCCCAGCAGGAGCCGCCGCCCACCCTTTGCCCGGCCTGCGGCGGCAAGCTGCAGTACCGGGGCTTTGGTACCCAGAAGGCCGAAGAGGAGCTGGCAAAGCTCTTCCCGGAGGCGCGGGTGCTGCGCATGGATCAGGACTCTACCGCCGCCAAGGACGCCCACGAAAAGCTGCTTGCCAAATTTGCAGCGCATGAATACGATATCATGGTAGGCACCCAGATGGTGGCAAAGGGTCTGGATTTTGAGGACGTGACCCTTGTGGGTGTTCTGGGCATTGATTCGCTGCTGTTTGCGCAGGGCTTCCGGGCATACGAGAACGTGTTCAGCCTGATCACACAGGTGGTGGGACGCAGCGGCCGCGCAAAAGAGCCCGGCTTTGCCATCATCCAGACCACCGACCCGGACAACCCGGTGCTCACCCTTGCCGCCGCGCAGGATTACGACGCCTTCTACGAGCAGGAGATCGCCTACCGCAAGCTTGGCTTGTATCCGCCCTTCTGCGGGCTGTGCATCATCGGCTTTGCCGGTGCAAAGGAGAACGAGGTGGCGCGTGCCGCTGCCCGTTTCTCGGCGCTTTTAGGGCAGCAGGCGGCCAAGCAGCCGGATCTGCCCCTGCGCATTCTGGGTCCTACGCCCGGCAGCATTGAAAAGATCAACGACACCTACCGCTATAAGCTTACCGTCAAGTGCCGCAACGACCGCCGTTTCCGCGACCTTGTGCGCAGCACGCTGGCACTGTATGAAAAAGAAAAACTGCCGTCTAAGGCATCGGTCGTGGTAGACCTGCACTCGGACGGAGACATCTGATAAAACTGGAGGTACCATTATGGCTATCCGTAATATTGTTAAAGAAGGCGACCCCATCCTGAACAAGGTCTGCCGCCCTGTGACCAATTTTGACGACCGTCTGGCCACCCTGCTGGACGATATGCGCGAGACTATGATCGCCGCCGACGGCGTAGGTCTGGCCGGTCCGCAGGTGGGCATGATGCGCCGCTTGTTCGTGGTGTGGGACACCACCGACGCCCCGGAGGAGATCCCCGAGGATTACGAGTACAAGTTCATTGATTTCGTCAACCCCGAGATCCTTGCTGTTTCTGAGGAGGAAGAGACGGCCTACGAGGGCTGCCTGTCCTTCCCGGGGCACAACGGCGCTGTGACCCGCCCCGTTGCCGTCAAGGTGCGTGCACAGGACCGCAACGGCGAATGGTTCGAGCTGGAAGCTGACGGCCTGCTGGGCCGCTGCATCCAGCACGAGAACGACCATCTGGACGGCATCACCATCATGGAATCCAGCGAGTACTTCTATGAGGATACCGAGGAAGGCAAAAAGGCCGCCCGCGAAGCGAAAGGAAACAACTGATGCGCATTTTGTTCATGGGCACGCCGGATATTGCTGCCGAGTGCCTGAAAGCCCTGTATGCTGCCGGGCACGACATCTGTGCCGTGTACACCCGGCGGGATAAGCCCGTCGGCCGCAAGCAGGTGCTCACCGCGCCGCCGGTCAAGGAGGTGGCTCTGGCGCACGGCACACCTGTGTTCCAGCCCCGCACCCTGCGGGACGGCAGCGAGGATGAAAACATCCGTGCCCTCGCCCCGGAGCTGATCGTGGTGGTGGCCTATGGCTGCATCCTGCCGAAGTCCGTGCTGGAAATGCCCCGCTATGGCTGCATCAACCTGCACGTTTCGCTGCTGCCGAAATATCGCGGCAGCGCCCCGGTGCAGTGGTCGGTGCTGAACGGTGACGCCGAGACCGGCGTTTCCATCATGCAGATGGACGAAGGGCTGGATACCGGCGATGTACTGTACTGTAAAAAAATCGCCATTGACCCCGAGGAGACCAGCGGCGAATTGTTTGACCGCGTTACCGCTGTGGGCGCCGAAGCTCTGTGTGAAACGATTCCTCAGATCGCTGCCGGTACTCTGACGGCTGTGCCGCAAGACCACGAAAACGCCACCCTTGCCCCCATGCTGAACAAGGAGATGGCAGAGTTCCACCTGACTGACACTGCCGCCCATATCCATAACTGGGTGCGCGGCATGAACCCTTGGCCGGGCGCGTGGTTCAGCACCTCCGGCGGCAAAAAGCTTAAGGTGATGTCCTGCCGTGTGGCTACCGCTCATGGCGAAGCCCCCGGCACGGTGCTGGGCACAAAACCCCTGACCGTAGCCTGCAGCGAGGGTGCTATCCAGCTGCTGGAGGTCGTACCGGAGGGCAAAAAGCCCATGGACGGCACTGCCTTTGCAGCGGGTCGGCGCCTGAAAACGGGGGATAGCCTCTGATGGCCGCAAATCCGCGTGCGGCGGCAGTCGCCGCACTGGTACGGCAGGAGCAGGACGGTTTTTCCAATCTGGTGCTGGACGCAGAGCTCAAGCGCCAGAAGCTGGAAGGCCGGGATAAGGCTTTTGCAAGTGCCATTTTCTACACTGTGCTGGAGCATCGCGGCACGCTGGACTATATTCTGGAGCAGTTTCTGCCCAAGGGGCTGGCAAAGCTGGATGCCCCCGTGCGGGAGATTCTGCGCGCTGCACTGGCACAGGCACGCTATATGCAGGTGCCTGTCTCTGCTGCGGTGAACGAGGCGGTCAAGCTGACCCGCACCTTTAAAAAATCCAGCGCCTCCGGCCTTGTCAATGCCGTGCTGCGCAAGGCCTGCGGCTATGATCTGGACGCTGCCGTTTTTACGGGCGAGATCCAGCGCCTGATGGTGCTTGGCTCTGCCGGACTGGATGTGGCGAAATTTCTCCACAAAAATTACCCGGATGAAGCACTGGGCATCCTGACCTATCAGGCCGATGGCGGTTTGACCAGTCTGCGTGCAAACCCCCTCAAGGCCAGCGCTGCACAGCTGTGCGCGCTGCTTACAGAGCAGGGCGCAGCAGAGGTGCGGCAGGGTATTGTGCCCGGCAGCGTGCTGGCACGATTTGCCGGCAGTCCGGCAGACAACGAACTGTTCCGACAGGGCTACTACCATGTGGAGGGACAGGCCAGCCAGCTGGCAGCCCTTTGCGTGGGCGCAGCCCCCGGCGAGACGGTGCTGGACCTGTGCGCTGCCCCCGGCGGCAAGACCGTTCTGCTGGCCGAGCAGATGCAGGGTACAGGAGAGCTGTACAGCTGCGATGCAGCAGAGAACCGTGTGGGGCTGATCCGCACCGCTGTGGATCGCATGGGCTTTACTGGGGTGCACACCCTTTGTAATGATGCCACCAAGCCGAACCCTGCACTGCCCATGGCAGACCGCATCCTGACGGATGTGCCTTGCAGCGGCTTGGGCATTCTGGCAAAAAAGCCGGATATGCGCTATAAAAAGCTGGAAGCTGCCCGGCAGGCAGAACTGCTTGCCACGCAGGCGGCAATTCTGGATACCGCTGCGGCGCTGCTCAAGGCGGGCGGACGGCTGGTCTATTCCACCTGCACCATCGACCCGGCAGAAAATCAGCAGCAGATCGCAGCCTTTTTGCAGCGCCACCCGGAATTTGCGGTCTGCGCGCCGGAGGTGCCGCTGCCCGCCGGAATGACGGCAGGGGAGCATGGTTGCCTTTCGGTGCCCACCCGCACCGGCATGGACGGCTTTTTCCTGTGCGTGTTGCAAAAAGCCGCCGCAACGCAATAAGCATGACCTTTGTGGGTCGTATCCTCTTATAGGAGAACAGAATGGAACAAAAACGCTGTATTTCTTCTCTGACGCTGGCAGAATTGACTACTGAACTGAAAGCTCTGGGGCAGCCGGGTTTCCGGGCAAAGCAGATCTTCCACTGGGTGCACCAGAAGCTGGTCACCGAGTTTTCTGCCATGACCGACCAGCCCAAGACCCTGCTGGCAAAGCTGGAAGAAACCTTTTATATCGCTGCACCGCAGATCGAGCGCCGTCAGGAGGCTAAAGACGGTACTGTGAAGTATCTGCTGCGCATGGCTGACGGCAACTGCATCGAGACCGTTGTCATGCGTTACCACTACGGTAATACCGTGTGCGTATCCACACAGGTGGGCTGCCGCATGGGCTGCCGGTTCTGCGCCTCCACACAGGCGGGGCGTGTGCGCAACCTTGAAGCAGGCGAGATATGCTCCGAGATCTACACTGCCCAGAAAGATATCGGCGAGCGCATCTCCCATATCGTGCTCATGGGCATCGGCGAGCCGCTGGACAACTTTGACGAAGTGATGCGCTTTTTGGAGAATATCACCTCGCCCGAGGGCGTCAATATCGGCATGCGCAACATCAGCCTTTCCACCTGCGGCCTTGTGCCCAAGATCGACCAGCTGGCGGAGAAAAAACTGCAGCTCACCCTTTCCATCTCGCTGCACGCACCCACCAACCAGATCCGCAGCAGTATGATGCCGGTCAACGATGCCTACCCGGTGGAGCAGCTGATCCAGACCGTGCGTCGGTATCAGGAGACCACCGGCCGTCGGGTCAGCTTTGAATATTCCATGGTGCGTGGTGTCAATGATTCTGATGTCTGCGCAAAGCAGCTGGCAGACCTGATCCGGGGCATGGGTGCGCATGTAAATCTGATCCCTATCAACCCAGTGGACGGCAGTCCGTACTCCGCTACGGATGCAGCCAATGTGCGCCGGTTCCAGCAAAAGCTTGAAAGTCTTGGCGTAAACGCTACGGTGCGCCGCCGCCTTGGCAGCGAGATCAGCGCCGCCTGCGGCCAGTTGCGCCGCGACGAAATGAACGGCAAGGCATAAACAGAGGGAGAAACCTATGAAACTTGCAGGAAAAACGGACGTGGGGCGCGTCCGGCAGGACAATCAGGATGATTACCGTGCCGGGGAACTGCCCGGCGATGCAGCATGGGCGCTGGTATGCGATGGCATGGGCGGCGCACGTGGCGGGCGGGAAGCCTCGCAGTGTGCGTGCAGCGTCATCGAGCGCTGCTTTCAGGAGCAGTACAACCAGTGCATCCCCGGCGAAGAGGAGACTTTTCTGAAAAAGGCGCTGCTCAGTGCCAACCGCTATGTGTTCCAGAAGGCACTGCGGGAGGAGTCTCTGGCCGGTATGGGCACCACCGCCGTCTGCGCTCTGGTGCGCGGCGGCAAGGCCTATCTGAGCCACGCGGGCGATTCCCGCGCCTACCTGTACCGGGACGGTAAGCTGGCGCAGCTGACCCACGACCACTCCTATGTGCAGGAGCTTGTGGATTGCGGCACCATCACGCAGGAGCAGGCAGAGCATCACCCGCAGAAAAACATCATCACCCGGGCGCTGGGCGTGGATTACCGGCTGGAGCCGGAGTTCACCACCGTAGCGCTGCAGGCAGGGGATGTTCTGCTGCTGTGCACGGACGGCCTGACCAATGCCGTACCCACAGAGCAGCTGGAGCAACTGCTGCGCAGCGGGTCTTTTTACGATCTGCCAGACGTTCTGATCCGTACTGCCAACGAAAACGGCGGCCCGGATAACATTACCGCCCTGCTGGTGGGAGTAGAGCCGATGGAGGTGCGCCATGGATAACCTGATCGGTAAAAGACTGGACGGTCTGTATGAGGTGCAGGAGCTGATCGGCTCCGGCGGCATGGCCAACGTGTATAAGGCGGTCATGCGAGGACAGAACGGTCCTGTGCCTGCCGGGACTGTGGTGGCCGTCAAGGTGCTGCGGCGGGAGTATATGCACGACCCGGATCTTGTGCGCCGCTTTAAAAACGAATCCAAGGCCATCTCACTGCTGAATCACCCCAATATCGTTAAGGTGTACGATGTCTCGGTCAACGACCATCTGCAGTATATTGTTATGGAATATGTGGACGGCATGACGTTGCGGGAGTACCTCAACGAGCGGGGCGGCAAGCTTTCCAGCCGGGAAACTGTGCACTTCATTTCCCAGATTCTCAAGGCGCTGGAGCACGCCCACGCCAACGGCATCGTGCACCGGGATATCAAGCCCCAGAACATTATGCTGCTGGATAACGGCCAGCTGCGCATGATGGACTTTGGCATCGCCCGCATTTCCCGGGCAGATAACCAGATGCTGGCCGGCAAGGCGATGGGCAGCGTGCATTATATCAGCCCGGAGCAGGCCAAGGGAGACGAGACCGACCGCACCAGCGACATCTACTCTGTGGGCGTCATGATGTACGAGATGCTTTCCGGACATCTGCCCTTTGATGCCGATGACGTGGTTGAGGTTGCCATCAAGCAAATCTCGGACGAGCCCCGCTCGCTGCACGAACTGGCACCGGAAGTGCCCTATGCGCTGGTGGAGATCACCGAAAAGGCTATGGCAAAGCTCCCCCAGAACCGTTACCCTTCGGCACGGGCGATGCTGGAAGCACTGGACACCTATGTGCAGAACCCCTCCGTGCTGTTTGAATATCAGTATATTACAGAAGAAGCGCCCGAAAAGGTGGTGAAACGTACCATGAACCAGAACCGCGCGATCCGTCAGAACGAACAGCCCGCACCCCGCAAAAAAGGCAAGGGAAAACCGGGCAAAAAACGCCGCACTGTCTTTTTGCCGGCCTTGTTCGGCATCACCATTGCCTTTGCACTGGCCTGCATGGCACTGTGCTGGATGATTCTGAACGACTCCTCCAACCTGATGAACAACAAGGCCGATGTCACCCTTGGAGACTATATCGGCATGACCAAGGATCAGGCCATGGCCACGGATCAAATCGCATCCGGCCAGATCTCCCCGGAGTGGGAAGAAGAGTACAACAGCAACTACGCCGCCGGTTATATCTATAAGCAGTCGCCGGTATCCGGCCGCACCGTCCGCGAGGGACAAAGCGTGACTTTGACCGTTAGTCTGGGCACCCAGTATGTCACCGTGCCGGACCTGACCAACTATGTGCAGACCGATGCCGAACAGCAGCTCAAGGCACTGGGCGTTTCGGTGCTGGTCACGCAGGCTGTGGATACCTCGGTGGCTTCCGGTGCGGTCATCCGCACCGACCCTGCCGCCGGTACGCAGGTGGCGGCAGGCTCTACGGTCATCCTCTATATCAGTCGTCCGCAGGTGTCCACCACCACCAAGGTGCCCTCGCTTACCGGCATGAGCGTGGATGATGCCCGCACCCTGCTGGTGCAGAACCATCTGGGGCTTGGCAGCCAGAGTGAAGAATACAGCGACCAGCCCGCAGGTACGGTGCTCAGCCAGAACCCTGCGGCAGGTACTACCGCAAAACTGAACAGCCGCGTAAACGTTGTGGTCAGCGCGGGCGCTGCACCGGTACAGGAACCGGAGCAGCCGGGTGGCGATGGCACTACTTCCGGCACCACGGGCGAAGGTTCTACCGGCGGTGAGAGCACCGGCGGCAGCAGCGAGCCGAGCTCCAGCAGCAGCTCCACAGGCGGCGGTATTCTGGACTGGTGGTCCTCGCTGTTGGGCTGACGGAGGATATGCATGAACGGTTATATCGTAAAAGGCATTGGCGGCTTTTACTATGTAAAAACGCCGGATGGCATCGTGGAGTGCAAACCCCGCGGCATCTTCCGCAAACAGAAGATCACCCCCGTGGCAGGGGATGAGGTGACGCTGGAGACCGAGAATGACGCAGCGGTCATTGCGCAGATCGAGCCCCGCAAAAATGTTTTTGTGCGCCCGCCGGTGGCAAATCTGGATGTGCTGTTCCTTGTGGCCAGCACCACCCAGCCTACCCCCAGCACGCTGGTTCTGGATAAGCTTTCGGCCATTGCGGTGGATAAGGGCGTACAGCCGGTGGTGGTGTGTACCAAAAGCGACCTTGCCGAGGCGGATTTTCTGGCAAATGCCTATGCAAAGTCCACCCTGCCGTTTATCCGCATCGACTACGAAAGCGGTGCAGGTCTGGACGAAGTAAAGCAGTGGATCAACAGCAGATTGTGCGCTTTCTGCGGCAACTCCGGTGTGGGTAAATCCACCCTGTTGAACGCATTGCTGCCGGACGCCGCCCGCGAGACCAGCGCCATCAGCCAGAAGTTGGGACGCGGCCGCCACACAACCCGTGAGGTGACCATCTTTGAAGCCTACGGCGGACGCATTGCCGACACGCCGGGCTTTGCCAGCCTGGAGGCGAATCGTGCCGGGTTCATCCCCAAGGAGAATCTTGAGCACGCTTTCCCGGAATTTGGCCCTTAT
>ERZ836358.2227-NODE-2227-length-15632-cov-27.170187_pt1 | contig 15632 bp, 15 predicted proteins | sample MGYA00519942_ERZ836358 | MGnify/ENA primary metagenome ERZ836358 (study PRJEB31850, sample SAMEA3708798) | human gut metagenome | biome: human gut; feature: human-associated habitat; material: faeces | place: China | collected 2014 ...
CGGTCAACGACGAGCTGCTTGCCGCGCTTGGGAAGCTGACCGCCGAATACGGCAGGATCGGAAACAACCTCAATCAGATCGCCCGGACGCTGAACGACTGGCACAATCCCTATCCCCAGCTTGCAGCAGAGGTGCGGGCGGCGGCTTCCGATCTCGCCGCTTTGAAGTTTGAGGTTCTGGAAAAGGTAGGTGAAGCCGTTGGCAACGTTCAAACATATCAGCTCTAAAAACGCCAACTACGGCGACGCTGAAAAATACCTGACCTTTGCACACGACGAGTTCACCATGAAGCCCACGCTGGATGCGGACGGGCGGCTTGTGCCGAGAGAGGATTACCGCATTTCCACGTTAAACTGCGGCGAAGAAGATTTTGCGGTTGCCTGTATGCGATCCAATCTCCGCTATGGCAAGAATCAGAAGCGCGAGGATGTCAAAAGCCACCATTACATCATCAGCTTTGACCCACGGGACGGCCCGGACAACGGGCTGACCGTGGACAAGGCGCAGGAGCTTGGCGAAAGGTTTTGCCGGGAGCAGTTTCCCGGTCATCAGACGATCATCTGCACCCACCCGGACGGGCATAACCAGTCCGGCAACATCCATGTGCATATCGTCATCAACAGTCTGCGGATCGAAAATGTGCCGCTGCTGCCTTACATGGACAGACCAGCGGACACAAAAGCCGGATGCAAGCACCGCTGCACCGACGCGGCGATGGAATATTTCAAGTCCGAGGTCATGGAGCTGTGCCACGAAGCCGGTCTTTATCAGATCGATCTTCTGAACGGCAGCGCAAACCGTGTCACCGAGCGCGAGTATTGGGCGAAGAAAAAGGGACAGGCTGCGCTGGATCAGGAAAACGCCGCCCTTGCCGCAGAGGGTAAGCCCACCAAGCCGACACGCTTTGAAACCGACAAGGAAAAGCTGCGTCAGATCATCCGAAAAACGCTGAACGAATCGTTCACCGTCGAGGATTTTGCGCGGAAGCTCCTGCAATACGGCGTGACCGTCAAGGAGAGCCGAGGACGGTTTTCTTATCTCACCCCCGACCGCACAAAGCCCATCACGGCGCGGAAGCTGGGCGACAGCTTTGACAAAGCCGCTGTGCTTGCCGCTTTGGAGCAAAATGCCCTGCGTTCTGAGAATACCCTCGATTCAAATGATGGTGTTCCGCTTGACCGCACCCTATCTTCAAACGAGGGTGCTTCCGACAGGCACACTCCGAAGCAGAGCGCACCGCAAACGCCCTCCATTGGGCGCATGGTTGACCGTGAAGCAAAACGCACCGAGGGCAAGGGCATCGGCTATGACCGCTGGGCAACGATGCACAACCTCAAGGCATGGTCGAAAACCTTCCTATACTTGCAGGAGCATGACCTTCTATCCCCGGATAAGCTGAGCGCCGCCGTGGACGCTGCCGGTGCGGAAACGCGGGAAGCACGCAGCCGCTATGACGCTGCCGCTTCCAAAGTGACAGACAAAAGGGCAATGCTGGAAGCGATGGACAATTACCGCAAGACCTATCCCGTTATCAAGGAGTATCGTGCGATCCGCAAGGAAAAGGACAAGCAGAAGTTCTACGCCGCGCATGAAGCGGATTTTATCATCAACGACGCTGCCAAGCGCCAGCTTGACAAGCTGGGCGCACCCAAGCAGCTTCCGAAGCGCAAAGAGGTCGCCCAGGAGATTCAGTCTCTCGTGTCCCAGAAAAACGAGTGCTACAACGATTACCGCGAGAAAAGCGACCGGCTGCATGAGCTGATGACCATGCAGCGCAACTATCAGATGGCGATGCCGCAGCCGAAGCGAGGGCGTAGCCATGAGCAGGAACGGTAAAAGCAAAATGCCGCCAGAAGCGGCGGCATTTGCGGACAGTCAATCCGTTTGATCTTCACTTGTTTCGGTCAGCAGCTCTATGAACTCTACCGGGGCGTACACAGGGATCGGCGCTTTGCTGTAATCCTTGGTGTTCCGCGTCACGATGCAGTCCACGCCGGAGCGCACCGCCGTCTCGACCATCACGGCATCCTCGAAATCGGAAATCTCCGCTGAAATCGCCTTGCGGATGTCCAGCGCCGTAGTGTCCAGCAGACCGAACAACGCGCAGAGCTTAGTCAGAACGTCGCGGGTCGCTTTGTCACTGTGGGTCTGCCGGTGTGTCAAGTAGTAAATATCCGTGATGGCTTTCGCCGTCAAAAATCCTTCAAACTGCCGGTTGGCGCAGAGCAGGAAAATCGACTGCGCATCCTTGCAGAACGGTTCGCGGCTTTGCAGCGCGTCCACAATGACGCAGGTATCAATGACAGCTCTCATATCCGGTTCAGCCTTTCTTCCTTCGCTTCCTCCAATGTCACATCAGCCGGAAGAATCCCGAACAGGGACTTGGCAATGTCCACTCTGTCCTGATGGGGGTTGGAGAGTTTGGCGACAACCTTGCCGTTGCGGGTGATGAAAATGTCCTCCGTCGCTGCAAGCAGAAGATACTTTCCGAGATTGCTTTTCAGTTCCGTCGCAGTAATCGACATGATCTGGTTCCTCCCTTCGTGATTTGGTTCACCTTTATTATATCCGAATCGGGCGAAATATGCAACCAGTTCGTGCGAAATATTTTGTGAACCGTCCGATAACTTTCTATGACGGGAACGGAACGTACCGGAGCGGTAATGACACTCATTTGTAGTGAGGGTCATTCAGAGCATGACGAGCTAAGCTGCGTTAGCACGTTTTTCCGGGGCAAACATCCCGCCCCAAAAGCGCCAGAACGCTCCGAAGGGACTTACCCATACCGCAATACCGCCCGTTCCCCAAACGGAGCGTACAGGGCAGAAAAAGCTCGAAAATGATACCGATATTTACAATTTGACCGTCTGCCGGAGCGTGACGCTTTGGCGACAGACAGGAGCGTAAAAGTGCCAAGAATGAGCAAACAGCGGCGGCTGGAATGGTCGTTTTTCCTCGACCACCGAAACCGCATTTCCTACAATCTCCTTTGCCGTGGCTGCATCCACGGCTGTAAGCAGAGCTTCCGGGCAATCGTTGTTCTTTGCCCGCATTACTGGTCAAAACGCTGGAAACCGCCCGACTGAGGGCTGTCACGATTCGTGATACCCCTAATTTCCGCGAAGGAGGTGACATTCCATCACCGAGTACATGAGAGCGGATACCCGGCTGCCGCCGTATCTGCCATATCCCCGCTTCCTGCTGCAAGCAGACCTGACCCAGACGGCGAAGCTGCTGTACGCGCTGCTGCTTGACCGGGCGACGCTCTCACAGGCAAACGGCTGGCTGGACGAGAGCGGCAGGATCTATCTTGTGTTCCCCATTGAGAAAATCGCCGCCGCGCTGGACAGAAGCTCTATGACCGTGAAAACCGCGCTTTCCGAGTTGGAGGACGCGGGGCTGATCGAGCGGCGCAGGAGCGGCTTTTCCAAGCCGAACCGCATCTATGTGAAGCTGCCGCCAGACGGACAGAAAACTTTCCAAGTGACAAACAGAAATCCGTCCTCCATTGGGACAGAAAACTATCCGACTGATGGACAGAAAATTGTCCCTATGATGGAAAGAAAACTGTCCCCTAACAACCTGAGTAGTAGCAACCTGAATCAGAACGACCTGAGTAGAGAGAGTGAAGCGCCCGCCACATACGGGCGGTATGAGAATGTTTTCCTGACAGAGAGTGAATATGCCGAGCTGCTGCGGGATTTTCCCGACAGGCTGGACAGGCTCATTTCCGAGCTGTCCTCCTACATGGAATCCACGGGCAGAAGCTATCAGAATCACGCTGCCACCATCAGACGGTGGGCAGAGAACGCTAAAACAAAGGGTGTCCCAAAACAGGGCATCCCCGACTACACCTGCAAGGAGGGAGAAAGTTTATGAACGATTTTACCGATATTGTTTCCAAAGTGATGGAAGTCAGACCCGACGAGGGCGATTACACCGGCGAGGACGGCTTGCTGTACTGCGGCAAGTGCCATACGCCGAAGGAAGCCTATTTTGAAGATGGTCACGCCGCCCTGTTCGGACGCGACCGGCATCCCACAAACTGCGCCTGTCAGCAGAAACGTATTGATGAAAAGCGGATGGCTGACCGGAAGCGCAAGCATGAGGACACCGTAAAGGAGCTGAAAAAGTACTGCTTTGACACGCCGAAGCTGCGGGAATGGTGCTTCGCACAGGACAACGGCGCAAATCCGCAGATGAAGCACGCGAGGTTTTACGCCGATCATTTTGACGAGATGCTCCTTGATAATATCGGCTATCTGCTCTGGGGCAGCGTCGGGACGGGCAAGAGTTTTTTCGCCGCCTGTATCGCCAACGCCCTGATGGAAAAAGAAATCCCCGTCCGCATGACGAACTTTGCCGCCGTTCTCAATGACCTGTCTGGCAGCTTTGAGGGCAGAAACCAATACATCGCCTGCCTGTGCCGCTATCCGCTGCTGATTCTGGACGATTTCGGTATGGAGCGCGGCACGGAATACGCTCTGGAACAGGTCTATAGCGTGATAGACAGCCGCTACCGCAGCGGCAAGCCCCTGATCGTTACCACCAATCTGAGCCTTGACGAGTTGCAGCATCCGCAGGACACGCCCCACGCCCGTATTTATGACCGGCTGCTGGAAATGTGCGCCCCGATCCTGTTCACCGGGACGAACTTCCGCAAACAGACCGCACAAAGTAAGCTGGATAAGCTGAAAACGATGATGAAGGAGAAGGAGTGCCTATGAACAATACCGCCACCGCGACCGCAAAAGAAACCGTGCGCCGTCCCGCGCCCGCCGCTCCTTCCTCTGCCGGAAGGATGACCCGCAGGGTGGGCAACACCACCTACCGCGTGACGCTGCATTTCAAAGAAAATGGCAAGGAGGACATGAACGATAAAATCAAGCGGCTGATCAAAATGGGCTGCGAAGGTTGAGAAAGCGAGGAATTACGATGAAAACCCGGAAAAGTTTACATTGTCCGCTTTACTGCGGCAGGAAAATCAGCTATACTGTAATTGCCACAAATGAGCTGGCTGTCTGAAAGAGGTATCGTTATGAACAACAGACAGTCACAAGAAAAAATCACCGCCATCTATTGCCGCCTGAGCCGCGACGATGATCTTGCCGGGGACAGTAATTCCATCATTCATCAGAAGGATATGCTCACACGCTATGCCCGTGAACGGAATTTTCCGAATGTATCGGTATATTCTGACGACGGTTGGAGCGGCACGAATTTTGAGCGTCCGGACTGGAAACGCCTGATTGCCGACATTGAAGCCGGTAAGGTTGGCATTGTCCTTGTAAAAGATCTCAGCCGGGTGGGTCGTGATTACCTCCGTGTGGGCTTCTATACGGAGGTCACCTTCCCGCAGAACGGCGTTCGCTTCATTGCCGTCAACAACGGCGTGGACAGCGCCAATCAGTCCGAGAATGATTTCGCTCCCTTTTTGAACATCATGAACGATTTTTACGCTCGTGATACCTCCAAGAAGGTCAGCGCCGTCTATCGGGCGAAGGGCAACAAGGGCGAACACACCGGCAACCACCCCATCTACGGGTATCTGAAAGACCCGGAGAACAAGCAGCGCTGGATCATTGACGAGGAAGCTGCCGCTGTTGTGCGGCGTATCTTCTGTATGGTCATTGACGGCAAGGGCGTGTATCAGATCGCGGATATTCTGTCTGAGGAAAAGGTGCTTTGCCCGTCTGCCTACCTTGCCGCAAAGGGTGTAGGAAACCGCAGAAACAACAAGTTTGAAGATCCCTACCGCTGGTGGGGTACGACGGTGAGCTACATTCTCGCCCGTGTGGAGTACATGGGGCATACCGTCAATTTCAAAACCTTCAAGACCTGCTACCGGGACAAGCACCGCAAGCAGGCTCCCAAAGAGGACTGGAAAATCTTTGAGAACACCCACGAGGCCATCATTGACAAGACTACGTGGGAAACCGCACAGAAGCTGCGCAGGACGATCCGGCGCGGCGACCGTAATAGAGAGCCGAATCCGCTGACGGGGCTGCTCTACTGCGGCGAATGCGGCGCGAAGATGTATAACGAGCGCAGCGACGGGGACGCATACCACAAGACCCCGAAGGACAACTATGTTTGCGCTTCCTACCGCAAGAAAACGACCTCCTGCACCATTCACTTTATCCGTACCGAGATCGTCCGTGACCTGATTCTGGACGCGCTGCGGAATGTAGCGACCTACGCCAGAGCCAACAAGGAGGATTTTGAGCAGCTTGTGATGCAGACCACTTCCGACGCGAGAAAGCGCAGTCTGCAAAGCGGCAGGACGGAGCTTGACCGCATCATGCGCCGCACAAACGAGTTGGACACGCTGCTGCAAAAGCTCTATGAGGATTACGCCCTCGGACGTTTGCCGGAGAAGCGGCACGCAAAGCTCTCCGCCCAGTATGAAGCGGAACAGGCACAGCTTGAGCAGCGCAGCGCCGAGCTGATGGAGCAGATGAACGCGGAGCAGGAAGAAAGCGTCAATGTTGACCGCTTCATGGAGCTGGTAGACCGCTATACGGACTTTACCGAGCTGACCACGCCCATGCTCAATGAGTTTATCGACAAGGTGATCGTCTACGAGCGCAGGAAGATCAACCGCTATCAGTACGACCAGCAGATCGAGATTTACTTCAATTTCATCGGAAAGGTGACGCTGCCGGAGGAAGAAACGGAAGCCGCGCAGGAAGCCCCGAAAACGCTTCATGTTGCCAGTAATTCCAGCTTTGCCCCCATCGGGGACTACCTCTCCGCGCAGGGCGAAGAAGCGATTGCGCTGTCGTTCTCCAAGGTGGAGGAACTGACCGGCAAGCCGCTCTGCAAGTCGGCGTACAAGTATGCTTCCTACTGGTACCCGGCGCAGGACAGACCGCTGTCCAATACCATTTACAACGCAGGATACGACGTTGACCGCGTGGATTTAGCCGCCGGGATCGTGTATCTGACAAAAGCTGCATAACAGAATGGACACCCCGCACCGTGCGTTTACAGGACGCATGGTGCGGGGTATTTTGCGTTTTCAGAAAGAGGGTTGCAAACTGGAAGTAGTCTTACTTTGCTTTGAACTCTATCCATTCGTTGTCTATAAGGACAACTACCCTATCACCCTCAATAACAGCATAAGGGGTTCCTAAATCTTTGTTGAAATTGGCTTCGCCATCTTTTTGCGGTATGCCGTTTTCTGCATAGGAAGTAGTATATTGAATAACACTCTCGTCTACTTCGACGGGAACAGCATTATCGGTGGAATAGTAGTTAGTACCATTTACCATTATAGTTGCAGGGTAGTCCCCACTATTTGATTTACCGCAACTTGCCAAAGCAAAAACACAAGCCAATGCTAAAACTAATGCAATTAACTTTTTCACGCAATCACACTCCCTTGTCATATTACGATTTAGCAAATCCTTTTATTTTTATTTAAAGTATAGCATACTATTGTGAACAAATCTACCTATTTCAACAACTCTATATCAACCTTAGCCCTGTGCTGCGTATCGAACGCGGCACAGGGCTTTTTTCGTTTCTGGCGATTTTGAGCATCACATACGATACCCTGTACGCAGGACACACCTTTGCACTTCACAGAATCGGACGATAATCAGCCAAACCGTAAAAGGTCACGCGAAGCCGCGCACCGGCTGCACGACACCGTGAATCGCGGAACGGTGAAATCCATACGCGCAGATGGCAGATACTTCACGAATCCGTCAACCATTGATTTTTCCCGCTTGATTCTAAGCCCTTTTTCTCCGAAAATCACTGCAAACTCAGCTTGTTCGCAAAGTGTTTACAGTTTCATTTGAAAAACCGTCTTGACAATATTCATCGGACTTCGACACCTGGATTTTCTTCAAGTGGATTTTCAAGACTTTCTGCGCGGTGTTAATCGTCACGAACACTTGGAACATCGTCATGGCGGTGTTCGATGTGGCACAGAATGTGGTCAGCCAGTCGGCGGGGGTCATTATCTCGGACGCGGGCATCGACATTTCCGGCGTGGTGGGCGATCTGGAAACCCAGCTTGCCGACTGGAGCGTGGGCGCTCTGCTGGGGCTGTGGTTCCAGAGCGTGTTCGTGGGGCTGTGTACGCAGATTCTTTCCATCTGCATCTTCCTGGTGATCTACGGCAGAATGATTGAGGTGTATTTGGTCACCTCCATTGGACCAATTCCCTTTGCCACGATGGTCAACCGGGAGTGGGGTTCCACGGGGCAGAACTATCTCCGTTCTCTGCTGGCCTTGGGCTTCCAGGCCTTCCTCATTATGATCTGCGTGGGCATTTATGCCGTGCTGGTGGAGGGCATCTCCACATTCGGCGACAACATATCCGCGGCCATCTGGGGTTGTATGGGCTATACGGTTCTGCTGTGCTACACCCTGTTCAAGACCGGCAGCCTTGCAAAATCCCTGTTCGGCGCGCATTAATAGGTGAAATATCAACACGCCCATGCTACAATATAACTACCAATGCGAGGTGATTTTGTGAAAAGGAAAATAATTAGGGTAAAAGTACGCAAGGAGCAAATGACCTTGTTAAAACTAAGGGCTGCCGTAGTTACTCTAAGTAATGATTTAGGCGGTAGAAATAAAAAGCCCTACAAAGTTTCCGTTCGCAAAATCCTTCCTGTTGAAACAGAACTTGTTACAGTTGGAACAATTAATAATAATATTAAGTTTGAGGTGAGAGAAAAGGAATCTCCTCACAATGAGGCGCATTTTCATATTACTATTAGGGGGGAAGGCAGTGGAAGCTACAGAATTAGTGATCTCTCCGTAATAGAGTCGAACATTTCCAGGAGAACAGAAAGAAAACTGTTGGAATGGGCACAAGAAAATCGCCAAATTTTAGTTGATACTTGGAATGAGTTTCATGGATTCAGAGTAACAGTTGCGTGATTTGAGGATGCTTTAGCATCCTCTTTTCTTTTGGAGGTGTAAAACATTGGCTTATGTAACGATCCCGAAGGACCTGAGCCGGATACAGAGCAAGGTCCTGTTCGGGCTGACCAAACGACAAGTGATCTGTTTCGGAGCGGCGGCGCTGGTAGGCGTGCCGCTTTTCTTTTTGGCAAAGGAGAGTCTGGGGACCACCACGGCGGCGCTGTGCATGATCCTGGTGATGCTGCCCTTTTTCCTGTTCGCCATGTACGAGAAGAACGGGCAGCCGCTGGAAGTGTTCCTGGGCCATCTGATCCAGAACAAATTTATTCGCCCGAAGGTGCGCATCTACCAGACCAACAATCTCTATTCCGCCCTGGTGCGGCAATCCCAACTGGAACAGGAGGTGAAACGGATTGCGAGAAAAGGCAGAAAGATCGGCAAAGCGTAAGCTCACCCGTAACCAGCGCAAGCAGATCGAGGCGGTGATCCGGCAGGCAAAGGGCGACGGGAAAGCCCATACGGTGCAGGACAGCATCCCATTTCAGAATATGTTCCCCGACGGCCTGTGCAGGCTGGAGGGCGGGACTTTCTCCAAGACCATCGCCTTTCAGGATGTGAATTACCGCCTGGCGGGGCCGGAGGACCAGCGGAGCATCTTTGAAAGCCTCTGCGACTTCTATAACGGCTACGACCCCTCCATCGGCGTCCAGGTTACTTTGGACAGCCGCAGCGGAGGCAGCGCCGCCGATGAAATGTTCGGTATTACCAGGCAGGGCAATGACCTGGACCCCATCCGGGACGAGGCGGTGGACATCCTGCGGATGCAGTACCGTCGGGGCAACAACGGCTATGTAAAAACCAAGTATGTTACCCTGACCATCGAGGCGGAGAACCTTCCCGCGGCTCGGGCGCGGTTTGCCCGCATCGAGACCGATACCCTCAACCGCTTTAAGGTCATGGGGGCAGCGGCTCATGTGCTGGACGGAAAGGAGCGGCTGGAACTGCTTTACAACATCCTCCACCCGGAGGGTGGGCAGTTTGCCTTTGAATGGGACTGGCTCCCGGCCAGCGGCCTTTCGGTGAAGGACTTCATCGCTCCGTCCTCCTTCCACTTCGGGGAGACCCGCACCTTCCGCATCGGAAAGCGGTATGGGGCGGTGTCCTTCCTGCAAATCCTGGCGCCGGAGATGCACGACCGTATCCTCACCGACTTCATGGAGGCAGACGGGAATATCATGGTGACCATGCACATCCGGGGCATCAACCAAAACGAGGCCATCAAAATGGTCAAGCGGAAGATCACCGACCTGGACGCCATGAAGATACAGGAGCAAAAACGGGCTGTGCGCAGCGGCTACGATATGGACATACTCCCCAGCGATTTGTCTACTTATGGCGGCGCGGCGAAAGACCTGCTCACCGACCTGCAATCCCGCAACGAGAGAATGTTCAACATGACCTTTCTGATGCTGCACACGGCGGAGACCCGGCAAAAGCTGGAGATCGCCGTATCCCAGGCGGCCAGCGTCGCCCAGACCTACAACTGCCTTCTGACCCGACTGGACTTCCAGCAGGAGGACGGGCTTATGAGCAGACTTCCCCTGGGGCTCAACCGCATCAAGATCGAACGGAGTCTGACCACTTCGGCCCTGGCGGTGTTCGTCCCCTTCGTCACCCAGGAGGTGTTCATGGGCGGCGACGCCATGTACTACGGTCTCAATGCACTCTCCAACAATATGATCCTGCTGGACCGCAAGCAATCCCGCTGTCCCAACGGTCTTGTGTTCGGCACCCCCGGCAGCGGCAAATCCATGAGCTGCAAGCGGGAGATTACCTTCATCATCCTGATGACCCAGGACAATGTCATCATCTGCGACCCGGAGGACGAGTATTCGCCCCTGGTGAAGCGGCTGGGTGGTCAGGTGATCCGGCTGTCCCCGTCCAGCACCGACTATGTGAACCCGCTGGACATCAACCTCAACTATTCCGAGGAAGAAAACCCGTTGGCTCTGAAATCCGACTTCGTGCTGTCCTTCTGCGAGCTCATCATGGGCAGCAAGACGGGCCTGGAGGCTATTGAGAAAACGGTCATCGACCGGGCGGTACAGATGATCTACCAGCCCTACTTTGCCGACCCACGACCTGAGAATATGCCGATTTTGGGCGACCTGATGAACGCCCTTCTGTCCCAGCACATCCCGGAGGCCGACCGGGTGGCCCAGGCATTGGACCTGTATGTGAACGGTTCGCTGAACTTCTTCAACCACCGCACCACAGTGGACATCTCCAATCGCCTTGTCTGCTTTGACATCAAGGGCCTGGGCAAGAACCTGAAAAAGCCCGGGATGCTCATTGTCCAGGACGCAGTGTGGAACACAGTTACCATCAACCGGGCGATTGGCCGGTCTACCTGGTACTTCGTGGACGAGTTCCACCTTCTGCTGAAGGAGGAACAGACTGCGGCGTACAGCGCCGAGATTTGGAAGCGGTTCAGAAAATGGGGCGGCATCCCCACCGGCGCGACCCAGAACCCCAAGGACCTGCTTTCCTCCCCGGAGATCGAAAACATCCTGGAAAACAGCGACTTCATCTATATGCTCAACCAGGCGGCGGGCGACCGGAAGATACTGGCGGAGCGGCTGAACATTTCATCTGAACAGCTTGCCTATGTGACCAATTCCGAGCCGGGTCACGGGCTGCTGTTCTTCAACAATGTCATCCTGCCCTTTGCGGATGACTTCCCGAAGGATACCGAGCTCTACAAATTGCTTACCACCAAGCCCAGCGAGGTGGAACATTAAACGGCACAATTAGCAAGATTAGCTAATAATAAACTTTTGTTGAAAGGAGATGTGTGATACAATTTTCTTGAGGTGAGCTTTATGGGGTTCGATGTAGAAACGGTAAAAAACGATTTAAATAGATTATTGAAACAAGGAAATCAGCTGTATATTGCTCTTGCATATAAATCAGAATCAGGAGCTAAAAAACAAGAAGCCAGAAAATATTTAGAGAAAAATGGAATAGACGTCAAAAAACTTCCTGATTTTAAAACACGATATGAAGTTTGGTATTCTGAGGCGTTACAGTATATAAAAACTTTCCTTCCTGACAGGACAAATGACTTTGTTGCGTTATATAAGAATGAAAAACGCAAAGAAATTACTTTTGCCTCATACACTATTTCCGATGCAATCATAGGTCTATGTATGACTAGGGCTGGTAGAGTTGAAGTCGATGAGGGTGCAGCAGTACCTAAAATGCAGCAACAAGTTTCCATCTTAGAAAGTGCTTTAAAGCTCGTTGATAGTGTCATCTATTCTATTCAGTTCTCTGTCCGGGCGGAGCTGTTTGATTCTGAACTGGGTGCAGCTAATGAATTGCTCAAAGCAGGCTTTTTGCGGGCATCAGGTGCAATGTGTGGTGTAATATTGGAAAAACATTTATCTGAAGTTTGCGCGAGACACAAGATTTCCTTGAGAAAAAAATCTCCGACTATTAACGATTACAATGAGGAACTGAAAAATGCTGGCGTAACTGATTTGCCCACCTGGAGGTATATTCAGCTTCTCGGTGATTTGCGAAATCTGTGCTGTCATGACAAGAAAAGCGAACCCACTAAAGATCAAGCAAAAGATCTGCTTGATGGAACAACCAAAATCTGTAAAACTGTATATTAACGGTTAGTACTCTACAAGCGTCACTGGAAACAGTGGCGCTTTTCTTATGCCCGATATTCAGAAAGGAGCATGAAATGGAACAGGAAAAGCTGTATGTCATTGAGGAAAAGACCTACGAGGCCCACATCGACGAGGAAGTCCATCTCTACGGGCTGCTGCACCAGCTGGCCTTTCTTGCCGGGAAGATCAAGGACCGCCGGGACATGGAGAACCTGATCGACACCGCCCGGCGGTACGGCGAAATCGCCGACCAGATGTTTGACCGCTGGAGCATCCCCGGCCGCTACCTGGTGTTCGGCGACAAGGCCGACCTTGCCCGGCTGAAGGCCCTGGAGCTGTGCGAACTGGACGCCTTCTATGTGGACTGCGAGGACGACGAGGATCAGCCCCATGCCTGACCGCCTCACCCATGTCAGCCTCTTTTCCGGCATCGGCGGGCTGGACCTTGCGGCAGAGGCGGCGGGCTTTGAAACGGTCTGCCAATGCGAGTGGGCGGATTATCCCTATTCCATCCTGCAAAAGCATTGGCCGGATGTGCCGAAGTTCCGGGACATCACCACATTCACGAAGGAGGCGTTTTTTGAGAAAACAGGACTTGAAACCATCACCATCCTTTCCGGCGGCTTCCCGTGTCAGCCCTTCTCCACCGCCGGAAAACGGAAGGGCTTTGCGGATGAACGCTACCTGTGGCCGGAAATGTGCCGCGTTATTACCGAGCTGCGGCCCCGTTGGGTGCTTGGGGAAAATGTTGCTGGCTTCATCAATATGGGGCTCGACAAAACGATCTTTGACCTGGCAAAAGCGGGATACGCTGTTCTCCCATTCGTATTTCCGGCTTGCGGCGTCGGCGCATGGCATGAGCGCCAGCGAACTTTTATCGTCGCGGCTGATGTTTCCCACGCCCCTTGCCTCCGACAAATCCACGGGGCAGGACGCTGCCAACCTGGATGTGTACCTGTCGGACAATGGGATATTCCGCAAGCGGAACAAGGACGGGACGATCTGGAGCCTGAGCCTGTCGGCGGCGGTGTTCTATCTGACCCCGGCAGCGTCGGAGGGCTACCGCTCCACGCTGAAACCAGCGGCGTTTCGCAACAGCGCCCCGTCTGCCAACCTGTCTTCCCAGGTGATCCAGCGGGAGCAGCCGCTATCCGAGACGGCAGCGCTGAACCCGGATTGGGTGGAATGGCTCATGGGCTTCCCCCGGAAATGGACGGACGTATCCTCTGGGCTGCCGAGCCGGAAGGAATCCCCCGTATCACCGAAAACACTGCGGACCGCGCCCTACGGCTGAAAACCCTGGGCAATGCGGTCTGCCCGCCCCAGGCCTATCCCATTTTCCAGTACATCGCCATGATCGAAACCGGGGCCTGTGTCAACATCTGCCCCTATGGAACAGGAGGTGACGCACCTTGAAAGAATGGAAAGCCCCCGAAAAGGAGGCGCAGAAGATGACCCGTGACGGGGCGGTATCCGTCAATCTGGTCACGGGCGAGACTACCTATCCCTCTGACCGCACGCCGGAGCAAGACCATTCTGCATCCGGCGAAACGGTGGGCGCCGCTGGAAAAGCGGTGGACCGTGCGGAACTGCACCGGGAACAGGCGGCAGCCAAAAAGAAGCGCCGGAAACAGCGCCGGGCCTATCGGGAGGGTGAGGCGGCGGCAAGCCGCCCATCCTCCCGATTGCAGTTTTCCGAAGCTGACCGGGCCAAGCCGGAGTTGCAAGGGACCATCCGCAAGTCGGATAAGGCGGCGGACCGGCTGGATGCCGCCAGGGACGCGATCCCCAATAAGAGTCCGGGAAAGCCCCATGCCAATCCGCTGTCCCGCCCCATCCAGGAGGCAGGCGCAGCGATCCACGGCAAGGTCCGGGAGGTGGAGCAGGAAAATTCCGGCGTCCAGTCGGGCCACCTGGGGGAACGCAGCTTTGAGAAGGCTGTGGGCTACGGAAACCGCCGGGTCCAGAACTGGCGGGCGGAACGCAAGCTGAAACCCTGGCGGGACGCAGCGAAAGCGGAACAGGCGGCGGTCAAGGCCAATGCGGATTTCTACTATCGGAAAGCCGTGGCGGAGAACCCCCAGCTTGCATCCAATCCCATCTCCCGCCTGTGGCAGAAACGGAAGCTGCAAAAGCAATATGCGGCGGCATACCGGGCGGCGGGCAAGACTGCCCAAGCCGGAAAAACAGCGGAGGCCACGGCAAAGGCGGCCAAGAAAACCGCCCAGGAGTCCAAGCGTACCGCCCTTTTCCTGAAACGGCATTGGAAGGGTGCGTTGATCGTGGGCGGCATCGGCCTTCTGCTGGTGATGCTGCTGGGCTCCCTGCAATCCTGTTCCTCCATGTTCGGCGGCGGGGTGTCCAATATCATGGCATCTTCCTATCTGTCCGAGGATGCCGACATGCTGGCGGCGGAAGAAGCCTACTGCGCCAAAGAGGATGAATTGCGGGAATACCTGGATACCTACGAGGCCACCCACAACTATGACGAGTATCACTTCGACCTGGACGAAATCGAGCATGACCCCTATGTGCTGGTTTCCATTTTGTCGGCACTCCATGAAGGGGTGTTCACCATCGACCAGGTACAGGGTGACCTTCAAACCCTCTTTGACAAGCAATATATCCTCACCGAAACCGTGACCACGGAGACCCGCTATCGGACGGAAACACGGACGGACAGCGAGGGCAACGAGTACGAGGTTGAGGTGCCGTACACTTGGTATATCTGCACCGTGACATTGGAGAACTTCGACCTCTCCCATGTGCCTGTCTACATGATGGGCGAGGAACAGCTTTCCTTGTATGCCACCTATATGTCCACCCTGGGTAACCGCCCCGACCTGTTCCCATCCTCCGGGTATGTGAACAAGTACATCGAGAACCCGCCCACCGCCTGGGAGATTCCCGCTGAATACCTGACGGACGAGCGGTTCAACACCCTCATTACCGAGGCGGAAAAATACCTGGGTTATCCCTATGTGTGGGGCGGCAGCAGTCCCAGCACCTCTTTTGATTGCAGCGGCTTTGTCAGTTATGTGCTGACCAACAGCGGCCTGTGCAATA
>ERZ836358.2265-NODE-2265-length-15360-cov-12.400196_pt1 | contig 15360 bp, 10 predicted proteins | sample MGYA00519942_ERZ836358 | MGnify/ENA primary metagenome ERZ836358 (study PRJEB31850, sample SAMEA3708798) | human gut metagenome | biome: human gut; feature: human-associated habitat; material: faeces | place: China | collected 2014 ...
AGCTTGGCATCCCGGCGGTCAACGGGGCCCTGCTCGATCTCGGCGTGTCCAGCCACCAGCTGGACGACGCGGCCCGCGGCTTCTCTTACCATGCCGACGCGCCGCTCGATATGCGCATGAGCCAGCAGGGCCCTACCGCCGCGGATCTGGTCAACACGCTGGATCGTGAAGAACTGACCCGCATCCTGCGTGACTACGGTGAGGAACCGTATGCCTGGCAGATCGCGGGCAAAATTGTCGCCGCGCGGGCGGAGCAGCCAATTTTGACCACGCTGCAGCTGGCCGAGATCGTCGCCGCCGCCGTGCCCCCGGCAGAGCGCCGCAAGGCGAAGAACCCGGCGCGCCGTACCTTCCAGGCCATCCGCATTGCGGTCAACTCCGAGCTGGACGCCCTGAACGAGGGGCTCGACGCTATCTTTGACTGCCTGGCCCCGGGCGGGCGGCTCTGCGTCATCACCTTCCACAGCCTGGAGGATCGGCTCGTCAAGAACAAGTTCCGCCGCTGGGCACAGCGCTGCACCTGCCCGCCGGAGCAGCCTATCTGCACCTGCGGAGGTGTGGCCAAGGCCAAGCTGATTACCCGCAAGCCCATTGAGGCTGACGCCGCGGAGCTGGAGACCAACCGTCGCAGCCGCAGCGCCAAATTGAGAGTGTTGGAGAAAGCATAAGAGGCATTATTCATGACAACTGTTTTGCTGCACGAGGGCTCGGCAGCACCGAAACTGGAGCCCCCGCCGCGCCCGCAGGTGCGTGCGGTGCGCGGCGGCAACCACGGCCTGAACCGCGTCCGCCATGTGATGCGGACTGCCGTGATCGTGCTGATCCTTGCCGTGTCTGGCGGGCTGGCAATCAGCAGCCTGATGAGCGGTGCAACGCTGATGGAACTGAACGCGCAGGTCGATGAGGTCAGCGCCCAGCTGGCCGAGGCCCAGAGCGAATACGACTACCTGAACACCCGGATGAACGACATCACGAGCCGCGCCAGTCTGCAGCAGGTGGCCGAGGGTGAGCTGGGACTGGTCAAGGCCGATCCCAGCCAGATCACCTACGTCCAGCTGGAGGACCAGAGCATCATTGAGCGGAACACCGGCGCCGCGGGCCGCCTGTTGGATGAGGTGCGCACGGCAGCGCTGAGCCTGCTGGACAGCCTGAACCCGTAAAACAACCAAAAATATGCAGCTACGAGCCTTTTTGCTGCACGGCCTTGCTGCCGTCGGCAAAAAGGCTTTTGAAATAACAAGGTGTATCCATGACAGAGCAACGACCCAACCATTCCCCCCGGCATCGTCCCCGGGCAAGCAAGGGCATAAAATACTGGACGCTGTTTTGCATGATAGCATTTATCCTCGCCTGCTACGGTGTGCTGGTCTACCAGCTGTATGTGTGGCAGGTGCGTGATGCCGAGAGCTACCGCGCCGAGGCTGTGACCCAGCAGCTGAAGGACACAACGCTGCCCGCTGTGCGCGGCTCGATCTACAGCGCCAACGGCAAGCTGCTGGCCAAGAGCAGCACGGTATGGAACATCGTGGCCGACCCGTCCTCCATTTTAGAGAGCGGGGCGACGGAGGACCAGATCCGCACAGCGGCAGAGCACATTGCCGAGCTGCTGGGCGACGGCACAACGGCGGATACGGTGTACAAGGCGCTGACGGCGTCCAACAAGGATACCGGTGAGCCGTACCAGTACCGTGTGGTGAAAAAGAGCGTCGAAAAGCCCGTGGCGGATGCTATCCTGGCCTATGCAGACAGCTACCGCCTCAAGGACGGCGCTGCGGTGGACACGAGCCTGCAGACCGAGGAAAAGGAGGACAAGAAGGACGGCGAGGCCAAAACCAGCAAGGCAACCCGTATCCTCTACCTGACCAGCGAACAGGCAGCCTCCCGCACTTACCCCTATGGGGAGTTCCTGGCCTCGGTGCTGGGCTTCTGCAACGAGGACGGCTCGGGTGCCTACGGACTGGAAAAATATTACGACGAGACGCTGGCCGGTACGCCGGGCCGCAGCGTAGCCGAAACGGACGCCTACGGCGACCCACTGGCCAGCGGTCAGGCTGACGTGCATGAAGCCATCGACGGCAGCAACCTGAACCTGACCATCAACGATTACGTACAGGCCGTTGTCGAGGAGTACCTGACCGAGGCAATGAGCACCTTTACGGTCCATGGCCGCGGAAGCGCCATTGTCATGAACGTCAAGACCGGCGCGATCCTGGCGATGGCGTCCCTTGAGCAGTTTGACCCCAACGACCCCAAGACGATCACCGACCCCAAGATGAACGAGATCCTGGCCAAAACAGAGATCGACGCGGAGGACATTGACTGGCTGGAAAGCCGTCTGGGCGAGAAGGCCGTCAAGGACATCATTGCAGACGGAATCATCAGCCATGAAAAGACGACGAACGAGAAGGGCGAGGAGGTCTCCAGCGAGGCTACCCAGCTGCAGGGTATGATGCGCGAGGCCCAGTGGAAGAATAAGAACATTACCGAGCTGTATATGCCCGGCTCGGTGTTCAAGCTCATCACGGCCTCGGCAGGGCTGGACTCCGGTGTTATGAGTGCGGAGCAGACCTTCTACTGCAACGGCAGCCTGACCGTCAACGAGGGCAGCGAGCTGTGGGAACACACCTACCGCTGTGCCAACGGCGAGGTCCACGGCCTGCTGGATATGGCAGGTGCGCTGAACCACAGCTGCAACCTCTGGTTCATTCAGGCGGCAGAGACGCTCAAGCCGCAGATCTTCTACGACTATATCCAGGCGTTCGGCTTTACCCAGCCCACCGGCATCGACCTGCCCAACGAGACCCGCTGGACCAGCGTCTACAACGCCGAGCAGATGGCAGAGGTCGATACAAACCTGTACACGGCGGCCTTCGGCCAGAACGAGTCCATCACCCCGATGCAGATGGCCACCGCCGTAGCGGCCATTGCCAACGGCGGCTACCTTGTTACGCCCTATGTCGTGGATTCCATCTCTGACAAGGACGGCAACATTATCTCCCAGACCGAGACGAACATCCGCCGCCAGGTCATCTCCGAAGAAGTCAGCCGGCAGCTGCTGGCCATGATGGAAAACAACGTCCACGGGGCAGGGGACTACCACTCCTGCGCCAACGCCTACGTGGCGGGCTACCGCATCGGCGGCAAGTCCGGTACGGCAGAGCGCACGGACCGCCATCTGCGCGGCGACGGCGACTATTATAAAATGATGAGCTTTGCCGCTGTGCTGCCCATCGACGATCCCGAGATCGAGGTTTTCGTCCTGCTGGATGACCCGCGCTGGGTCAAGGACTATGCCAGCCAGGTCGTGGCCCCCGTCGTCGGCAACATCATCAGCGAGATCGCGCCCTATCTGGGCATCGAGCAGGACGCTGACTACAACCCCACCGGCACTGTGACCGTGCAGACCTGCCTGGACTACACCTGGACGAACGCGCAGGTCACGCTGAACCGCCTGGGCCTCAAGCATAAGCTGATCGGCCCCAGCAGCGGCAATATCGTCTACCAGTACCCCGTCGGCGGCAGCGTGGTGCCCGCGGGCTCCACCATTTACCTGTACACGGCCACCGACCAGAACTCGATGACCACAACGCCCGACGTCGTCGGCAAGACCGGAACCTTTGCCGAGCAGATGCTCAAGGCCGCCAACCTGAACGTGCAGTTCGCCGGCGACAGCAGCGGCAAGGTCGTGGCGCAGGACGTCGAGGCCGGAACCTCCGCTGCCTACGGCACGATCATAACGCTGACGATGGACAGCGGAGAGGATACCACCCATGACGCCCCGACGGTGACCGAGGAGATCGACCCGGCAAACGAGGAGGGGTAAGCATCCCCGCAGGGGCACCCGGGCTTTTGCAAAACGCTGCATTTCTGTATAGGAGGTCTTTTTCATGCAAACCATTCCTGCCAATCAACTGCTGGCCGGACTGACGCTGGCCGAGCCGGTCGCCATCCGCGCCGTTGTGACCGACAGCCGCAAGGTCGAGCCGGGCTGCGTTTTTGTCTGCTTCCCCGGCGAGCGTGTTGACGGCCATGACTACGCCGCCGGTGCCTACCGGAGCGGCGCAGAATATATCGTTGCCAACCATCCCGTCGATGGCGTGCCTGCGGAGCGCACGGTCATTGTGCCGGACAGCGGCAAGGCCATGATCCGCATGGCGTCCAACTACCGGATGCTGTTCAACCCCAGAATGATCGGCGTCACGGGCAGTGTCGGCAAGACGACGACGAAGGAGTTCTGCTACGCGGTGCTCTCCGCCTTCGGCAAGACCCTCAAGACAGAGGGCAACCAGAACAATGACATCGGCGTGCCCAACACGCTGTTCCGCCTGACTGACGACACTGAGTACGCCGTTGTCGAGATGGGCATGGACCACGCGGGCGAGATCGAGCGTCTGACCCGCTGTGCCCGGCCCAGCGCGGGCATCATCACGATGATCGGTGTTTCGCATCTGGAAAATCTCGGCACGCGCGAGAATATACTGAAGGCAAAGCTGGAAATCTGCACCGGCCTGCCCGACGGCGCACCGCTGGCCCTGAACGCGGACAACGACCTGCTGCCCACGGCGAGCATCCCCAGCCGCCTGCGGCCGGTCTGGTTCGGCATTGACGCCGCGAATGCTGATGTCCGCGCGGTGGATGTCGTCACCGGCGCAAACGGCACGACCTTCAAAATCATCGATACGCAGTACGGTACGTTCGATGCCGCCATCCCGACAGCGGGCATCCACACGGTCTACGACGCGCTGGCCGCCTACGCCGCCGCGACCCGCCTGGGTCTGGACGCTGCCCGCTGCGCTGCCGCGCTGGCGACCTACCGGACGACGGGCATGCGCCAGCATATCGTGGAAAAGGGCGGCATCACCTTCATTGAGGACTGCTACAACGCCAGCCCCGACAGCATGAAGGCTGCGCTCTCTGTCCTCAAGGCACTGCCCAATGCCCGGAAGATCGCGCTGCTCGGCGATATGCTTGAGCTGGGCGGTGCGAGCGAGGAAGGGCACCGCCATACCGGCGAGTGGGCTGCTGACGCGGGCGTTGATGCACTCATCGCCTACGGCCCGCGCAGCGCCGCCATGGCCGAGGCCGCAAAAGCGCGCGGGGTTGCAGCGGTGCATTGCCAAACGGCGGAAGAAGTGCTACAATATGTACGGCAATTCGTGCGCCCCGGTGACGCTGTGCTGGTCAAGGCCAGCCACAGCATGGGCCTGGAGCAGCTGCTGCAGGAATACTATAAGGAATTGCCGCAGGGGTAAGCACCCCAACACACGTTTGGAGGAATCAACGGCATGGAGCAAATCTCATCCCTGTTGGCGGCGGCAGCCGTCGGCGGCTTTGCCATCACGGCGGTGGCGGGCAAATTCATGATCCCGGCGCTGCACCGGCTGCACTTTGGCCAGACCATCCGCGAGGAGGGCCCCACATGGCACAGCAAGAAAAACGGCACCCCCACCATGGGCGGTCTCTGCTTTATTCTGGGCATTCTGGCCACACTGGGCATCGTCTGGGTTATGTACAGCCCTAAGCTGCCGGAGGTACTTGGTATGCCGCAGCTGCAGGCCGGTATGCTGGTGCTGTTTCTCGCGTTCGGCTCGGGCCTCATCGGCTTTCTGGATGACTTCATTAAGGTCGTCAGGCATCGCAACCTCGGCCTGACCGAGGCGCAGAAGATGATTTTGCAGATCGCGCTGACCTTCGGGTTCATGTTCGGCCTGCACAGCCTCGGTCTGCTGACCACGCAGGTTCAGTTCCCGATTTTTGGGCTGGTGGACATGGGCTTGCTCTACTATCCCATCGCGTTCTTCGGCATCATCTTCCTTGTCAACGCCGTCAACCTGACCGACGGTCTGGACGGCCTGTGCACCGGCGTGACCTTCGTGTCGATGATCGGCTATCTGCTGGCCGGCAGTCTGCTGGGCTTTGTACATGTTTCGCTGATTGCCGCTGCCACGGCGGGTGCCTGCGCGGGCTTTCTGGTCTGGAACTTCTACCCGGCCAAGGTCTTTATGGGCGACACCGGCAGCATGTTCTTCGGCGGCATCGTAACGGCGCTGGCCTTTGTGATGCAGCGCCCCGAACTGGTGCTCTTTTTCGGCATTGTCTACATCTGGGACGCGATGACCGTCGTCATCCAGCGCACGTATTTTAAGGCGACCCACGGCAAGCGCATCTTCCGCATGACGCCGATCCACCACGCCTTTGAGATGCGCGGCTGGCGCGAGGTCAAGATCGACGGCTTCTTTGCGCTGATTGCCGTCATCGGTGTGGCAATGGGAATTTTTTACATCTGTGTGGCATAAGCAGCGGGGCCGGGCCTACCCGGCCTCTGCCTGTTTCTGTCCCTAAGGGAGGTGACCGCCCATGAGCACTGCCGTGAGCATTGTGCGTACACTGCTGGGCCTTTTGTTTGACCATACCATCGGAAATATTGTGCGCATGATACCCATCATACGCCTGCCCAAGCTGGAGCGGGGGCCGGTCTCCCGGGGCTTTCTCGCCCTGCTGCTGGTCATTTTGTTCTTCGGGCTGACGATGCTGTTCTCGGCCAGCTATTCCAGCGCCTACGCCACCAGCGGTAAACTGTACAGTATCATTAAACCGCAGGTCATTATTGCACTTGTGGGGCTGGCCTTTATGTGGATCCTGTCCAAAATCAACTACCGCGCACTGCGTCTGATGAGTGAGAGTCTGTACATCATCACCATTGTGCTGCTGATCCTGGCGCTGCTCAGCCCGGAGGACACCAACGGCACCTACCGCTGGGTGTATCTGCCGGGCGGTGCCTCCTTCCAGCCGTCGGAGCTGGCAAAATTCTCACTCATGATCTGGACGGCAGATATGCTGGACCGCGACTATGACAAGAAGAACAGGCTGTGGTACGGTGCGATAAAGCCTGCGCTGCCGCTGCTGCCCATCCTGTATCTGTTGCACAAGGAGCCGCACAACTCCGCCATGATCCTGCTCTGCCTGATTTTTGCCACGATGCTCGTCTGCACCCTCTCACCCGGCCGCTGGCTGCTGCCGCTCGTTCCGGTGTGTGCAGTAGCCGTCATGTACTTCCTGAAGGGGCTGGCCGGCGGGGAAGGCTACGCCGCGGGCCGTATGGACGCTACCTGGGGCCTTGCGCCGCTGGATACTGCCGGTATGGGGTGGCAGACCCGTCAGAGCATCTATGCCATCTCCACAGGCGGCATGTTCGGCGTGGGCATCGGCGCGAGCGTGCAGAAGCACCAGTGGCTGCCCTACGCCGAAAACGACTTTATCTTCGGCGTCATCGGTGAGGAGTTGGGCTTCTTCGGCTGTGTTATCCTCATCGGTGCGTTTGCGGTGCTGTTGATCATGGGCGTTATGATCGCCCTGCGCGCGCCCGACCTGTACGGCACGGTGCTGGGCATCGGCATCATCTCGCAGATCGCCTGGCAGGTGTTTCTGCATATCGCCGTCGGCACGGCACTGATCCCCAACACCGGCATCAGCCTGCCGTTCTTCTCCTCCGGCGGCACCAGTCTGCTGCTGCTGCTGAGCGAGATGGGCGTGCTGTTGAGTATCTCGCGCGCCGGAAATGCCCGGGAACAGCGCCTGGCAGAGCAGCACCGCGCCGAGACAGAACGGATGCTGCAGCGCACCCGCTACCGCAGCAGAGCCGCGCGGTAAGGGGGACGCCCGGCGCCCGCGGCACGGCGGGCACAGCCTATATTTTATTCTCATGGAGGTCCATCATGCGCGTTTTAATTGCTGCCGGCGGTACAGCCGGTCACATCAACCCGGCGCTGGCGATTGCCGGTGCCCTGAAGGCCGCGGACCCGACGGCGGAGATCCACTTTGCGGGCCGCCGCGAGGGGATGGAGTACGGTCTTGTCACCAAGGCAGGCTACCCCTTCCATCACATTGAGATCAACGGCTTCCAGCGGCATTTGAGCCTGGAAAACATTGGCCGCAACATCGTAGCCATCTGGCATCTGGCGCTGTCCGGCCCGCGCACCCGGAAGATTCTGAACGAGGTCAAGCCCGACCTTGTCATCGGCTGCGGCGGCTACGTCAGCGGACCCATCGTCCGCGCGGCAGCCCGGCGCGGCATCAAGACAGCCATCCATGAGCAGAACGCCTTCCCGGGCGTGACCAACAAGCTGCTGGCGAAGGAGGTCAACATTGTGCTGGCCGCCAGCGCGGACGCGGTTGAAAAGCTCGGCGCGCCGGAAAAAACCACCGTCGTGGGCAACCCTGTCCGCCCCGAGGTGCTGACCGCGGACCGCGCCGCAGCGCGCGCCAAGCTGAACGCAGGAAACCGTACCGTGATTTTGAGCTTTGGCGGCAGTCTCGGTGCGGACCGCATCAATCAGGTCGTGGCCGACCTCTGCGCCTGGGAGAAGCAGACGCACCGGAACGTGTTGCACCTGCACGCCACCGGCAGCCGCGGCGTCAAGCTGTTTGAAGAACTGGAAAAGGAAAAGGACTTTGCCCCCGGCGAGAACCTCGTCGTAACGGAGTATATCAACAACATGCCCCAGCTGCTGGCCGCGGCAGATCTCGTCATTGCCCGCTCCGGCGCACTGACGCTGGCCGAGCTTGAGGCTGTGGGCCGCGCATCGGTGCTGATCCCCAGCCCGAACGTGGCCGAAAACCACCAGTATTACAATGCCCTTGAGCTGCAAAAGGCCGGTGCGGCAGTCGTCATCGAGGAAAAGAACCTGACCGGTGACGGTCTTGTCAAAACTGTCGAGACCCTGCTGACCTCCCCCGGCAAGCTGGCCGAGATGGGCGCCAACGCCAAGACCCTCGGCAACCCGCACAGCCTTGATTTGATTACCGAAAAGCTGCTGAAGTTGGTCAACGGCTAAGCAAGGCTGCATACACCCTGTAGGAGCGAACATCGTTCGCCCGCCCGATGCGACGAGCGTCGCCGGGCCACACCCCGTAGGGGGTGCATTCTATATGCGCCCGCCCAACGTACCATCCACCCACGGGCAGCCGCCCCAAAATTCACCGGAAAGGAGCCGCTTATGGACCGCAACCAGCGCAGCCGCAGGCAAAAATCCGCAAACGGCTCCTACGCCCAACAGTCCCGCCGCAGTATGGGCAGCCGCTTGGGCCTTGAAAAAAGGAACGCCCCGCGCCCCAAAGCGCCGACTGAAAAGGCCGCGCCTGCTCCCCATGTGCCTCCGCGGCAGCGCCCTGCGCAGGAGATCAATCCCCAGAAGGCAGGCTACCGCCCCGGCACGCCAAGGCGCACGCGCCGCGTCACACAGGCGGAGATCATACGGGCAAAGCGCCGCCGCCGTCTGCTGGGGGCACTCGGCGTGCTGGCCGTGCTGGCCGTGGGTGCGTTTGTGTCGATCAACCTTCTGTTCAAGGTCACGATCTTCCGGGTAGAGAGCTATGACGGCTCCCAGCCCGTCGATACCGGCATCTACACGTCCGACGAGCTGATCGAGGCGCTGGGCATCGAGAAAAACTCCAACCTGTTCGCCTTCTCCACCGCGGAAAAGACCCAGCAGCTGGCGCTTCAGTTCCCGTATTTGGAGCGTGTCGCTGTGGAAATTCAGCTGCCCGCCGCGGTCATCATCAAGGTCGAGCCCGCCACGGAGCGGTTCGCCTGTATGTACTCCGGCGGGTGGATGGTCTTGAGCGACTCCCTCAAAATTCTGCGCACCGACGTCAGCCAGCCGGACGGCCTGATTCTGCTGACCATGTCGCTGCCCACAGATTTCTCCCCCGTGGTGGGGCAGAACATCGAGCCCAAGAGCTATAACTCACTCCTTAGCGAGACCCAGCAGGCCACAGCGGAGACAGCGGGCTTGCAGGCCAGCGCACTGCAAACGCTGACCGAAATGCGGGACGGCCTGCAGGCGAACAACCTGTTTGACGGCACGACGGCGCTGAACATCCAGGATCTGAGTGATATTGAGTTCACCTACCAAAACCGCGTTCAAGTGCTGCTGGGCAGTGAGACAAACCTCGCCTACAAGCTGCGACTGGCCGCTGCCGCGCTGACCGACCCGGAAAAGGGTCTGGCCGCCGGTGATAAGGGCGTGCTCGACATCTCGACCCAGCGCAGCGACGGCGACATCCGCGCCTACTTCGCCCCCGATACCCCCGAACCGACACCGGCCCCGGAGCCGACCCCGTCCCCCGAGGAGGAGACCGACCCCGAAAGCCCCACAGAATAACCCCAACACCCCGACAGAAAAGTCGGGGTGTTTTTTGGATAGGGCTGTAACATCCGCGACCCAAACAGCACTAATAGAGTGAAAGCACAGAGAAAGGGGGACAGGCCATGCCGCTGCCGGAATTGCCGGAATTAGAAGAACTGTACAGGCTCTACCGCACGGACCTGTATCGCTATCTCTTTCACCTGACTCACGACCCCGCCGAGGCGGAGGACCTGCTGAGCGAGACCTTCCTGCGGGCGCTGAAACGGCTGCACACCTACCGCGGGGACTGCGCTGTCAAGACCTGGCTGTTCGGCATTGCGCGCAACATCTGGCTCGAAGGCTTACGCAAAAAGCACCCCACCGCCAGCACCGATGACCTGCTGGAAAGCTGCCTGGCCGAGGACACCCTGACCGAGCGCACGGACAGCCGCCTGCAATGGCAGCGTGTGAAGGAGCTGCTGCAGCAAAGGGATGACCGAGCCCGCCGCGTGGTGCAGCTGCGGGCCATGGGCTACAGCTACAATGAAATTGCCGCGGAGCTGCACATCAGCGAAAGCTCGGCCCGCGTGATTGAGCACCGCACCCGCACCTGGTTAAAACAAATGCTTGCAAAGGAGGGCTACGACCTGTGAACAAAGCTGCTGAAACTGCAAAAATCCCCTGCGCGGTCTGCCGCGACCTGATGCCGCTGGTGCAGGACGGCGTGGCCAGTCCGGAGAGCGAAGCGTTGGTACAGGCACACATGGCAGTCTGCCCCGCCTGCCGCGCCCTGTGGCAGGGAACGGACGACCCCGCCATGCCGGAGCAGTCTGCCCCCGATGACGGAAAAATCCTCCAAAGACTGCGCCGCCGTTACAGTATGCACCTGCTTCTGCTGGCCTTTGCGGGCATTGCTGCGGGCATCGCCCTGGGGTATACAGGCCGTTCCAACTGGGTGATTCTCTTTCTGCCGCTCGTCTGGAGCGTTCTGACCTATCGAGACACCGGCATGGGCAGACCGTTGCTCCTGTTCACCCTCGGGCTGGTGGTGCTGGATGCCATTGTGAAGCAGCTGGCATTTCTGGAATCGTTCTCGATTGGCAATTTCCTGTTTAATTTGGCATCAGGCTGTGTTTTATACGCTGCTTTGGGCGGCATTGGCTGGTTGATAGGCTGGCTGCTGCACTACGCAAGAACTGCAAAGGAGAAACCTGCAGATGACAAAGACCAAAAGAACACGTAAAACCAAAACGATGCGTAATCTCGCATGGACCGCGGCCCTGCTGCTGATTTTGGCTCTGCTGCTGGCCTTCGATGCCCTCAACGGTGACCCGCTCAGCCAACAGTGGGCTATACATCGGGCCATTCGATATGCGGAAAAGCTATATCCGGAGGAAACATTTCACTGGGACCAGCGCACCGCCGCTGATGGACAGTTCTTTCACTATGTGGTATACGTTCAGTCTGACCAGAGCCGTGATACAAACTTTGCGGTGCAGACGCGGTTCTGGCTGCTGACCGATGATGAAATCCGGGGTATGGAGTTTGAGCCGACCCACACGTTTTACGTTGACCACCGCTGGAACACGTGTTATCGCTTGGGAAATGAAGCCGCCCAGCAGGCAGCCGCATATTTGACCGTGCAGGCCCCGAAACTGCAATTCGCTTCGGCCTACGGCGCACAGGGAAATATCGTAGACATCAATCTCTGCTATACGGAGCAGGACGGCATGACCCCGGCTAACTATGTGGATGATCTGCCGCTGGATGCTGCCTTTGACAAAGCCCTGCTGCAAAAGGTGCCCAGCCGCCTGTGCGCACAAGTGCTGTGCGACGGCAAGCCTACCGAGGCGGACATGCAAACCGTCCTGCACACCCTCAAGCAGGTGCTGGAAAGCAACGACATGCCGATCACCTATTACGACATCACCCTTGTGCCCACCGGCGATTACGCTGACCACAGCGCGTTTATGGCGGATGTGTTGGAATCCGGTCTGACGTCCGCCGATACAATTGCATAAAAAATACCCGTATTGCCTTTAGTAAGACAATACGGGTATTTTGCTGTTCTGTAGGGGTCGATGCTTGTCATCGACCTGCGGGCGGATGCAAACATTCGCCCCTACAATTTACGATGCAATCAATCAGACGTTCAGCTCCACATGCTGGCCCAGGTCCTCTTTGTTGGCGTCCAGCACGGGCTGGATGACATCGCGCAGGAACTCGGAGACCTGCGCGGCGCTGCGGCCCGTAAAGGCTTCGGGGGAGAGCTCGGCCTCGATTTCCTCGCGGGTCAGGCCGAACGCGGGGTCAGCCTCGACGCGGGCAATCATGTCGTTGGGCTTGCCCTCCTGCTTGACAACGGCAGCGGCGGCCACGGCGTGCTCACGCAGACGCTCGTGCAGCTCCTGACGGTCACCGCCCTTCTTGACGGCCTTCATCATGATGTTCTCGCTTGCCATGAACGGCAGCTCGGCCATGACGCGGGCACGGACGACCTTCGGGTAGACGACCAGCCCGTCGGAGACGTTCAGCAGGATGTTCAGGATGGCGTCAGCAGCCAGGAAGCCCTCGGCCATCGCAATGCGCTTGTTGGCGGAGTCGTCCAGCGTGCGCTCAAACCACTGGGTACCGGCAGTGATGGCGGGGTTCAGCACGTCCACCATCAGGTAGCGGCTCAGCGCACAGATGCGCTCGCAGCGCATGGGGTTGCGCTTGTAGGGCATAGCGGAGGAACCGATCTGGTTCTTCTCAAACGGCTCCTCCATCTCCTTGAAGTTCGCCAGCAGGCGGATGTCCGTCGCCATCTTCATGGCGGACTGGCCGATGCCTGCCACGGCGGACAGCACATTGTAGTCCACCTTGCGGCTGTAAGTCTGGCCGCAGACCGGCACGACCTTGGTAAAGCCCATCTGGGCGCAGACGTCGGCCTCGACGGCCTTGATCTTGGCGGAGTCGCCGTTGAACAGCTCCACAAAGCTGGCCTGGGTGCCGGTGGTGCCCTTAACGCCGCGCAACGCCAGCTGGGAGATCTGGTGGTCAAGCTCCTCCAGATCCATGTACAGCTCGTTCATCCAGAGCGTGGCGCGCTTGCCGACGGTGGTCAGCTGCGCGGGTTGGCAGTGGGTGTAGGCCAGGCAGGGCATGGCCTTGTACTCGTCGGCGAACTTGGCCAGATTTGCCAGCACGCCGATGACCTTCTTGCGCACGAGCTGCAGGCCCTCGCGCATGATGATGACGTCGGTGTTGTCACCGACATAGCAGCTGGTCGCGCCCAGATGGATGATGCCCTTTGCCTTGGGGCACTGCAGGCCGTAGGCGTAGACGTGGCTCATCACGTCATGGCGGACGAGCTTCTCGCGCGCAATGGCATCCTCATAGTTGATGTCGTCCTTGTGCGCCTCCAACTCGGCAATCTGCTCATCGGTGATGGCCAAGCCCTGCTTCTGCTCGGCCTTAGCCAGCGCGATCCACAGCCGGCGCCAGGTGCGGAACTTGTTGTCATCAGAGAAGATGTACTGCATCTCATCCGACGCATAGCGCGTAGAGAACGGCGAAATATATTTGTCGTGTTGTGCCATTGGGTCAAATCCTCACAATCTTTTAAGCTGATAGTTCCAGTATAGCAGAAACTTTCCGAAATATCAAAGCTTGAAATAATTCACGCCGCCCTCAAAGATCGGCTGGTATTTGTCACCGGTGACGTTCTTATAGAGCTGCTCGCCGCTGCGCTCGCTGTGGCCCATCTTGCCAAAGACACGGCCATCCGGGCTCGTGATGCCCTCGATTGCCAGCACGGAGCCGTTCGGATTGTAGCGCATGTCCATCGTCGGGCGGCAAAGCAGGTCAACGTACTGGGTCGCAATCTGGCCGTTGTCGATGAGCTGGTTCAGCAGCTGCTCGTTGCAGACAAAGCGGCCCTCGCCGTGGCTGATGGCAATCAGGTGCTCGTCGTTAATGTCGCATTTGCTCAGCCAGGGGCTCTTGTTGCTGGCCACGCGGGTACGCACCAGCATGGACTGGTGGCGGTGGATCGTATTAAACGTCAGCGTCGGGTCGCTTTCGGTGATGGGACGGATCTCGCCGTAGGGGACCAGGCCCAGCTTGATGAGTGCCTGGAAGCCGTTGCAGATGCCCAGAGCCAGACCGTCGCGCTGGTTCAGCAGACGGTTGACTGCGTCGGTCACCGACGGATTGCGGAAGAATGCCGCAATGAACTTGGCGCTGCCGTCCGGCTCGTCGCCGCCGGAGAAACCGCCCGGCAGCATCAGGATCTGCGCCTCGTCCAGCTCCTTCACCAGCGCCTCGCAGCTCTCGGCCACGTTGGCGGGGGTCAGGTTTTTCAGCACCAGAACATGCGGGTCGCCGCCTGCGCGGCGGAACGCGCGGGCCGTGTCGTACTCGCAGTTCGTGCCGGGGAATACGGGAATGACGACCCGCGGCGTCGCCAGGCGCACAGCGGGAGCCACGCGCTTGTTGGCGGGGCAGTCATGCTCCAGCGCGGGGACGAACTCACCGGCCTTGCGGTAGGGGAATACCGGCTCGAGCTTTTGCTCCCACAGCTCCTGCAGACGGGCCAGGTCAATGGCCTTGCCCTCGGCCTCCAGCGTGTAGTCCACGGTGGTGAAGCCAAGGAACTCACCGGCGGAGGCATCAAGCAGCTCCAGAATGACCGCGCCGTAGGCGGGCTTGAACAGATCGTTCAGGTCGATGTCATTGGACAGCTGCAGACCCACATGGTTGCCGACGCACATCTTGAACAGTGCCTCGGCCACACCGCCGTAGCCCGGCGTGGCGGCAGCCAGCACCTTGCCCTCGTCGATCATCTGTTCGACGGTCTTGTAAATGGAAATCAGGCTGCCGATCTCGGGCAGACCGTTCTTGTAGTTGGGGCGCAGGATGACAACGGAACTGTTGGCCTTCTTGAACTCGGGGCTCTGCACGTCGTGGGTGTTGCCGATGGCCGTCGCAAAGCTGACGAGCGTCGGGGGCACGTCCAGGCCCTCAAAGCTGCCGGACATCGAGTCCTTGCCGCCGATGGACGCAATGCCCAGACCCATCTGGGCATCCAGCGCACCGAGCAGGGCGGCCAGCGGCTTGCCCCAGCGCTCGGGCTTATCGTTCATATGCTCAAAATATTCCTGGAACGTCAGGTACATATCCTCGTGGTGGAAGCCCGCGCAGACCAGCTTGGTCACGCTCTCGACCACGGCCATATACGCGCCGCGGTAGG
>ERZ836358.2271-NODE-2271-length-15329-cov-11.970800_pt1 | contig 15329 bp, 10 predicted proteins | sample MGYA00519942_ERZ836358 | MGnify/ENA primary metagenome ERZ836358 (study PRJEB31850, sample SAMEA3708798) | human gut metagenome | biome: human gut; feature: human-associated habitat; material: faeces | place: China | collected 2014 ...
CTCAGTTTATGGTTGTGGTAATTCCTTGGCCCCCTCTCAGAGGGAGGCAAGAAGGTGGTGGGCAAGAATTTCCTTAATTATACCACACCCCCTTGCATTTTGTAAAATCTATGCTATAATACTTCCCGGAAAGTCTGTTTCAGGGCGGGGTGTGATTCCCCACCGGCGGTGAGCGGCATGGCCCGCAAGCCCGCGACCAGCTGCAAATGCGGCTGCTGACCCGGTGTAATTCCGGGGCCGACGGTTAAAGTCCGGATGAAAGAAACGGAAAGCTGTTTGCTTTGCTTTTTTTGCGCCCTGTCGTATATTTTGCGGCAGGGCGTTTTGCTTTCGCAAGGGCAGGGCAGAGCCTCCCGGGTTCGTGAGCTGACTTTCACAAATTTTTACGGGAGGCATCTTCTCATGCAAAACAAGACTACCAACATCCGCAAGCTCACCGGCACCGCCATGCTCGGCGCTGTCGCCGCCGTACTTATGTACATGGAGTTTCCAATCCCCATCATGCCGTCCTTCGTCAAGCTGGACGTGTCTGAGCTGCCCGCGCTGCTGGCCGCCTACGCCTACGGGCCGGTGTCCGGCATCGCCGTGTGCCTGATCAAAAACCTTATCAAGCTGCCCAGCACCAGCACTGCTGCGGTGGGTGAACTGTTCAATTTCGTCATGGGTGCGTTGTTTGTGGGCGTCGCCGGCTTTGTGTACAAGCGCAGCAAGACCCGCCGCAGCGCACTCATCGGCGCAGGGCTGGGCGCACTGGCCATGGCCGTTGTGTCCGTGCCGTACAACTACTTCATCGTCTACCCGGCCTATGTGGTTTTGTATCATCTGCCGCTCGAAGCCATCATCGGTATGTACCAGGCCATCAACCCCAGCGTGGACGGCCTGCTGACCTGCCTGATCACCTTCAACTTCCCGTTTACTTTGTTTAAGGGTCTGCTGGACGCGGCGCTCTGCTTCCTGATTTACAAGCCGCTGTCCGGCGTGCTGCACGGGAGAAAGTAAGAAAGGCTTCCCCGCGCAGGGGGAAGCTGTCACCGAAGGTGACTGATGAGGGCCGGGTTGACGCAACCACTCGTCTGTGGGCGGCAAGGAGAGCTTTGCCCTCATCCGGCCTCGGGCGGGGCCTCGGCCACCTTCCCCCGATGGGGAAGGCTCTCCTCCAAAACCACACACGCTGCCGCATCTGCCCCACTTTTGTGCAAACCGTCTGAACTGCACAACGAAATATCGTTGACTTTGCCAAAAACCTGTGGTACACTAACTTCACAACAACAGAATAGCAACTTATCAAGAGCGGCTGAGGGAACAGGCCCGATGAAGCCCGACAACCTGCGTGTATGCGCAAGGTGCCAAGTCCTGCGGGAAACCGAAAGATAAGCGTTACCGCGCGCAGTCTTTCCGGCTGCGCGCTTTTTGTTTCCACGGTTGCGTTTCTGCCGAATATTTTATAGGAGGCTTTCCCCAATGTCCAAAGTTCTTTTCACGTCCGAATCTGTCACCGAGGGACATCCCGACAAAATCTGCGACCAGATCTCCGACGCCATCCTCGACGCCATCCTGGCGCGGGACCCCGGTGCCCGCGTTGCCTGCGAGACGACCTGCTCCACCGGCCTCGTCCACATCATGGGCGAGATCACGACCAGCTGCTACGTGGACATCCCCGGCACGGCGCGCGAGGTCATCCGCTCCATCGGCTATGACCGCGCCAAGTACGGCTTTGACTGCGACACCTGCGGCGTCATCACTAACATCGACGGCCAGAGCCCCGACATTGCGCTGGGCACCAACGACGACGTGGCCGGTGCGGGCGACCAGGGCATGATGTTCGGCTACGCCTGCAACGAGACGCCCGAGCTGATGCCGCTGCCCATCAGCCTGGCCCACAAGCTGGCCAAGCGCCTGACCGAGGTGCGCAAGAACGGCACGCTGGATTACCTGCGCCCGGACGGCAAGAGCCAGGTCACCGTGGAGTACGACGACGGCAAGCCCGTGCGCATCGACGCGGTGGTCATTTCCAGCCAGCACAGCCCCGACATCAGCCAGGAGCAGCTGCATGAGGACATCCGCCGCGAGGTCATTGAAAAGGTCATTCCCGCCGAGCTGCTGGACGAGAACACGAAATACTACATCAACCCCACGGGCCGCTTTGTTGTGGGCGGCCCGCAGGGCGACTCCGGCCTGACGGGCCGCAAGATCATCGTGGACACCTACGGCGGCTATGCCCGCCACGGTGGCGGTGCGTTCAGCGGCAAGGACCCCAGCAAGGTGGACCGTTCCGCCGCGTATGCCGCCCGCTGGGTCGCCAAAAACGTGGTTGCCGCGGGCCTGGCTACCAAGTGCGAGGTCGAGCTGGCCTATGCCATCGGCGTGGCAAAGCCCGTCTCCATCATGGTGGACACCTTCGGCACCGGCACCGTTGCCGACGAGAAGATCGTGCAGGCTGTCGAGAAGGTCTTTGACCTGACGCCCGCCGCCATCATCCGCGACCTTGACCTGCGCAAGCCCATCTACCGCCAGCTGGCCGCCTACGGCCACATGGGCCGCGAGGACCTGGGCGTGAAGTGGGAGAACACCGACCGCGTGGACGCCCTGAAGGCCGCCGTGGCGGAGTAAATCAGCAGGAATTTTCCGGTCCCCCCGTGCAGCGTATGCGCGGGGGATTTTTGTTTGTGCGTAGCGCACCGGGTTGCGCACCGGTAGGTGCCGGGAACGGCCACGGCGGGGTGAGGGCACCCCGCCCTACGGGCTGTGGTAAACGGGCGGTTTGTAGGGCGCGGTCTTGACCGCTCCGGGATGTTGGCGGTACGATGAACGTCCACGGGTCGTCGGAGACGCCGACCCCTACGGTAGGGGCGGATTCCATATCCGCCCGGGGCGTGTGCGGCGGCGCGGGGCGGCCAATACATTCATTTACTGCAAATAAATTTGCCAAATGCCGTGCAATGCGGTATAATATCCTTATCTGTGAAAGTGCGGCAATTTTGCGGGAAGGGGGGCGGCTATGGAACAGCAGGAACAACAGCTTATGAAGCTGGAAGGCACCGTCGAGCACGTCATCTACGAGAACGCCGACTCCGGCTACGCGGTGTTCGAGGTGGACGCGGGCGGCACCGATGTGGTCGTCGCCGGCAACGTCGGCGGGGTGGACAACGGCATGAGCGTGACCGTCTACGGCCACATGGTCAACCACCCCAGCTACGGCGAGCAGTTCCGCGCCGAGACCATCGAAGCGCGCCTGCCCGAGGACCGCACCGCCATTTTAAGCTACCTGTCCAGCGGCGTGCTGCCCTACATCGGGCCGTCCACCGCTAAAAAAATCGTGGCAAAATTCGGCGATGATACGCTGACGGTCATCGCCGAGACCCCGCAGAGGCTCTGCGAACTCAAGGGCATCACCGAGCAGAAGGCGGCTATCATCTCCAACGAGTTCCGCCGCATGTACGGCGTGCGGGAGGTCGTGGCCTGGTTTGCCCGGTACGGCATGACCGCCCAGCAGGCCGTGACCTGCTACCGTGCGCTTGGGCCGCACACCGTCGAGGCGCTGACCCAGAACCCGTATCTGCTCTGCGGCGAGCCGCTGCAATTAAAGTTCGGTCAGGTGGACACCATCGCGGCGGCGCTGCAATTTGAGACAGGCTGCCGCCTGCGGGTGGCGGCGGGGCTGCTCTACGCGCTGCGGCACAACGCGGGCAACGGCCACACCTGCCTGCCGCGGGATAAATTGCTTGAATCTACGTCGAAATTTCTCCGCCTGCCGCTGGGCGACCTGGAAGCCGCGCTCGACGAGCTGCTCTCCTCCGAGGAGCTGCGCACCCGCACGTTTGACGGCGTCGAGTACATCTACCTGCCCGACCTGCTCTCCGCCGAGGAGGACATTGCCGCGCGGCTCGGCCAGCTTTCGACGTTCCCCACCGAGGCCCCGCCGACGCTGGATGCGGACATCCGCGTGCTGGAAATGGCGCAGGGCTTTGCGTACGCGCCGCTGCAGCGGCAGGCCATACGCCTGGCGCTGTCCAGCCGGGTCATGGTGCTGACCGGCGGCCCCGGCACCGGCAAGACGACCACCGTCAACGCGATTCTGAGCCTGTACGAGGCACTGTATGACCGCGTGGCTCTGTGTGCCCCCACGGGCCGCGCCGCCAAGCGGTTGAGTGAGCTGACAAACCACGCTGCATCGACGATTCACCGCTTGCTTGAGGTGGACTACAGCAGCGGCAGCGTGCGGTTCATCCACAACGAAAAGAACCTTTTAAAATATGACGTCATCATCCTCGACGAGATGAGTATGGTGGACGTCAAGTTGTTTCAGGCGCTGCTGGCTGCGGCGCGGTACCACTGCCGCATCATTATGGTGGGCGACGCCGACCAGCTGCCCAGCGTCGGGCCGGGCAACATTCTGGGCGAGATTTTAAAGGCGGGTGTCGTGCCGACGGTACGTCTTACCGATATTTTCCGCCAGGCGCAGCGCAGCCTGATTGTCCAGAACGCCCACCGCATTGTGGAGGGGCAGATGCCGCAGAAGGGCGGGCCGAAGGACGATTTCTTCCTGATCGAGTCCAACGGCCTTGCCTGCCAGAAGCTGGTCTGCGACCTTGTCAGCACGCGGCTGCCGAAAGCCTACGGCTTTGACCCCGTGCGGGACATTCAGGTGCTTTGCCCGACGAAGGTCGGCCCCACCGGCAGCGTTGAGCTGAATAGACGGCTGCAGGATATTCTGAACCCGCCCGCCAAGGGCAAGGGGCAGATCGGCACGGCGGAGAGTGCCAAAATATTACGTCTGGGTGATAAAGTCATGCAGGTCAAGAATGACTACGACATCACGTTTGAGCGTGCCGGGGCCGAGGCCGGTGTCGGCGCGTACAACGGCGATTTGGGCATCATCACGGCGGTGGACGTGGACGCGCGCAGTGTGACGGTCCAGATGGATGACAAAAAGTACACCTACACCGCCGACCAGCTGAACGAGCTGGAGCCCGCTTACGCCGTGACCGTCCACAAGAGCCAGGGCTCGGAGTTCCCCGCGGTGATCCTGCCCGTGGCCGACGTGCCCGCCCGGCTGTGCTACCGCAACCTTTTGTACACCGGCGTGACCCGCGCGCGGAAGCTCTGCGTCCTGACCGGCACCGCCCGCACCGAGAAGACCATGGTCGAGAATGTGCGGCAGAATATGCGGTACAGCGGGCTGCGGTATTTGCTGAAGGACGCGGCGACACCGACAGGGGAGAAGCAGGAACTGCTCTCGGCGACGTGAGCGGGCACGGAGGGGTCAAGCCCCCTCCCTACGAACCGCCCGTTCACCCCGGCCTGTAGGGAGCGGTCTTGACCGCTCCGCAGGGGGGCTGGGGTTGACGGGAAAGCCACGCACGTAGGGGCATACTGGCGATAGAACGACGATATTTTACCAATGGAGAACTATCCATGAAACAATACGACATCGGAATTGACCTGGGCACGACCTCCATTATCATTGCCACCGAGGAGCAGGGCGTTGTGTTCCGCCAGCCGACCATCGGCGCGGTGGACACGCGGACGAACTCCATCCTTGCGGTGGGGGACGAGGCATTAAAAATGGTGGGCCGCGCACCCGCGCACATTGACTTGGTGCGCCCGCTGCGGGACGGCATCATCCAGGACCACCGCATGACGAACGAGCTGATCGTCCGGTTTGTCAATCAGGTCTGCCGCTCGCGCATCTTCAAGCCGCGCATTGCGGTCTGCGTGCCCGCGGCCATCACCGGCATCGAGGCGGACGCCGTTGTGGAGTCCGTCATGGCGGCGGGCGCCAGGCAGGTCTACCTTGTGGACGAGCCTGTGGCGGCGGCGCTGGGCGCGGGCTTGCAGATCCGCCAGCCCCACGGCTGCATGGTCGTGGACATCGGCGGCGGCTCCACCGACATTGCGGTCATCAGCATGGGCGGGCGGGTCAAGGCCGCCAGCCTGCCTGTGGCGGGCAACGCCTTTGACAGCTGCATTGCCCAGTACGTGCAGGAAAAATACCAGATCGCCATCGGCCCGCTGACCGCCGAGCAGCTGAAAAAGCAGGTCGCCTGCTGCACCAGGAGCGAGTTTGAGGGCGTTATGGAGGTGCGCGGCCACTCGTGGGAGACGAACCTGCCCGCGCGGCGCATCATCTATACCCGCGACCTGTACGAGCCCGTGCAGGAGCTGGCCGCCCGTATTGCCAACGCAGCCCGCAACGTGCTGGAAAGCACCCCGCCCGAGCTGGCGGCGGATGTGTCCGGCACCGGCATTTTGCTGACAGGAGGCGGCTCGCTGCTGCGCGGGCTGGCCGGGTATATCGCGGGCGAGCTGCACACCGATGTGGCCATCGCCCCTGACCCGCTGAACTGCGTGGCCCGCGGCACGGCCATCAGCCTGAGCGAGGGCAAGTATCTGAGCGCCGGGTTCCGGGATGCCACGCCGAAGGTGTGGAATAGAAGGTTGAACCATAGTCACGACCCGTTTACGGGGGAGTGAGGAACCGTTGACTGCGTGGCCGACCCGGGAGGCTTATGCCGACGGGAGCGGGCGTGAACCATACGCTGCGCACGTAGGGGCTGAGCACGCCCGGCCCTGTACTTCCCCGCAAACGTACGGCACCGGGAAAACCGCCTTCTTGGCCCCCTCTGGGAGGGGGCTCCCGCCGCAGCGGGTGGAGGAGAGAACTTCGCGGCTATCCGAAATATTTCGGGCTATGGCAAGGTTCTCTCCCTCCGGCCCTGCGGGGCCACCTCCCTCGCAGAGGGAGGCAGGGGGGAGCGCTTCCCCGCAAACGCCCGATACCGGGAAACCCGCGGGCCGGACATGTCCGGCCCCTACTGCGCATTTTTAAATAAAATCAAAACGAAAGGTGAACTCCATGGCTGACATCACCAAGGAATATCTCGCGCTGCGCGACCAATATATTGAGAGCCGGTTTGCGCGGCTCAACCCCGTGCAGCGGCAGGCGGTCTTTGCCACCGAGGGCCCGCTGCTGATTCTGGCGGGCGCGGGCTCCGGCAAGACCACCGTGCTGGTCAACCGCATTGCCAATATCATCCGCTTCGGCTCCGCCCACGGCAGCACCGAACTGCCGCGGCCCGTGACCGAGGCCGACCTCAACGACCTGCGCAATGCCGTTGCCGCGGGCCGCGACCTGCCGCGGGAGACCGCCTATCTGGCCGTGCGCCCCGCACGTCCCTGGAACGTGCTGGCCATCACCTTTACGAACAAGGCCGCGGGCGAACTCAAGGAGCGTCTGCGTGCCATGCTGGGAGACACGCTGGGCGGCGACGTCAACGCGTCAACCTTCCACTCCGCCTGCGTGCGGATGCTGCGCCGCGACGCCGAGCGCATCGGCTTCCCCAAGAGCTTCACGATCTACGACTCCGACGACCAGCAGCGCGTCATCAAGCAGATTTACAAAGACTTGATGATCGACGACAAATTCCTGCCCGTCAAGTCGGCCATCGGGCAGATTTCTTCCTTTAAAGATAAGCTCCTGTCCGCTGAGGATGTGGCGGGGGAGCCGTTCGCCAATACGAAGGCGCAGCTCGTCTCCAAAATCTACACGGCCTACGCGGCCCGCTTAAAGGCCGCGGGCGCCATGGACTTTGACGACCTGATTTTCCACACCGTCAAACTGCTGCAAAATGACGCGGAAGCGCGGGAATACTACCAGAACCGCTTCCGCTATGTCGTCGTGGACGAGTACCAGGACACAAGCATTGCGCAGTTCCATCTGGTGCGGCTGCTGGCGGGCGGCACCAACAACGTCTGCGTCGTTGGCGACGATGACCAGTCTATCTACAAATTTCGCGGTGCTACGATTGAAAATATCCTCAACTTTGAGAAGGTTTTCACCGGGGCAAAAACGATCCGTCTGGAACAAAACTATCGCTCCACCGCCAATATTCTGAACGCCGCCAACAGTGTCATCAAGAACAACATGGGCCGCAAGGGCAAGACCCTCTGGACCGACCACGGCGACGGCGAGAAGGTCCACCACTATACCGCAACGAACGAGCAGGACGAGGCCAGCCACATTGCGGACGTCATCGGCGAGCATTTGAGAGAGGGCGCGAGCCTGAAGGACCACGCCGTGCTCTACCGTATGAACGCTCAGTCCAACCCGATCGAGACTTACTTTGCCCGCGCGGGCATCCCGTACCGCATTGTGGGCGGCCAGCGCTTCTTTGACCGCAAGGAGGTCAAGGACATCAACAGCTATCTGGCCGTCATCGTAAACCCGCGGGACGACGTGCGCCTGCGCCGCATTATCAACGAGCCTGCGCGTAAAATCGGCATGACGACGATTGAAAAGATCGGTGAACTGGCAGCCTCTAAGGGCGTGCCGATGATGGAAATCATCGCCCATGTGCGGGACTACCCGGAATTGCAGCGCGCCGCCGCGGCGCTCGAGCGCTTCTATGAGATGTACCGCGAGCTGTGCGATCTGTCGGTAAGTGAGCCGCTGGACCAGTTTGTGGGTGACGTCATCGCCAAGTCCGGCTACGAGGCAATGCTCAAAGCCATGAAGGAGGAGGGCGAGACCCGCCGCGAGAACCTGGGCCAGCTGGTCAGCAGTATCAAGACCTACGCCGATCAGAACGGCGAGGACGCGACGCTGTCTGGCTTTTTGGAGGAGGTCGCGCTGATTTCCGATTTGGACAGCTACGACAACGACGCCGACAGCGTCACGATGATGACGATCCACTCGGCGAAGGGCCTGGAATTCCCGTATGTTTTTGTCGTAGGTATGGAGGATGGTATCTTCCCCGGCGAGATGGCCAAGTATAATGAGGAGGACATGGAGGAGGAGCGCCGCCTCTGCTACGTGGCCATCACCCGCGCCAAGAAGGAACTGTACCTGTCCACCTCCCGCACGCGGATGATCTTCGGCCAGACGCGCCGCAACCCGCCGTCTGCCTTCCTGAGTGAAATCGACCCCGGTCTGCTGGACGAGACCCAGAGCCCCGAGCTGACCGGCTACGGTGGCGGCTTCGGTGCGGGGTACGGCAGCTACAGCACCAACGTCCCGGGCGGGCGCAGCGGGTACTCCGGCGCGTCCCGCGGATATTTGAACAGTGAGTACAACGCCAAGCCCCGCGGCGGGTTTGGCGGCGGCTACAGCAGCGGCTTTGCCAGCGGCGGCCACGAAAGCCCCAATTCCTACGGCGGACGCCATCAAGTGCAGGGCACGGGCTTTGGCTCGGGCTACGGACGCAGCCGCAGCGCGGGCAACACGGCCCCCGCGGGCGCGGGCACATCCACGCTGGCCGGTGCGCCGTCCGCTGCCCCTCAGAAGAAGGCGGCTGCCGCCAGCTACGCGGCGGGGGACATTGTAGAGCACCGCGTGTTTGGCCGCGGCAAGGTGCTGAAGGCTACGCCGATTGCGGGGGACTGCATTGTCGAGATTCAGTTTGACCGCGTCGGCGTCAAAAAGACGATGGCAAACTATGCGCCGCTGAAAAAAGTGGAGGAATGATATGCTGGTACAACTCATTGCCCATACAAATGACCCGGAAAAAACCATCGCTGCAGCGGCAAAGCTCTGCTACTCCGATGCGCACATTGAGACACTGCTGGACGGCCTGACGCCCGAAAAGACCGAGGCGTTTTTGCAGCGGCTGAACGACGTCGGCCACGCCAGCCCAATCGAGCACGCCAGCTTTACGTTCGGCATCGAGGGCGTGTCCCGCACGTTCCTGGCGCAGGTGACGCGCCACCGCATCGGCAGCTTCAGCGTGCAGAGCCAGCGCTACGTGCGGCTGGAGGATTTCCGCTACGTCATCCCGCCGGAGATCGAGGCCATCCCCGAGGCCAGAGCCCAGTTCGTTGCGTCGATGAACGATGACGCGAAGAAGTATCTTGAGTTGGTGCAGACGCTCGAAAATGCCCACACAGCGCGGTTTATGGCGGATGGTCTCGATGAAAAGGCCGCCCGCGCCAAGGCGTCCAAGCAGGCCAACGAGGACGCCCGCTTTGTGCTGCCCAACGCCTGCGAGACGAAGATGGTCATGACGATGAACTGCCGCAGCTTGCAGAATTTCTTCAACCTGCGCTGCTGCAACCGCGCCCAGTGGGAGATTCGCGCCGTCGCGGACGAGATGCTGCGGCTGGTGCTGCCGCTGGCCCCGCACATCTTCGCGAGCGCCGGCCCGCGGTGCCTCGTCGGCCCCTGCCCGGAGGGCCGCATGTGCTGCGGCAAACAAACGGAGGTACGCGCAAAATACGCCAAGCTCAAGGAGGAGGCAGTATAAATGGGAAAGCTTATCATTTTTGAGGGGCTGGACGGCTCCGGAAAAGGCACCCAGACAAAACTGACGGCTCAGCGTTTAAAAGAACAGGGGAGAGAACTGCGGCAGATCACCTTCCCGGATTATGAAAGCGAGTCCTCGGCGCTTGTCAAAATGTACCTATCCGGCGCGTTCGGCGACAAGCCCGACGACGTGAACGCCTACGCGGCGTCGAGCTTTTACGCCGTGGACCGCTTTGCCAGCTACAAGACCGACTGGGGCGAGTTTTACCGTGAGGGCGGGCTGGTGCTGTCGGACCGGTACACGACGTCCAACGCCGTACACCAGTGCTCGAAGCTGCCGCCGATGCACTGGGACGGTTTTCTGAATTGGCTGTTCGACTTTGAGTACAAGAAGTTCGGCATCCCCGCGCCCGACGCGGTGATTTATTTAGCGGTTGACCCCGAGGTGTCCCAGCGGCTCATCACCGAGCGATACCACGGCGACGAGAGCAAGAAGGATATCCAGGAGAAGGACACCGAGTATCTGGCCCGCAGCCGCGCCGCCGCCGAGTACTGCGCCCGTACGCTGGGCTGGCATCGCATCGAATGCACCGCCGCCGACGCAAACGGCGCAAAAACCATGCGCTCCGTAGAGGATATTAACGCAGAAATCCTTGCAGAATTGGCGGGAATACTGTAAAATAAATAGGTATGTTTTGGGAGTGTCGCAGGGGAGGAATTTATCCCTCCCGCGGGGGTTCGTGGTGACGCGAACGGCCCGGGCGGATATGGAATCCGCCCCTACGTGGCAGCACACCAGACTGTTCCCGCCGCACACGCCCGGAGGGGTCAGGACCCCTCCCTACGAAATGACGTGAACGGGCAGCTTGTAGGGAGCGGTCTTGACCGCTCCGTTTGTTCCCGCCGCCATTCAGTCTCCGAGGGCATCTGGGACGCCGACCCCTGCGCCTACCGCTCAATAAAAATAGTTTTACTTTACAAAAAGAGGTGATGCCCATGCTGCGTAAGGCTACCGCTGATGATCTGCCCGCGCTGACGGCGCTGCGCTGCGGGGCTGCCAAAGCGAACCCCGTCGATGCGGCGGGCTGGCTGCAAAACGTCGCCGGGCTGGAAAATATTCTAGTGCTGGAAAAAAGCGGCCAGCCCGCGGCCATGCTGGCGGCGGTGCCGGTCAAGTACGGCCAGCACCGCGGCGTCTGGCTGTGCGGCGCAGCCGGGGTGCAGGGCGTGCCGATGGACCGCCTGCTGCCCAAAATCATGGAGGGCTGCCTGCGTGCCTACGGGGCCAGCGGGTTTGACTTTGCCGTCACGACGCCCGACGACGCCCGGCGCGCCGAGGACCTGAAAACGCTGGGCTTCAAAAGCCAGCTGCCGCTGCGGGTCATACAGACGCCCATCCGCCGCGACCTGTTCGCCCAGGCGGCGTTTGACAGTCTGACCGTCCACAAGCTGCTGGAACGGCGGCACATCTACCAGCCCGGCTGCATCAGCCTGCCCGAGGAGGCCATGAACGAAACCATGACCCAGCTCTACCGCCGCGGGCTGACCGTGGTGTCCACCCGGCGCGGCTACGGGCTGTACTTTACCAAGGGCGACACGCTGCAATTTCTGGAATTACAGGCCGACAACGACCACTGCGCCGACCAGCTTTTGCAGGCCGCGCGGGAAAAGACCGGTGCGGCCAACGCCCGCATCCTGCTGGCTGAGAACCAGACGCTTTACCTCGGCTCAGGCCGCCGCTGCGGCTACGGAATGATCGCCTTTTTAGGCCGTCCCTTCTCCGTGACCGATGCGTATTTCAGGATGCTGCTGTAAGAGGCGGCCCTACCGGCAAGCCACGGAAGGCCTGTACCGTAGGGGCCGGGCATTTCGGGAAAGGCTGCGGGCCGCACATGTGGCCCCTACAGACTGCCGCTCTTATTGGCTGCAAAAAGCAAGAGCAATACCGCATAATTCTAAGTGCCGATACGGCGAGCGAGGTGCGGCAGCTGCTAAGCCAAAAGCGCAGATAATACTTTGTGTATTATCGAGCATTTTGGCAACGCAGATGCCGTGCCGCAGCCGCCGGAGCGGTGCTTAAGCCGCAAGGCGGGAATTATGCGGTGTTGCTCAAGGAATCTATAAAAAAGTTAGGAGTCTCCCATGAGGATCAATCGCACAAATCCGGAGCAGCCTGCGGTCCAGCCGGTGCAGAGCCATGCACCGCTCAAGGCGCAGACCGAGGTAAACGGCTTTGAACTGCCCGAGCAGGAAATCCCGAAGGAAAACCAGAAGGAACCCCCGAAGGCGGCAAAGCCGCCGAAGCCCAAAAAGGAAAAGCCCGCCAAAAAGCCCCGCCGCCAGCCGGTGGAGGAGGTCGAGGACGACGAGGAGAACGAGCAGCCACGCCGCCGTTTCCCGTTTGGCTGCCTGATCGTGCTCGTCATTCTGGCGCTGGTTGGCTTTGGCGGCTATAAGGTCAGCCAGTTCTACGCCGAGCTGGACGGCCAGAAAACGCTGGGCCCGACCCAGACCATCACTGTGCCCGAGGGCTCGTCCGTCGCCGGCATTGCGACCCAGCTCAAGGACGCCGGTGTCATCGAGTATGACTGGCTGTTCAAGCAGTACGTCAAGTACAGCGGCAAGGCCGGTGAGATCCAGTACGGCGACTTTGAAGTCCAGTCCGGCATGGCCTACAACGACATCATCAAGGCGCTGTCCGTCGTGACCCGCCGTGCAACGGTGAACGTCACGATTCCCGAGGGCACAACTGCCGTCGGCGTGGCGCAGATTTTCGTGGACGCGGGCCTTGTGGACGACGTGGACACCTTCCTGTCCTGCGCCAACGGCAACGACGGCACGGATTGGAGCAAGTACGATTTCTGGAACGCCATCCCCGACAATGACCGCCTGATGAAGTGCGAGGGCTACCTTTTCCCGGACACCTACAATCTCTATAAGGACGAGAGCGTCGACTACTATGTGGATGCCCTCTACGGCGAGTTTGCGTCCAAGACCGCCGCGCTGGCCGACACGGTCGCCGCTAAGGGCACGAGCCTGGACGACGTGGTCAAGCTGGCCAGCTTCATTCAGGAGGAGGCCGGTTTGGAGAGCGAGGACGCCAGGGTCAGCGCCTGCTTCCACAACCGCCTGGAATCCAGCGACCCGCAGTGGGCCGAGCACAAGCTGGAATCCAACGCCAGCAGCTATATTATGCAGGACAGCGAGAACAACTATCTGTGGAACTCCCCGACGGCGGAGTACTTCGGCTGGCCGGAGCAGGGCGCGATCCCCGATGACGTGCTGGCCCTGTACGACACCTACGCCATCAGCGGTCTGCCCGCAGGCCCCATCTCCTGCCCGGGCTACGCCGCCATGGAGGCTGCGCTGAACCCCGATGAGGAGTATATCAACGAGGGGTACTACTTCTTTGTCACGGGCCATCCCGGCACCGATGTGGCAGGGCAGTACTTCTACGCCAAGACCGCCGACGAGCACTACCAGAACTGCGTCAAGGCCGGGTGGGCGTCGTAACTCTCCCTTGCCATCCTATGGGGCCACCTCCCTCGCAGAGGGAGGCAAGAGCTTTCGCTAACGATACAAATCCCCAAGCGCCCGCTTCCTACCGGGCGCTTTTTACGCAAAACGGAGGAAATCACTATGCTGCAACAGCCGGAACTGCTGGCCCCCGCGGGCAGCCTGGAAACGCTGAAATACGCCGTCATGTACGGTGCAGATGCCGTCTACTGCGCCCTGCCGGAATTTGGCATGCGCGCCGCACCCGTCAACCTGACCGTGGGCGAACTGCACGAGGGCTGCATCTTTGCCCATGCCCGCGGCAAAAAGGTCTATCTGACGCTGAACACCCTGCCCACGAATGAGGAACTTTCCAAGCTGCCCCGGTACATTCAGGACGCTGCCGAGGCGGGCGTGGATGCGTTCATCATTGCCGACCTGGGTGTGCTGGCGCTGGCCAAAAAATACGCCCCGCAGGTCGAGCGTCATGTCTCGACCCAGGCAGGCATCACGAACTATGAGGCCGCGAAGGTCTGCTACGAGCTGGGAGCCAAGCGCGTTGTGCTGGCCCGCGAACTGCCCCTGACCGAGATCGCGCAGATCCGCGACAACTGCCCGCAGGATCTGGAGCTGGAGGCGTTCGTCCACGGCGCCATGTGCATGAGCGTGTCCGGGCGGTGCCTGCTGTCCAGCTACATGGCAGGACGCAGCGGCAACCGCGGCGAGTGTGCCCAGCCCTGCCGCTGGAAGTACAGCCTGGTGGAGGAGCACCGCCCCGGTCAGTACATGGAGATCGGCGAGAGCGAGGACAACGGCAGCTACATCCTGAACGCCAATGACCTGTGCACCGCGCCGTTTATAGATTTGATTTGTAAAGCGGGCGTTGACTCGCTGAAGATCGAGGGCCGCGCCAAGACGTTCTATTACGTTGCATCTGTCGTCAGCGCCTACCGCCGCGCGCTGGACGCCTTCCTGGCGGACCCGTACAACGATAGCTTTGAGCTGCCCGACGACGTCATTGAGGAGCTGAACCGCACGAGCCACCGCCACTACTCGCCGGGATTCTACTTCGGCAAGGAACAGGCCCAGCAGACCCCCAGCCACACCTATGTGCGCGACTGGGATTTCATTGGTACGGTGGACAGCTGGGAGAACGGCGTTGCCCACTGCACCCAGCGCGGCAAGTTCGCGGTGGGGGACAGCATCGAAATTTTGCAACCCGACGGCAGCGTCGTCAAGCTGACGCCTGCGTGGATCGAGAACGCCGACGGCGAGCGCGTGGACGCCACCCCGCACCCGATGATGCAGTACACCATCCCCTGCGAGACGCCGCTGATGGCGTACAGCCTGATTCGGATGCAGAAGCAGTGATTGTACTTTTGTAGGTGCGGATGCTTGCATCGACCCGCGGGCAGATGCGAGCATCCGCCCCTACAAAGCAGCCGCAAAAATAATAAAAAAATCTGCAAAAATCCCTTGACTTTTCTGTCGGTATCCCTTATAATAGTTCCTGCGCTGGTCGTGAGGTGCACGTCACACAACGCCGCGCAGGCTGGGTATGGCCCGGTAGTTCAGTTGGTTAGAACGCTAGCCTGTC
>ERZ836358.2279-NODE-2279-length-15270-cov-7.790667_pt1 | contig 15270 bp, 14 predicted proteins | sample MGYA00519942_ERZ836358 | MGnify/ENA primary metagenome ERZ836358 (study PRJEB31850, sample SAMEA3708798) | human gut metagenome | biome: human gut; feature: human-associated habitat; material: faeces | place: China | collected 2014 ...
AAGTATATCTCCTCTCAATTACAATGGATAGCGTCGAAGTGTGGGAATGGGACGGACAGAAAATAAAAATTTTACTTTTGAAGTGAGCACGAGGGTGATGAATTCATCTTCCCGTCAATTTATGAGATTTCGCTTTGAACGAAATTTAAGCGAAAAATATAGTTGCTTTATTTCGCTGTAGGAGATATACTTATAATAAAGTACAGGAATGAGCAAAACGACCCGTTCTCATTTCTGGTTTTCAACTGCTCCACGGCAAATAGAAAGATGCACGAAAACATATGCAAAAGCGTATACCCCCTGGCAAACACACAGAGACGAACGTTAAAGTATAAAAACACCTTTTGAAGGATATTTTGCTGCCTCAGCTTAACAGCAATTCTGTCCTTGTGATGGATAATATGAAGTCGCACCATGCAAAGGCAGTAAAAAATCTGCTGGACAGTTCTGGAGTTCGATACATTTACCTTCCACCGTATAGTCCTGACCTGAATCCCATTGAAAAGCTCTGGTCAAAAGTGAAGGTTTTCCTGCTTAAATTCAAGGTGAGGACTCTGGATACTCTTCCGAATGCGGTCCAACATTCTTTTCAGACTGTTTCGCCTTCTGACTGCTCAGGGTGGTTCCGTTCCTGCGGCTATTCGCTTTATTTTTGAAAATCGCTATAAATTATATTACAGAAGTTGATTGCTTTCTATGTTTCTGAACGACAAATTAGTCTCACTGTTCTAATTTTCTGCGTGTTTATGCGTGCTTTTTTCACAGCTAATAGAGTATCATTGGGAGGTTCGCTATGGACTACTTATCTTGCGGGGATGTTGCCCAAAGACTTGGAATCACAACTCGTAGAGTCCAGCAAATGTGCAAACAAGGAGATTTTCAGGGAGCTGAAAAAGATAGAGGATTGTGGAGAATTCCAGCATATGCCATTTCTGAAGATTTAAGCGAGAAGAAAAAGCCTTTGCCAATAGGTGTTTCCGACTTTAAAGCCGCGACAACGAGTTATTACTATGTAGACAAAACCTTACTGATTCGTGACTTTCTTGATACGAAACCGATGGTGTCCCTGTTTACTCGTCCGCGACGTTTTGGTAAAACTATGAATATGGATATGCTTCGTGTCTTTTTTGAAAAAACAGCGGAAGATACGTCGATTTATTTTAAAGATAAACAGATATGGCAGTGTGGCGATTTTTACACGCAGCATCAAGGGCAATACCCAGTAATCTTCCTGACGTTCAAGGACGTGAAGTGCTTAACTTGGGAGGAAACTTATCAGAAAATACGAATATTGATTTCCTTGGAATTCATGCGGCACAGTGAGCTAGAAACAAGCCAAACATTGACTACCTATGAAAAAGAACAATATCACCGATTCGCCAGCGATAAGGTCACCGAAGTCGATTGCCAAATGGGTTTGCAACTTTTGTCATTGCTTCTTCATAAGCACTTCGGTAAGGAATGTGTAATCATCATCGATGAGTATGATACACCAATTCAACAGGGCCATAATTATAATTTTTATTCAGAAATTGTGAACTTCATGCGCAACTTCTTTTCTGGTGGACTCAAAGATAATTCGCATTTGGCTTTTGGCTTTCTTACAGGAATTCTGAGGGTGGCTAAAGAAAGTATCTTTAGTGGTATGAATAATTTAAAAACAAATTCAATTCTTGATGAAAGTTACAGCGAATATTTTGGCTTTACTAAAGAAGAAGTTCAGGATATGCTGTGCTACTACGGAAAAGAAGAAAAATATCAGGAAATTTGTGATTGGTATGATGGATATAGATTTGGTAATACAGAAATTTTTAATCCATGGTCAGTAATTAACTACATTGCAGATAAATGCTTTCCAAAGGCGTTTTGGCAGTCTACAGGAAGCAATGAAATCATTGGCGAAATCATTGCATCAGCTACGCCAGAAACCACGGAAAACCTTTACAAATTACTCTGCGGTGAAAAAATCACAACCTATATAGATACTAGTGTTATTTATCCAGAAATACAGAGTAATCCATATAGCATCTATAGTTTTCTGCTTGTTGCCGGATACTTGAAGGTCGCTGCGACCTATCCACAGAATGACGGAAATTTCATGTGTGATGTTGCAATTCCTAATAAAGAGATTATATTTGTCTATGAAAAAGAGGTTCTAAACCGTACAAACCAGAATAACACCTCAATTTCTATCAATCAAGCAATTTTTTCAAGAGACGCAAAAAAGCTCCAGTTTTTGCTGGAAGATTTTATGCTGAAGAGTATTTCTTCTATGGATGGAGCAAATGAGGGATTTTACCACGGGATGATGCTTGGATTATGTGCTATCCTTGGAAATCGGTATCGGATTCGTTCCAACCGTGAATCAGGGCTTGGACGCTTCGATATTCAGCTTATGCCTTTGGCAAACGATATTCCAGGCTTTCTATTTGAATTTAAATATACAAAAGATGCGCGGGAGAATTTGGAATCATTAGCAGATAAAGCACTCCAGCAAATTGATGACAAAAAATATGATACAGAACTGCGAAATGCCGGAGTTAAATCAATCATTAAAATCGGAATTGCTTTCCGGGGAAAAAATGCTGTAGTAAAACAAGGTTGAAAAGTATCAGAGGGATTTCCCTATGTATTTGTAATTCTACTCTTGCTGTATAAGTATAAAAATAAGCAGATAGTATCCGAAAAGGAAAATGCGAAATGTACAGACCTGAAAACTTATCAATAGACGGAACGAGATTTTTGGGAAGATGGAATGGTATAATTCCGGTTTATGATGTGCTTACAATGCAGGGGCTAAACGCAATTGTTGGATGCGTAAAACATAACAATGCTGCGTATGGAACAGTTCTGTACAGAGGGCAAACGGAACTACATCCAAAATTGATACCGAGTATTCTGCATGGAAATCCTGATAAAGTAGAGAGAAAAAACGTGAAAAATCGGTTGATTTCTATGTTGATAAAATTCTGAACGACGCCCTAATGCAAGGAACACTTCACTTTGGTGAAGATCTTGCGGAACGCACTAATTATAAGAAAATTGTGGTTGAAGCAATCCATCAAGTATGCGCCGCTGTCCATGATCGAGACTTTGTATGAACAGGCCAGCCAGCAGACCGCAGAAGCCGCAGCCGCCCTGCTGCCGGATGCTCAGGAACAGGCGCTGGACGAATATCCCATGCCGGACCCGGTTCTGACCCAGGACGATCTGGAGAAATGCGGCTGCCTGGACAGCGATCTTTTGCCCCGCTCCAAAGAGCGGGCCTATGAGCTGATAGAGCGTGACCTGACAGTTTATATCATCCAGGAGGGCGAAAATCCGGTGATGGCTTTTGACACCGCCGACCTGGACGCCCATAACGGTATCTTCGCCCTGCCCCGTGAGGAATGGGAGGAAACCCCGGAGTTTGATAAGCTGGTCAAGGACCGCATGGCCCACCAGGAGGAACGGGAGCAGGCGTTTCTCTCCCACAAGGGGGACTGCTTCGCTATTTATCAGGTGAAGCACACCGACGAGCTGCGGGACATCCGCTATGAGGGCCTGGAATGGCTCCAGTCCATCGGGCAGACGGTGCAGCGGGACAACTATGAGTTGGTCTACACCGCTCCGCTGCTGCCCTCCGATCTGAAAGGCGATACCGCCGAACAGCTCTTTTACCGCTTCAACAATGAACATCCCACCGATTACCGCCATCCGTCCATGAGCGTAAGCGACATCGTTGCCATTAAGCGGGATGGCAAGGTATCCTGTCATTACTGCGACAGCTTCGGCTTTGAGCAGGTTCCCGGATTCCTGCCGGACAATCCGCTGAAAAATGCGGAAATGGTCGTGGAGGATGACTACGGCATGATCGACGGCATCATCAACAACGGCCCCAAGGAGCCGACGGTAGCCCAGCTGGAACAGCAGGCCCGCAGTGGCCAGCCGATTTCCCTCATGGATTTGGCTGCCGCCGCCCACCGGGAGGACCGGGAAAAGAAAAAGTCCGTCATGGAGCAGTTGAAAAGCCAGCCTAGGACGGAACACAAAAAGACAGCGCCCAAAAAGAGCGCGGAAAGGGAGATTTGATAGGGGAAACTTCACTTTTGAGGAAACGAACCTGATTTGTATCTACAACACCGGCAGCCGCACCGGGCTGATCGACGCTCTGACGAAGATGCGCGGTGAGCTTTCGCCGGAGGAAACCGAGCTGCGGGAACTGACGGACAGCGCCCTGGGCAAGCTCCAGGCTATGAGCGACGCCGAGTTTGCCGAGCTGGAGATGTTCCCGGATTTTGATGAGTAACAGCTTTTCATAAATTTACAATTCATTTATTCCTCAAAGTAAGGAAGTGTAGTATAATAAAAACAAATTCAAATTTGTGGCGATATATTTATGAAAATGTGTGAAAATATTGAGATCGTTAAACAATCATTTTCAATCTTAGAAAATGATTATGCCTTTCAAAAAAGCACGATGTGTTTGCAAAATTCCTTTTTTAAGGGAGTTCCTGATAAGGATTACGCTAAAATAGACTATAAACTAAAGGCAATCCGGCAGGATTTTGCAAAGATTTTGGTCATAATGAACTGTATTGATAGAACATATTCGGCATATCAATCGAATGAATATGTCCCGTCATATACTTCCCTTATGAATAACCAGGCAACAAATGAATTGGGATGTTTTATTGAATATTTGTTCGCAAAATATCGCGTGATACTAGAATATATTGAGCAGATATTAGAAATATGTATTCCACCTAGATTGAATGATACTCAAAAGAAAGAATACGATGCGTTAAGGAAGACCCATACTAAGTATAAGTTTTTGTTAAGGTATATTGCTGAAAGCATTGGAAAGACAAGCAGCGTTTTGAATATGGAATGGTTTCAAAATATAAGGATAGAAAGAGATTTTATAATTCATGATGGTGCTACTTGTCTCGTTTTTGGTGATAAAGAAAATCTGTTATTTAAAGTTATGACGACAGATGCGTTAGATAAAGAAGAAAGCGAACCAGATATGTTTTTTTCAAACAAAAAAGGACTAATATATTATGTTCGTTATTGGGGCTTACAAATTTCTAAGTTAATTGTTTTTGCCGAAACTGTTTTTGAATTTTTAATAAGCATCAGTAATATATCTGATGATACAAAATACTTGTTGAATTTGCCCTATTTGCATGGCAGAAATAAAATTGTAGATAGCGATGGAAGGGCACACGATGATATACAAGATGTTTTAGTGAAAATGCTAAAAATATTGATTGACGATATTAATATGGAAGAGCTGTCCTAGACTAACAAATCCAAGTTTGTAGAAATCATTAACAATTAAATAACTGTTACTCTCACGGCAATACCACTGAGCAGGAAATCCCGAAACGGACTTCCTGCTTTTCTTTTACCCAAAACCGAAAGGAGGACAACAACCATGCCATCCAAAGCTGAATTTTACCGACAGATGGCCGAACATGTATCGACCCGGCTTGTGGGCAGCTGGAAGGAATGGACGGCCTTTCTCACTACTGCCGCTCGCCTCTACAAATATCCGTTCCATGAGCAGATGATGATTTATGCCAAGCGCCCGGATGCTACCGCCTGCGCCGAGTACGACCTATGGAATGAGAAAATGGGCCGGTATGTGCGTCGTGGCACCAAGGGTATTGCGCTGGTAGATGATTCCAGTGACAAACCCCGTCTGCGCTATGTGTTTGATATTTCCGACACCGGCACCCGCGAACACTCCCGCACTCCCTGGCTGTGGCAGCTGGAGGAACAGCACATCGGGCCTGTGTCGGCCATGCTGGAGCGCAACTACGGCGTTGCCGGTGATGATCTCGCCCAGCAGCTCACTGATGTGGCCGGAAAGCTGGCGAGTGAGTATTGGGACGAACATCAGCAGGACTTCCGCTATATCGTTGACGGTTCGTTCCTGGAGGAGTACGATGATCTCAACATCGACGTCCAATTTAAGTCCGCCGCCACCGTCAGCATATCTCTGGCAGACGGTGGAGAACAAGCAAAAATTTATCAGCCAGATTATGACTTCCAAATCGCCGGTGAGAAGCTGCGACGATGTGGACGAAATGGCGCTGTCCTTTGCCGAGATCAAGGCCCTGTGTGCCGGAGACCCCCGTATCAAGGAGCGCATGGACCTGGATGTGGAGGTCTCCAAGCTGAAGCTGATGAAAGCCGACCACCAGAGCAAGCAGTACCGTTTGGAGGACCAGCTGCTCAAATACTTCCCGGAGGAAATCGAAAAGCACAAAGGCTTTATCCAGGGCTTTGAAGCGGACCTGGAGACCCTGGCTGCCCATCCACACCCGGAGGATGGCTTTGCCGGTGTGGAAATCCGAGGCGATACCCTGACGGACAAGGAGAACGCTGGCGCAGCCCTGCTGGATGCCTGCAAGGAGGTCAAAGGCTCCGAGCCTGTGCAGATCGGCAGTTACCGTGGCTTTGCCATGTCCGTGGAGTTTTCGGCATGGAAACAGGAATATACGCTCCTGCTGAAAGGCCAGATGACCCACCGGGCAAGCCTCGGCACGGACCCACGCGGCAACCTGACCCGTATCGACAATGCACTCGCGCAGATGTCCCAGAGCCTGGAGGCGACCAAGGCCCAGCTGGACAATCTGTATCAGCAGCAGGCCGCCGTCAAGGAGGAAGTGGGCAAGCCTTTCCCTTATGAGGATGATCTACGGGTAAAGTCCGTCCGTCTGGTGGAGCTGGACACGCTTCTGAACCTGGATGGCAGGGGCCGCTCCCAGCTGGAGTCCGTGATCGCCAAAAGCGCACGGCCCTCGGTGCTGGACAGCTTGAAGCGCCAGGTGCCGCCCCGAAGCCCCGAGAAGATACCGAAACAGCATGAGGAGGTGCGATAACATGAATACAAACGATCTGAATACGGCTCTCTATGAGAAGATGGCCGCCGAGCAAGACAAATACCGGGACTGGCTGAAAAGCCAGCCTCCGGCAGAGGTCCTGAACCACGCCTACGAATACACCGTCCGGGAGGACATCGTGATGGCGATGGAGGAACTGGAGCTGACCGACGCCCAGGCTCAGGCCCTGCTGGATTCGCCCACGCCGCTGGCCGATGTGTACCGCCATTTTGAGAAGCTGGAGACCGGCTACATGGATGTGATCCGGGACAGCATTGAGAACCGGGCCGATGACGCTTGCAAGGCTCAGGAGGAGCTGCGGAATGCTGCCATCTATCCTCACTCTGCTTCCTATGCGAAAGAGCATGGGGAGCTAGAGCAGTACCGTGCCTCCAACCGGGCAAATCTCCAATGCAAGGAAGCCATTGAAGCGGCGGTGCAGGAACACTTCGACGGAATGTATCTCAGTCACGATGCCGCCAAGGGCGTGATCGAAACCTACGGCATGGACCGGGTCATGCTGGTTCTTGCTAACACCGTCCAGCTCCAGGACTCGGACGCGCGCTACTCGCCCCGCAATAAGGAATGGGCCAAGACCATCCCCAACTATAACTCCGATACCGTCCGGGTTGGCTATGCGGTAAACAGCCACCCCGCCGTACTGAATGGCTTTATTGATCTGGTGCGCGAGGAGCATCTGCGCCGCCAGCCCTTGACGGCAGAGGACATCCAGGCAGAGGCAGAACGGATTTTGCGGGAGCTGCGCGCACCGGATATGCCGAACAGCCCCCACGGGACCCATTACAAGGCTCGCGTTTCCCCGGAGTTTTTGAACCGTGCCGGGAGCAAAGACCATGACCGGCTGATGAACCTCCTGCCGTTTCGCAGTCTGGCGTTTACCAGCATGAAAGGGCTGCCCGGAACCTATACCACCATCCTGGCCAGCGAGGATCGCTCCAAGGAGCTGCGCCAGCCCCGGCCCTCTGTCCGGGAGCATTTGAAGCAGGAACCGAAACAGGCAGCCCCGAAAGCTCCGGCCCATAAGAAACGGGAACCGGAGCGGTGAGCGCCCCGAAGCGCAAGCGGGAGGTCCAGGTGAATTTCCGGGTCTCCCCGGAGGAACTGGCGCTGATCGAGAAAAAAATGTCCCAACTTGGGACCAATAATCGGGAAGCCTATCTGCGGAAGATGGCCCTGGACGGTCATGTAGTGCAGCTGGACTTGCCGGAGCTGAAGGAGCTGGTATCCCTGCTGCGCCGGAGCAGCAACAATCTGAACCAGCTCACCCGCCGGGTGCATGAGACCGGGCGTGTCTACGACGCTGACCTGGAGGATATAGCCCAGCGGCAGGAACAGTTATGAGAGGGCGTGAAGGAAATCCTGACCCAGCTCTCCAATCTTTCGTGACAGGGGCATATACCCCATCTGCGGAGGGAGGAACGGCGTTCTTTTCGCCGCGCCTCCCTCCGCTTTTTCTTTTTGCCTGTATCCTTGCCTTTTGACAGGGCTTGCCGGATAATAAAGGCAGATAGCAAAGTGTTCTCACATCTCACAAAGGAGTTGAGATACCGATGTTGACCTTTGAAAAGGTTTTAGAGATTTTCGAGGACTATCTGGCGCAGGATATGGAGCTGGAAGTCTACAAGAGCCGGTACGGATATGTCTGCGTGTCCTTCAACGGCTCACCCCCCGGACCCGCCCTATTGCGAGGGTGATGTGTGCCGGACCCCGGAGGAACTGTTTGCCCATCTTCTGGTTGAGTATGAATCCTTTGCTTCCATTCAGCTGACAAAGGGACGCCGGGAAGAAAACGAGGACGACGAGGAACAGGTCCGCCGTCTGTGCCAGAAGTATTTGAATCGTCGAGAGGAGGCCATGAAATGACCGCATTGAAGCTGATTTTGAAGATTGTGATTGCGCCGGTGATTCTGCGGCTCACCCTGGCTATCTGGATTTGCGTGGGGCTGGTCTATGTGTCCGGCTTGGTGCTGGGGCTTCTCAGTACGGTGATCGCCCTGCTGGGCGTGGCCGTCCTGGTGACATACTCCCCGCAGAACGGCCTTATTCTGCTGGTGATCGCGTTTCTCATAAGCCCCTTTGGGCTGCCGAAGTTGGCCTTTTGGCTGCTGGGCAAGGTGCAGGATCTTCGGTATTTTCTGCAAGATACAATTTATGGATAGAATGAACGCTCTATTTGATAAGGGATTAAAAGATCCCATCAGATGGAGCGTTTTTTCTTTCCAAAAACTTTAAGGCAATACCGCACAGAAAAGATGCGGAAAAAAGGCAAGTGTGGTAAAATATAGGCATGGATAAGCAAGTAAGTCTGTCTGGCCTGAGTGATGAATTGGCGCAGGTACGGACAAAGAAAAAAGGATTTCTATCGCAGATAGAACGCATCGTCCCGTGGGGAGAGTGGCTCACACTCATCAGGCCGTGCTACTACAAGGGGGAACGCGGCAATAAGCCCTACGATTTGGAGCGGATGCTGAGGATCTATCTGCTGCAAAACCTGTATGATCTGGCGGACGAAGCAACAGTGGCTGAGATCATAGACAGCCGAGTCTTTTCGGAGTTCTGCGGAGTGGACTCCAGCAACCAGGTGCCGGACGGAGATACACTGGGGCGTTTTCGGAATCTGCTGATACGCAATGGGCTGCAGGAGAAGCTGTTCCGCCAGGCAGTGGAGCTTTTGCAGCAAAGAGGACTTATCCTCAAAAAAGGGACCATTGTGGACTCCACGATCATTGCAGCGCCATCGTCCACAAAAAATCAGGCAAAGCAGCGGGACCCGGACGCGCATCAGATGAAGAAGGGAAACACATGGCACTTCGGCTACAAGGCGCACGTTGGAGTGGACAAGGATACCGGTCTGGTCCACACCGTTGAGGTGACTGGGGCCAATACCCATGATGTCGTTATGACCTCCAAGCTGCTGACCGGTGACGAAGAAAACGTCTATGGAGACAGCGGGTATCTTGGTGCGGACAAACGGGAGGATAGCATCCGAAGGAATCGCCAGGGAAGGCGCATCCGCTACAGGATTAACCGCCGCCCTTCTCAAATCAGGAAGAAACCAACCAGGGCACAGGGCCAGCTCAAGCGCACAGAGCACGAAAAGTCATCTATTCGCGCTAAAGTGGAACACGTATTTGCGGTCGTCAAGGGTCGGTTCCAATACCGAAAGACACGGTACCGGGGCCTGCGGAAGCAGACCGCTAAATTGAATATGCTGTTCGCTTTGGCGAACCTGATCTTAGCTGCCAGGCCCTGCCTGGCAGCCTGAGCTGATGCGCCCTGCCAGGCGAACTGAGGGGATAATACTGGCTGCCATACAGACGAGCTTACTATGGCTCTCCCTATACGCTATTTGTGCGGTGTTGCCTTAATTAGTTTGCTGGTTTCAACACTACATGTTGAAGATGAACCCAAAAAAGAATATACTATAAAGTGGAAAATAGTATTTGTTTTAGATAATAATTGGCTTTCTGTCAATTAGTGATGACTTGCTACATAGTACATAAAAATGAATTGTGGGTTCACTAGGAGGAAATATGTATTTAAAAAAATTATCCATAGAACATTTCCGAAAGTTCGGAGATGCAGATAATACCATCCAGTTTGCTGCCTCAAAAGATTATAAGGCAGAAAAATATCTGAATATAGCGCCAAAAACGACCTTGATTGTAGGAAAAAACAATAGTGGAAAAACTACTATTGTTGAAGTTTTGCGAAGGCTTTTAGAGCAGACAGACTTTCGGGCAACGGATTTTAATTTTGATTATTTGCAAACCTTGCTCATCAGCTATACGCCGCGCAGGTTAAAAAATGGGAAAATTAAATTCCCGACGATGAAATTTGTTCTAACAATTGGAATAGATAATGACGATCCTGATTTATTAACCAATATTGCACCATTTATAACACTAGGTGAAGTAAAGAATTCTGAGGTGATTATTAAAGCTGTTTGGTCACCTGCCGATGAAGAATTGTTTTTAAAGAAATTATCACAATTTGTAGAGAGTAAAAGGCACTATAAAAATCAATTTTTCAGCTATTTTTTATCCTTCATCGACACTTGCAAATTTGCTCTTACATATTACAACAACAATGATGAAAAACGGGAGGGCTTTCATCTAAAACAACTTATCGAACTCCAGGCTATTGCTGCAAATACAGTTACAAACGGAGATTGCCTATCTTCTGCATTCTCAAAAATTGTAGATTACCGCTATGAACATATTAAAGATGAAAATCCCTTTAGCGAGTTAGATAAGGAAATAGTTACGATTAATGAAAAGCTGACAGGTTATTTCGATAAAGAACACACTTCGTATGTCAACAATTCTTTGGCGAAATTAATCTCGTCAGAGAAATGTAAAATTTTGCTTAGCTCAGATCTAACATTTCAGAAATTACTTAAATCTGTATTAAAGTACCAATATGTTGAGGGGGATAAAAATATCCCAGAGAATCAATTTGGCTTAGGTTATACAAACTTGATGATGATTGTGGCAAATATTATCGGTTATATGGAAAAGTTTCCAGAAACATCGTTTAATAGTCAGATTAACCTAATCACAATTGAAGAGCCTGAAACATTCATGCACCCACAAATGCAGGAATTATTTATTCGAGATGTCAATGTAATGATAGGTGCCTTACTCGAGGGCCATAATAAGCACGTTAATAGCCAGATAATAATAACCACACATTCAGCACATATTCTTAACAGCAAGATTCACGAAGGGAATAGTTTTAATAGTATCAATTATGTTACCGAAAACAACAATTGTACCTGTGCTATCATTTTGGATGATCAAACCATCATACCCAAAAAAGAAAATGAAGCCGAAGAAGATGAAAAAAAGCGTCTTGCTCAACTCCAATATATAAAAAAACATATTACTTTTGGAATATCTCAGCTATTTTTTGCAGATGCTGCCATCTTTGTGGAGGGGATTTCTGAGTATGTATTGTTGCAACAATACATGTCTGAACACGATTTGCTAAAGCAGAAATATGTAACTCTCAATTTGGTAAACGGAGCTTTTGCGCAAGTATATCGTCCTCTTATTTCGGCACTTCATATCCCTGTTTTGATTATTACTGACATCGATTTTAAACGGGAAAAACAAGAGCGAAAAGATAGGATTCAAATGACAGAAGCAGCTTTGTCTAATCGTGAAACCACTAATACTGCACTTGCTGAATATTATGGCACAAAGATTGCTAGTCAAATTGTTAAAAGCAACTATTTCCAAGAAAGAAATCTTATGGTTACCTGCCAGAAGGCAGAAATTCAAGGTTACTATGCCACAAGCTTTGAAGAAGCACTGATATTAACTAATTCGAATAATGAGGTTATCAAACAAGTAATAAAAGAATTAAAGCCTCAGGTCTATCAAGAATGTATGGAAGATGGTGGTCTAGCCGAACATTCTTATCGCATTCAGAGATCATTGGCTCAGGATAAGAGCGACTTTGCTAATAGGCTGGTCTATGATATTATCATTGGCACAAATGATGCAAAAGAAATCAAACTGCCACAATATATTATAGATGGAATTGATTTTGTTGTTCGTAGATTGGAGGCAATTTAAATGATAGATTATAAAAAGCTGAAAATCTCCGATACAAATAGGATAAAAGAGCAGCAGATAATAGATCAAATTGGTCAATGTATTGATGATGGATTTAGTTGGATATTTAATGCAGGTGCGGGCTCTGGTAAGACTTATGCTTTAGTGCAATCCTTAAAAATGTTGTTGGATAAAAAAGGACCGCAGTTTTATATCCATGGGCAAAAAGTTTTATGTATAACATACACCAATGCTGCTGCAGATGAAATTAAAGAGCGACTTGGCAACACACCTCTAGTTCTAGTTTCTACCATTCATGAGCGAATGTGGGAAATTATTGGTCCATACAAGGATCAGCTTATAAAGCTACATCGCACAAAGCTTCGAGAAGCTATTATAGAAAAGAAAGAACAGTTGCAAGAACAGTCATGGGCGCAAGCGTACCGGAATCTTTCGGAGCAACAAAAGAATGAGCTGTTGGAAAAAATAAATTCGGAGCATGTACGTGATGTTTTTTTTCAAGTCTGCAATTCTAAAGCTCAGACTGTTAGAGCTGCATTTCCTGAAATTGCAGAAGAATTCCCAGGCTTGATGAAAAACATTGGGAATTTTACAAAGATTATTCGTTGTTTGTGTTCGATTAATAGTTTAGCCAAAGCGCTTGACAAAACGAAGCGAAAGACTTGCCCCAAAGTCAAATACGATCCTCGCCTAAACACCGATAGACTATCGAAAATGTTGATTAGTCATGATACCCTTTTAGAATATTCATATTTGCTTATTAGCAGAAACGAACGATTAAAGCAAATTATTTGTGATAAGTATCCCGCTGTATTTGTGGACGAGTTTCAGGATACTAATCCTATGGTTGTAAAAACGATTTCTTCCATACACCACCACGCATTAAAAATTGGTCATTCATTCTTAGTGGGGTATTATGGAGATATACGGCAAAATATTTATGATCGTGGTGTTGGTGCAAAAATATTTCAATTACATAAAGGGCTCACGCCAATACAAAAAGAGTTTAATCGGCGCAGTTCCCCTAAAATTATCGGTGTAGCAAATTTAATACGTAATGATGGGTTGATACAACAATCAATATACGAGAAATTTCCAACAAGTGAGGTTCTTTGTGAAGTTTGCCCTGCAACTGCACGAGATGAAATTGTTGAGAAGTTATGTGATCGATGGAAGATTAGTATCGATAATCCTCTCCATTGCTTTGAGTTGACAAATGAACTGGTTGCTAAAAAAAGCGGATTTGAGGATATATATGATTTTTTTAAAAATTGTAGATATTACAAAAGGGGACGTAATTATGAACTCCTCCGCGATCACCTTTTAGCGCAAGATGAAACTAAATTGGGTGATGTACAGAAGCTTTTGTTCCGATTGCTTGATTTTAAGAAAAAAGTGCAAAATGATAAGACTTCCATCAACAATTTATTGCAAATAAGTAGAGTACATCCTGATACGAAAAGCAAATTTAATATCATAAATATTCGTGCCCTAGTAGACAAACTGCATTCTCTTTCCGGTGAAACATTAGCATCATATCTTGAAAAACTGTTTGAGTTTTATCAATTGGGAGATGATTTATATGATGAATGTATAAGATATACTATTGCAGAGGAAATAGATTCCTTGGTAAGTTTGAAACAATACATGCTGGAATGTCTTTTTGTAAATGCGGACGATGCAGTATTAACTGATTTGGAATTGCAAGACAGCAGTACCAGCATTGATAACTTTCTGAATATAAAAATGGATATCTTTGAGTGCTGGTATGATTTTATAAATAGAACTGATAAAAAAAGTGACATTATATATCATACATTCCACAGTACTAAAGGATTGGAGTTTGATAATGTACTTATTCTTTTAACAAAAAAGTTTGGCAGAGATAAAGAGTATTTCAGTTCGCTATTAAAAACATTCCCAGAAAAAATAGATGCTAAATATGATTCAACTGAAATCGGAGCGGCTAGAAATCTTTTTTATGTGGCGGTAACTCGGGCGACAAAAAAACTATGTGTTGCATATTTAGCTGATGAACAAGAACAACTTTCAGATGTTGAACTACAATTAGGGAGTATTTTCACAAAGGTCAATTCTCTCACATAATATGTAGGTGAATAGAGTTATTATAGAATTCATTTAAATTTATTCAGCGGTCTGCTTCGGCAGGCCGCTATTCTTTTTCAAAGGAGGTATCGTAGCAATGGCAACCACACGCATCATGCCGCTACATATTGGCAAAGGCCGGACCGAGAGCCGTGCCATCAGTGAGATTATCGACTATGTGGCCAACCCGCAAAAGACCGACCACGGCAGGCTCATCACCGGCTATGAGTGCGACAGCCGTGTGGCCGACGCCGAGTTCATGCTAGCAAAGCGCCAGTATATTGCCACCACCGGACGGGTCCGTGGAGCGGACGATGTGATCGCCTACCATGTCCGCCAGTCCTTCTGCCCTGGGGAGATCACCCCGGAAGAAGCCAACCGTCTCGGCGTGGAATTTGCCAAGCGGTTCACCAAGGGCAAACACGCCTTTATCGTCTGCACACACATCGACAAGGCTCATGTTCACGATCATATGTATTCCCCGACAACTGCATTGAGATTGTTTACAAAGTCCATGACCTCTTTGAATAATTGAAGATACAAAAACGGAAAACCCAGGCTATCTTGGTAGCTTGGGTTTTCTGCTTTTCAGAATTATATTTTTTTGTCGTGTGCTTGACATACGGGTGGCGCAGGTCGTGAAACCGGATGTGGGGCAGGTCGTACTTCTTCAGCAGCTTGTGGAAGGT
>ERZ836358.2281-NODE-2281-length-15244-cov-5.981895_pt1 | contig 15244 bp, 10 predicted proteins | sample MGYA00519942_ERZ836358 | MGnify/ENA primary metagenome ERZ836358 (study PRJEB31850, sample SAMEA3708798) | human gut metagenome | biome: human gut; feature: human-associated habitat; material: faeces | place: China | collected 2014 ...
CCCGCGAGACGGTCAAGGCCATGCGCAAGGACGTGCTGGCCAAGTGCTACGGCGGCGACATCTCCCGCAAAAAGAAGCTGCTGGAAAAGCAGAAGGAAGGCAAGAAGAAGATGCGCCAGCTCGGCTCTGTCTCCCTGCCCAGCGAGGCTTTCACCGCAGTCCTCAAGCTCGACAGCGACGACGATTGATCCACACACCCTTCCCCTCCCATCCGGAGGGGATTTTTTTGACGGCTTGGCTAAGATTCTTATCCATGAGTATTGACCTTTGCATCAAAATTGTGTAAAATATACATATCATTGAAACAAATTGTCATTTTTTGTCACTTGTAGTCAAATATTTCCACTTTGTATTCCTAGAATCATACATGAAACAAGAAAGAGTTGATGCAACTATGCGGATCGCTATGGTAGGGCACAAGCGGGTGCCCTCACGGGAAGGAGGGATCGAGGTCGTTGTAGAGGAGCTGGCCGCGCGGATGGTGATGCACGGCCACAGCGTCACCTGCTACAACCGCACCGGCCATCACGTCAGCGGAAAAGAATACGACATCGAGCACCTCGACGAATACCGTGGCATCCGGCTCAAGCGGGTGCCCACCATCGACCGCAAGGGCCTTGCGGCGGTGACGTCCAGCTTCTTCGGCTGTCTTGCGGCGGCGTTCGGCCCCTATGACGTGGTCCACATCCACGCCGAAGGGCCTGCCATGTTCTCCTGGCTCCCCCGCTTCACCGGCAAGCGGGTCGTCCTGACCGTCCACGGTCTGGACTGGGCACGGGACAAATGGAAAGGCTCCTTCGGCTCGTGGTATATCCACACAGGCGAAAAGACCGGCGTCCGGTTCGCCCACGAGATCATCGTCCTCAATCACAGCACACAAAAGTATTTTCAGGACACCTACGGCCGCGCCACCCGCTATATCCCCAACGGCGTCAACCCTGTGGCCCCTGCGGCCCCGGACATCATCCGGGAGAAGTACGGCCTCGAGAAGGACTCCTACCTCCTCTATCTGGGCCGGATGGTACCGGAAAAGGGCTGTCACTATCTGGTGGATGCGTTCAAGAAGCTCCACACCGACAAGAAGCTGGTCATCGCGGGCGGCTCCTCCGACACCCACTGGTACATCGACCAGTTGAAGGAGCAGGCCGGCGGGGACGACCGCATCATTTTCACCGGCTTTGTGGACGGTGCGCTGCGGGAAGAGCTTTACAGCAACGCCTACCTCTTCGTCCTGCCCAGCGACCTTGAGGGAATGCCCCTCTGCCTGCTGGAGGCCATGAGCTACGGCAACTGCGTCATCACCTCCGACATCGAGGAGTGCTACAATGTCATCCACGACAACGGCATCGTCTTCCGCAAGGGCGATGTGGATGACCTCGCCCAGAAGCTCACCTACGCCCTCGAGCATCCCAATGCGGTGCGGATGTTCAAGTGGCTCGCCGCCGAGTACGTCTGCACCCGCTTCCCGTGGGATAAGATCGTGGTCGAGACTCTGAAACTGTATCAGAAATAACGAAAGGCTGCTGCACAAAACGTGCGGCAGCCTTTTTTGGCGTTTTATCTCGTTTCGTAGCCCTTCAGAAAGCGGTCGGCGAGGGCGCCCCATGTGTTCTCGTGGATGACCGTCTCATAGGCTGCCTGCTCGTCACACAGCAGGGCAGCGGCGTTTCAATGTTGTATACCGGGATAATGACCGAAACGTCAGGCATAGCGTCTCCTCCATCGCTGCCGGTCATTCTGGGCCATATACCAGAGTTGACCTCTGCGCAGCAATCGGTAGACTGGGTTTACCTTCTGAAAAAGAAATGTCCGTATTCCTCTCATCAGGGACAGCTGCCTTTCGTTCCAAAGGATCCGGGCGCACTCCATCTGCATCTCGCAGGCTCTCCGGGCCGGTGCACTTCTCCGTTCTTCCGGTGACAGAGCAAAGCAGTAAATGTCCACAAGAGCACCAAATACCTTTTTCTCGGCCCCTGCCAGCAGCTCAATTCTTCCGTGCGCCTTCAAAAAGCAGAAATAGCGGTAGTAGCCCTCCATATTAGCCAGATGCGCTATCGTGGCTTTTCTGGTCGTGATGGACTCCGACCTTTTTCGGTAAAAATACAGCTTCTGCGGGCAGATGACCACTCTTTCGCACTGGGAGAACAGCTGCACAAAAATCAGGATGTCTTCGTGCAGCTTTCCCTCTGGGTAGCGGTTGGACGCAAACAGCGCTTTCCGATACAGCTTATTCATAGCGACCACATACGGACCTGCGCCATGGGATGCCATGGCATAAACAAATTCCAGACCGGACATCCCCCCCGCCTGCATCTCGCCGGCCTTCTCGTGGATGCCCGGTGTCCCCTGTTCTGTGACCTCCTGATAGCTGCAGACTGCCACGTCTGCATTTTTCTGCTTCAGCTCGCGGTAGAGCGTTTCGTACATCTCTGGTGCCAGAAAATCGTCTGAGTCCACAAACGCGACATAATCGCCCTCAGCTGCATCGAGGCCTGTGTTCCGCGCAGCCGAGAGTCCGCCGTTCGCGCGGTGGATGACCCGTATCCGCGCGTCCTCCTGTGCCAGCTCATCGCACAGCGCCGGGCAGGCGTCCGGCGAGCCGTCATCGACCAGAATGATCTCCAGCTGCTGGAACGTCTGCTTTCGGATGCTGTCCACACACTGCCGCAGATAAGCTTCCACCCGATAAACGGGAACGATAACACTTATTTCCGGCTTATTTTCCAAAGACATAAAAAACACTCCTTCTATCGCTCGTCACTTTCGTTTTGCACGCATCCAGCACGTCAGCCCCGGCGAAAGCCAGAACAGCGCTGCCTTCGCCCGATACCGCAGCGTCCTCGCATATCGCAGCGGGAACCTCCGGTCGATCACGGTCTTTTTGTGCAGCCCGCCGTAGAACACCGCAAACATATACTGTGCTGCGATGTTGTCACCGAAGGCTTTCCGCATCCGCCCGCTCATCTGCAGGGATGGGAGCTGCTGGGCCAGAAGCTGACTGACCCTCAGCCGTCCGTAGGCCCGGCGCTCCTCTGTGCCGGGGGTATGCGTCGCAGAGGTCGGATTGTCCTCCCGGTATACATAGCACCTCAGCTTGCTGTCACACACAATTTTCGCATGAATCAGCATCATCGGCGTCCAGTATTCGTCCTCGTGCAGGATCCCTTTCGGGAAATGAACTTTATTTTTTCGAAGGAGCTCAGTCTTTACAATATGATAATGAGGCGCAGTCTCCAACGTCCCGTGGTACAGATTCTCACAGTAATAGTCCTCTGCGTCCTCTTCGATACAGGTTTCTTTTAAGTTATCATGCAGGGGGGCACGCTTATCTGTTCTATGGATACGGACTACATCCGGTGCTTTTTTATAAAGCAGCTCCATGATATTCCCCAGCGCCCCCTTTGTCAGAACATCATCGCTGTCCATAAAAAAGAGATATTCTCCGCAGGCCTCTGCCTCGCCCGTGTTCCGGGCCTCCGAGGGGCCTGCGTTTTTCTGGTGGATGACCCGGATGCGGGCATCCTGCTCTGCATAGGCATCGCACATTCTTCCGGACGCATCCGTAGAGCCGTCATCCACAAGGACGAACTCCACATCATCCCGGCGAGGCTCCAATATCGATGCCATGCACTGGTCAAGGTAGCCTGCCACATTATAGACCGGGACTACGACAGAAAGCTTACACATTTTTTCTCCTATCTCTTCTCGTACACCTTCAGAAAGCGGTCGGCGAGGGCGTCCCATGTGTTCTCGTGGATGACCGTCTCATAGGCCGCCTGCTCCATCCGGGCCTTTTTTGCCGGGTCGGCGGCGACGTCCAGCAGGGCCTCTGCCCAGCGGGCCGGGTCCGATTTTTCCAACACGATGCCATTCTCGCCGCTGCGCAGCAGCATATCCGCGCCGCCGTTGGGGGTGGTCAGCACCACCCGGCGGAAGAACATCGCCTCCAGCAGCACCATGCCGAAGATCTCGTACTCCGTTGGCAGCAGGAAGAGATCTGCCTGCTGGTAGACCCCCTTCATCTGATACTGCGGGGCTTTTTTCTGCCAGAAGACCCAGTCCGTCAGCCCCTTTTCCCCAATGGCCGCTTTCACGCTGTCCCGATACGCCTCGTCCCCGTCGCCGATGATGTAGAGGCAGGCATCGGGGTCGCTTTTCCGCACCTCGGCCAGCACGTCCAGCAGGAAGAAGGGGTCGCGGCGCGGCTCGATGCGGCCGATGTAGAGCAGCTTCAGGCCCTTTTTCTGGGCGCGCATCTTCCCTTCCAGCTCGGTCTGCCCGGCGTCCGGACGGTCGCGCAGAAGCTCGGCGTCGATGCCGACGCCCACCGTCGTCACCTGCTCCGGCGAGAGCCGCTTTTCCAGCAGGAACTTCCGGGCAAGGTCGCTCTTGGTCAGGAACCGGGTACCCCGGCGGCGGTAGCGTCCCACGAAAAAAGCGTCGAACACCCGGCACATCCGGTTGTAGTTCTTATTGAAGGGCGAATAGTAGGGGCCGTGGTAGATGACCGTTTTCTCGGGATACTTCCCGGCCAGATGCCATGAGAATATCTGATTGTACTCGGCGGTCTGTAAAACATCGTACTGGGCGAAAAGCGCATCCTGCCCGCTGAACCAGACGTTCTTGAGCAGGACTTTCCCGTGGCGGTAGAAGACCCGGATGGGCTTGCCGCCCTCTGCCTCCACCTCCACGGTCATCTCATCCCCGTCCGTCCAGAACAGGATGTCGGTAGAGTGGCCCCGCTTGACCAGCGCTTTGGCCAGCCCCACCTCCTGAATGTTGTAGGTGTTCTTGGTCACGTCCAGCAGGCTGGGCCACGGACGAATGATGAGTATCTTCATCGGCTTCTCCCTCACTGTCTGAGCTGGCTTGCAAGATCGGCGTCCACGATCTCCTCGCCGGACTTATGGCGCAGCTGCTCCTGCGAGGCGGCGCTCAGGCCGTTGTTGACCACACAGTTGAGGTCGCAGGTGGAGCAGCGGTCCAGCTCCTCCTTCGTCACCCTGCCGTCGCGGTAGTCGCGGCAGACCTTCAGCTCATACATACTGTAGGGGGTCTTGGTGAAGAGGGCCTTGAGCTTATGGGTCAGCACCCAGAAGCCCGGCTTCCAGATGTACTTGTGCATGGCGGGCGAGACCGAACCGATCATCCAGCAGGCGCGGTCGCAGTGGCGCACCTTGGCGCGGACCGCGTCGGCCTCGGGGCTGCTCCACAGCTCCTCCCAGCTCTGGGTGTTCAGGTTGCCCATGACCTCCTTATCCTTGGTGCCGTTGCAGGGCATGACGTCACCGTAGGGGTCGATGAAGAAGGTGTCGAAGCTCATATCACAGGGCAGCAGACGCTTCTGGCCGTAAAGATAGTTGATGAGTCCGTGGTTGAAGTAGGCGCGGAACCACTTCTTGGGCGAATTGCTCCGCAGCAGCTCGTTGATGAGGGCCTCGAAGTTCTTGGCCACCATCGGGCGGTCGTGGATGATGTTCTTGGCCTCCACGAAATAGAAGCTGTTGTGCAGGGTGGCGGTGGCAAACTCCATCCCCATCTCATCCGACAGACGGTAGAGGGGCACGAGGTCGGGGGCGTTCTTGTCCTGCACGGTCATGCCGAAGCCCACGTCCTTCATCCCCATCTCCCGGAGCTTTTTCAGGGTGGTGTAGCCGCGGTTGTAGCCATCGGCGAGGCCGCGGATCTCATTGTTGGTCTGCTCGAGGCCCTCGATGGAGATGCGGATGCCGATGTCCGGGAACTCCCTGCACAGGTCGAGGATGCGGTCGGTGAAGAAGCCGTTGGTGGAGATGACGATGCGATCCGACTTCTTCCGCAGCTCCCGCACGATGTCCTTCAGGTCGGTGCGGATGAACGGCTCGCCGCCGGTGATGTTCGTAAAGTACATGGGCGGCAGCTTGCGGATGGTCTCGAGGCTGATCTCTTCCTCGGGCTTCGAGGGGGCCTTGTAGCGGTTGCACATGGTGCAGCGCGCGTTGCAGCGATAGGTGACGATAACGGTTCCGTTCAGTTTCTTGGTTGCCATGATTCCTTCTCCTCCATATTACCCTTGGTACAGGCGCATCAGCTTTTCCGCATACGCCTCCACGGTGTCGAAGCGGGTCTTGCCGCAGGCCTTTGTGTAGGCGTCCAGTCTGGTGCGGTCGCCCCAGAGTGCTCTTATCTTTCCGGCCAGCGCGTCGGCGTTCCCGCTCTCGAACAGCTCGCCGTTCTCTCCTGCGTCGATCAGCTCCGGGATGCCGCCGATGTCCGCGCCCAGCACCGGCGTGCCGTACATCAGCGACTCCATCACCGAGAAGGGGCAGTTATCGTAGCATTCCGAAGGGCAGAGCGTCAACCTTGCCTCTGCGATGAGCTTCTGGAGCGCCTCGCCCGACTGGAAGCCCACATTTTTCAGGTTCGGGATACCGGCCAGCTCCCCTTCCAGCGGGCCGCTGCCCGCCGCCACAAAGGGGATGTCCGGCAGAGCTTTACAGGCTTTTGCAAAGGTTTCGACGCCCTTTTCTTTGGAAAAACGGCCAAAGTAGAGCACATAGTCCTGTTTTTCCACATCCGGCGCTTTTTTTGTGGAAATAAAGTTGTGCAGGGCCACCGTTTTGCCCCGCAGGTCAGGGTTGGTATCCAGCTTCTTTTTCAAAAATGCCGAACAGCAAACGATGACGTCCAGTTTACGGTAAACTTTTTTCCACTTCCAAAACGTCGCTTCTGCACATCCGATGATAGAACGCGCCCGAGAGCCGTGAATGCACCGATGCTTGATGCAGTTTACATAATGTCCACCCAGACACTCTTCGCACGGGTGTCCTTCTATCCCCTGATAACACAGATGATCCGGGCAGACCAGCTGATGGTCGTGGGCGGTGTAGAGGATGCGGCAGGGCTGTCCGCTCTCCCGCCGCCACTTGTCCGCCTCAAGGAGGACACTGGGTGTCAACTGATAGTTGAAATTGTTAAGATGGATAACATCTGGTCGAAAATCATCCAGCACCAGCCGCAGCTTCTGCCGGGCCTCGGAAGAATAAATGGTCTTGAGCGGGTATGTAAGCTTCGCCAGCCTGCTTCCGCCGTGGAAATCCATGCTGCTGGTGTAGGCCTCCACCCGGTTGCCCACACAGCGGCCCTCGTGCTCCATCCCGAAATACTGCACCTCGTGGCCCATCTTTTCCAGTTGCTGCCCTAACCCAAACATATATGTCTCCGAGCCGCCGTTGGGGTAGAGGAATTTGTTTATCATCAGTATTTTCATTTTATCCGCTCCTCACTATTACATACAGATATGAAAATCGCTCTTTGCCTTTTCCTGCACTTTCCACTTGTTGCTCCGCTTCTGCCGGTGTCCCTCTTGTACCGCCTTCAGCGGTTGCATCTCCGAATCCAACAAATCACTATTCTCCGACACTTCGAGACACCACTCCATGATGGCCATTCGGTAAAGTACATTGATGGCATAATAAAACAGCGTGTTATCTGTCAGATAAGTTCCGAACACATACAGGTTCATGGACATCAGCGCATAAGCCGGCATCTCCGTGTATCGCTCTTCTACTCGATGGATACGGAAAGCCAGTTCAAAGAGTATCCATATCCACCAGCACCAGAACCCGACCTCAATATACGTTTCCATATACACATTATGCAGTGCCGTCACTGCAAGGTGGTAACTGGGGTCTTCAGTACAGTAGGTATAAATAAATCGGATACCCCTTCCTATATAAGTAGGCACTAGCTCAAAGAAGTCGCTGAAGTAAGTATAAATTATATCCCGGTACATCAGATTGATTTCCAGTTCATTTGCCAGTTTCACAAAGTTGCCGGACTTTATAAACCAAAGATAAAAAAAGATGCCGCCGCCTGTCGCCAGCGCCATAATATTGGCCAGCGCCCGAAGATGTTTCGGTTTCCACAGACAAAGAAACATATATAATATTACTGCACCGACTACAGCAGGGACTGCAATACGTTTGAAGCCCATTGTAAAAAACAGCAAGCTCACCAAAAGGCAGAACACCTGTTTCTTCACATTCTTTTCTTTATGGATCATGTAGTAGAGCGCACAGACACCCCAGCCATAGACCATATCATGCAGCTCCATCGCACGCATTGCTCCACCGGTATCGTCCGCAAAGGTGACGAGCAGACGGATGTATTCCGAGATGAAAGTCCCGATGCCTGCCCAAGCTATAACTTCCAGCGCCACAAGCATATTCGCCAACGCCATACCTATCAGCGTCAGGAGCATGGCATTCCCACCGAACAGATAAACCGCCGCAGCTGCAAAAAGGATGTTTGTTACCATATAAAAGATGTTCAGCGAACCGCGCAGAATGTAATCAAAAGTCTGCGACTCTGAGATCCAGATAGCTACTGACCACATCCAGAACATCAGGTACGGGAAAAAGAAGAGCGCAAGAAAGCGCATACAGAAGACGGCCCGGTTGAACATAGGCCGGATAAAAAACATCAGAAGAGCCCAGCCCGCCACCATCAGATTGATGCCGTATTTTAGGCCGACAGGCAGCCGATAGCAAGCGCAGTAGAAGCACAGCATTGCAAGCAGGATATAAAATGCTGCACTGGCTAATTTCAAGGGTTTGCTTTTAAAAACATCCATTTGTCTTCCTCGCCGTGGCTCAATTCACATCCACGACCACCAGTTCCGGCTGGTTGAAGATGCGCGGGAACGGCTCCGAATCGCCGAGGCCGCGGCTGATGACCACCTGCGACTCCCCCATCTGGTTGACCCCGCTGGTGTATTTGGGCAGAAAACCCTGACTGGTAGACCAGAGGCCCTGACTGCCGATGCGCACCTGTCCGCCGTGGGCGTGGCCGCTGAGCACAAGGTCGAACTGGTACAGCTCCAGCGAGGTGTCCAGAACCTCCGGGCAGTGGCAGATGAGGATGGTGCAGACGTCGTCCAGCTCGTTCGTCTCGCCGTTCATGGCGTCGGCCACTGCGCGGGAGTTTTCCCGTTCCAGCTGGGCGCGGGGCCACTCGAAAAAGCCGCCGATGCGCAGCTTCCTGCCCTTGAATTCCACGTCCTCATAGCTGCCGTTCAGCCAGTGAACGCCGGTGGCCTGAATGTCGTCAAAAAGAGCGTCGCTGCCGCCCGCATACCGTCCCGCCCACTCGTGGTTGCCGGGGGCATAGTATACCGGCGCAATGTCCACCAGCTGGTGCATCAGGTCGAGCACGACGTGGTAATCGGTGTCCGTGTCGATGTTCATATCGCCCGCCACCGCGATGAGGTCCGGGGCAAGGTTCTGTATCTTCCGCACAAGGTCGGCATTGTCTTCGCCGTACTCGTGGAGATGCAGGTCGGACAGCAGGACGATGCGCAGGTCTTCTACCGGCTTATCCACCGTGACCGAATAAAACGTCGTGATGAAGCTCTTATTCATCTGCAGATTGTACAGCAGGATGCCGCCCAGCACAAGCACGACGGCCAGCAGCCCTGCCAGAATTTTTTTACTCATCTTTCCCATAAATCACTCTCAGCTTTCGCTCTTCAGCGGCGACGACTCAGCCGCCTTCCTTGCATTTTCGGCCTCCTGACGGGCCTTTGCGTCCGCGCAGCGGCGGATGGCCAGCCGCAGCAGGGCGCGGATCTCGTAGGCGTCATCCTTCGCCGAGTTGGAGACGCCCACAAAGACGCAGGGGCCAAACACAGCCAGCTCGGTCTTGGCCAGCAGATTGCTCAGGCGGTCGATGCAGCTCCTTGCCAAGTCGATGCTGCAATCTTCCAGCAGGACGATAAAGTGTCCCGCGCCGTTGTAGCCCACAAAGCCCAGCGTCCGGAAGACGTATTGCAGCTGGTCGCCCAGCGCCCGCAGCGCCTTGTCGCCGTCGTTGCGGCTCATCCCCGAGAGATCGACCTGAATGTGGATGACGGTGAACTGGCCGTTCAGACGAGTGGCGCTGTAGCGGTCCACCATGGCGTCGCACCGCTCGCGGTTGGGCAGGCCGCTCTTTTTGTCCACATAGAGATAGTAGTCCACAAAATCGCCCAGACGTCCGAGGAAGATGGCGCAGAAGCAGCCCAGAAAGAGGAACAGCACCACCGACAGGGCCGCATAGAGCTTCAGGTTGAGCTTCGCGTTGACCACGATGCTGTTCTTCATCTTGATGTTGTCAGCGCCGTTGACCTGATTGAACTCCTCGACGGTCTCGAGGGAAAGCTCATACAGGCTGGTGAATTTCTGCACCAGCTCATCGATGCGGTCGCTGGCCCACTGGGCCTCGGCGCTGGCGGGGTCGGTGTTCCAGGTCACGTCGGCGTAGGCGTTCAGGATCTCCTGTGCCTTTCCCTGCGCGATGGTAGCATCGATGCGCTCGGCGTGGAGGTCGGCGTAATGCCGGATGAGCTTATCGTAGGTGGTGGTAACATTGCCGGAGGGCTGGGTGGTGTAGTCCCGCACCACATCGGTGATGATCTGGGTCTCGCCGCCGTCGGCGTTCCGGTTGGTCGAATAGACCGCCGCGCCGTCCAGCGTCTTGTCTCCGAACTGGTCGATGATGTCCTTGGCCTCAGAGATGTTGTTGTTCAGGCTGTCGATCTGAAGCTGGTAGCGCAGGATGGCGTTCTTCTTGGTGTTGACCAGAAGGGTGTGGTCCCGCACCAGCTTATTGTTGATAATGTAGGCGTAAAGGTCGTTCAGGGCGTTCTGGGTCAGATATTCATACTCCGATACGAGGTCCGAGAAGGAATAGCCCGACTTCACGCTGTAAAAGCCGTATTTTTCTTCTGCCTTTTTTCGCAGAAAAGCCGCACTCTCGTTGGCGTTGTTGCGCAGGATCTCCACGCAATCAATGTACTCGTAGTTCGCCACCGAGACGTTGCTGGCGTTGTTCGGGAAAATATCCGCGTCCACATGGGTCTCGCTGTAATACTGAAAGTAGTTCGTCAGCACCGAGTCCAGCACATTGCGGGCGTAGTCGGTGGCGTCCTTGCTGTCCACCGTGAAGGAAACCGCGTAGGTCGTGGGATAATACTCGTATTCGTCGCCGTTGGAAAGAGCCGTCTCCTTTTTGGTCTCTTCGTCCTCCGGGATGACCTCCTGCACCGAGATCCGGGGGCGGATGGACTCGGTGCTGGCCGTCAGGCCCAGATCCTGAATGGTCTTGTTGATGACCGATGCCGAGGTGATCTCGGAAGGGTCGATCCTTGTTCCGTCGGCGTTCAAGCCCTCGCTGGCGTTGGGGCCTGCGTACTGGATAACGGCTGTGGCCGTGTACGACTGCCGCGACGAAATAAACTCATACACGCCCAGACAGCCCACTGCCGTGACGAGCATGATGACGAACCACCATTTTTTCAGGTAGCGCAGCAAATCAAAACTTTTCATTCTTCCTCCATCCTGTCCCAGAGACGGATATTATTCGTTCTCCATCCGCTGGCGCTGGCGCCGGACACACACTTGGACGACTGCGCCCAGATAGCAGACCGCACAGACCAGCGCGGCCAGCATCACGCTGCGTTTCACGTTATAGCGCTGCATGAAAGACCTCTGCGGCTCACTGAACATAAGATAGCTGTGGATGCGCTGGGCGTAGCAGTCGGCGTCCAGCTCCCGTGTCGCGCTCACGATGTCCGCGAGCTGCTGGGTGATGTTGTCCACCATGGCCTGCGCCATCTGTACCTCATACGACTCGGTGGACTGTTCCAGCGCCGTGACCTTGGTGTTGTTGGTGGCGATGCTCTTCTGGGCCTCCACCGCCGAGCTGAGCAGCTCGTTGGCCTGCAGGGCCAGATCGTCGATGCCGATCTTGGTGCGGGACATATAGAACGCACCGTCGTTGTCATAGGTGGGGATGAGCACCGAGGAGACCATCTTGTTGTTGTAATTGTCCAGAATGGTCATGTAGATCGCGCTTTTCTGGGAGTCGCTCATCTCGTCCCACCGCAGGGTGCGGTTCAGTTCGTTGAGGTCGTCGATGCAGCGGGAATTGTTCTTGGCCACGCCTTTTTCCCAGATGTAGCTCTGGTATTCCCGGAGGGTATAGCCCTGCAGGTTCTGTACCTGTTTCTTGATGGCACTGTAGCTCTGGCCGCTGGCGGAGAGATAGGAGCCGTCCTGATCGTTGCGCACCGTGAGGTAGTTGTTGACCCGGTCGATCATCATGCTGAAGTAGGAGCCGATCTCCTCGTAGTCCATGTCGCTGTAGTCATCGTCGATATCCAGCGAGGTGGCGTTGACCCGGTAATCTGCGGTGAACCGCTTGAGGTATACCCGGCATATCTCGTCGAGGAAGTCCTGCACCGTGATCTTCCCCCAGAGCGTCCACGGCAGCTTGACCGAGAGATAATAGGACGAGCTGATGTAATAATCGTCCTCCTTGGTCACGATCCGGCTGGTGGTGGGGCTGATGGAGATGCAGTCCGCGAGGTCGGCGGTCGTCAGGTCGTCCTGCAGGCCGGTAGCCTGTAAGATGGCCTCGAGATACTCCTGCGTCAGGAACTCCGACTCGCTGAAGCGTGCGCCGTTGGGCGTCTTGCCGGTGACACTCTCCTCATAGTTCAGGGACATGGTGGTGCTGGCCCCAAAGCTCTTGACGGTGGTAAGTACGAACATGAACCCCAGCGTGCACACCACGCCCACGGCAAAGAGCCAGCGCACCTTCTGCACGAAGACCTCGAACAGAAGGCGGAAGGAGAGAAGGCTGTTGAGGAAGTCGTGAACGGACGAAAAGGCCGGTCTCCTCTTCAGGCGGCGCTTCCAATGTCTGCGGAAGCGTCCCCGCTTTTCCCGGGGAGCTTCTGTCTCCTCGGCTTCGCTGTCTTCTTCCGGCTCGTCGCCCTCTTCGACGATGTTCAGCTCTGCCCAAGCGGCGCTCTCCTGCTCAGGCGGACGCGCCGACCCAGAGCCGCGCCCCCGTCTCTCTTCCGGGCCGACTTTTCTCTCATGCTTCGGTTTTCTTCCTGCAGATCTCATTCGCAGTTTTCCTTTTCACTCTCTTTATGGTCACGCCCTGCTGACAGATGCGTATAATTCAACTATTATATAATACCGCAATTCGTTCTTAATTACAACTACTCCGGAATTTTTCACACCCGTTCTGCCGCATTTCAGGGCATTTGCGGGGCCGCCGACTGTCTTATCGCTGAGCTTCATGACGCCGTCGATCAGGACACCACCGCCGCCGCAGTTGGAGAAGAAAGTGCCGAGAACGAGGAAGTAGCCGTCGGGAGCGCCGGGCAGCGGCAGCAGACCCCCGAAAAAGAGTCCTGAAGCGCGCAAAAAGCACCGGCTTTCTCACGAAAACCGGTGCTTTTTCTCATGGTTCTATTCTACGCCCGCGCAGGCAGAGGAAGAGCGCCTCAGCTGCGGTACTCGGCGGGCAGCTGGTCCATGCTCTGCCACTTGGCTATGGCCTCGTCCAGCTTCATGCCCTTGGCCACCGCGTCGCGGCGGCAGGCGTTGACGGCCTGGATCTCCTTCATCTTCTCGCCGGTCAGGCTGTAGCCCTTCATGGCGATGAGAGTGGCCGCCCAGGCGACCATCGGGATGGCGCAGAACAGGACGATAACGACCACATTCATGCCCGGAGTGTACGGGTCATACTGGGTGGGCAGGTTGTTCAGACCGATAAAGGTCACGGCAATGCCGACGACGGTGGCGGACAGGCTGGAAACGAGCTTATCCACCAGGCTGAACAGCGTACCCATGATGCCCGGAATATACTTACCGGAGCGGTAGGTCTCGTAGTCGGAGCAGTCGGCAACCATCGGAATGGGCATGTCGGCAGTAGCGTAGTATGCGCCGTAGCCGATGCCGAAAAACAGGATGAACAGAATCGTGTACAGGTTGATGGACAGACCATTCTCGCCCAGCAGGCTCAGATGGAATGCATCACCGTGCCCCCACAGCAGCAGCAGGACCAGCACGCCGACATAGCAGGCCAGCGCCACGCTGACATACTTCGTCAGGCTGGCCTTCTGACCCTTCTTCTGGCTGGTGCGCACAGAGAGAATGAAGAACGGCACACTGCAGGCGTAGCCCAGCACCATCATGGGCAGGTACAGCCCATCGTAAGCACCCATCATGCAGCCGTAGAGCATGCACAGAACCGTGGTGTTGTTGGCGATGGAGAGCGCCAGCTTCGTGCCAGCGCCCGCGATCATCAGACGCTGCATGGGTTTGTTTTCCCGGATGATCTGCAGATACTCGCTGACCTTGACCTTCTCGGTCTTTTCGCCGCCGATGCCGAAGTACTTGGGCTGATCCTTCTCCCAGATGCCGATGATGGCCAGGATGGTCAGCGCAATGGACATCACAATGCCCACGGGGGCCAGCGTGCGGAAGAAGCCCGCGGAGGAATAGCCGCCCTCATAGTTTTTGGCAAGGATGGGAGCCAGGAACTGCATAACGCCCATGCCCAGCAGGCTGCCGACGGTGTTGAAGATCGTGAACAGAGGGCGCTGCTTGGGGTCGTTGGTCAGAACCGTCTGACCAGAACGGGTGCAGCTGGTCTGGAAGGTGTAGCCGATGACCCAGACAAAGTACAGGCCCACAAACGCGGCATAGCGTGCCCACATCATCGTATCGGGGATCATCGGGGTGATGCCGTACAGCACCAGAATGCTGACGGCCATGATAAGGTTGCCGATGGCCATGAACGGGCGGAATTTGCCGAACTTACCGTTCGTGCGGTCCATCAGCGCACCGATGATCGGGTCGGTGATGGCGTCGCACAGGCGCATGGCCGTGACCATGACCGAGGCAAACAGAGTGCCCAGCGCCAGTACATTGCTGCCGAAGGTGGCAATGTAGGAAAGCACAAGGACGTAATAAACATTCGTGGCACCGTTGTTCAGCGGAAACAGTACCAGCTGGTAAAGTTTGGCGCGATTGACGCTGGACGCTTTTGCATTTTCGCTCATGGGCTGCTCCTTGTTGTGGAAAAAGAAATCTTACTCAAAAGTCCCCGCCGGGGCCGGCGGGGAGCTTGCGGAAATTCTGTAGAAATCAGGCTTTCTTAGAGGCTTTCAGGGATTTTTTGAAATCCTTGTAGGCCTTGTATTCTTCGGTCTTGCGGAACTTGATGCCGCCAATGATCCACATCACGATGCCCAGCAGGCAGAAGAAGGTGAAGGCACAGGCAATGATGATGCTCATGGTGACAACCGTCGGGCGGGTGACCTTGATGGTGGTGTCGGCACCCACGCCGTTCATGCCGCAGGAGTTGGCGATGGCATACAGGTTGTGGTGGCAGGCCTCGCGCATGGCGGTGACGATGACGGGGT
>ERZ836358.2301-NODE-2301-length-15090-cov-10.767409_pt1 | contig 15090 bp, 11 predicted proteins | sample MGYA00519942_ERZ836358 | MGnify/ENA primary metagenome ERZ836358 (study PRJEB31850, sample SAMEA3708798) | human gut metagenome | biome: human gut; feature: human-associated habitat; material: faeces | place: China | collected 2014 ...
AGGTCAGCTGCTCCATCACCTTGTTCAGCTCCCGGAACTGGCGGCGGGCGTTGAAGATGTCGTCTTTCATCCGGAAGAGGATGTCTTTCCGGAAGCGGTCCTTGCAGTCGCGCTGGGCCTGGTCCAGGCGGGCGGCGTAGCGCTCCAGGTCGATGCGGACGAGGCTCTCGTGCTGGGCGCGGTACTGCTCGATGCCCGCAAGGCCCAGCGGATAATCGCAGACGTACCGCTCGTTGTACGCCTTCTGGGCCGGTTCCAGCGTGGCGGTGAGGTAGCTTTGCAGGGTGTCGTCCAGTTTGGTCTGCGATTTTTCGGCCGCCTGGGCAGCGGCGCGGGCTGTGCGGCCCCCGGTCATGAGGCCCTTTTTGCGCTCCTGCGCCAGCGGCTCCAGCAGCGGATATTTTTCAAAGAAGGTCTGGGCCGCCCCGGCGCTCTGCTGCGCTGCGGCCACGGCCCGGCCCTGCTCTGCCGCGCAGGAAGCCAGCTGCTTTTCACAGACGCGGATATCGCCGCCTGCCTGTTCCACTGCCTTGCGGGCCGCTTCCCAGGCGGCTTCGCGGGTCTCCTCTTCCCGATACAGCTCCTGCAGCAGCGGGTTCTCCCGGCAGTCGGCCAGCTTCTGGGCCTGTGCCGCATAGTCGGCTTTGGCGGCAGCAAGGGCGTCCCGGCCTTCCCACAGGTCGGCCAGCGTTTCCAGTGCGCGGCCGCGCAGGATGTTCTGGTACTGGTCGTAGGCCGTCTTCAGCGACCGTTCGGTCTGCACGGCCTCGCGGCGTCGTTCACCGAGGGCCGTCAGCTCCTCTTCCAGCGCACCGGCGCGGGCGCGGCGGGCGTCCAGACCGATGTACCGCTGGGGTTGGCGCAGGCGTTCCAGCCGGAACGGATGGTGGCGCAGCAGGTCGCGGGTGGCGCTGTCCGGGAAATGTTCCAGCGTGTCCGGCGTCTCGCAGCAGACGATGCGGCGGAGGATGGTGTCCGCATACTGTGCGGCCAGCGGGTTCTCGCTCTCCACCTGAGCGGCAAGGCTGTCGGCCGGGCGGGTCTCCGCGCGGCGGTTGGCGGTGCGGATGCCCGGCGTATCCAGCAGGCTGATGGGCCCGACCGTTTCGCCCAGCGCCACAAAGGCGCTCTTGGCGGCGGCGTAGTGGTTGGGCGGGACGAGGATATCGAACCGGCGGTCGCCGAGGCAGGCTTCTACGCAGTCCTGCCAGCTCTCATCGGCCACGTTCAGCAGCTCACAGAAGATCTTTGCGTCCGGCGTCATGCCCCGGCTCTTCAGCTCGGCGTTGACGGCATCGCGGACTCTGGTGGCGGCATCGCCGTGGGGGTAGACCCACTTGCCGCCCGAAACCGCGTCCAGCTCGGCGCGCTTTTCTTCCTGCGCGCGGGCCAGGTCGGCGGCGTTCTGCCGCGCGGTAAAATACTGCTCTTCCAGCGGCTTTTCGAGCCGGTCCAGCGCTTCGGTCAGCGCGGGCAGCTGCTCCGCGGTCAGAGCGACCGGCCAGAGCGCCTTTTCGACCCCGAAGCCGCTGCGGGCCAGCACCGTCAACAGGTTCGTGACGGCATCCGCCGTCTGTTCCAGCGCCGCCACTTTCCGGACGGCGGCATCCAGTGCGGTCTTCCTGCGGGCCAGTTCCTCGGTCATGGCGTCCAGCGCACGGCCATCGCCGCTGGCCGAAGCAGCCCCATGGGCGGCCAGATAGGCCCGGCGGGCCTCGGCCTCGGCGTTCTTGGCCGCTTCATAGGCGGCGTTCCGCTCGGCCAGCTGGCGGCGTCCGGCGTCGAGATGCCCCTGCCAGACGGCGTCTTCTCCGGCGTCAGCCTCGGCGCGGGCCAGCAGGGCCGCGCCCCGGTTGACCAGGGCGTCCGTCTCTCTGGATGCGGCTTCCCGGCCGTATTCCACGATCTGTTCCAGCGCGGCGGCGCGGGTCTGCGCCTCGGCCAGCACGGCGTGGAGGTTTTCCAGCTCCACCCGGTCGCCCTGCAGCGCGTCCAGATCCAGTTCCGGCTGGGGCAGGATGTATTGATACAGAAATTCCCGGAAGTTCGGGATCTCGTCCATGCTGGTGCCCATCTGGAACACCTCATTGAACTTTTTGCCCAACGGGCTGGATGCGCGGCCGATGCCCAGCGCACGGCAGATGCGGTCCCGCGCCTCGCTGGGGCTGCGGGTATAGGAGAGCCGGCCCACAGCGGGCTTGAAATCCTCTCTGGCGCTGGGGGCCCCGGTGCGCGGGTCGAGGAAGGGCAGCTTTTCCAGCGTGATGCCATCCTCGGAGATATACCAGGTCTGGTCGCCGGGGTGAAGCTCCTGCATGGGGCCCTCGGACTCGACGCGCACCGCGATGACGAAGGGCGTCCGCTTGGCGCTGTCCCAGAACTCGGCACCGATATAGGCCACCGTCCGGCCGGGGCGGCGGTAGGCATTCTCGCCGCGCTGCTTGGCGTGGACGGAGCCTTGCAGGGTGCGGCCGCTCTTTTTATTGCCCAGGGCATTGAAATTGCGGTTGGTGGTCAGGCAGTAGCGGATGGCGTCCAGGATGGTGGTCTTGCCCACGGCGTTGACGCCGATCATATAGGTCAGGCGAGCACAGTCGAAGGTGACGTTCTCAAAGTTGTGCCAGTTGATGAGTTTCAGGCGTTTTAATTCGATCATTCTTCATCCTCCGCACTGGATTCGCCCTCCGGGCGTTCGTACAGGGCCAGCTCGTTCCGGGTGCGGCTGCTCTCGGCAGCGGCATCGGCGAGGTCGGCATCCGGCAGCGCCAGCAGCACGGTCGGGAAGACCTCGATGCGGCTGTCCAGCCCGGTCAGACGGCCCACGGGCCGGGCCAGATTGTACCGGCGCAGGGTGCGCAGCAGCTTTTCCAGCGTGAGCTGGTCCAGCCGCCGGGGCAGGTTCATTTTTTGCAGTTCGGCCTGCACTTCTTCCACCGTGACCAGAACCTGGTCTGCGCTGGCCGAGAGGCTCTCCCGCTTTTGCAGGTAGAGCAGGCGCAGCACCAGCAGCAGGATGCTCTCGTATTTCAGCAGCCGGGCCTGGCTGCCCTCGTGCTCGTTGACGAGCGCCGCCGCCTGCAGCGGGGCCGGGTAGAGCAGGACCGCATAGCCCAGCGGCGCGAACACGGCCCGCACCTCGTTCAGGTGGTCCTGCACGTAGAGATACTTCGACCGCTGGTCCTCCACACCGCCCAGCAGAAAGCAGTGGCTGAGCAGATAGTTTGCGGTCTCTTCCAGCAGTTTATTCGTTTCGGCCATGGGGTTCCTCCTTGCGGGGCATCAGGATAAATTCTTCGAACCGGAAGCCGCCCCGCTCGACCCACTTCCCGGTCCGTTCGATGTCATAGTCCCGCCGCGGCGACTGCGAGTAGGTGTGCAGGCCGATGATGCGGGCAAAGTCGCTGGGATATTCGTCGGCCAGCGTGGACGCCGCCACCTGCCTGCGGGCGGCAAGGGCCTGCTGCGCCAGCAGGGCCACGTTCTCTTCGGTCACGGCCATCCGGGCGTATTCCAGCAGAAGCTGCTGCTCCTTTTGCAGCTGTTCCGGGTCCAGCGTTCCGGTCTCCACCGGCCTGAGCGGCACCTCGCTGCGGGGCGCGGCGGGCGGGTAGAGCGGCTTTTCGCCGAAGACCTGCACCGGGTAAAGGTGCAGATGCTTTGCCACCGGGCCGTCATCCGGTTCGAACAGCTGGTCCGGCGTCTTGATCTCCTCGGCATAGCGGCGGAGCAGCGCCGTGACGCTGCCCTGCGCCGAGCGGTCGCTCAGCAGCAGAAACTGCGCCCGCTGCACGGCACGCTTGCGGTAGCGGATGTGGCTGGCGTCGATCTGCTTCATCAGGCCGCTCATCTCTTCCAGCGCATCCCGCTGCTTCTGGATGAGGGCCCGCACCGCCGGGGCGGCCTCGTTCGGCGCACAGCGCTCCACGCGGGCATAATCCAGCGCCAGCTGCGGCAGATAGTTTGCCTCGCAGTCGTCCAGCCCCTCTTCGAGGTAGGCGCGGTAATTGAACAGGTTGTCGCTGGTCTTGAACCGGTGGTACGCTGCCGCAACGACCTTTTCCTCGTACTGGTCGAACAGCTCCAGCACCTCCTGCGGGGTGCGGTTGCGGGTGAGCCGGTCGATGTAGTGGCCGATGGAAGCATTGAGCGCACGGAGCGACTTGTTCAGCGCTTCGAGGTCGGACGCGACCTCCCGCAGGACGTTCTCGTAGGGGCTCTTCTCTTCCCCGATGCCCCGCAGCAGCTGCCAGGCCTTGTACAGCTTGCCGGTATAGGTGACGACGCGCGGGTTCAGGATCTCTTCCAGCGCTTCCAGCAGAGGCGTCACCTCCGGCACAAAGGCCAGCGAAGGTTCCTCCTCATAGCTGCCGGGCTGCTCTTCCAGCCAGCCGGTGCGCCGCAGCCGCAGCAGAAAGCCCAGCGCCAGCAGATGCGGGTCGCGGGTGGGCTGCTCGGCCTCGTCTCCGGCGTCGTCGGCGTCCAGCGCCAGCGGCTTTGCCAGCGCCGCAAAGTAATCCTCCGCGCGGGAGACGGCTTCGGCGCGGGAGATGCTGTAATCCGCCGTGTGGCGGCACTCCTCCCACAGCAGCAGGAGCAGCTCGGCATAAAACGCCCGGTTCGGCCCCGCCAGCGGGCGGAACAGACGCGGGGAGACCAGTTCAAACAGCTGCATCAAAAGATCCTTTCTTTCGCAAATTTCCGCCTCTATTGTACCACAAAAAACAGGCCCTCTCAACCGGTGGCCGGGCGCATCTTCCGGAACGATCTGCACACGAGCCGCTGCAGGCTGTGAAAATTCGTCTCGAATTTACACAATTTCACCACGATTTTGTGTTATGCTTCTTATAAAGAAATGGAAAAGGCATCGCAGGCTGAACTCCCACTCAACACAATGCCCCCCGGAATGCAGGCTTCCGGGGGGCTTCGTGTTTATTCGGGGCTTTACAGTTCCTGATATGCGCTCATCATGGCGGGGATGAACTGCTTTTTGCGGCTGACGACGCCGGGCAGGGTCCAGCTGCCGTCTTCGGCGGGCTGGGTCTCAAAGCCGTCCGACAGCACCTCGGCGGCATAGCGGCCTTCGCAGATGACGACGCTCTCCTCCTTGGGCACATCGGTCAGCAGCATATAGATATCCTCCACATTCTGCTTGTTGCGGGCCTCTTCGAGGTAGGGTTTGAGCAATTTTTCGGCGGCCAGCAGGTTCTTGCGGGTCATGTAGCTGCCCTGCGCCACGCCGAAGCGGATATCGCCGCACATGAAGACCTTGAAGTCCTGCAAAAAGACCTCTTCGGGGGTCTTGCCGTCCAGTTTTTCACCGGCTTCGAACATTTCGGTGGAAAACTCGTCGATGTCCACACCGGCGATCTGGGCCAGACGCCTGGCCGCCGCCACATCCACCGGGGTGCAGGTGGGGCTGCGGAAGACCAGCGTATCCGACAGGATGGCCGCCAGCAGCAGACCGGCGGTCTGGGCCGGGATCTCCACGCCGTGCTCGTCGTACATCTGGGTGATGATGGTTGCGGTGCAGCCCACCGGCTGATTGCGGAAGTAGACCGGGCCGCTGGTCTCCAGACTGCCGATGCGGTGGTGGTCGATGATCTCCAGGATCTCCGCCTGGTCAAAGCCCTCCACGGCCTGGGTGGCCTCGTTGTGATCCACCAGGATGATGCGGCGCTTGCGCAGGGCGATGATGTTGCGGCGGCTGACCATGCCGCAGTATTTGCCCTCTTCATCGAGGATGGGGAAATAGCGGTGGCGCACCTTGGCCATGACGCGCATAACATCCGCCACCGGCGTGACGAGGGTGAACTTCAGGATGTCTTCGCGGGTCATATAATAGGAGATGGGGGCGCACTGGCTGATGAGCTTGCCGGCCGCGTAGGTATCGTAGGGGGTCGTCATGATAGCGACGCCCATTTCGTCGGCGATGCGCTGGATGGTGTGGCCCACCTTGGAGCCGTTGCAGATGATGAGGAGGGAGGCCTCCTTCTCAATGGCGCACAGCTGGCTCTCGTACCGGTTGGTCAGGATGACGATGTCGCCCTTTTCCACATTGCTTTCCAGCATTTCGGGGGTGGCGGTGCCGATCTTGATGTGGCCGGTGGTGCAGACAGCGTTCTCGTCGCCCACCACCATGGTGCCGCCCAGCGTTTCGAGGATGTTCCGGAAGCTGGTCTGACTCTTGGCCAGAACGCCGGTGTCGAAGACGTCCATGTTGGCGGTCGCGATGTCCTTGACCGTGATGATGCCCTCCAGATCGTTTTCTGCGTTGGTGATGGGCAGGGTGTCGATCTTCTGGTCGCGCATGATCTCCCACGCACGGCGCAGGCTGGTGGCACCGGGGATGCCGGGCATCTCGCGGTAATCCACATCCCGGATCTTCGGGTTGACGTCCGTGCACATGCGGGGCGGGGTCACGCCGAACTTTTTCAGGACGAACTCGGTCTCCTGGTTCATCCGGCCCGCGCGGCGCGCCTCGCAGACAAGGTCGCTGGTCTTGTTTTTCAGTTCCGCATACGCAATGGCGGAGCAGATGGAGTCGGTGTCCGGGTTGCGGTGCCCGATGACCACGACTTTATGGGCTGCCTTTGGCATAATCTTTCCTCTCTCTATGGAATCGTTCATTCATTTACCTTCTTCTGTGCTGCACACAGAAGTCCGGTTTCATTCTATCACATCCCACCGCAGGGGTAAAGGGAACCGACGGCACTTTGTTTCTTAAAATTTTGCGAGAATCTTGGATACAACATCTTGATTTTCCTGCGATTCCGCGTTATGCTTAGTTCCATGACATCCCAGAGCAAGAGGAGGAACTATGACAACCACAACAACCAAGCCGCTGTTTACCCGCAAACAGCTCATCGCCCTGCTGCTGCCGCTGATCGCCGAGCAGGCGCTCAGCGTGACCATCGGTCTGGCCGATACCCTGATGGTCTCCTCGGTCGGCGAAGCGGCCGTGTCGGGCGTCAGCCTGGTGGACTCATTCAATGTGCTGATGATCCAGCTGCTCAGCGCGCTTGCCACCGGCGGTGCCGTCGTCGCCAGCCAGTACATCGGCCACCGGGAGCCGAAGAACGCCAAGGCCGCCGCCGCCCAGATCCTGTTCATCATGATCTCGCTCAGCGCCGTGGTCGCCGCCGTGGTGGCGGTGGGGCGGCACGGCATCTTGCGGGGCATCTTCGGCTCCATCGACGCCGACGTCATGCGCTACGCCGAGACGTATTTCCTGCTCTCGGCGCTGAGCTACCCCTTCATCGGTGTGTACAACGCCGGTGCTGCGCTCTTCCGCGCACAGGGCAACAGCAAGATCAGCATGCTGTCCAGTCTGGTGATGAACGTGGTGAACATCGGCGGCAACGCCGTGCTCATCTTCTACTTTAAGATGGGCGTCATGGGTGCCGCGCTGGCCAGCCTTGTCTCCCGGATGATCGCCTGCTTTGCGGTCATCTACCTGCTGGAAAAGCCCGGCTGCCTGCTCCGCATCGAGCACCTGACCGACCTGAAGCCCGACCTGCCCCTCATCCGCCGCATCCTGCGGGTGGGCATCCCGGCCGGCATCGAGAACGGCATGTTCCAGATTGGCAAGTTGTCGGTCTCCAGCCTGACGTCCACCCTCGGCACCTCGGCCATTGCGGCCAACGCCGTGGCGGGCAACATCACCACCTTCCTGAATGTTCCGGCCAACGCGGTCGGCATGGCGGTGCTCACCGTCATCGGCCAGTGCCTGGGTGCAGGCGAAAAAGAGCAGGCCAAACACTACGCCCGCCGCTTCCTGCTGGTGGCCTATGCAGGTGCCTGGATCATGAACCTGTCGGCCTGCTTCTTCCTGAACCGCATCACCCTGTCCTGGTTCAACCTCTCCCCGGAGTCCAACGCCATGGCGCTGCAGGTGATGGTCTGGTTCAACATCATCTCGCTGTTCATCTGGCCGTCCAGCTTTACCCTGCCCAACATCCTCCGCGCCGCCGGCGACGCCACCTTCACGATGACGGTCAGCGTCTTCTCCATGTGGGTGTTCCGGGTGGGCTTCTGCTACCTGATGGTCCTGGGCCTGCATCAGGGCAATCTGCTCAGCATCTGGGGCGGCATGTTCCTGGACTGGCTGTTCCGCTCCCTCTTCTTTGCCATCCGCTTCTTCAAGGGGAGCTGGCTGGAAAAGAAAGTCATCTGAGCCTGTGCTTCCGGATTGCTTTCCTGCCCGAAAACGTGTAGAATAGAAAGCAGGAAACGATTGGATGAAAAGGAGGCGCTCTGATGAAACATTCTCTGACCGCACTTTTGCTCACGCTGGCACTGTTCTGCTGCCTGCTGACCGGCTGCGGCCCGACGCCCGATGTTCCGGGCGGCAGCGAAGGCAGCAACGGCTCTTCTTCGGGCAGCACCAACTCCGGCACCGAACCCGATGACTCAAACAGCGGCGGAGTCTCCGCCCCGAAATTGCAGCCGTCCATTGTGATGGAATCGTTCAGTGCCTATCACGATGCAGCCGGTGAGGACGTTGCGCGTTGTGTTTTCCGGGCGACCAACCCCAATACGGCATACAGCGTTTCCCGTGCACGTGTCGACCTCACCCTGAAGGATGCTGCCGGAAATGTGCAGGAGACCACGTATTTCATGCTTCAGACCATCGCACCGGGCGATACGGTCCGCTTTGTCTATACCTGCAAATGCAAGAAGGGCGTTCCGGCCAGCGCGGCATACACACAGCCCAGCACGACCGCTTCCAGCTTCCAGCCTTCTGCGGAGAATGTCCGTTCTTCCGACCTTCATGCTGTCGTAACGGGCCATTCCACGACTTCCGGGCTGAATTATACGGTCATTTCCGGCACGGTGCGCAATCTGAGCAAATACACCTGCAACCGCACCCGTGTATCAGTCATTCTGAAAAAGAACGGCAAAGTCGTTTCTTCTGACTTTGTCCTGCTTACGACTCCCATTCCATCCGGAAAGGAAAGATCTTTCTTCATTTCCCACGCCAGCGATATCGGGTTCGACCCCGCTGAGACCGAAGTCGTTGCCATCCCCTGGTAATATCTGTTTTCCCGGCCAGCCGCGCAAGCGGCTGGTTTTTTTGTGCCCTTTTGCAGGAAGATCCGGTTCTGGATCGTATTCCTTTCAGAGAGGGCGGTTCCGGAGCCGTTCTCTCCCCTCGAATTTCCCATGTCGCACAAATTTTTCACAGATATTTTAGAGAAGTTGTCCTGTTTAGGGCTTGTTTTTGCGCGATGACCGGCGTATAATGATACGCTGCTAAGAACTTTAAGAAGGCTCTGCCTTCCAACTCCAAACAAAGGAAGTGTGTTCCATGCGAAACTGGTTTTCCCGCCATCCCATCTGGTTCATGGCGTTCTATCTTGTGTTTTATCTCTCGGTGTTCCATTGGCTCGAAGTCAACATCACCGTGCCGGAAGTCTGGGTCCACTGCCATCTGGATGACCTCATCCCCTTCTGCAAGTATGCCGTCATCCCCTATCTGGCGTGGTTCATCTGGATCCCATTCACCCTGTTCTATCTTCTGTAGAAGGCCCCGCGCGCGGACTTCTGGCGGCTCTGCCTGCCGCTCTTTGCGGGCATGACCATCGCGCTGGCGGTCTATGTCATCCTCCCCAACGGGCTGGACCTCCGCCCCTATCGCGTCTACGGTTCGGACATCTTCGCCCGGATCGTCCGCCTGCTCTACTCCACCGACACTGCCACCAATGTCTGCCCGTCCATCCATGTCTTCAACTCGGTCACTCTGATGATGGCCTACTACCGCAGCCGCATCTTTGAAGAGCCCCGCCGCCGCTGGATGCGCCCGGCGTCTGCGGTGCTGTGCCTGTCCATCATCGCCTCCACCGTACTGCTCAAACAGCACAGCTGCATTGATGTGGTCATGGGCATCCTGCTGGCCATGGCAGTGGACAGCGCCGCCACTTCGCTGGAGCGGAGCGAGTACCGCATTTTGCAGAATCCCTGAGCTTCATACAGCAAAAAAAGCACCTGCGCCGCAGGTGCTTTTTTTTGCTGCTTAAAACAATCCTTCCGGCAGGCAGATGTCGTGCCGGGGGACTTTTTCCCATGAAAAGTCTGCCACGAGGCTCTCCGGTGTGCGGGGTGCAGGTTCTTCCTGCAAGCCGTAGACGTAGGCCAGTTTTCCCACGATCTCTTCGGCCGTGTATTTTGCCCGGAGGTTCTCCAGACTCTGGTCGCCGTCCCGCTTGGACAGCCGCCGCCCATCCGGGGCCAGCAGCAGCGGGCAGTGGGCAAACCGCGGGGCCGTCAGGCCCAGCAGACGGTACAGATAGAGCTGCCGCGCCGTGGAGGAGAGCAGGTCTGCCCCGCGCACGACTTCGGTGACGCCCATCCGGGCATCGTCCACGACGACGGCCAGCTGGTAGGCGAAGACGCCGTCTGCCCGGCGAAGGTAGAAGTCGCCGCAGTCCCGCAGCAGGTTCTCGCTGTGGAGGCCCATGCAGCCATCCCGGAAGGTGATGACCTCATCGGGCACTCTGAGCCGGTAGGCCGGTGCCTTGACCCGGCGCTTTTCCGCGATCTGGGCAGGCGTCAGATCCCGGCAGGTGCCGGGATAGACGACATTGCCGTCCGAGGTGTGGGGCGCACTGGCCGCATGGAGCTGTGCGCGGGAGCAGAAGCAGGGGTAGACCAGCCCTTGCGCTTCGAGCATCTGATACGCGCGGGTGTAGATCTCTGCGCATTCGCTCTGGTAATAGGGGCCGTGGGGGCCGCCCCGGCTCCCGCCCTCGTCCCAGACGAGGCCAAGCCAGGCCAGGTCTTCTTCCAGCAGGTCTGCGTATTTCCGGGGGCAGCGCTCTGCGTCCAGATCCTCGATGCGGAGGACGATGCGCCCGCCCGCATGTCTGGCGCTCAGCCAGGCCAGCAGGCTGCACGCAAGGTTGCCCAGATGCAGCCGCCCGCTGGGGCTGGGGGCAAACCGCCCGATGACCGGGCTCACAGGCCCAGCTTCCATTCGCCATCCTTCGGCTGAGAGATGGGGGTGTTATAGAATTCGGCCACGGCCTTGGCCATGTACTCGGCGTCGATGCAGCTGGCGGTCTCCATGGAAGAGTGCATCGCCAGCTGGGCCAGACCGATGTCCACCATCGGGATCAGGATCTGGTGGCCCAGCAGGTTGCCCAGCGTGGAGCCGCCGGGAACGTCAGCGCGGTTGGACGCGAACTGCACCGGCACACCGGCCTTCTGGCAGATAGCGCTGAAGGCCGCACCGGTCAGGCCGCTGGTGGTGTAGGTCTGGCGGGCGTTGGATTTCAGCAGGACGCCGCCGCCCAGCGTGACCGGATGGGCGGGGTCGCTCTTTTCGGGGTGGTTGGGATGGGTGGCATGGCCGTTGTCGGCGCTCAGCAGCAGGCTGTTGGTGCAGGCACGGATGCTCTGCTCACGGGTGACGCCCAGCTTTTCTTCGATGCGGGCCAGCACATCGGCCATGAGGGTGCCCTGTGCGCCCTGACGGCTGGAAGAACCGACCTCTTCGTTGTCGAACATGACCCAGATGTCGCCGCGGCCTTCCTCTTCGCCGCGGCCCTGCAAAAAGCCCCACAGAGTGGTGTAGGCACACTCCAGGTCGTCGATGCGGCCGGACATGAAATACTCGCCCTTCAGGCCCACGCGCACGGCCTGCTCGCAGGTGCAGAGCATGAGGTCGCTGTCGAGGATGTCTTCGGCCCGGACGCCGGCCTCCTCGGCCAGCACCTGCCGCAGGGTGGTGCCCGCAGCACCGAAGATGGGCTGCAGATCGACCTGCGGGTTGTAGTTCTTCCCCTTGTTGACCTCGTGGTCAAAGTGGATGCAGAGGTTCGGGATGCAGGCCAGCGCACGGTCCGGATGGACGAGAATACTCTTCACGCCGTTCTCCGTCCGGACAAGGATGCGGCCCGCCACGCTCAGGGGACGGTCCAGCCAGGTGGGCATGATCATGCCGCCGTAGCCCTCGGTCTCCACCTTGGCAAAGACTGCGTCCTTGCCGCCGTCCAGCTGCTTGATGCGCCAGGTGGGAGAATCGCTGTGGCTGGCGGTGACATGCCAGCCGGTCAGCTCACCCTTGGGCATCCGCCATGCCAGCACGGCAGAGCCGTTGCGGGTGGTGTAATATCTGCCGCCGGGCACCAGCTCCCAGGCTGCGCTCTCGGGGCAGTTCTGGTAGCCGTTCTCTTCCAGGATCTTCACAGCCGCAGCCGTGGAGTGGAAGGCGCTGACACCGGCGTTCAGGAAATCGAAGAGACCTTCGACGGAAAAGGTGTTATTCTGCATTTTATGTTCTCCTTTATTTTCAGGTTATCCGCTGCTAAACCTCTCCGTCATTGCTTCGCAATGCCACTTGTCCGGGTTGCGGCTCCCAACATTCACTTCGTGCAAAGTATTGCACTTGTGCCTTGTTGGCCGCTGCCCCAACAACAACTCCCTTCATCCGCCACTGGCGGCGGTTGTTGTTGTTGCCTAATAGGAGAGGCAGGGGCTTTTTTGGCTCCCCTGTCAGGGGAGCTGTCGCCGCAGGCGACTGAGAGGTTTCGCCACAATTATACCGTTTCTCTTATCAAAATGCAATCACACCGGGGCCATCTCGGCAAGCTGCTGTTCAAGCGCATGGCGGAGCTGGGCGGCGTGCAGGCCGCAGACCAGCTGGACCCGGGTACCCTGCACCACAAGACCTTTATGGGGCAGGGAGAGCAGAGCCCCCATATCCAGCAGCGAGGCATCCCGCACCGTGAGCCGGAGGCGGGTGAAGCAGTTTCCCAGCTGGGCGATGTTCTCCGGCCCGCCCAGCGCGGCGATGAACCGGCACACCTCCTGCGGGTCGGCGTACGGGGACTGGTCTGTGGAAGGGGCTGCTTCCCGGCCCGGGGTGGGCAGATCCTTTGCCTTGATGAGGACGCTGAACACGGCAAAGTAGGTCAGGATCTCCGCAAGGCCCAGCAGATAGAGCAGCGGCAGGTTCTGCAGCTGCTCCCCGGCGCTCAGGTTGAACACCAGCGACCCCAGCAGGTTGGAGGTAAAGGCCCGGACATGCAGGACATGGAGCAGCACCATAAAGCCGCCCGTAATGACCGCATGGGCCACCCAGAGCAGGGGCGAAACGAAGCAGAACAGAAAATCAATGGGTTCGGTGATGGAGGCCACCGAGGCCGTGACCGCCAGCGGGATCATAGCGGCGGCGGTACGGGCACGATTCTCCCTGCGGGCCGTGAAGATGAAGGCCGCCGCAATGCCCAGATAGCCAAAGGTCTTGGTGAAGCCGGTGTACATCCAGACGATGCCGTCTGAGAGGGGCAGGCCCATGGTGTACTCGGTCATGCAGACGACGTAAGCGCCTGTGTAGGTCACAGAACCCACAGTCAGGCTGCCGCCCAGCGAAGAGAACTGGAAGGGCATATAGATGAGGTGATGCAGGCCGGTGGGGATGAGCAGCCGTTCCAGAAAGCCGTAGAGGAACACACCCGCGTTCCCTGAAGCCGCGATCCAGCCCGTGAGGGCGCTGACCGCCCGCTGCAGCGGCGGGCAGACGAAGCAGAACCCCAGCCCCAGTGCCACCGCCAGCGCCGACAGCCACAAAAACGACCACCGCAGACCTGAATAGAGCTGGGTGATCATGCCATAAAACTGCTTTTCGCAGGTGCGGTTGAAAAGCCACGCCGCCGCAAAGCCCAGCACGATGCCGCTTGCCACGCCGGTGTCCACCACCTGAATGCCCAGAATGGTGGTCTGGCCCGTGCCCGCAAGGCCGGTCATCCCGTTCGGCTGGGCAAGCAGTCCCAGCGTTTCCAGCGCGGTGTGGTTGGCTGTGAGGAACACCAGATAGGCCATCAGCGCCAGCAGGGCGGCTTCCTGCTTTTCGGTTTTGGCGCGCACGGCAGCCACCCCCACGCAGAGAATGACGCTGAGGTTGTTGATGAGCACCATCATCCCGTTGTAAAGCAGCTGCCCCACCAGCTGCAGTGGAGCCCACTGCAGCACCGGCAGTGCCTGACACAATGGCTTGCTGGTGAGCAGCGCCCCCAGCACCAGCAGCAGGCCCGCCGCCGAAAGATAAGACAGCGGCGACAGCAGCGACTGTGAAAAGCGTTCCAGCCGCCGCAGAAATTTCTGCATCCGTTTCTCCCCCTTTTTCCGGTTCTTCACTCATTTCTCCCAGTTTGACCATGGCCGGATTATACGCGCCAGCGCAAAAAATGTCAATCCCGCCCGACTGAGAAAAAAAGGACAAAAGTTTGTATAGTTTGCACAGCCGGAGTGAAAAATCGTCCTGCGCACGCCGATTGACAACAGCCCGGCAGAACAGTATACTAGAAATGTACCAGAGCAGTTTCTCCGGCAGATGGGCCGGAACACGATAAAAGGAGGCTTTCCTATGATTCGCAAGCGTATTCTTTCCCTGCTGGTCTGCGCCGCCCTGCTGTGCGGCGTGCTGGCAGGCTGCAGCACCTCTTCCGGCAGCACTGCCGCTTCCGGCTCTTCCGCTTCTGCAAGCGAGAGCATCCCCTCTTCCACCGTGACCGCCGATACCGGCAAGGTGGGCCCGCTGGACGCAGGCGAGAATTCCCTGTTCTCCCTCTCTGACCCGGACGATGCCTTTGCCCCCTGCCTCGGCTGGGGCCCCGGCGTGTCCGGCTGCTCGCTGAAATCCGTCATCGCGGCGGCTTCCCTGCTGAAATGGGCCGATGGCTGCAACATGAGCATCCAGCCGGTCAGCGACATCAAAGCTGCCTATACCCAGTGGTTCGACAACCTGAGCGCCGATGACCAGCAGAGCTTTGCCGATGCCTGGCCGCTCATCAAGGCCGATGCCGAGACCCTGCTGACTGACAAGGACAGCATGACCGGCCGCATCGAGGATGCCGGTCTGGATGCCAAAGAGCTGCCCGGCTGTTCCGAGGAAAACTGGAAAGCCCTGGCCGATGTCATTGATGTACTGGTCCCGGCTTCCAGCGAGTATTGAGCGTTCCGTCTGCCCCTGAATGCAAGAGACATAAAAATAAGCCCGACAACGTCGGGCTTATTTTTTTGTTCAGATCTTCTTCAGGGTGTACTGGCGGGTGCCCATGCCGATCTTTTCGGCCTGCTCCAGCGTTGCCT
>ERZ836358.2311-NODE-2311-length-14987-cov-10.867935_pt1 | contig 14987 bp, 10 predicted proteins | sample MGYA00519942_ERZ836358 | MGnify/ENA primary metagenome ERZ836358 (study PRJEB31850, sample SAMEA3708798) | human gut metagenome | biome: human gut; feature: human-associated habitat; material: faeces | place: China | collected 2014 ...
TATATTTATAACTTCGGAAAAGCCAAAATAAAAAAAACTGCGATATATTACTTTTATCAGTAAATATATCGCAGTTTTTGTGTTTTTGTATTTCATTTATTGTCTGATACACTTATAACTGTCTTTCGGACTTCGTGCGTAGTCGAAACTTTTAGATTTTTATCACCAATTAACCATTCAATGATTTTTGGGGTCAGTTTTTAGTGAATTTTCTTTTATAAATTTAGCTAATGTGTTTCTATTAACATTAAACTTTTTTGCGATTTTTATTTGTGGCACACCTTCTTGAAGCATTATTCTTATTTTTTCTTCTTTGCCTGATAATTTGACTCTTCGAGATTTTCGACCTAATGGTCTTCCTAAAGTTACACCTTCTGATTTTTTTCTTGCCAAAGCTTCTTTAGTTCGTTGACTAATTAGATTTCTCTCTATTTCAGCTGATAAACCAAAGGCAAATGCAAGCACTTTACTTTGAATATCATCTCCAAGCCTATAATTGTCTTTTATCGTCCAAACTCTACATTCTTTATTCATACAAATATTTAATATTTCCATTATCATAAATAAATTTCTGCCAAGCCTCGAGAGTTCCGCACAAATTATCAAATCGTCTTTCTTAACCTTTTTTAAAAGTTTTCCAAGTTCTCTTTTGTTGTAATTTTTTGTTCCACTAATCGTTTCTTCTATCCAACCATGAATTTCAATATTTTTTTCTTTAGAAAATCTAGTAATTTCAAATCTCTGATTTTCAACAGTTTGTTTATCACTACTCACTCGTATATACCCATAGTTCATTTTTATTGCTCCTTTGTTCAATTTAATAGAGCGTTTATGTTGAGCAAAAAAGTTCTCAAACTGTATTTGATACAGATGACTGTTGGGTAATACTATCTTCTATAGAACAAAGCATCAAACAAAAAATTTGTAATGTTGGAACCCCACTTTCAAAATGGAATTTATCAATTTATAGAGGCATACTTACAGGTTTCAACGAAGCATTTATTGTATCTGGAGAAATAAAGGATGCTCTTATAAATTCTGATCCAAAATCTGCCGAGATTATTCGACCGATTTTGAGAGGCAGAGACATAAAACGTTATTCCTTTTCGTATGCAGACCTATGGTTAATAGCAACTTTCCCAAGTAAGCATTATAACATTGATGATTACCCAGCCATTAAAGAACACCTTTTATCCTTTGGTATAGAACGTCTTGAACAAACGGGCAAAACTCATTCTATTTGCGGTGAAACAGTAAAAGCTCGCAAAAAAACAACTAATAAATGGTTTGAAACTCAGGATAGCATAAGTTATTGGGACGATTTTTCTAAGCAAAAAATTATTTATCCAGAAACCACTCAAGGTGCATACTTTATTTTAGATAATGGAGAGTTCTATCTCGATAAAACCTGCTTTTTTATGATTTCGGAGTATCCTCACTATTTGATTGCTACATTATCTTCAAAATTATTTGAGTATGCATATAAACATATCTTTTCAAGTATTGAGTTGGGTGCGTCAGCTTATCAATATAATAAGCACGCATTTGTTCTTTTGCCTGTAATTGAACCATCAAAAGTAGATGGACAAACTTTAATACAAATTAAAGAATATGTTGATGCCGCAATGATCGAAAAATCACACAATCTAAAGCAAGAAATCATAAAGAAAATTGATACAATCATATATAATCTTTATGATATATCTAATGAGGAAATATTGCATATTGAGGGTATATCATAAATTATCAATGTATGTAATCTCCTCATCAGATAAGCCATATAAAAGACATACTTCATGGTCAATTTGATTACTTAATTCGAGTTGTTTATCAGCAGGTAATGAAATCATTTCCGTATAAAGTTCGCACAGTTTTGAGTTGGTATCAGGTTTAGAAACGGTAACAGTGTTTAAAAAATCTCGCCCTTTGCCACCTGTCGAATTAGCACACTGTAATGTAATCTTATTAAAGAGTTTGGAGTTCAGTACACATATTAAGTGTTCTAAATGTTCACCCGTAATAATATAACATTTGTTGTTTACATATACTTCATCTTCGATCAGACAAGCATTCATTTCATCACTGATTTCTCTATAGACGATTTTTTGCTTAGAAAAATCGTCCATATAAACACAGTTGCGAAGGTTATAAGGAGTATCACCTTTATCTGCTCTTTTTTCAAGTTTAGAATAAAAATTGTCTAAATGATCTTTGATAGCAGGATAATCTTCTATATTTATTGGTGGAATGTTTTTTGATTTTATTCCATTATGAGTGTTTATAAGCCACAAATCAGCAAAAGTGTGCTCATATCTTTTTATGTCTCTGCCTCTCAAAATCGGTCGAATAATTTCGGCAGATTTTGGATCGGCAGCAATGAGCTCATCTTTCTTTTCTTTGCTTATGATAAAGGCATCATTAAATCCAGTTTTGATGCCATAGTTAATTTGAATATTCCAATCCTTTAATTGAACGCCATTGGATTGAATCTTCTTTTTTATGCTTGTTTCGATTGGATTCATAATAGTCCAACCATCATCATTATCAAAAGAGGATGTAGAGCTATTGCGCTCAACATAAACGCTCAAATTATTTTGGCAATCATCTTTAATAGTACAAGCTAATGTGTTACACATATTTTTCTGTTTTGCAAGCATGAGAATATTAACATCTACAGTTGCTGACTCAAAAACTTTCGTTCCGCCAAAATCAATGAGTTTAATTGGATTTGACTTATTTGCCAAAAATGCTCTAAGCCGTTTTCCATATCCTGCTCTCATCCATTTGTTGCTTGTGATGAATGATAAAATTCCATCTTTGCACAGAAGATTATAGCCTTTTTCATAAAACAGACAATAAATATCACCCGTTTTTGCAAAAGTTTCAAATCCCAAATCTTCATAAAGATCTCCAAGTTTCATATCATCTGATATGGATTTCTGCAACTGAACATAAGGTGGATTTCCTATAACAATATCAAAACCACCATTATCTCTGAAAACTCTTGCAAAATCTAAATGCCATAAAGTAAATGGTTTAGAACTCTTTTGTATAGCTTCCATATAAGATTCTTTTAATTCTTCAGAACAGCATTGCATTTGTTCTTCGATAATCATATCTTTTAAAGATTGAATTTGAGCCTTTAACTCCATCTTTCGATTTGGTTCATCACACACAAATAACTTATCTTGAACTGAAAGCAACTCTTTTAATATAGTTTCAAAAGCATTACGCCCCATATTAATTTGTGTGAAGGCGGAAGTGTTGCAAATCAACTTGCTTTCATTAATTAATTCAATTCCCTCAAACTTATCATTTAAACTGTTTCCACAAAGTATATTGCATTCCAAGTTAGGAAGCGGCAAAGGATTTTTATGTCCTTCAAGTTCATTAGCAGCATCGGGTGTAATTTCATCATCAATTACAAGTGATAACCAAAGACGAAGCTGAGTAATATCTACTGCCGAAGGTTCGATATCAACTGCAAAAATAGAATTTCTAACTGCATTGAATTTGAGGGCATAAGGTGAACGTTCATTTTTGAAAAGCAATCTTTTGTCATTGGCGTTCATACCAATAGTTAAATATGAGGTTATGTTAGCTCTTGCACGGACTATTTCATTTACCATACCAAGAGGGAACGCACCCGAACCAACTGCGGGATCGGCAACACGCACTGAAGCAAGGGCATCATCAATGTCCTTCAATCTATTAACTACAATATTCCCTTCTTCATTGATTTTAAATATCTCATCAGAGATATACATTCCGCCGTTACCTTCACGCTTTGACTTAACTGTATCTTCGTCCTTCATAAAGTCACCGTAAAGAATAAAGTCACGGAGAGCATCTTCTGAAATGTTTGTTTTTCTTATAAGGTAGTTTATAAGACTTTCCTGACACATATAGTGAACAATTTCACGAGGTGTATAGAAAGCACCATTAGATTTTCTGTCTTTAATTTCAAGGAGATTTTCAAAAATCTTACCAAGCATTTCAGGATCAATAGCAACCTCACGTTCCATTGGCTCATCTTCACTCATTGTGAAGTTGTATCGGTCAAATATGTCTAAAATACCATCTGCATTTCTGTCATTTGCATCTTGTTTATTGGAGAATATCTCATCAGGAATATCAAAACAATTTGACTTCCAATCATATCCATCCAGCGGTTCAAAAAGTCCACCAGATAGGAACGGAACTCTTGCGTGAAGTGCCGGGCAATAACCCATAGCTCCACGATTCTTATTCAAAGTATCATAGAAAAGCGGTTCAAGATAATTTTCAAAGAAGTGTCCTTTATGAGTTTTAGAGTACTCAAATATGGTTCTCAGGAACTTCTTAGATCCATCGCCCCACGTTTTCTTTCTAACCATATGATTTGCAATAACTTCTTCATTGTCATCAGAAATCATATCAAGAGCCTTTGAATTAAGGCGGTATGTACCGTCCGGTTGTCCAATATAAATTTTAGGTAAATGCTCCTTGATAATTCTGCCCTGAGCACCACTTACAAAGTAAATATTCTTATATTCTTTTTCGGTAAGTGTGGGAGTCCATACACTTACACCAAGCCAACCTTTTTTCTGCAAGAAATAGAGGAATACAATCTGTCCCATAAGCTTCTTTGCATACTGTTCGGAAGTAAACCCACATCTTTTTGATTCTTCAACAAAATCTTCGTTTGCATCCAAATATTTCTGAAGCTGATAGAATTTTTCACAGTAAAGGTCAAAAAACTCTTTTGTAACTTTTTCAACACTAAATGCTTCCTCGATTTCATCTAATGATGGATTGGAATTTTGGTCTATTATAAACTGTCTGAAACGGTCTATTGCAGTATGAGAAGGCTCGTCCTTACCAACCAAGAATGAATAACGCTTTGCAGGTGTTATGTTCTCAGTTGTTTTGAGTTTGCCCTGCTCAATTTTCATTTCATAATCAAGACGAACAAAAGACAAACGCCATTTAGGTTCACATTCGGTATAAAAGGCAACAATGGCAGCATCACAATTACCACCCTCAATAAGCTTCTTTGCATAGCTACGCTGCGTGCTTCTTGAACCCTCAACATAGTTTTCTTTCTTTAGTTGAACTGCAAATATAGCAATCTTTTTGTCTTCAGGTGTTGTATAATTGCCAACATGAGCACATCCTACAATATGCGTAGAGAAGTTTGAAAACTCCTGACGGAAGTTGTTGGGTGCAACAATCTTCATTGAGTCAAATATTTCTCGCATCAGCTCAACAAAGTTAGCAGTTGAATATTCAGAAGTAAGTATTGATTCTATTTTATTTACAATCGTACTCATTATTTACCTCCTTTAAGATAGCAGGACAAGATGATTTCTTTTTTGCCCTCAACGATAGACTTCTTCTCTTTCTTTTCCTCAAGATATGCTTCAGGAACAATACGAACTATATCGTAATATAATGCAAGAATATCAGAAGCAAGATTTGTAGCTTTAACAACATCTTTAGAAACCTTCGCCGGAATATCACCGTTTTCCCATCTGCGTATAAGGGTTCCAAGAACATTTTCTTGGTCATCTGTTAATTGGTCTGTTGCAATGATGGCTTTCAATGTCTTTATAATCTTTGCATCATTACCTGCAACCATTGGTTTTTCTATGGTGATTTCCTCATCTTCAATAAGCATATTGTCAAAAGCAAAGCTATTGTCTTTCAAGTGGTCATAATACTTGCCTCCGACACTTACTTTGGGTGTATCAGGTTCGGCTTCAATAAGCTTAATTGCTTCCATAAAAGTCATTTGCTCTGTTCCCTTATCATCTGTCTTAAAGAACGATTTTAATGAACCCTTACGAATGAATGTAACTGTCGAGTCATCTTCGCTTGTTTTATCTGATTTTGCCGATTTAGCTTTTTGCGGCAATCTCTTAATCTGCGAAAACAGTTTAGCATCGTTATCTCTGATTTTTCTAATTAGGGCAAGATATGCAAGTTCAGGATTTGTGCTTTCTTCATCTTCGCAATCTATGTCCTTATTCAAATCACTGAATAGCTTCTGTGGTGAAACTTCTTCGTCATCAGACAAGTATTTGATATCTTCACCGAGAGTATCATGGAATGCTTGAAGTTTTTCAAGAATTCTATCTTCCAAAGGCATATGTTTAGCACTCTGGGCGGTTGGGAAGAAGTTAAACACATAAATTCTGTCAAACTCTGTGCCAACGCGATTGATACGACCTACACGCTGCATAATTCTTGTTGGGTTCCACGGCAAGTCATAGTTCACAAGGACATTTGCTCTATGTAAGTTTACGCCTTCTGCAAGAACATCCGTTGTGATTAGTAAATCATACTTATCATTTTCTTTTGCCTTGTTCTTTGGGTTGAAGCTATCTTCAATTTCAACCTTTAGTGTCCGAGAGCTTTGTCCACTGAAGCACACAACTTTCTTGCCATAAATATCTGTAAGATTATTATATAAATATTCAGCGGTTTCAGTTGATTCTGTAAAGACGATAATTTTATGACCATATATGTGATTATTGTTCTGGAGCTCGTGCTTGAACATTGCAAGTTTGGGATCAACTTTAATCATACTCCAAAGGTCACGAAGATATTTGAGTTCTGCAAGGTCGCTTTCCAAATCCTTTAAAAGTTTGGGTTGAAAGTCAGATGTTTCAAATGCCATTACATCTTCTTGTTCGATATAGTAGAGTAGTTTGTTGATGTTTCCGTCATCAAGCAAATCATAGACATTTACTTTCTTACTGATGTAAACTTTACCCGTCTTAGCCATTTCAATAAACTTTTCATACGATTCGATGAACCTACCAAGTGTTTTAGAAAAAGCGAAAAAGCTGCTTTCCAAACGTTTGATTAGGATACCTTTCATAAACCCACCCATATTGCGCTGAGCTGTTAATTGTTTAGCATATTTCACTTGGTCTTTAAGATAAAGCAAAGGGGTATAACGAGAATATTTAAAGTTTTTAATAGTAGAGATTGTTTCCCTAAACGCTTCATCTGTTTTTTCGTCAAATTCATAGATAATCTTTTCAGGACTTCCAGCAGACGGGAAATGTAATCCTTGCTTTTCAAGGTCATCTGAATAATATTCCTGAACTTCGCCACGAGTTCTGCGAATCATAACTTCACGGATAAGTCTATCTCTAATAATTTTAGAGTTTTCTCTCATCTGTGTTCTATATTCGGCAGTACCTTTTTCTTTTTGGGCAAGTTTAGAATTAAGACCTCTAAAGAAGCCTTCGATATTTTTAATACCGTTAATAGTTCCGCTTTGCTTTGATTGGAAAAGATAAATCTGATTTTCAATATCGCTTGTGTAGTTGTTAATAGGGGTAGCAGAAATAAGCACAACCTTTTTACCACGACAAATTTGATGTAATTGCGTGAAGCTTTCAGTAGCGCTATTCCTAAATCTGTGCGCTTCATCAATGAAAATGTAGCTATATTTATCTGTGCCTTTTTCAATGATTCTGTCAAGTTTACCTAAAGACTCAACATCACATCTTGATACATCAAATTCCTGAAGAACACCTCTCCAATAATCAACAAGTACCGGAGGACAGATAAATAGTTTATATGTATCTCTCTTGAAAGAGTTTGCAAGCATAGCACAAATGTATGTTTTGCCTAAACCGACAACGTCAGAGATAAACACACCATTGTAAGCGTCTAACTTTTTGCGTGCCTGAGTAACGGCATCAATTTGATATTGAAGTCGCATATATCCATCAGGAAGAAGTGTTTCAAAGCTTTCCTTATCTGCATTGATTTCTTCCTTGAAGAATTCATATATGGTTTTAAGATAAAGCTGATACGGAGTAATATCATCTTTCATCCAAGTATTTTCTTCAACTGCTTCGATATAGGTCTCCCTAATGTCAACGCCTTTTTCCCAAAGAATTTCAAATCTGTTAAGTGCAAACTGAACATCAGGAGCATCTTTCAATTCTACATTAAATTCAAGATTGTTTACAAGACCTGCCTCAGAGAAGTTACTTGAACCGGTTATAACACTGCCAAACATATCCGGAACCTTAACCGGATCTTTACGCATAATATAAACTTTAGCATGAATGGGAGCTTCGGTGTACATTCTCATTTCAAGCTTTCCTGATTTAAGCCAATCAATGAAAATACGGACGCCTTTTTCAATTTCGGATGAAGTATCTGTTTGTTCAAACTCCGTTTTAACTTCTTCTATAAGGACGGCTTTACCTTCATTTGAAGAAAGTCCTGTCGTTATTTCTTCTTGTTTAGCGTGGTCTATTATTTTAACCGTGAATTTATCAACACTTAATCCAACGAGTATCCTAATCTTTTCAACCGCTTCCAGTGCTTCATAAAGTTTAAAGAAACCGCTTGAACGAAAATATCCAACCAGCACATCAAAGAACTGAGTATTGCTCTTTAAAATAGTTGCAAAACGAGTATATAAATCCCTTTCCGATTCATTGGTAAAAAATTTAAGATCATTCTGTATCATACCTTCACCCACCCCTTACAATATAAACTTTTCCTTCGTTTTTCCATTGCCTTTACATTTATCTTTTGTTATCTTAAGTTCTGTTTCTATAGCATTGAAAATTTTATTTAATTCTTCTTGGGAATATTCATATACATAATTATTGCTGCAAATTTCCAAAAGTTCAAGCGTAAAAAGAATTTTTTAAGTTCTCGCAGATGCAATTCCCTTGAATTTCTCATTAGGAGTTTTCTTATTTTCCAAAATCACACCCTCTTATACAACAATCTTTTTTAATATATTTTAACAGTTTTAATCTCATTTGTCAAAATATTTGAATCATTTTAGTATGTAGGTTTACAATAAGTTTGTTACATTCTGAAATATTTTGTTACGAGATAAACTCATAACAAAATATTTCGGCAAAAAAAGAATAGCAAGTGAACCTTCTTTGTGTTATAGTTAATTCACCAAAAAACAAAACAAAGGAGCCACTTGCTATGGATACTATAACACAAACTATGAAGTTTAGACAAGATGACGAAATTTTTTGAACGATTGTGTACATCATTGAAAAACATATATTCCACAGAATATATCTTACAACCAAAAACGGTTTAAACATTTCGTTTAAACCGTTTCACATTCTAAATCTTATTCCACTTCATATTCAACCGTGGCAAGTTCATTCATTTCGATGTCATACAGAGTTGCCGTAACCGTTCCGCTCGGCGTAAAACTGCCCGGATACATCACCAAAAATTCGCCTGCTCCATTTGTGGTTACCTTTCTGTCTTTAACAGTATCTCCACACGTAAATCTGACTATATAAGAGGCCTCTTCTTTAACGGTAATATAGACACTGCCGTCTTTATAAGTAATACTATACCCCAAATCTTTCTTAGGCAATGTAATCTTCACAATACCATATTCAGAGGTATATAGCTCATATCCTTCTTCTGTCATTGTCGACGGTTTTGTATACTTTTTTGTCCACACCGATTCGTCCGATAAATTTGGGATTGTTTTTTCTTCCGTTACGTTCGGATAACCCTCAAGCGAACGAACAATTTTTCCGCTTTCGGTCAGTGTTGGTTCTTCGGATATACTCCAAGCGCCCCACCAATGAGCATAAAGCGTCACATCATCGCCTGAAATTTCTTCAAAGTTTTCAATTTTGGTTCCGCCGGCTTTTTCGGTGTACCAACCGCCAAACACTAAATCATCTCTTGTAAGCTCGTCAAACGAACCGTCGCCATCTGTCCAATAATTGCTGATATATTTGCTACTTGTCGTGTTTCCGCCGCTGTAATTTGAGTCAAATGTAACATTGCGTTCCTTTATATCAGTCGGAAGCGGAATAGTCTTTACCACAATCACACCCGCCGGCATGTCGTTTTCATAATAATCTCTTACAACCTCAATGTTATTTCCGTTTTGCCTTAGTCGACAGAAAACAACATCTTTAATATTCTTGATTGCATATGTATAATATTTATCGGTTTCAAAGCTATAAAGATACACTGTGGATTGACTCGTTACAAAGCTCGGTCTAAAGAAACAAATATATTTGCTGTCCTCAGTTATAATATAGCTTGTCGGTTTCGCTCCGTTTTCTTCTGATGAAGGTATAAGTGTTTCTGTAAAATCAGAAGTAGTTTTCACTTTGTCCATATCAATATAGTAGAATTTCTGAATATCATCATTCCATATAAATTGCATATAAAAACCGGTAAACATATCATATTTTTCATAAGTCGTATCCGTACAATGCGTAGCATAATCTCCATATTCGGCTCTGTTCAATACAGTATCACTTACTAAAAAGTACCCACGACTCACTGTGCCCAGCAAATCGGGAACAGGGTCATCTGCCGTAACATCAACATGATATTTTTTTCCGCCGATTGTAACGCAGCTCCAAGCATGAAGTTGCGGATCCTCACCCAAATGTAGCGGTTTTCTTCCCAACACATACGTTGCCGTCACTCCGACTCTGCCAAGTAGGTCGTTATATGCATTAGCATAACCGTCACAAACGGCATAACCCTCTACAATCGCACCGTACGCAGTGTGTGCATTCGGTCTTGATGTCGTCACATCATACTGACAATTCATCACAAGCCAGTCATGAAGTGCCAATGCTTTTTGAAGTTCCGTCATATCCTTGCCCTTATTTTTGCCGAGAGCCTCACGAAGTGCTTTATCGACCGCCGCCTCATATATGGTTTCTTTATCTTCGTCCGAAATGACATCTGTTACCGTAACGGCATCTGAAAGCGGGTTCATTGTTTCTAATCCGTCCCAATACATAACCTTGTCGCCGTTTTTTACATTAAGCACCGTACTGCTGCTTTCCGTCACATACTCTTTCACAACCTTTGTAAGTTTTCCGTCCTCGTTATACGATGCAACAATCGCAACACCCGATGTACCGTTTCCGACAACTGCTTTGCCATCCACTACAATAATTGCCAAGTCTGCCGCCGAAACACTCACCGACATAACAAACAAACCTATCAGCACCGCAATTACTGATATTAATTTCCCATAGTTTTTCATATTTATCCCTCCCTTAAACGCAATAATATCACGTTCTTTTATAATAATTATATCAGAACGCTATAATATTTTCTACTGCTTTAATAAAAAAATATACAGGTAAGCCTTATTTAAAATAGACTTACCTGTTTCACATTTTATCTTCTGTCGTTCTTTACACCTGTCTTATAATCATAAAAAGAATATGCCTCGTTAAGAGCAAAATTTCCTAAAGTTTTAAAGACATCATCTTTAAACTCATTTTGTTTCATTTCGCCCTTTTCATTTATATATCTGTACATTTCGCCTTGATAAAAATACAAATTGTTTTGATTTGCCGCCGAATAAACAAGTCCAAAATACAATACATCATTATTAAAATAATAAATTCGATTATACTTAAAACCGTTTACACCTGACGGAATATCTATTCTCAGAATTTGATCTTCGAGAGTATAATACTTTACACCGCCGTCAATCTCTGAAACCTGAAGTGAACCAAGACTTTTATCTGTATTTTCTCTCAATTTATTGATTATGCTTGATTTCGTTCCGACGCCTTTTATCTCAGCCGACGGCATATTATTTTCATATGTATTTGGTATTTCACCGTCATTCAGCTTTACCGCCGACCACTTTATCGCCTCCGACGTCAAAATCGGATTGGCAGGTTTTTGTCCTTGATTGTGTCCGCTTACCAAAAAGTATCCCGCAAAGCCTGACGCAACCGCCAAAAATATAACCGTTACAACCACAATTACAATAATAGCGATTTTATTGTTTGGTTGATACCCCTCAGAATTAAATTGTTGAGATTGTTCATTTGTTTTTACAATTTTTTCACCGGTCATTGGATCAAAGTTATAGTCATCTTTAATAATTTTTTCACCGGTCATTGGATCAAAATTATAGTCATCTTTAATAACCTTTTCACCGGTCATTGGATCAAAATTATAATCTTCTCTGTTCATATCATTATCCCCCTATCTGACGTATGCACTTGTCACATATCCGACCATACCGTTATAATAAACCTTATCATATCCGTTGTACGAGCCGAGATATTCAACTGCCGCTCCGACAGGAATTTCACAAACGTATTCCGCCGGCTCTGACGGTGTTTTTCTTAAATACACCGAATTTTGCACTCCTGAAATATGATAAATCGGATTTCCGCCTGTGTAGACATGAGGATCTGTTGATGTCAAATATTCCGCTTTGGCATAACCGATTTGTCCCTTGTATTTTATTTTGTAGAAACCGTTTGTAACATCCTCAATATATCCGACAGGTTCACCCCAAGGGATTGTACAGATATTTTCCGAATTTTCTTCCGCATACTTTCTTAAATATATTGAGTTCTGTACATTAAAAACATACATTGTAAATTTAACCGATACATCAGACGAGCCTGTCGCATGTTGCACCGGTTCAGCAGGTTTGGCATTTTTATTGCCTGCCTGTTGAATTGCAATATTCGCGTCTTCCGTAAGATACTTTGTCATTACAAAGCCTTCTTGTCCGCCATACTTAATTTTTGAAAAATCATCATTTTCCTTTTTTACAAATTCAACCTGCGTGCCAAGAGGAATTGTGGTAATCTGTTCACCGTTTTGGTCCGGAGTTTTCCTCAATGTTACGCTTTCATTCACATTTACAATGTACATAACCTTTGTCGGATTTTCTGTCGGTGCCGGTGTTGCAAGAGTTTTATCGACAACCTTGTCACACAACACATATCCGTCCACTCCGTTTACTCTTATCTTATAAAAACCGCCATGTGCAAGTGCCAAAAAGCTTACCGTTTCATTTGCTTTTGTCTGCATAAGCACTGCCGAGCCTTTATCGGGATTTTCATAAACATTCGTACCGTCATCTAAAATTGTATATGACATACCTTCATTAATGCTGTTTAAACTTACATTTCCGTTGCTTGCATTATTGAATGTTGACGCATACTTTTGATATGCAAAAACAACTCCGCCGACAGACAGCAATGCAACTGCCGCACATATAACGCAAACAGCGATTAATTTGTTCCTTGAATTCATTCCCCTCATCCTTTCGCTTAACAGATTTAAGTTTTTATTACAGATATACAAAATTATATAATAATAATTAAAAATATTATATCATTTTCGACAACAGTTGTCAATATATTCCACAAAATAAAAAACGGTTTAAATTTTTCGTTTAAACCGTTCTTCAAATTTATACCACTGGTTCCATTGTACCTTTTTCAACAGTATATACGCATTGTTTCACCGTTATATCCTTTGTATTTTTACCTGCCATTTTGCAGTCCGCCACCTCTACCACTGCATGCGGCATATTTGTTTTTCTCCAAAGCTGCGGGTCAAAAGCGTCCTCCTTATACTTCGACTCAAACACTTTTGCATTACCTTCCGAACCGAAAAGTATAACTTTTTTATCAAAAGTCGCAAGACCCTCAACTTCTGTGGGACGGCCCACTCCTGTAAATACCGAAATAGAATATTGTCCCAACTAAAATAGCTGATAAAATCAGCTATTTTTTTAATTTTTTTCTCAAAAAAGCTTGACAACCACAGTTTTTCGTGGTATAATAAATATAGAAAGTGAGGTGAGGTCCGTTGAAAGACGAAGACGAAAAAATAAAAAAGCTTTTCAAACTCCTTACGGTAGTCGAAAAGCTCTTGATCAGATTGATTTCCATTGTTGGCTGGTTGAAAATTCTGATCGACATTATTACATAGAGATGGGGGTTTTCCCCTCTCTCTGATTTAATTATATCACAAGTCTTTCAATAGTGCAATATGAAAAAAATATATTTAAAAATCGCCCTAAAAGTATTTTATATTTTAGGACTATGTTTCTTTTTGTACTACCTTGTAAAATCATTTTTTTAGAGGTGGATTATATGTTAAATTTAAAAGCCATACGGCTACAAAAAGGTTATAGCGTTCCAAAGTTTTCGGAATTGACAGGCATACATCGCCGAACTATCGAAGACATTGAAAAGCGTGGTGACTGTAAAATTTCTACCGCATACAAATTTGCACAGATATTAGGTGTAACTTTGGAAGAACTATATGATGAAAAGACACCAGAGGATTAACCTCTGGTGTCTTTTCATATTTTTTTGATTTTTTTCAATTTTTTTCTTAAAAAAGCTTGACAACCACACTTTTTCGTGGTATAATAAAATCAAGAAATGAGGGAAACCTCAAAAAAAAGAAACAGAGATAATAATTTTTAGGAGGACAAAACAATGAAAAAATTTAAGGTAACAAACGAAATGTACAAAAACGGTAACGTAGTAGAAGCAAGTCGTGATAATTACGCAGGTGACTATGTAACTGCTGAAAGCGAAGCAGAAGCAATCGAACTATACAAAGATTTTCTAATTGAACAAATCAGAAACAACAACCTAAACGCTGAAATTATTGATGATGAAATCGTTGTAACCGATGATGACGAAATCGAAATCGAAAGATTCATAAACTTTGAAATTGAAGATTAATAAAAAAAGTGGCTAAAAGCCACTTTTTTTATTCTATCTATCATACATACCACATCTGTACTCCCTACAAATTGCCCTTAGGTCTTTGTAGGACAAGCCAAGACAACCATCTGCATCGCCCTGTATCGCTCCGCAGTCCATAGCCGCTTGCACTGCCTTTCTCGCCCACTCCGGCATATTACCGTCATTATAGTTATACACCATTGTACTTTGCACTACGGCTTTTAACTCCTTGTTTTCTGCTTGCAGTGCTGAAATAGCTACCGCCTGTTTTTCAATTAATGATTTTAATTCATTATACTGTTCCATAGTTAGTTCCTCGCTTTCACTTAATTTTCTTTTGAATTTTTCCCACAATTCCGGTTTACGCACAAATGGCTCTGGACATTGTTTGTCCCACACGTCATAATGACGCAGTACATTCTGTGCCGGCACACCGTATTTATTCATCAAATACCGTGTTAATTTAATTGTCTGTTCCAC
>ERZ836358.2317-NODE-2317-length-14974-cov-5.018701_pt1 | contig 14974 bp, 8 predicted proteins | sample MGYA00519942_ERZ836358 | MGnify/ENA primary metagenome ERZ836358 (study PRJEB31850, sample SAMEA3708798) | human gut metagenome | biome: human gut; feature: human-associated habitat; material: faeces | place: China | collected 2014 ...
CAGAGTCGTCCGCCCCTACTTTAGCTGCGCTTTTGATAGCCGCAGTCGCAATATGGGCCGCCGGAGGCGAGCGTATGGCAAAGCCCTCTGCCCCTTTCACAACGACCGGCACCCCAGCCTGTATGTGACTGACGACCATTATCATTGCTTCGCCTGCGGCGCACATGGGGATGTGATCGACTTTGTGGGCAAGCTGTTTCAGCTTTCGCCCTATGATGCGGCGCGGAAGCTGATGGCAGATTTTCATCTCAGCCCGGACAAGCCGCCCAGCGCAGCAGCACTCCACGCAAAGCATATCCAAACAGAAGCACAGCAGCTCATGGAAAACGAGCGGCTGTGCTTTTCTGTTCTGTCCGATTACGCCCATGTCCTGCGGGACTGTAAGGTGCGGTATGCGCCGCAGTTACCTGACCAGCCTGTTCACGCACGGTTCGTGGAAGCCTGTCACAACCTCGACCAGACAGAATACTACTTAGATATTCTGTGCGCCGGGGATTCCCACGAACGTGCTGAAGTGGTGCAGCAGCAGATGGCAGACGGCAAACTGGACAGGCTGCGAAGAAGATTAGAGGAAATTCACAAGGAGGAATTGGAAGATGGAAATGACACCGCAGGCGTGGCCTGACTGGTACGATGGCAGGCATATCAATGAAGTGCTGTTCTGCCAGCAGTTTTTGGACAAGCACCCCATGAAATGTGTGCGCGGGCGGCTGTTCACCGTGGACGGTCTCATCGAGGACGAAGGGCAGATCGGTAATCTCATTCTGGAGGAAATCTCCGGAGTTCTGACCTCCGGACTGTCCAAAGTTGTGACAAATCTGCTTGCCAGCATCAAGCTGCAAGCGTATTCGCCGCCGCTGCCCATTGAGACGGACCGCATCCATGTTGCCAACGGAACGTATTTCATGGACGGCAGCTTTACCGCCGACAAGAGCTACTGCAACAACCGTCTCACCGTCACTTATAATCCAGACGCACCCACTCCGAAAAAGTGGCTGCAATTCCTGTCCGAGCTGCTGCAACCGGAGGACATTCCCACCTTGCAGGAATTTCTCGGCTACTGCCTGCTGCCGACTACCAAGGGGCAGAAAATGCTCATGCTCATCGGTAAGGGCGGCGAGGGCAAAAGCCGCATTGGTCTTGTCATGCGCTCGCTGCTGGGGGACAGCATGAATACCACCAGCATCCAAAAGGTGGAGAGCAACCGGTTCAGCCGTGCAGACTTGGAAAACAAGCTCCTGATGGTGGACGACGATATGGACATGAGCGCCCTGCCAAAGACCAACTACATCAAATCCATCGTGACCTCCGAGTGCAAAATGGACATGGAGCGTAAGGGTGTTCAGAGCTACCAAAGCCAGCTCTATGTGCGTTTTCTTTGCTTCGGCAACGGTGCGCTCACCGCCCTGCACGACAAGTCCGACGGTTTCTTTCGCCGCCAGATCGTGCTGACCACCAAAGACCGGCCCGCAGGCAGAGCAGACGATCCGTTTCTGGTGGAGAAGCTGCTGCGGGAAAAGGAGGGCATCTTCCTCTGGTGTCTGGAGGGGCTGCACCGGCTGATCGGGAACAATTATCAGTTCAGCATTTCGGGCAAAGCCAGAGAAAATATGGAGACGGTCAAGCGCAGCAGCAACAATGTGATCGAGTTCCTGCAATCCGAGGGCTACATCCGTTTCAAGGCCGACAGCGAGGCCAGCTCCAAGGCGATCTATGAAGCCTACACAAGATGGTGCGACGATAATGCGCAGAAGCCCATGTCGGCAAACCGGCTCAGTTCCGAGCTGGCGCAGAACGAGCGCCTTTACAATGTGGAGGCCACCAACAATGTTCATGTTGGCGGCAAGCGGGTGCGGGGCTTTGTGGGCATTGAGGTGGTCAACCCACTGCCGTATTGAAAACGAGGAACGGACTGCAAAATTGCCGTACACGCCGTACACTCTGTACAGCTGTTTTTGATTCCATTCTCAAAAACCGTCTTTGCTTGTGCGCACCGTGAAGCATTTCACGGTAGAGTGTAAAATCTGCCGTCGAATCGGCGGCTGGTACGCAAAACCGGCGCACAGAAGCGTACAGAAGGCGGGCTTGCCGTACAGAGCCGTACACGGACAGCACATTTTAACGGCTTCAAAATCAGTGCTTGTGAAATCCGTGAAGATTTTCGCCGCAAGCCGAACGCACTGCACCATCCGGTGATTTACCGGAGCGTGAAGCCGATGCACCGGAATGTGGTATATCCCACCGTTCCGCATGACCTCACGCAGAACAATGAAGCTGATAGGGTGCTGCTGCGAACAGGGCATCACGGGCAGAAATCTGAGCAGATTTGCCATGTGGCAGATTATTCACCAATAAGCACGCCAGTATCACCGAAAAGAAAGTCAATATCACGAAAATATGGAGGCAAAAATTGATGAAATCCAATCTGAGAAATGAGATCAAGTCGTACATCGTCCGTCAGGGAATGACCATGCAGGAGGTCGTTGATCTGCTGCGGGACGAACACGGCTGGTCTGACAGCGTATCCAACCTGTCCAATAAACTCCAGCGGGAGTCCCTGCGCTATGTCGAGGCCGTCCAGCTTGCCGACGCGCTGGGGTACGAAATCGTCTGGCAGAAACGAAAGTGAGGAGGGATTTTTATGACAGAGGCAGAGAAGAAACTGCTGCAAGCACAGCACCGTTTGGAGGAAGCGCAGGCACGGAACCGAGTCAAGGAACGCAAGGCCCGTACCCGCAGGCTCATTCAGGAGGGTGCGATTCTGGAAAAGGTGTTGCCGGAGGTGCGGACGATGGAGCTGTCTGCGCTGGAGGATTACCTGATGCAGAAGCTGCCGCAGCACAATTGAATCCGCTGGGAGGTCTCCGGGAAATCGGGGGCCTCCTCTTTTTTCTCCCGTAAGGGCGCACTTACTCACCACCGCCCCGAAGGGGCAGCAGTGGTACTTGCCCTTGGCAAGCCGTGCGCTCTGCGAGGCGGATGCGGCTGCTGCGGCAGCCTCCAGACAATGCCACAGCACCTGCGAGTGCTGCTGTCATCGTCTGCGCAGGTCTCAGTTGTTTCCGTTTTGGAAACAGCTTGCGACCTGCCCGCAAACAAACCTGCCACCGGCAGCTTTGCCGCAGAGATGGACGGGCGTTCTGCCCGTCCATTTTCTCTTTTGCGAAAGAGAAACAGAAAAAGAAAGAACGAGGTGAACACGATATGGCAATTTACCATCTGGAAGCGAAGGTGGTCAGCCGGGGCGCAGGACGCTCCGCCGTGGCTGCTTCCGCTTATCTGAGCTGCGCCCGCCTGTATAACGATTATGACGGGATTCAGCATGACTACACTAAAAAAACAGGGACTTCTCTGGCAGGAGGTTTTCCTGCCGGAATATGCCCCACAGGAATGGAAAGACCGTGAGCAGCTATGGAACGCCGTGGAGGAAGTGGAGACAGCAAAAGACAGCAGGCTTGCCCGTGAGTTTGTCGTGGCCCTGCCCATTGAGCTGAGTCGGGAGCAGCAGATCGAGCTGCTGCAAGACTTTATCCGGGAGCAGTTTATTTCGGATGGAATGTGCGCCGACGCTGCCATCCACGACACTGACGGCCACAATCCCCATGCCCACATTCTCCTGACGGTGCGCCCACTGGATGAGCAGGGACGCTGGCAGTACAAGACTGAGAAGGAATATCTCTGTATGAGAAACGGTGAAGAACAGGGCTTTACCTCTGCCGAGTTCCGGGCGGCGCAGACCGATGGCTGGGAGAAGCAATATCCCTACAAGGTCGACAAAAAGAAAGTGTACATGACACCATCCGCTGCCGAGGCGCAGGGGCTTGTCCGGGCTGACAAGCATCCGAAAAGCACCCGCTACGGAAGGCAGAATCCCATCTCCGAGCGCTGGAACAGCGAAGAACAGCTTGCCGCATGGCGGGCGGCATGGGCGGATGTGACCAATCTCTATCTGGAGCGCGCCGGACGGGTGGAGCGGATCGACCACCGCAGCAATGCCGCCAGAGGGCTGGATGAGATCCCTACCATTCATGAGGGCGTGACCGCACGGGCGCTGGAGCGGAACGGGATCATTGCTGACCGCTGCGAGATTAACCGGCAAATCAAGGCCGACAATGCGCTGCTGCGGGAGCTGAAAGCTGCGGTCAGGAAGCTGGGGCAGGCGGTAAAGAATACCCTCCCGGCCATTGCCGAGGCGATGGAAAAGCTGCGTGCGGATATGATGATCTTCCGCTACCAGCTGCGGCATATCGGCCGGGGCAGACAGCGCATGAAAGACTATATCCATGCCGTTCAGCCGAAGCTGGTGCGCTATACCGAGCTGGTTCAGGAGATTCGGAGCAAGAGCAAGGAACGCAAATCTTTGCTTACCGAAAAGAAGGAGACGCCCTTCTATCTCATTCCGAAGCAGCATGAACTCTCCCGCCGCATTGCGGAGCTGACCGAGGAATTGGAAGAGCTGAAATCCGAGAAGGATATGCTGCTGCACTCGCTGGAATGCACGGATGATGCCGGTATTGCCACTGTAAAAAAGGATATTTCCATGTTGGAAGCCGCACTCAAAAAGCTGGTCCAGCAGGAAGAAAAGTACACGGCGGAACTAAACAACGCCTTGCAGCAATACGCCGAACTGAAGGAACAATCAGCAGAATTTGCTCCGGATGAATTGCAGGACGCAAGGCTTACTCTGCGTCCCGCAATGGAGCGTTCTGCGGTTGACTGTGTGCAGTCTGCTTATGGGAATAAGTACGATCCCCTGATGATGTACGACAGCAAACGGGATGTGGCAAACCTGCTCCATGAGGAAGCTGAAGAACGCTCCATCCGTGAACGTCTGCGTCAGAAACAGCAACAGAAGACAAAGCAGAAGCAGGACAAGAAGAAAAGCCGAGACAGTTGGGAGCGATAATATTTCAGTGGGAGTGCATTTTGAACGATGCACTCCCACTTTTTCTTTGATAATTAGCAAAAAGTGTAGAATCCGATCGTTTTTTGTGGTATAATTATTGTGAATATTGTGTACTTATACGAGGCGGTGTTTTGTACAGAGCGATTAGTGGTAAATAAGCTAATGATAAATTTATGGAAAAGCTGAACCATTTCAGCGTGAACTATGTTCATGTAAAGGGATTACACATGGGCAGCGCGTTGAATCAGGGTAAAAGGAAAAACTTTCTACATAATTTCTCATCGAAGCGAATGTGAAGGGTTTGAGAGAGATCCTCTTATGATATTTTTCTTATTTCTCAAAAAGGGCTTTTGGGGGTATAAGATGAAAGAAACGCATATTACGATTTATATCCACGACTTGGAGATTTCGGACAAGAGCAAAAGTTTCCTCGCCCGTGTGAGCTTAATGAAGCTAGACGATTTGCTGAACTGCAATATGACAGAACTATCTGCAATGCGCAATATCAGTGAAGATGTTCTCCAAGAGCTGAATGGCGTAATAGCCCATTCAGACGTTATCATCAGTTTCTTTGAGGAACGAGCAAAACGAATCAAAGAGATTCTTCCTAATGTTCAAGATGCGCCGATTGAAAGTCTTGGACTAGGTACTCGTGCAACAAACGCGTTGAGACGTGGCGGCATCCACACGGTCGGAGCGTTGATTCAAATGTCTCAGAAAGATATTTTTGAGCTACGTAACGTTGGCGTGTTGAGCAGAGAAGAAATCACGAAAGCCATTGAAAGCATCGTACAGAGTGGTAAGATCGTATATCACGAGCGCGAAGAGGAATCAAAGACAATTATCGAAACTGCACCGGAAAGCAGCAGACTATCTGAACTCCTGCCGGAAATCGAATCTATAAGACTTGATGATGTTCCTTTTAGCGTTAGAGCCAGAAATGCATTAAAGAGGGCAAATATTCAGACTGCAGATGAACTGGTCCAAATGTCCGAGAAGGATATCATGGGCCTTCGAAATGTTGGTGCCCAAACAAGAGACGAAATACTTGCGGTCATCAATGCAATAATTAGAGAAGGTAGAGCTTATTTTGATAATTTCACATCTCAATACGATCAAAAGCATGGAGATGAACCTATCGTAGAATCTGCCAGTAAAGGTTTTGACTTTGCGGTCATTGACATTTTAACAGAAAGATTTGTATTCAAGCCAGCTAAGATGACGGAATGGTTTGGGCTGTCAAGGCAAAGCGTGTATAACGCCTTGGAGAAACGATTGCCGCAACGCAGATCTACATGGACAGGAAAGACAATTTCTGAAAGTGAACTGTCAATTCTTGCAAAACTGATCGAAAACAAAAGTTTTGACTATACTGACGACGAAGTAACCTGCTGTTGTATGAACAACAGACAGGACGATTTCGTCTGCCTTTTTATATACGAGAACGAGATCAAATGCCTCTTCCTAAAAGACTTGCCGGATGAGATTCGGGAACAAGTTGTCAGCAAAAAAATGCACATGTATACGGAGCGGGAGTTGGCCGGTGAATCTGACGGAAGAGTTATAAATGTCCTTACGAAGCCTTTCTATCGCCCGGATAATCCAGAGAGATTCAGAGCAAATGCACAGTTTCGAGGAATGACGTCGGATGAATACGCTGTTTTCATTTCCGGATATCCATACATCGATCAGCGCAGCGTTACAGATGAGCAGATTGTTGCCTTCATGAAGGAAAACATGGTTGACGGGAAGGTGTACATCTCTTCTGATCCGAAAAACCAGTGGATTAGATCAATAGCCTCTCGGAATGGCTATACAATCAAGAGCTTTATTGAGCTTTATGGATTTGAATCACGGCTCGATGGTTCAGAGCTTACGTCTGATGCGGCGAAAGAACGTCATCGTGAAGAGCTGAGGCAATATGTTGTTCATGATAATGTTGTTTATTTCCCTACAGACTCACATATCTACAAGGTGCTTCAAACATATACCTATAAGAGTGGGACGGACCTTAACAGCTATATTCGTTCATTAGGGTTTGAAAGAACTACTGAGCGTCCCGATGTTGCTGTTGATGTACTTGAAAAGGATATGGAGGTCAGGCAAAGCGACGGTACTTTTGAAGATAAAGTTTTTGCCATGTATCCCCTCATTGGAAGCCGTATTCTGAAACCAGAAACGGTGGACACGCTAAATGAAAATGCGAGAAAATACATTGACCTAGTACTTAGAGAACCATGGACAAAGCTCTCATTGTGCGCAGAAATGCAAATTACCCTTGCGCTGATTAACAACGCAAAGAATTGGAAGAATGAGGAGAACAGTAATTTCTGGAACTATATTACTCTCCAGTTCGGGTATCGTGATGCAAGTGGATCGGTAGTAAGACTTCTTCAGTCGTCCCTTGAGAATGCAATGAAGCGCAACCAGCGTCTTTTCTTGGAGGATGCAAATGGACGCGCTTTCAAAACAACGGTTGTGATCCATGCGCTAAGTACGAAAAAGTCGTGGATGGCTCTGTTTGATTTCCTGTTCGACTTCTACAAAAGCAACCTTAACTGGCGCGTGATTCCAAACGACCCTTTGATTTCAGTTATGGTCCACGCGCTCCAGCAAAAATTATCAGGCGGCAATGAGGAAGATGTCGAACTGACAATCAGCTCTAAGGCGTATTCATTCCAGGAAGGAATACGGAAACTGATCCTTTACCGGCCTGTCTATACGCGGAACCTGTTTGAAAGGTTAATCGGAAAAATCGATTCGCTTGTCAACTCTGAGACCAAGAAAGTCAATACATACGAAGAATTGCTCTGTGAAGAGTGGTTCAAAGAGAAGATCATTACGATTGCAAATACAAAAAAATCAGAGAGACAGACGCAAGTCACTCAGCGTGATGTCGCAATAGATTATTCCCGTATCCGTGCGAAGTTCATCCTGAAAAATGAAACGGACGTACAGCTCATACTCCCGGATATTCGCTTGAAGAACGAGGAGATCAAAAAGGCAACGCTTTACGTAAGCTGCAATGGCAGAGAAGTAATGCAGCAGAACCTTAGTTGGTACGGGAACGAGCTCGGAAAGACGCTAAACGGTGTCGCCGCTTCTATTTCGGTGGGTTCTCAAGAGGATAGTTTGCTGAACATTTGTGTTCGGATCAAATGTGATGACGAGTGGATCTACGACTCAGAAGAAAGCCTGCATCGTAACGTGTTGCTGTTCTACGGCGGTGCTGAGATCTCGGCAAATCAAGTCAAACGCGACCACTATACGCTCGTAGTGCCTAAAATGTCGGAGGTAAAGACAGAGAACACGGATATCGTCGAGATTGACTCGATGAAAAATGCTGGGCTGAAAGCGTTCTTCTTGGAGCTGAAGGACGGATATGTGCTTTCGGTGGATGGCCGTTTGATTGCCTTCGACAGTGAGAATGGGACAGACCTCAAGGTTATCACTCCAAGCGAATCTACATCCCTGCCAACGGTCACCATTCAGGACACAGAAGCTTTCCTCGCCTTTCGGAAGAGTACTTGTAGCATCATTCTTGGAAATCGCGATTACATGCAGCAGTTTGTCCTCTTAAAAGACGGCGAGAGAATAGAGTTTGACTCATTAGAACAGTCCGACAATGGACTCGCGTTCACCATGCCGTTTGATGGCGAACATGACACGGTACGTATTCAAGTAATCAATCTGGCAAACGAACGATTGATGTTTGACCGGACATTTGTTCTGATTTCCGAAGCAGATTGCTGCTTTAATCGTGAATTCTATTATAATGCAAGCGATTATGACGGTGCAGAATTTTATGCGGACATAGATGATTTCCATGAAGTAGTTCCTTTTGGGAAAGATGAGGCTGAAGTTCGGATACCTTTCCGTGATGGAGAACTCCATGCGGATATTCCGAAAATCACCGTGTCTGAAACCTCCGGTGCATGGTTACAGGAGCCTCAACCAGCATGGTATATCGGACATATTCCGCAGAATAGTTTTCTCAAAGTAACCACTCCAGCGAGGGTCAATGTTCAGTTTCTCGTTGGTGGCAAAGACATCCTCTATGATGGTCAGGGCTTGGTGACGATTGGAAATGTCCTACAGTCGTTCGGTGGTACAGACAGCTTCAATGACGCAGAAGTGGTGATGAGAGTTACCGGTCAGACACAGAGTGCCTCTTATTCTCTGGCGAGAGTTTTCTTCAAGGAGCGTTTTCTGAAACGTCCTTCCCTCTGGACAGAAGAACAAAAGCTGCTATGGGATCAAGGTGGAGTATTTATTGGTACTTCGGGCAGAGAATTCACTCTCTTGCTATCAAGTGCCGATGATAAGCTGTTTGAATTCAAGCTTAGCGAAGATACGGAGTATATCATCTTACCGGAAGATATGCCCATCGGGAACTATCAGTTTGAAATCAGTATCCAAACCGGAGGATTATTCAAAAGGGTAAAAGAAGTTGTGGCAGTCGGTGATTGTATCATCGGTGATAAAAACCTTCTACGTTTTATGAACCGCCGGATTGTTGTCGAATCTATAACAGATGAGTTCAAGGAAGAGGCCGGTCATATCCTGATACGCCCCTGCTATATTGACCAAATACAGTATTGTGGGATGGAGGATACCTCCGAAGGATACTGCCCGGTGTATAGCGGAATTCTCTACACGACTGGTTATCATGGGGAAAGGTATGAGTTCTCGTATGACGTTCACACGAACAAAAAGGGCATTACAAAAATGTTGGTGAATCCGGTTCGAATTGTGTATATCAGCGACACTGCACTGTGCATTACTGATCCAGACGGAGATGGTTTGTACTACTATAACTACTATGATCGCAGCCTGGAATCCGTAGTCTTTGCACTTACGGATCACGAATACACGAAGGCCAACAAACAAAAGTATTCCAATGCCGATCTATACTCGTATCGGACGGAAAGGGTGTAAGTATGTTTAGTCCAATAACTGCAGCAGGCAACATCAAGGATGAGTTTATAGGGTACATATCGACGTTGTTCCATATTTCCGATAAGGATTACGCTGCGCAGTTTGCTGCTGCGTTGCGTGAGGAAGGTGCTATTGCAAAAGGCCCCTATCTTGACGTCAGCGACTCATATAAAACCGGAAAAAGCCTTGCTCAGATGATTGAGGAGGGCGAGGCGTCTTCACTCTTCCACAGTTTGGAGGGAGATATTCCCGATGGTGAAAAAGAGATCCAGATCAACCGTGGGCTGTATCTCCATCAGGAAAGAGCCCTTAGAAAGACAAACAAAGGTAAGAACCTGATCGTTACCACGGGAACCGGCTCTGGTAAAACGGAGTGCTTCATCATTCCGATAATCAATCACTTGCTTCGGGAGGCCGAAGAAGGTACCCTTTCATCCGGCGTGAGAGCGATTCTGATTTATCCGATGAATGCTCTTGCCAACGACCAGATGAAAAGACTGCGCAATCTGCTGAAGAGCTATCCTGAGATTACTTTCGGCGTCTATAACAGCAGCACAAAGCAAAATGAACAGGACGGGATTGCTGAATATGGTAAGGTGTACAAGGATGCAAATGGACGTCCCCTGAAGCCGCTGAAAAATGAGATCGTTTCTCGCAATCAGATGCAAAAGACGCCTCCGCATATCCTCGTGACGAACTATGCCATGCTTGAGTATATGATGCTCAGGCCCAAGGATGACCTGGTCTTTTCCAGAGCGAAACTGCGTTTCCTTGTCCTTGATGAAGCACATATCTATCGGGGAGCGACGGGAATGGAAACGTCCCTGCTGCTGAAGCGGCTTAAAGCACGAATCAGCAACCCGGCAAATGTCCTCCATATTCTCACCAGCGCCACGCTAGGCGGAAAAGAAGCGGATGATGATATCGTCAAGTTTGCGGAAACGCTGTGCAACGCATCTTTTTATGCTGAGGATACTATCAGGTCTCAAAGTGTGGTTCCGTCTTATGATAGGGAACCTGTCGATGTCCCCCTGTCTATGTTTGCGGAGCTTATTGATCCTCAAAAGCCCCTGAATGTCATTGCTGATGATTATGGGCTTCCAATTCCAGATGGTATTCCAGACGCTGAGTATCTTTATGATCTGTGCGTTAGTGCCTCAGTTTATCGAGACCTCCGCAGAATAACAAGTCATCCTATGACGATTCCCGAGATAACGAGAGCACTCAGAGCAACCCACAATGTGACCCAGCAGGATGTTGTAAACATTATTGGAGTGGCTGCGCAAGCTTCCAAAAACAAGTCTGCCTTGATAAAAGCGCGTTACCACATGTTTGCAAAAGCGCTTGAGGGCGCATATGTTACGCTTGGTCAAAACAAAAAGTTGATGCTCAACCGAAACAGGAGCATTACGATAGGCGACGAAAATTGGAAAGTGTTCGAGTGTGCGATCTGTGATGATTGCGGAAGAGTAGCAGTAGCCGGAAAAGAAGTGGATGGAAAGCTTGAGTTTGCAAACAGCTCTTACGATCCTGAAATTGAGTATTACCTTCTCAGAGACAGTCGAGATATCGACTTGGATTTGGATGAGGAAGATGACACAGAGGAAATCGGTAAAAATGATTATATCCTGTGCTCAAAATGCGGTGCCCTTATTCATGAAAGTTTGAAGGCAGACCCTCCCTGTACATGTGGGCTAACCCACTATGTAAAGCTTAGGAAAGCAAGAAAAAGCGGTTCGCGCGGAGATGGAAAATGCCCGAGCTGCAATTTTGGCACATTCAAAACCTTCTATTTGGGATATGACGCGGCAACAGCAGTTCTTGGCACCTCTTTGTTTGAAGAATTGCCGGAGAGCGAGAAAGTTCTCAAGAGCAAGAAAAGCGCACAGCCGGTTAAAAAGAGCTTGTTTGGAGCTGCAAAGCAAGGCGCTCAGGTTGATATTGTCCGCCGCAAGAGGCAATTCCTTTCTTTCTCCGACAGCAGAGGAGAGGCAGCATTTTTTGCGTCGTACATGACGGCGGCCTATAGTGAGTTCCTTCGCAGGCGTGGCATCTGGCATGTTGTTGAGAAGAACAAAGAAAATATGGCAGCGCATCCTTGGGAAATCCAGCACTTTGTGGATGAACTCACATCCTATTTCGATTCATGTAGAACATTTGCTGAACCGGGAGACAAAGGCGTTGAGAATTTAACGGCGACGAGCCGAAAAAACGCATGGATCGCCGTCCTGAACGAGATGGTCAATGCACGCCGAAGCACCAGCTTGGCTTCTTTGGGCATCCTCAAGTTCAATTATAAAGGGAACGCCGAGGAAATTATGTCGGGTGTTGCCGAAGCCTATCAACAAAAAGTTGAAGATGTGAAGGCTCTCTTCGATTTGCTTACCATGGAAATTGTTTACCATGGCGCATTGGAGGGAGACTGTGATTTGACCGATGATGAGCGGGAGTACATTTTCTATACTCCAAAGCCCAAACGAGTAAAGCGCTGTAAGGATATGGACAAGGATAAGAAAAAGTCTTACCTTGCCGGTTGGTCTGCTGCCATTAGGAAAAACGGTAGTCTTCTGAAGAACGGACGTCTCAAGCGTGTTATGAGTGTTTTGAATCTGGATGAGGCATCCGCAAACGAGTTGCTGCAGATGTATTGGGATGAGGTTCTTAGAGGCGAGGAATCTCTTTCTACCGCCGGAAACGATGAGTTCTATTTCAGCACAGAGCGCTTTACTGTTAGCTCTGGAACGGAAGATATTCCGATCTATGTGTGTGATGTCTGCGGGAAGACCACCACGATGAACTGTAAAGACATGTGTACCACGCTCAAATGCGGCGGCCATCTTCGTCGGATCACGCATGATAGTCTTTTAAAGGATAATCACTATGCAAAACTCTATCAATCTTCTCTCATGCAGCCGCTTCACATTAAAGAGCATACGGCACAGCTCGGACGCGAGGAACAACAAAAGTACCAGGAGATGTTCGTCAACAAAGAGATCAATGCTCTTAGCTGCTCAACGACCTTCGAGATGGGTGTTGACGTGGGTGATCTGGAGACTGTATACCTGCGGAATATGCCTCCTTCACCGGCAAACTATGTGCAAAGAGCAGGACGCGCAGGTCGCGGTAAAAATGCAGCGGCGTTCTCACTTACATATGCTAAGCTCAGTTCCCACGACTTTACCTATTTCAAGAATCCGGAGAACATGATTACCGGCAAAATCGGTGTGCCGTTGTTCACAGTTCGTAATGAGAAAATTATACTGCGGCATATCTTTGCCGTCGCGTTGAGCGACTTCTTTGCAAAACAGGTTGATGTATACAATTCAAACAACGCCGATGTACTGCTGAGCGGGGACGGTTGGGAACGTTTCTGCGCGTACTTGTCAAGTAAACCAGAACATTTAAAGGATGTTCTGAAGGCATCCATTCCCGAATCTATGCACAGAGTTATGGGAATCAATGATTTCTCATGGACAGAGAAACTTGTTGGCAAAGACGGCGTTTTGAAAGTCGCTGTGGATGAGTTTCGCGGGACTGTTCAATACTACATTGATGAATACCGGCGCCTTCTTGCCGAGGGATTGACGCAACAAGCCGCGGCGGTCGAGAAAAAGCTATGGTCTTATCGTCGAGGGAAAGAGGACAATCGAGGAAGGAACGAGCTTATCGAGTTCCTCGTAAGGAATAATGTCCTGCCAAAGTACGGGTTCCCGGTAGATACTGTCGAACTGTATCAAAACACGAATGCTGCCACAGATAAGAAGCTACAAATGGTCCGCGATCTGCAATTGGCAATCTCCGAGTATGCACCGGACTCGCAGGTAGTGGCAGATGGCAAGCTTTATACAAGCCGATACATCCGAAAGTTGCCTCAGACCACCGGACAAGATTGGGAAACTGCATATATTGCTCAGTGCAACAACCCTTCGTGCATGACTTGGAATCATAGACTGATGGAGCCCGATGAGGGAGGAGAATCTTGTGTTTCCTGTCATGAGATCATTTCGAAATCCAGATGGAAGCAGGCTATTGAGCCGAGAAAGGGCTTTGTAGCAGACGCAAAACCGAAGGACGTCCCTATGCGAAAACCAGATACGGCGTTTCGCAGTGATGACTTCTATATTGGCGACGCTCAGCGGCAGGTCATGCAGAAATACGCCTTCGTCATGAAGGACGGCAATCGTTTCCAGATGGAAACGTCCATCAATGACTCCCTTATGGTCGTTTGCAACGATGATTTCTATGTCTGCCCACATTGCGGTTATGCTGAAAGCACCATGGAAAACATGGAAGTGGCTGGGTTTAATTCCCACCAGAAAACCCTGGAGAAGAAACACATTACTCCATGGGGAAAAAACTGCGAAGTCAAACTGGTCAAAAATAAGCTCTGTCATGTTTTCAAGACGGATGTTGTGCGATTGGTTTTCTCGACACCACAGGCCGGCAATCAAGAAGTTATGCTGTCTGTCATGTATGCGCTATTAGAAGCTCTGTCTTCCGTCATGGATATTGAGAGAAACGATATTAAGGGCTGCCTCCACAAGATCGTATATGACAACAAGCTGATTTATGCCATCGTTCTTTACGATGCTGTTGCGGGTGGTGCTGGCCATGTAAGAAGACTCGTTACTGAGGATGGCTGCTGTTTCCGACAAGTGGTTGAGAAGGCTATTGCTATCACAAAAGGATGCAATTGCTCGCCTTCGTGCTATAGCTGCCTTAGAAACTATTACAACCAGAAAATACATGACCTTCTTAACCGCAAGTATGCTTATGATTTTCTGGAGAACTACTATGGCGAGTTAGAACCAATAACTAATGAAGAATTTGAAAACGGCGAGTTGTATAACGTATAAATAGTGCCATAAATAAACACGATAAAGCGTTCCAACTTGACCGTCATCAGTGCTGCTTGCATTAAGAAATGTATCAATCGCTTGACTTTGCTGCCCATTTAAGCAGATCAGTTGCGCATTAGCATTAAATTGTGGAGGGGCTGCCATACAAATGACGTGTGGCAGCCCCATTGCTCTTTTGATATCCTTTTGCAGAAAACCACCTTGACAAATCTCGTCTCAAAAGGCAATGTTGGAGGAGTTCGCCGCACGGCAGGGCTTTACAAACATTGTC
>ERZ836358.2345-NODE-2345-length-14780-cov-5.039253_pt1 | contig 14780 bp, 4 predicted proteins | sample MGYA00519942_ERZ836358 | MGnify/ENA primary metagenome ERZ836358 (study PRJEB31850, sample SAMEA3708798) | human gut metagenome | biome: human gut; feature: human-associated habitat; material: faeces | place: China | collected 2014 ...
AGCTGCGCATGATGTACTTGCCCTTGTACCAGATCATGGCGCTGGTGCCGCCGTCAAGGTTCATGGCCTGCATACAGTCGTGCTTGGCCATGATGGCCGCGCAGTCCGGCACGCTGATGCCGACCGATGTCGTGAGCCGGCCCTCGACAAGCAGGGCGATGATCTCGCCGTACTTCGACTGCCCGAGACAGGCGCGCGGCTGCAGGTCGGAGAAGCCGCTGCGGGCATTGACGACCGTCTCCCCGTCAATGATCATGGCGGGGGAGAACTCGACCGCGTCCGTCGTGTCGGACGAGACGGGGGAGGCGCTGTCGCGGATGTAGATGCGGTTGTCCGCATGCAGCTCGAGCCGCTTGTAGCCGTAGCCCATGTGATCACCGTAGGCCCTGCCGTTGCACATGGCGTAGCCCGCGAGCGTGCCGCCGTTTCCGGTGCCGCCCGGATCAATGAAGCCCGAGCCGGTCATGCCGATGACGCCGCCGTGCGCCTGCGCGATCTGGCCGCAGTACTGGCCGATGCTGCCGAGCGTGGTCGCAGCGTGCAGACTCAGGCGCGACGGATCCTTCATCACGACAAGTACGCCGCGATAGGTGCTGCCCTTTTCGCGCACGATGAGGATCTCATTCTGCGCATCGATCGCGAGCACCTGCTCGCCCTGGATGGTGCGGATGCTGGTGCCGTTATCCGTGAGCGCGGAGTGGTCGATATTGATGCGGCTCCACCCGGCGGCGAGCGCGTCGGGATGCTCCTTGACATACGCCTGCATGCTCGGCACGTCTACCTCCCAGAAGAGGTTGTAAAACGTGATCTCTTCCTTGCTCATGCCCTTGGTGTCGGTGAGCGTCGGGTTGCGGGACTCGCTCTCTCCCTCGTCCCACTCACTGTTGACGCCGATCTGCGCCTCTCGCGCGGCCTCCATTTCGGCGACGACCTTGTCGATGACGCTGCGCGGTATGAAAGCCGTTGCCAGCCACTGGTGGCTGAGCGTGTTCATAGCCGTCTGGATATAGGCCGTGCGCCACTTGGCGATGAACGGAATGTCAGAATAGACCGCCGTCAGATACAGCCCGGCGAGAATGGCCAGCACGAGAAAGAGAATGAGCAGCCTGCGGCCGACGCTTTTTTTCTTCTTCGGCTTTTTGGCTTTTTTGGCCTTGCGGCCGTGCTTGCCGGTCTGCGGCTGTGCGGCCGGCTGTGCCCGGCGGGCGTTCGGCGCGCTGCGGCGCGGCTGTGCGGCGGCATTCTCCGTCCACATGTCGGCGTCCTGCGGCTGCCGCTGGGCAGGCCTTTGCGCGGGACGCTGTTGTGCGCGGCGCTGCTGCGCGGGCCGCTGCTGAGCGGGTCGCTGCTGAGCGGGTCGCTGCTGAGCGGGTTGCTGCTGCGTGGGTCGCTGCTGCGTGGGTCGCTGCTGCACGCTATCGGTAGCCGGCCGCTGGGTACCCGTTGGGCGCGGCGGCGAGGAAAACAGCTTCAAGGGGCAATTCCTCCTTTATGTGCGGGAGATTACGAAGGGCTTGACGCCCGGGCGCGGAAAAAGTTCCGCATCTGCCGGAAAAACGGGAAGGCTCGTGCTGCGAGCCTTCCCGAACGTGTGCGGGACCGCTCAGCAGAGCTGTGCGCCGGCGGGCACGCTGTCATCGAGCATGAGCAGATGCGGCTTGCCGTCCTTCTCCGCCGAGAGGAGCATGCCGTTGGAGGGCATACCCATCATCTTGCGCGGCGGCAGGTTCAGAATGGCGACGACCGTCTTGCCCACGAGCTCCTCGGGGCGGTAGTACTTGGCGATGCCGGAGAGGATCTGCCGGTCGGTGCCGCTGCCGTCGTCGAGCGTGAAGCACAGGAGCTTGTCGGACTTTTTCACCGGCTCGCACTTGAGCACCTTGCACACGCGCATATCGCACTTGGCAAAGTCGTCGATCGTCACATCCGGCAGCACGGGCGCGGCCTGCGGCGCGGCGGCAGCTGCTTTCGCCGCCTTGAGCGCCTCAAGCTCTGCGAGCTCCTTGGCCATGTCGATGCGCGGGAAGAGCGTCTCACCCTTTTGCACGGTGACGTCTGCCGGCAGCACGCCCCAGACGGCGGCGTTGTCCCATGTGGTCTGCTCCGGAGCGGCGCCGATCTGCGCGAAGGCCTTCTCGCAGCTATCGGGCATGAACGGCAGCAGGAGCGTCACGGTGATGCGCAGCGTCTCAAGCAGGTTATACAGCACCGTGGCCAGACGCGCGCGCTTGCTCTCGTCCTTGGCGAGCACCCAGGGGGCGGTCTCGTCGATATACTTGTTGGCGCGGGAGATGACCTTGAACACCTCGATGAGCGCCTGCTGCGTGCCGAAGGTGTCCATGTGACCGGCGTACGTCTCGCGCAGGGAGGACGCCATGGCGATGAGCTCATCATCGAGCGCATCGTGCTCGCGCTCTGCCGGCAGCGTGCCGCCGAAGTACTTGATGACCATGGCGACGGTGCGGCTCAGGAGGTTGCCGAGGTCGTTGGCGAGGTCGGTATTGATGCGGGAGATGAGCAGCTCGTTGGAGAAGTTGCCGTCACTGCCAAGCGGGAACTCGCGCAGGAGGTAATAGCGCAGCGCGTCCACACCGTAGCGCTCGGCGAGCAAGACGGGGTCGACGACGTTGCCCTTCGACTTCGACATCTTGCCGCCGCCGAGCAGCAGCCAGCCGTGGCCGAAGACCTTCTTCGGCAGGGGCATACCCATGCTCATGAGCATGGCCGGCCAGATGATGGAGTGGAAGCGCACGATCTCCTTGCCCACGAAGTGGACATCGGCGGGCCAGTACTTCTCGTAGTCGTCATACTTGTCATTCAGGAAGCCCAGCGCCGTGGTGTAGTTGAACAGAGCGTCCACCCACACATAGACCACGTGGCCGGGGTCGAAGTCCACCGGGATGCCCCAGGAGAAGCTGGTGCGGCTGACGCACAGATCCTCCAGACCGGGCTTGATGAAGTTGTTGACCATCTCGTTGACACGGCTCCGGGGCTCCAGAAAATCCGTGTCCTCCAGCAGATGGCGCACCCGGTCGGCGTACTTGCTCAGCCGGAAGAAGTAGGCCTCCTCCTCGGCATCTGTCACCTCACGGCCGCAGTCGGGGCATTTGCCGTCCACCAGCTGGCTCTCGGTCCAGAAGCTCTCGCAGGGCTTGCAGTACTTGCCCCGGTAGGTCCCCTTATAGATATCCCCCTTGTCATACATCCTCCGGAAGATCTTCTGGATGGAGGCCACATGATAGTCGTCGGTGGTGCGGATGAACCGGTCGTTGGAGATGTTCATCAGCTTCCATAGGTCGAGGATCCCTCTGGGGCCCTCCACGATCTCATCCAGAAACTCCTTGGGCGTCTTGCCTGCAGCCTTGGCCTTGTCCTCGATCTTCTGGCCATGCTCATCGGTGCCGGTGAGGAACATGACATCGCAGCCGGTGAGCCGCTTATAGCGGGCCATGGCGTCGGTGGCCACGGTGCAGTAGGTGTGTCCGATGTGGAGCTTGTCGGAGGGGTAGTAAATAGGGGTAGTGATATAGAACTTCTTCTTTTCCATGGGTGGATATCTCCTTTTCCGCCGTCCCGAATGGAAGGACGGCTTAAAATTACAGGCATAGAACCGCCATCGTCCGGGCAAAGAAAAAGCGCCGCAGCGGCGCACGGAGCCACGGGCCGGGACGATAGACACGTTCAGTTTATCCCATGCCGCCCGGTCTGTCAACCGCTTTGTTGCTTTTCCCGCGGAAACACGGTATAATATCAGAAAATCCCGCCGAAAACAGGAGGAATCCCCCATGAAGCTGGTAAGCTGGAACGTCAATGGCCTGCGGTCGTGCCTGACCAAGGGCTTTCTGGAATATGTGAAAAACGAGGACCCGGACATTCTCTGCCTGCAGGAGACCAAGCTCCAGCCGGAGCAGGCGGTGTTCGATCTGGAGGGCTATCACCGCTACTTCCACTCCGCCGATAAAAAAGGCTACTCCGGCACGGCGGTGCTGACCAAGGAGGAGCCCCTGTCCGTCACCTACGGCTTCGGAGCGGATATCCACCGCCACGAGGGCCGGGTCATCACGGCGGAGTACCCGGACTTCTATCTGGTGTGCTGCTATACCCCCAACAGTCAGGACGGGCTGAAGCGGCTCCCCTACCGGATGCAGTGGGAGGACGATCTGCGGGCGTATCTTCTGGAGCTGGACGGGAAAAAGCCCGTGGTGTACTGCGGCGACCTGAACGTGGCCCATCAGGAGATGGACCTGAAAAATCCCAAGACCAACCGCCAAAACCCCGGCTTCTCCGACCAGGAGCGAGCGAAAATGACCCGGCTGCTGGAAAGCGGCTTTGCCGACACCTTCCGCACCCTTCACCCGGAGGAGATCACCTACTCCTGGTGGAGCTACCGCTTCCACGCACGGGAGAAGAACGCCGGTTGGCGCATCGACTACTTCATCGTGTCCCGGCGGCTGCTGCCCCGTGTGACGGACGCCGCCATCCGCACGGAGGTCTACGGCAGCGACCACTGCCCCGTGGTCCTGCAGCTGGACACCTCCTCCGGGCAGGCGTAAGTGCCGCTCGGCCTCCCGCCTGTCAATGCAGGCAAAAAATAAACAGGATTTCCTGCAAAAAAGTGTCGCAAAATGGTGAAAAATGCCATTTACGGAGGTTTTGGCCGGTGTTATAATCGATTCGTTAAAAAAAGAGCAAACGATACACGCATACAGGAGGTATGTCTTATGTCTTACAGAATTCTGACCATCGATCCCGGCTCCACGTCCACCAAGATCGGCGTGTTTGACGACGAGAAGATGCTGTTTGAGGAGAACCTGCACCACTCTGCCGAGGAGCTGGCCCAGTTCGAAACCATTCCCCAGCAGGAGGCCTTCCGCCGCCGGCTGGTCCTGAAGGCGCTGGAGGAGCACCATATCCCGCTGGAGAGCCTCAGCGCCGTGTGCGGCCGGGGCGGCGTTCTCAAGCCTGTCCACGGCGGTACTTACCTCACCACCGATGCCATGATCGACACCCTGAAAAAGGGTCCCTACGGCCACCATGCCAGCAATCTGGGCGGCCTGCTGGCCCGTGAGATCGGTTCGGCACTGCACATCCCCTCCTACATCGTGGATCCCCCCGTGGTGGATGAGCTGGCGCCTCTGGCCCGCTACTCCGGCCACCCCCTCATCACCCGCCGCAGCATTTTCCACGCCCTGAACCAGAAGGCCGTGGCCAAGCGCTACGCCAAGGAGATCGGCAAGCCCTATGAGTCCCTGAACCTCATCGTCTGCCACATGGGCGGCGGCGTGTCCGTGGGCGCTCACGTCAAGGGCGAGGTGGTGGATACCGGCAATGCTCTGGAGGGCGAGGGTCCCTTCTCCCCGGAGCGGTCCGGGACGCTGCCCAGCGGCGCACTGGTGGATCTGTGCTTCAGCGGCAAGTATACCCAGCAGGAAATTCGCCGCATGATCACCGGCAACGGCGGTCTGCTGGCCTACACCGGCTCCACGGATATGCAGGAGCTGATGCGCCGGGCCGCCACCGACGCCAAGGTGCGGGAGGTCATCGACGCCTTCCACTACCGGGTCGCCAAGGAGATCGGTGCTATGGCCGCCGCCATGAAAGGGCAGGTGGATCAGATCATCCTTACCGGCGGCATTGCCCACGGTCAGGAGACGGTGGACGCCCTGAAGGGCTACGTCAGCTGGATCGCACCGGTGACGGTGTACCCCGGCGAGGGCGAGCTGCTGGCGCTGGCAGAGGGCGCTCTGCGGGTGCTGCGTGGCGAGGAGACCGCCAAAATCTACGAATAAGCCTTCTCATTCCGGACACGGGGTCTGCGGTGCTGCCGCAGACCCCGTGTTTTTATATGCATTCCGATGGTCTGCCCATCGCCCTCTTTATCACAAATCAACCGTTTGTGTCAAATTCTGACCGTTTGTGCCAAAGCCGTTGCGGCGGCGGAGGCATCCCGATAGAATGTAGATGTTGTAATATGCCCTGCCGATACCGGCAGGCAGGCAAATGGAATTGATAAGGAGATGATCGAATGCACTTGCGCAGTAAGACCGTGCAGCAGCTCCTGTCGGTGATCCTGTCGGCAGTCATGGTCCTATCCATGCTGCCGATAGAGGTCCTGGCTCAGGAGACGCCGCCGGTGACCACTCCCATGGACCTGACCGCCATCACGGAGGATACCTCCGGCGACGGCTGGTCGTGGACACAAAGCACCAAGACCCTGACCCTCACGGGCCTGACCCTGACGGTCAGCGACGACAGCACCCATGCGCTGATCCTGCCCGACGGGGCCACCATCGATCTGGCCGACGGTACCGCCAGCACCCTCACCGGCGGCAGCAGATCCACCGTATACAGCAGCGGCGAGGTGAAGCTGCGCGGCAGCGGCAGCCTGACGGTCTATGGCCGGGGCTGGCGCAGCGCCACGCTGGATATGTTCATCCCCGGCACGCTGACGGTGGAGTATGACGACCCCGACGGCGGTGCCGTGCTCAAGACCGACGAGGGTACCGAGGGCGCAGCCATCTGCGCCAACGTCACGCTGGATAACGGCATCCTCCGGGCCACCGGTCCGGACTTTGCCTCCGCCGACGACGGCAGCAGCGTCGGCCTCCGGGGCCGCCTCACCACCCACGGCAGCTCCGTGGAGGCCCAGCTCACCGCCCGCACCGGCTATGCCAGCTATGGTCTGTACTTCGACAAGCAGGGCAGTGGCCGGGGTGACACCTGGACCATGGGACTGGGCAAGGTGACCGCCGCCGCAGGCCACGCCCTGAGTCGATACAGCTACGGCCTGTACGTGGATTACAGCTCCGTCAATGCGCTGGAGCTGGACGGCACTCAGCTGACGGCCATGGGCGGCGAGAGTGACCAGTACGGCAGCCAGGGCGTGTTCGCCGGCGAGGAGATCATCGTCAAGAACGGCGCCACCGTCACCGCCACCGGCGGACAGGTCAACAGCTCCTATGAGAGCGTCGGCTTCAATGCCGTCAGCTGGCTCACCGTGTCCGGAGAGAACTCCAGGGTTCTGGGCTACGGCGGCACCTCCGTCAAGGGCGATTCCAAGGGTATCCGATGCGACAGCCGCTTCACTCTCACCGACGGCTGCGTCTTCGGTCAGGGCGGCGTGTCCTGCACCAGCTCCAGAAATGTGGGCGTCGAGTTCAAGCGTCTCATTATGGAAAGCGGCAAGCTGGAGGGCATCTCCGGCAGCCCCGACTCGTCGTACCAGACCTGGGGCGGCCAGTTTAACGCCTACGGCCTTTACTGCACCGGCACCGCCAAGATCACCGGCGGTGAGCTGATCGGCACCGCCAACGGCACGGACCGGGAACTGGACTACAGCGCCTACGGCTTCTACGGAAGCAATGAGCTGACCATGAGCGGCGGCACCCTCCGGGCCACCACCGGCGACACCCCTAACGCCAGTTCCGGGACACTGGCGGCCCTCAGCGTGGTCTCCAACAAGTCCAAGACCCAGCTCAGCGGCGGCACCATCTACGCCAGAGCCGGTGTCTCCAACGATGACCGCAGCTACGGTATGCGGATCCTCGGCACCGGCTCTACCCTCACCATGACCAATACCGAGGACGCCGCCCAGCCCCTGAGTCTCTACGTCACCGGCCGGAACATGGCCCTTTACGCCACCGCTCTGGCAGACGGCAGCCTCCTGCCGGAGATCACCGCCTCCTCCGCCTACGATGCCGAGGCCGACACCCTCACCGATGGCTACACCTTCTCCAACAAGCAATACCGGAAGGACGGCACGGCGGCCCTGTCCCTGTCCGCAGCCGCCTGCCTCCACAGCGCCAGCGATGATACCGGCCTGTGTACCAAGTGCGGCAAGCGGGTATACGAGGCTGTGCTCCTGACGGACGGTGCCGTCACCCAGCGCTATGCCGCCGCCGGCGAAGCCTTCACCGCCGCCCAGACGGAGGAGCATCAGGGCTGCACCCTGCGGCTGCTGACAGATCTCATCGACGACGGCCAGCCTCTGGTCCACGACCCGGTGGTGACCATCACCGGCGGTCGCTTCACGCTGGACCTCCACAACCACACCATAGCGGGCAAGACCTCCGACGATAAGGAGGGCGTCGTCACCGTCACCGGCGGCCAGCTCCGCATCGAAAACGGCACGCTGGAGAACCTCTGCACCGGCAACGGCAGCAAGGCCCAGGCCCTGACCCTTCTGGGTACCGACACCCATGTGACGCTGGCCAATGTCACCGCCATCGGGGCCACGCCCCCCAACGGCGACACCAGCGCCTCCGTCTATGCCCCCGACGGTGCCCGTCTCACCATCGAAAGCGGCGAGTTCACCGGCCGGGTTGCCGGCACCTACGCCTCTGCTCCGGCGGAGACGCCCCACGTCTCCATCGCCGGAGGCACCTTCCACAACGGCCTGTCCTACTCCATCCACGAGACGGAGGCCAACGCCGCCACCCTTCTGGCCATTCTGAAGGAGGGCTATGCGCTGGCCCACGCCGACGGCACGCCGGTGGATCTGGGTACCGAGCCCTCCTTCAGTCCCTTCTCCGGCACCTATACGCTCAGCGGCGAGGTGCAGGTGGTGGCCCACACCCACAACGTCCGCAGCGGACGGCCGGGCTGCTGTGGCTGTGGCTATGCCTGCCCCCACGACGGCCAGACGCCGGACAGCTACTTTACGCTGCCGGTTTGCTCCCTGTGCGGCGTCTCCTACGGCACTCCCCTCAAGGACCTGCGCACGCCCACCGGCAAGATTATCATCGATGAAAACAACTGGTGGCAGGACTTCCTGAACACCGTCACCTTCGGCCTGTTCTTCCCCACCGGCGCCCGGTTCACCATCGAGGCTGCCGATGACAGCGTTGACCACGCCGGCTATGATCCCGAGCTCTACCCCGTGACGGTGGAGTATCTGGTGACGGATCAGCGCTATACCTCCGACAAGATGGGCGATCTTGCCCATCAGTTCCGGCCCTATCCCGGCAAGGCCGTGGCCCTGCCGGACGATCAGACCAGCATCGTCTATGCCAAGATCACCGACTGGGCGGGCAATGTCACCTACCTCAGCACCGATGACCTGACGGTGGACGCCACCGCCCCGGAGATCTCCTCCGATGTGGCCGAGAACCAAATTTACTGCGAGGACGGTCTCCGCATCGCCTTCCGGGATGACCATCTCAAGAGCGTCACCCTCAACGGCACGGAGATGACCTACGCCGCCGAGGACGGCTGGTATGTTCTCCGCCTCAGCGCCGTCTCCGGCTCTCAGGAGGGACAGCAGACCCTGACCGTCACCGACGAGGCCGGCAACGGCACCACCGTTCACTTCCAGTGGTACGCCGGTCACGGCTTTGACGATACCGGCCTGTGCAGTCACTGCGGCCTTCAGGCAGAGGCCCGGTGGAACGACGCCTTCTTCCCGCATCTGGAGGATGCGCTGACCTCCGCCGATGCCGACGAGAACGGCGCCCGTTTCACGTCGGTGGTCATGCTGACCAATGTCTCTCTGCCTGCCGATGCCTTCTCTCTGGACGGCATAAGAGCCGTGCTGGCGCTGGAGGGCCACACCCTGACCCTGTCGGCTCCCATGACGCTGGAGCAGAGCGCCGGCGACCTCACCATCCGTGACAGCACCAGCTCCGGCAAGATCACCGGTCAGGCACTGACGGTAAAGGGCGGCCGCCTGACGGTGGAGGCCGGCTGCTTTGAAAACACGCTGAACCTTCAGGCCTACAACGTGACCCTCTTCGGCGGCACCTTCGCCCGCATTACGTCGGAGGATGCCGCATATCCCCGTGCGGCTCTGGCCTCCTGCACTGCCTATCAGCAGGCGGACGGCCAGCTGATCCGCCGCAGTGACATCACGCCCACGCTGGAAAATGTCGCCGTGGTCTCCTGCCCCCACGATGAGATCGACGGCATCACCTGCCGCATCTGCGGCACCAAGATGGTGGCCAAGGTGGCTAAGGATGATACCCTCCGCTACTTCGCCGTCTTTGAGGACGCTGCCCAGTATGCCGCAGCGCTGGAGGGCTCCGCCATCACCCTGCTGAGGGATGCCCTCTGGGGCAGCATGGGCCTCCCCACCGGCACCTATACGCTGGATCTCAACGGCAAGACCCTCTCCGGCTCCAACGATCTGATGATCGATGGCAGCTTTACCATCTGCGACAGTCAGGGTGGCGGTAAGCTGTGGCGGGACGGCACCATTTGGGTGCTGGGCGGCCATGTCGCCATCACCGGCGGCCAGTTCAACCGGGTGTATCTGGCCTCCGACAGCGCCGATCTGTCCGTCACCGGCGGCACCTTCGCCCGCATCGCTTACAGCGGCGAGGATACCTCCCGCACGCCTCTGTTCTTCCCGGCGGAGGGCTATACCTTCCAAAAGGCCGACGGCAGCTACGCCAATACCGGTGACGTGGTCATGGAGGAAAATCTCCGCTATCTGGAGGACGTCACCGTCACCACACCTCCCTTCACCATCACCCGTTACCCTGTGGACACGGACCTCTATCCCACCACCCCCGTCGGCTATCGGCCGGACTTCGTCACGGAGGTCACCTTCCACATCCCCGAGAGCAGCCCCACCATCGAGTTCCAGTGGTATCAGGTGGGCGATCCCGACCGGATCAAGAGCTACGGCAGTGCAGTGGCCTGGCAGAACCCCTTCACCATCTACACCTTCATCGACGGGCCGGCCCAGTACTACGGCATCTTCTCCTACAAGGGCTATTCCGTCCGCACCGACGTTCTGACAGTACGGGAGCTGACCTGTGACCACCCCGGCGTGGATGCCGACAATCGGTGCAGCCAGTGCCGTGCGGAGGTAGCCGCCTCCGTGGAGCTGAACGGCTCCACCGGCTACTATCTGTCCCTGTCGGAGGCTCTGGCGTTGGCCCGGACCGATGCCTACCGTGGCTGCACCCTCACGGTTCTCCGCAGCAGCACCGATCCCATCTCCGTCAATAGCGGCTCCTTCACGCTGACGGCGGCGCAGGGCGTGATGCTGGGCGGCAAGGTGACGCTGGCCAAGGATGCCGCCGTCACCCTCTCCGGCGGCAGCTACACCAGCTCCGCCAGCATCTTCGGGTCCAACCGCATCGAAGGCGGCACCTTCTACGGTGCCGTGGCCTTGCAGGACGGCTCCTCCGTCTCCGGCGGCAGCTTCCTCGGTGCCGTCACCATCTCCGACACCGTGACCGTCACCGGCGGTACCTTCACCGGTGATGTCACCATCAACCATGGCGGCAAGCTGGTCGCCAGCGCCGGCACCTTCGGCAGCGTCAACGTCCAGTCCGGCGGAGGCGGCGCTCTCACCGGCGGCCACTTCGGCGAGATCACGCAGATCGATGGCAGCCCCTGCGCCGCCCTTCTGGCGGAGGGCTACGCCTATTCCGACGGCGGCATCATCAACGGCTATGTCCCCATCGTCGGTGGCGTGGACGTGGTTCCCCATGCCCAGCACCAGTACGTCTGGCTGAACCAGAAGCTGCTGTGCGGCTGCGGCCATGTGGCAGATGAGGACGCCGACGCCCCGGTCATCACCGGCATCACCGACGGTGAGACCTATTACGACGACGTGACCTTCACCGTCACCGACGCCCATGACTTCACCGTCACGGTGGACGGCCAGCCCGCCACCGCCGAGGGCAGCCTGTACACCCTCCCTGCCGACAACGTCTCCCACGAGATCGTGGCCGTAGACGTGGCCGGCAACCGCACCACTGTCACGGTGTCGGTGTATCGGACCTATACCGTGACACCGCCCACCGGCACAGGCTTCACCTTCACCGGCGAGACCACCGTCCGCCACGGGCAGGATTACCGGTTCCGGGTGGATATCGCCCCCGGCTACTCCAAGCTGCCGGATTACTCCCTGCTGGTCAACGGCCAGACCCCCGGCGGCATGGGCGATGTGGACTTCGACGAGTGCCTGATCCCCAGCGTGGAGGGCGACCTGACCATCACCGTCACCGGCGTGGCGGATATCACCCCGCCGGAGGCGGAGCTGACCATCGCCGGGAATCCCTTCCGCCAGTTCCTGAACACCGTCACCTTCGGCCTGTTCTTCAAGAGCACCCAGACCGTGACGGTAACGGCCTCCGACCTGGGCAGCGGCGTGGACACGGCGGCATGGATGCTGTCTGACACCGTCTTTGCCAGTCAGGACGCCATCACCGGCAGCTGGACGGACCTATCCCTCACCGACGGCAGCGGCAGCTTCTCCATCCAGCCCGGCCAGAAGGGCTATGCGTACCTGCGGGTCACGGACCGGGCCGGGAACATCACCGTTCTGAACTCCGACGGCGTGGTGGTCTACACCGACGCTCAGGCGGATACCCGGCAGATCACCTATGTTAAGCGCAGCGGACAGGATGTCTCCTTCCACGTCGCCCTCAACGGCAACACCGTCACCGGCGTGCAGCTGGCGGACGGCACGCCTCTGGCGGGCTTCACCGCCGCCGAGGACGGCACCGTGACCCTGCCTGCCGCCACGCTGCAGGCGCTGGCCGCCGGGGACTACACCCTGTACGTCACCTACGCCCCCTTGGACGTGGCCTACAACGCCCGCTACGAGGCCAGCGAGGCACCGGCCATGACCTCCGTGGCCCTGTCCGTCCAGAAGGCCGAAGGCAGCGTCGCCATTCTGGATGACGTGAGCCGTGACTACAACGGCCAGCCGGTGGAAACTCCCGCCATCACCTCTCTCGGAACCGGCGCTCTCACGGTGGAATACCGGGCGCAGGGCGGCGAGTTCACCACGCAGGCCCCCAAGGCTGTGGGCAGCTACACCGTCCGGGTCACGGCGGCGGCCGACGACGATTACGCCTCCGCCAGCGCCCAGCGGAACTTCCGCATCACCGCCAAGCGTGTCACCATCGACGGCGTCACCGTGGAGCCCTCCAAGACCTATGACGGCACCACCGACGCCACCATCGTGACGGGCGGCACCCTCAGCGCCAACTTCGACGGCAATGACCTCCGCATCGTCACCGGCTCTGCCGCCTACGACGGCAAGAACGTCGGCACCGGCAAGACCGTCTCCTTCTCCGGCTTCTCGCTGGAGGGCGACGCCGCCGAAAACTACACTCTGGCTTCCCAGCCTGCCGGCACCACGGCGGACATCACCGTCCGGCCGGTAACGGTGGAGGACCTGCACATTCAGGATAAGCTCTACGACGGCACGGATCGGGCGGAGTACGACGGTGAGCCCACTCTGGGCAATGCCGTGTCCGGCGACCATGTGGCGCTGGTGAAGGGGACTCCCTCCTTCACCTCCATCCGGACGGCAGAGGACATCGCCATTCGTTTCACCGAGTTCTCCCTCACCGGCGCTGACGCCGGGAACTACGCCCTGACCCAGCCCACCGGCATTACTGCCTCCATCCTCCCCTACGCTCTCACCGGCGGCGAGTATGCCGTCAACTCCAACGACTGGATCAACCACGACTTCGTGGTGACGGCGGCGGAGGGCTATCTCCTGTCCCTGACGGACACCGCCGACGGCGTGTGGCAGCAGACCCTGCGGGCCGCCGACGAGACGGCGGAGGGCCGGCTGACCTTCTATGTGAAGGATCTGGCCACCGGCGCCATCTCCCTTCAGGTAACGGAGCAGTACCGCATCGACCGCACCCAGCCCACCGGCGAGATCCGGGTGGATGAGCGGACGGCCTGGCAGTCCTTCCTGTCCAAGATCACCTTCGACCTCTTCTATCGGGAGGAGCAGACTGTGGTCATCACCTCTGCCGACGAGACCAGCGGCGTGGCGGCCACGGAGTATCTGCTGAGCGCCGAGGATCTGGACATCCCGGCGCTGGAGCAGGAGACCTTCCTGCCCTATGAAAAGGCGCTGGCGCTGGCTCCGGACGGCCAGTATGTGGTCTATGCCCGCATCACCGACCGGGCGGGCAACGTCACCTGCCTCCGCTCCGACGGCATGGTGCTGGACGCCACAGCCCCCGCCATCACCGGGGCTGAAAACGGCGGCGTGTACTGCGCCGCAGTGACCCTGACCATCACCGACGCATACCCCGTCACCGTCACCGTAAACGGCACTCCCGTGGAGCTGACGGAGGGCCGGCTGGTGCTCCAGCCCGCCGAGGGGACGCAGCTGGTGACGGCCACCGATCCCGCCGGCAACGAGTCCCGGCTGGAGATCACCGTCAACGACGGCCATACCTGGGGCGACTGGAGCTCCAACGGCGACGACACCCACACCCGCACCTGCACCATCTCCGGCTGCGGCGCTCTGGAGACCGAGAGCTGCACCGGCGGCGAGGCCACCTGCGTGGACCGGGCCGTGTGTGAGGTCTGCGGCGGGGCCTACGGCGACGTGGACGCCCATCGTCACGCCGATCTGCGCCATGTGGAGGCCAAGGCCGCCACCACGGAGGCCCCCGGCAACATCGAGTACTGGTACTGCGCCGCCTGCGGCAAGTATTTTGCCGACGCTCAGGCCAGCCGTGAGCTCCGGCAGGCGGACACCGTCACCGAGAAGCTGCCCGCCGCCCCCACCGGGGACGAGGCACCCCTGACGCTGTGGGTGATCGTGCTGGCAGCCTGCGCCGGTCTGGCGCTCCTGCTGCTGGTGCTCCGGCGGAGAAACAGCCACCGCACCGCATAATGGCGGCAGCCTCCTCGCTGCCATATATCTGCGGACCAAAAAACAGAGAGGCGGCCCATAGCTGGGTGTATGTAAGACAGTATTGCGCTAAGATTGACGAAGCGGCACGAAACCGCATGAAGCTGATCGTGCGGTCACTGGCAGAGCAAAACGGCGTGACCGAGCAACTGAAAGC
>ERZ836358.2352-NODE-2352-length-14736-cov-9.411825_pt1 | contig 14736 bp, 9 predicted proteins | sample MGYA00519942_ERZ836358 | MGnify/ENA primary metagenome ERZ836358 (study PRJEB31850, sample SAMEA3708798) | human gut metagenome | biome: human gut; feature: human-associated habitat; material: faeces | place: China | collected 2014 ...
TACGGAACAGGTTCACGCAGGCGATCTTGAAGTTCAGGATGTATGCGATGAACAGGGCAAAGATCAGCTTCAGGGGCACGGTGACGAACGCGTACTTGAAGGTGGTGACCAGAGCCTTGGTGACCTTGGCATCAGAGAAGGCGGTGACGTAATTCATCACGCCGTACTGGTGGATGCCGTTGAAGAAGTTCATGTCGGTGAAGCTGTAATACAGCGACTGACCGAAGGGGATGGCCTTGAACACGATAAAACCGATGATCCAGGGGATCAGGTAGATCAGACCCTGCCACTTATCCAGGAACTTCTGTGCGGGGGTACGCCCGAGAGAGGGCGCTTTGCTTTCTTTCATCCGGGGATCCTCCTTTGGTGAAAATCAGTGCAGCAAACCTTATGTCACACTTTGGCAACAGATTTGTCAGAGAATTGTAACCTGTACCTGAGAAAAAAGGGGCATCGGGCCTACGGGTGGACGATGCCCCTGATATGTAGCTTAACTCAGGTCAGCAAAGAAGATCAGACAGTGTAGCCAACAGCAGACATGCCGTCCAGCAGGGTGTCAACAACATCTGCGCCGCTCTTGTTGTCGTAGTCAACGGTATCGAACACTTCCTGATAGATGCCGGTGCCGGTAGCCTTCAGATCGGAAGACTCGAACAGGGGATCCAGCTGGCAGGAAACAAAGCTCATGACCTTGCCGTTTGCCTCGGCGACCAGCTCGTTGATCTTGCCGGCAGCCTGAGCGGTAGCCAGACCAGCCTTGGAAGCGGGGACACCGCACTCGGAGCCCATGATGGCAGCGCCGTCGCCGTTCCACAGGTACTCGATCAGGGTAGCAGCCTCAGCGGGGTTCTTGCAGGTCTTGGTGATGGCCATGCCCATGGAGACCTTGGAGAAGCCGCCGTTGTAATCGCCGAACTTGATCTCCTCACCAACGGTGAAGCCGGGCTTGTTCTCCTCGTCCAGAGCGTCCTGGTACTTGGAAGCAGCGGAATCCCACTCGAAGATGCCGGCGATCTTGCCGGTGATCCACTCGTTGGACTGGTGGGTAGCACCGTCGCCGTTTGCACCGTAGTAGGTGGGCAGCGGCATGATGACGTGACCGTCGACCAGGCTCTTGATGAAGTCGATGCCCTCGGCGATCTCGTCAGCGGTGTAGTTCAGGGTAGAGGTGGTGGGGTCTGCCCAATCCTTGCCGTACTTGGACTCAAGGTAGAAGACCATCAGGATCATACGGTCGTATGCGCCCAGGTGCAGAGGATAGTAGTCATCGCCCAGCTTCTCCTGGAATGCCTTGCCTGCGTTCATCAGGTCGTCCAGAGTCTTGGGGACCTCGGTGATGCCAGCCTTATTAAAGGTGGTCATGTTCCAGAAGAAGATACGGCCGGTCATAGCGACAGGCACACACTGCTGGGCATTGGCAACGTTGCAGGCTGCCAGCTTGGCGTCGTCCCACTGGGACATATCCAGGTAATCGGTGACGCTGTTCAGGTCGATGAAGGTCTGGCCGTTGCCGGAGTAGTTGTACAGCCAGTTCCAGTTGATCTGGCAGACATCCTCAGCCACACCGCCGGCAAACTTGGTGGACATGGTGTCCTCCCAGCCGGACCATGCAGCGAAGGTGGGGTTGACGGTGATGTTGCTGTTTGCTGCGGAGAAAGCCTTCAGGGCCTCCTGGTAAGCGTTGTGACGAGACTCGCCGCCCCACCAGCTCATGGTCAGGGTGACGGGATCGCTGCTCAGGCCAGCCACGGAAGCTGCTGCTGCGGAAGAAGCGGTGGAAGCTGCGGTGGAGTTGGAGCTGCCGCCACAGGCAGCCAGCAGGCCAGCTGCGCCCACAGCGCCGGTGACCTTCAGGAAATCGCGACGAGAAATTGCCTTGCTCATTGTTTGTTCTCCTCCTAATAAATAGAAAACATCTGCTCATCGGCCTTATCTGCAAAAGGCTCGTTGTATACAATTATGATAACAAAATATCCCGCAAAAAGAAAGATGTAAATTGAAGAGAAGCGCGCAAAAAACGAACAAATATTGCGCTCGTGTTTGGCGCGGTTTTGACGTCCTTGCCGAAATGAATAAACTTGAGCGAAAAAACTGTGCAACATGTATACTTCAACAGATTGCATAGAAATTGGAGTAAGGAGTCAGAGAAACATCCTAAAATTGCAATATTTTTGTAACCAATCGGGAAATTTGCGTGGTTTTGTTGTATGCAATAAGTGAAATCGTTGACGATTTCAGAGATTTGTCAACTGATATATCAATAGCGCAATAAACGCGCGAAGTTGGATACAACTGATATATCACCCTGTCGGAGACGGTCTGTTCCGGGCAGAAAAAAGCGCCGCCCGGCGGGGCAGCGCTGAAAAAATTTTTCTGTTTTTGGGGGAACACGGCTGCAAAATGAACGCAGCGCAATGCTTCTTCCGGGAAACGCTCCGCTTTTTTATTTCGCGGCCCGGCGGGCGTAGAAGGCGCGGCGCTCGCGGAAGTAGCATTGGGGGCACATGCTGACGTACTGCACGTCGTTTTCCAGGTCGATGGCGACCTGTTCGCCCTCAAAGACGAACTCACCGTTGACTTTGCGGCAGTTGCAGGTGGCCTTGCGGCCGCAGGTGCAGATGGTCTTCATCTCCTCGATGGTGTGAGCCAGCTCCAGCAGGCGGGTGGAGCCGGGGAACCCCTTGAGCGAGAAGTCCGACCGCAGACCGTAGCAGATGACCGGGATATTCAGGTCTACCGTGACCATGAACAGCTGCTCAGCCTGTGCCGGGGTGAAGAACTGGCTCTCGTCGCAGAGGACGCAGGCCAGCTTCTGGGTCTGGCTGGCGGCGCGGACGGCCTCAAAGACATCCGCCTCCGGCGGGATGAGCAGGTCGGCCTTGCGCCGCACCCCCAGGCGGCTGACCAGTTCACCGCCGCCCTTGGTGTCCACCTGCGGCTTCAGGATGAGCACCTGCATTCCCTGCTCCTCGTAGTTGTGCGCCACCTGCATCAGGGCCGTGCTCTTGCCGCTGTTCATTGCGCCGTAACGGAAATATAGCTTTGCCATGAAGGTCTCCTCATAAAAAGCAACCCTCTCAGCCATCGCTGCGCGATGCCAGCTCTCCCAAAGGGAGAGCCATTGGCAAGCCGATCAGCTTTCTACGGAATGAGCAAAGCCCAAACGATGGGAAGCGAGCGGGCTTCGCTGTGATGGGAAGGTTGCTTTATCATATTATACTATATAGTAACAACCGGAACATCAGTCCTGATTGCGCAGGCGATAGCCCAGGCTCATCAGGCTGTCGCCCAGGTGGACGTTCTCGACCACGACTTCCGGATACGGGACGGACAGGTCGTAGTGGGAGAAGTTCCAGAAGCCTTTGATGCCCAGGCTGACCAGACGGCCGCTCAGCTCTTCGGCACCGCTGCGGGGCACACAGAGAACCGCCACTTCGGGCTTGTGCTCGGCGCAGAAGCTCTCCAGCTGGTCAATGTGGAGGATCTGGATGCCGTTGATCTCCCTGCCCACTTCGTCCGACGAGTTGTCGAAGGCGGCAATGAGCTTATAGCCGTTGGTATCGGTGGTGATGAACCGGCTGACGGCCTTGCCCAGACGGCCGCAGCCGATGAGGATGGTGGACAGGCGGTCGCCGTTGCCGAACAACAGATTCTCCAGAATAGAGAGCAGGTTTTCGACCGAGTAGCCGATGCCCTGACGGCCGTTCACATCGCCGATGCAGTTGAAGTCCTGCCGGACCTGAGAGGCCGTGGTGCCCATCTGGGCGGCCAGTTCGCGGGAAGAGATGCTAGTGATGCCGTCGTTCTTCAAGGTCCGCAGAAAGCGGTAGTACTTGGGCAGGCGTTTGATCACCGGCAGAGATGCTTTACCAGGGGTGTTCATAGGTGGTTCTCCTTTCATCCATTCGATGCCGGTCCTCTGCGCCTACCGTGGCGCTCCGGCAGATTCAAAGAGTTTTGCACAATAATGATACATCTTTGTCAATCTTATTCATTATCTAAAGTATACAGCGGATGTGGAGAATGTCAAATAAAATGGAGCAATTTTTTCAAAAGTTAAGAAATCTTAACCGCCGCATAATCATTTGACCCGCCGGGAACCCTGAAAAAAAACAGAGCAGGAGGGGCTTATGGCAGAGCAGAACGAAAAAAACACCCCGGTGGAAGAGCAGCGGCTGGAAAAAGAGCAGATCGAGGATCTGGGCAGCGTCTACCGCACCAAAGGCCCCCACGCCATCCACTGCCTGACCGTGGTGGGGCAGATCGAGGGCCATGTGGAAGCGCCTCAGGGGCAGAAGACCACCAAATATGAGCATGTCATCCCGCAGCTGGTGGCTGTGCAGGAGGACCCGGCAGTGGAGGGCCTGCTGGTCATCCTGAACACCGTGGGCGGCGATGTGGAGGCCGGGCTGGCGCTGGCGGAGCTGATCGCCAGCATCTCCAAGCCCAGCGCCGCCGTGGTGCTGGGCGGCGGACACTCCATCGGCATCCCGCTGGCCGTCAGCGCCCGGCGGAGCTTCATCGTGCCCACAGCCACCATGACCGTCCACCCGGTGCGGCACTCCGGGATGATCCTGGGTGTGCCCCAGACGATGCGGTGGTTCGAACAGATGCAGGAGCGGATCACCGGCTTCGTGGCGGCGCACAGCGGCATCTCGGAAAAGCGCTACACCGAGCTGATGCTCCGCACCGGCGAGTTGGTCATGGATGTGGGCACCATGCTGGACGGCCGCCGGGCCGTGCGCGAAAAGCTCATCGACGAGCTGGGCGGCATCTCGGATGCGCTGGCGTGGCTGTATCGGGAGATCGAACGCTGAGCGGGTTTTCGTTGCTATTTTCCATAGGTCGTGATAAAATGAAAGAATCGAATACTATGGGAGAAAGAGACAGGGTTGCAACGAAAGATGGCAAAGAAAAAACGAAAAACGACCGCAAGACGCGCACCTGCGCGGAGAAAGAGCCGGGCACAGGAGCGGATGCCCGCAGGGCTGGGCACCCTGTTTGCGGGCCTGCTGCTCATCGTGCTGGCCTTTGTGGAGGGCAGCTCGGTCTGGAAGGCCCTGCACGAGGTATTGTTCGGCCTGTTCGGCTGCGGCAGCTTCGTGCTGGGCGCAGCGATCTGCTATCTGGCCATCCTCTACACACGGGGCGAAGACCTCATCGGCCAGATGTTCAAGCTGATGCTGGGGCTGGTGTTTGCCAGCGGCACCGTCATCGTCTTTTCCGAGATCCCCGCCGACATCCCGGCGGCCCGCATGGTAGCGGAGTGCTATCAGAACGGCGTCCATGCCTGGCTGGGCGGCGGTGCCATCGGTGCCCTGCTGGGCGGCAATCTGCTGCTGCTCTGCGGGCGTCCGGCGGCAAATCTCGTGATGGTGGTGCTGGCGCTCTGTGCCAGCCTGTACATTTTTGATATCACCCCCGCCGAACTGTGGCAGTGGATGTGTGAACTGGGCGGCAGCGCCCACGAAAAGGGCGTAGCCGTCTACGAGCAGAATGCAGCCCGCCGCGCCGAGCGGCAGGCCGCCCGCCAGGCCGAGGAGGAAGCGGCGGCGCTGGAAGCCGGAGACGAGCCGGACCTTTGCGGCGAAGAGGACGAGGAAGGCGGTTTTGCAGCGCCGGGCTGGCTGTCCGGCATTTTCAGCTGGGGCCACAAGGTGACCAAAGAGCTGGAGGGTGAAGCCGTGCCCGAACCGGTGGACGACTCCCTCGGCTACGAAGCACCTGCCCCCTCCCCCGCGCCTGCCCCGGCAGAGCCGCAGGAGGCCCCGGCCTTTACGCCGGTGCAGGTGGGCACGCCCCATCCCCGCGCCTCGTTTGACATCGACCTTGGGCCGGACAGCACTCCCGTGGTCGAGGGCGGTAGTGAGCCCATCGAGCCCTTCATCGTCGGGCCCGGCGGCACCTTCGGGCAGGACCCGCTTCACAAGCCCGCGCCCCGGCCCATCGTGAAGCCGGTGGTGCCTGATGCCATCGAGACAGCAGCCGAAGACTTCTTTGCAAAACCGGAAGCCCCGGCAGCCCCCGAAGCACCGGCCCCGGTGGTAACGCCCGGCATCCCGGCCCAGCCGGTGGACGAAGGCCCCGCCGAAGCTCCTGCGTTCGACGGCAGCGGAGCTTTCCAGACACCGACCCTGCCCACCACCGACGAGCCCTCCGTGCCGGTGCGGGTCATGGCCGACAACGTGATGGCCATGCGCTCTGCCCCGGACGAGGACGGCTGGATCAGCATCACCAGCGAGCCGGTGGAGGAAAAAGACATCAACACGCTGGTAGCCGCTGCCATGGAAAAGCCCGCCGTCGGCGAGCAGCAGGCAGCCATCGCCCCGGCCGAGGAGCCGGAGGCTGAGGAGAGCTATCAGTACCAGTACCCCGGCATCGACCTGTTCGAAAAAGCCCCGGAGGAGAGTGACCCCAACGCACAGGACGAGCTGAAGGCCAACGCGCAGAAGCTCGTGGACACGCTGGAAAGTTTCGGCGTCCGCACCCGTGTGCTGGACATCTCCCGCGGCCCGTCGGTCACGCGGTATGAAGTCCAGCCCATGGCGGGCGTCAAGATCAGCCGCATCACCTCGCTGGCAGACGACATCGCACTGAACCTGGCCGTCGCTGACGTCCGCATGGAGGCCCCCATCCCCGGCAAGCCCGCCGTGGGCATCGAGGTGCCCAATCACAAAAAGACGCCGGTCTATATCCGCAGTGTCTTCGAGAGCCAGGCCTTCCTGCGGATGACCTCGCCCCTCGGCATCGCACTGGGCAAGGACATCGCCGGTGTGGCCCAGGTGGCCGACCTGTGCAAGATGCCCCACCTGCTCATTGCAGGCAGCACCGGCAGCGGCAAATCCGTCTGTGTCAACAGCATCATCATGAGCCTGCTGTTCCGGTCCAGCCCGGAGGACGTCAAGCTCATCCTCATCGACCCCAAGGTGGTCGAGCTGGCCGAGTACAACGGCATCCCTCACCTGCTGATGCCGGTCATCACCGAGCCGAAAAAGGCGGCGGGCGCTCTGAGCAGCGCCGTGCAGGAGATGGAGCGCCGGTATCACCTGTTTGCGGAGAACAACGTCCGCGACATCAAGTCCTTCAACAAGCTGGCCGCCACCGACCCCATGCTGGAAAAGATGCCCTACATCGCCATCATCATTGATGAGCTGGCCGACCTGATGATGGTCGTGGGCAAGGACGTCGAGGACTCCATCTGCCGCATCGCCCAGAAGGCCCGTGCGGCCGGTATGCACCTCATCGTCGCGACCCAGCGCCCCAGCGTAGACGTCATCACCGGCCTGATCAAGGCCAACATCCCCAGCCGCATCGCATTCGCGGTGTCCAGCCAGGTGGACAGCCGCACCATCCTGGATGGTGCCGGTGCCGAAAAGCTGCTGGGCATGGGCGATATGCTCTTCATGCCGGTCGGTGCCCCCAAGCCCATCCGCATCCAGGGCACCTTCGTGCGGGATGAGGAGATCAGCCGTGTGCTGGACTTCATCAAGCAGAGCGCGACGGTCCAGTACGACGAGGCCATGATCGAGGCCATGGAAAAACACGCCATCCTGGACGGCAAAAAAGGCGCATCCTCTGCCGATGCCGACGAAGAGACCGGCAGCGACCCGATGCTCAAGCAGGCCGTCGAGGTGGTCATTGATGCCGGTCAGGCATCCACCAGCCTGCTCCAGCGCCGGTGCAAGCTGGGCTATGCCCGCGCCGCCCGCATCATGGACGAGATGGAACAGAAAGGCATCATCGGCCCCTACGAGGGTGCCAAGCCCCGCGCTGTCCTCATCAGCCGCCAGCAGTGGCTGGAAATGCAGATGAACCAGCCGGATGAATGATCCGCGCAGACACTGACGTGTCCGTTCTCCCCGGAGTGGGAAACCCGCGATCCAGAAGCGAAACGGAACGAACGATAAAATAAAAGGAGCATTATGGAAAACTCTTCCCAGGTCTACACCGAATTTCTCCCCATCAGCCGCGCGGACATGGAGGCGCGGGGATGGGAGCAGCTGGACTTTGTGGTCGTGGGCGGCGACGCCTATGTGGACCACCCCAGCTTTGGCACTGCCATCATCAGCCGCCTGTTGGAAGCCGAGGGCTACAAGGTGGGCGTACTGGCACAGCCCCGCTATACCGACTGCGAGGACTTCAAGCGATTCGGGAAGCCGAAGTACGGCTTCTTCATCGGCGGCGGCAATGTGGACAGCATGGTCAGCCACTACTCCGTCGCCAAGATCCCCCGCGCCGAGGACGAATACTCCCCCGGTGGAAAGGGCGGTGCCCGGCCGGACCGCAGTGCCACCGTGTATACCAGGCTGGCCAAGCAGGCCTACCCCGACCTGCCCGTGATCCTGGGCGGTCTGGAAGCCTCGCTGCGGCGGTTCGCCCACTACGATTACTGGCTGGACACCGTCCTGCCCAGCATCGCGGAGGACTCCGGCGCAGACATCATCAGCTTCGGCATGGGCGAACACCAGACCGTCGCCATTGCCAGGCGGCTGGCGGCCGGTGAACCGGTAAGCTCCATCACCGATGTGGACGGCACCTGCTACCTGACCGACTTCGACCACCTGCCCGAAAAATATGTGGAGTGCGCGGGCTTCAAAAAGGTGGCGTCCGATAAGACCGCCTACGCCAAAGCCTGCCGTATCCAGATGGACAATCAGGATGTCGTCAGCGGCCAGATCATCGTCCAGAAGCAGAGCGAGAAGTACCTCGTCCAGAACATCCCGGCAAAGCCGCTGGTGCGCTGGGAGCTGGACCGGGTCTATGCCCTGCCCTACACCCGCCGGTATCACCCCATCTATGAGGCCATGGGCGGTGTGCCCGCCATCCGGGAGGTGCAGTTTTCCATCATCCAGAACCGCGGCTGCTTCGGCGGCTGCAACTTCTGCGCCATCCAGCTGCATCAGGGCCGCCGCGTGACCAGCCGCAGTGCCGACAGCATCGTGGCCGAGGCCGAGCGGATGACCCACGAGCCGGATTTCAAGGGCTACATCCATGACGTCGGCGGCCCGACGGCCAACTTCCGCTTCCCGTCCTGCCGGGAGCAGATGCTGCGCGGTATGTGCAGCGGCGGCAAGCACTGTCTTGCCCCCACCACCTGCTCTCACATGATCGTGGACCATAGCGACTATCTGAAGATCCTCCGCCGCGTCCGGGAGCTGCCCGGCGTCAAGAAGGTCTTTATCCGCAGCGGCATCCGCTTTGACTACCTGATGGCCGACCCCGACGACACCTTCTTCAAGGAGCTGGTGGAGTACCACGTTTCCGGCCAGCTGAAGGTCGCGCCCGAGCATTGCGCCCCCAACACCCTCGCCTACATGGGCAAGCCCCCCATCGAGACCTTCAACAAGTTCAAGGACAAGTTCTACGAGCTGAGCAAGAAGGCGGGAAAAAAGCAGTATCTCGTGCCCTACCTCATGTCCAGCCACCCGGGCAGCACCCTCAAGGATGCCGTCTATCTGGCGGAGTACCTTTATAAGAACCATATGCGCCCCGAGCAGGTGCAGGACTTCTATCCCACCCCCGGCACGGTGAGCACCTGTATGTTCTACACCGGCCTCGACCCCTACACCCTCAAGCCTGTGTTCGTGGAAAAGACCGCCGAGGGCAAGGCCCTGCAGCGCGCCCTGCTCCAGTACTATGAGCCGCGCAATGCCGAAAAGGTCATCAAGGCGCTGAAGATGACCCACCGGGAGGACCTGATCCCCCTGCTGGTGCCCGCTGCGGGCCGCATCGCCGTCCAGCGCTCGGCCCGCAGGGCGGAGGCCGCAGACGTGACCATCCACGGGGACGGCACCTATACCGTCCGGCCCAGAGGCAAGGGCAGCAAAAACGCGAAGCCGCAGGGCAGCAGCCCGGCGGGCCGCAATCCGGCGGGCCGCCAGCCCAGCCCCGGCGCACGCTTTGCGCCCCACTCTGCCCCGGCGCACAAACCGAAAAGTAATCAACAGAAAGAGAACGCATCGTGGAAAACTTCAAAAAAGAAAAAGTGACCGCCCGAAAGCTCATGAGCCGGCTTGCGGCGCTGGCCCTTGCAGCAGCCCTTGTGCTGGGCCTTGTGGGCTGTGATACCTCCTCCGCCCTCCCCGGCGGCAGTGCCGACCTCATCCCGAACCCTGCCGCCTCCCAGACCGTCCCGGCCGACGGACAGGACGCCGCCTTCCAGATGCACTTCATCGATGTGGGGCAGGCCCTCAGCGTCTTGGTGGAGTGCGACGGACAGTTCATGCTCTATGACGGCGGCAATGTGGACGACGGCAGTCTGGTCGTCTCCTACTTGCAGAGTCAGGGGGTCGAGCAGCTGGAATACGTCTTCTGCTCCCACGCCCACGAGGACCATGTGGGCGGTCTGGCCGCTGCGCTGGCCTACTTCCCGGCCTACCACATCTACAGTCCTGTGACTGAGGCCTCCACCAAGTGCTTCAAGGACTTCGTCAAGTACACCCAGCAGCAGAACCTCCAAGTCGAGGTGCCCACGGTGGGCACCCAGTGGGCGCTGGGCAGCGCCACCGTGACCATGCTTGGCCCGGTGGCCCAGTATGAGGAAACCAACGACACCTCCATCGTCCTGCGCATCGACTACGGCGCGACCAGCTTTCTGCTGACAGGCGATATGGAGGCTGACGCCGAGCGCGACCTTGTGGCCAGCGGCGCGAACCTCAAGGTGGACGTCTTACAGGTGGGCCACCACGGCTCCAGCACCTCTACGAGCTATGTTTTCCTGAACGCCGTCCTGCCCGAGATGGGCATCATCTCCTGCGGGGTCAACAACAAATACGGCCACCCCCACGAGGAGACCCTGAGCATCCTGCGGGATGCTGGCGTGGACGTCTACCGCACCGACCTTCTGGGCACCATCACGGTGTCCAGCGATGGTCAGAATTACACGGTGGCCACCGAGCACTTTGCCACCGACGCCGAGCTGAACCCCACCGACCCGGCGGCGTCCAGCACTGCCCAGCAGGCCTACATCGGCAACGTGAACAGCAAAAAGTTCCACCTGCCCAGCTGCCCGAATCTCCCGGCGGAGAAGAACCAGATCCTCTTCTCCAGCTACGACGAGGCTGTGGCCGCAGGCTACAGCCCCTGCGCGAGCTGCATCAAATAAAATGACCGCTCAGTCTCGCTGCCGCCCGACAAGGCCGGACGGAGAGGTCAAAGCAAAAAGGGGCTGTTTTCACACATCCTTGCCGTTTTCAGACAGGAGGTTGTTTTTATGAAAGTATCTGCCGACTATCGTATGCTCGCTCTCGATGCCCTGCGCGGAAAATGGAAAACTGCTGTTCTGACAGGTATTGCCGCCAGTGCGCTCGGTGCTACCATTGTGAGCAGTTCCAACAGTGTCGTTTCCAATTCCAATCAGGCAAAGGACATTCATTTTAACCTGTTCGCCCAGCCAAACGGCGGTCGGCTGCTTGCTGTTTTGCTTGTCGGCATTGGTCTGTGGGCAATCCTCCAACTGATCGTGGGCGGTGCAGTTCAACTGGGATATGCTCATTTTAATCTGAACCTTGTAGATGGAAATGATGCTGCCATCTCGGACTTGTTCTCTCAGAAAGATCGTCTGTGGGATGGCTTCTGCATGAAATTCCTGCAGGGTCTGTACATCGCCCTCTGGTCGCTGCTGTTGGTGATTCCGGGAATCGTGAAAACATACAGCTATGCGATGACACCTTACATCATGTCCGAACATCCTTCGCTGACCGCAAATGAAGCGATCACAGAATCCCGGCGGATCATGAATGGCAACAAATGGCGGCTGTTCTGTCTGGATTTCAGCTTCATTGGCTGGGAGCTGCTCTGTTCGTTGCCACTGTATGCCGGGGGTTTTCTGGTTCTCAAATATTTCACCGGTTCAGAGGCTATGGCGATTTCTCTTGTTCTTCTGCTGACAATTCCATTGAGCATTGGCTTCTTTTTTGTACGCCCCTATGAGGAAGCTGCATGGGCCACTTTCTACCGCGATATTACCGCAGCACCTACCGAACCGGATGAAGCATATTGATTTTTAGAACACCAATTTATGCTGAGAAAGCAAGAAAAAGGGGCTGTTGCACCGGGTTTTATCCTTGTGCAACAGCCCCTTTTTGTGCATCGTTTCAGCAGGGATACAAAACTCCCCGCCGGGAGCACGCAGGATGCTTCTGGCGGGGAGGAGTTAGGAGGAGGCTGAAAAAATTATTTGTTGTTGAAATCGGAGATGCGCTCCACGATGCGGATCAGATCTTCCAGAGTGGTCTTTTCCTTGGGCAGGTAGCTGTTGCCGGTCTTGGCGGTGACAAAGCCGAAGTAGGCGCTGGCACCCACGTTGTCCTCGTACACGGATTCGATCTGGCTGGCGTCGTCGAACTTCGGCTGAGTGCCCAGCGTCTCGTTGTAAGGTACGCCGCAGGACAGCAGAGCGATGTGGCCCATCTCGTCGCGGTTGATGGTGGCATCGGGCAGGAAAGCGGTGCGCTTTGCACCTTCAGAGCTGGTGACACCGGCGTTGTACAGAGTGCCCTGTGCGATGGCGCTGGTGGGGTCTTTCAGCTCGATCATGCCAGCCTCGACCACAGCGGCGATGACGCCGTAATCCGGGTCGCTTGCGGGAACGTCGGAGATCGTGACCGGTGCAGACGGAGCGGTCAGATTCCACAGCTTGCCCAGCATCTTGGCGCACTCGCGCTTGGTGACGGGACGGTTCAGGTCGAGTGCGTCGTTCTCGTCGATGTAACCCTTGGAGGCAGCGCGCAGCAGCTCGGCGTCATTGGTGGTGCCGGCGATCTCGGCGCTCCGCAGCACCTTGTAGGGGATGCTGGTGTCCTGATTGCCGCTCCGGTCGGTGGAAACGAACTTGATGTACTTTCCGGCCAGATAAGAGGGAACCGCATAGCTGCGGCGGATGCGGAAGAAATGGTAATCGCCGTCGGCGCTGTCCGAGATCAGCCACTTGCTGCTCAGGTCGGTATCTTCGCCGCCCAGCAGGGTGGAGCTGCCCTCAATGCGCTGGCCCGGGACAGGAACGCCGAGGATCTTGGTCTCCACGGGACGGGGGTAGGTCTTGCCGTTGATGGTCACATTCTCCATGACGGGGTCTTCCCAGTTCAGGGCGCGGATGTCGGTGCCGACATTGGAGATGTTCACATTGCGGAACACCAGACCGGTGATGGGAACTTCCTCAAAGGCCTCCATGAAGATGCCGTACTCGCCGCCGCTGCTGGTCAGGTTCTCGATGGTGATGTTCTTGAACTGAGGCAGATAATTACCATCACGGCCCACATCGTACAGCATGGTGGCGTGGACGACGGCGTTGCCGACGGATTTGACCTTGGAGTTGCGCAGATAGATGTTCTCCACAGCGCCGCCGCGCTCTGCGTTGGTCTTGAAGCGCAGGGCGTAGTTCAGAGTGGGGCTGTCGAAGGTGTTGTTGTCTGCGAACAGGTTCTTGATGCCGCCGCTCATCTCGCTGCCGCAGGCGATACCGCCGTGGCCGTCTGCGAAGGTGTTGTTGCGGATGATGAGGTTCTGGGTCGGATGACCGGCTTCGCCCAGCTCACGGCCATCGCGGTTGCGGCCGGCCTTGACGGCGATGCAGTCGTCGCCGGTGTTGAAGAAGCAGTTCTCGATCAGGACGTAGTTGCAGTTTTCGGGGTCACAGCCGTCGTTGTTGTAGCCGTGGGTGTCGATGGTGACGCCGCGGGCGGTGAAGTTGGTGCAGAGGACGGGGTTCAGCTCCCACATGGGAGAGTTGGCGATGGTGACGCCCTCGACCAGGACGTTGGTGCACTCGATGGGCTGGTAGAAGTTGGGGCGCAGATAGTGGCCTTCGCCGAAGATGCGCTCCTCTGCGGGGGTGCCATTGTCGGTCATCTTGCGCAGCAGCTTGGCATCGGCGCTGCTGGGCCTGGTGATGGTGCCGTCCGGGTTGACGGTACGGGACCAGTTCCACCAGTTGTTCTTGTCAGCCTGACCGTCGAGGGTGCCCTTGCCGGTCAGAGCGATGTTCTCCTGCTGATAAGCGTAGATCAGCGGGCTCCAGTTGTACAGCTTGGAGCCTTCGTAGTGGGCGAACACCAGCGGGTAGTTGGCCGGGGTGATGTCCCGGGTGAAGCGCAGGATGGTGTCCTTGCTTTCCAGATGCAGGTTGACGTTGCTCTTGAGGGTGATGGCGCCGACGTCATACACACCGGAAGGGATGACGACCGTGCCGCCGCCGTGGGCGCTGGTCTCGTCGATGGCGCGCTGGATGGCTGCGGTGTCCAGTTTACCGTCGTTGGGGACGGCGCCGTAGTCCAGAACATTGACCGTGTAGGCAGGGAATACGGGGTCAGAAATGTGGGTCAGGATCTCTTCTGCCATGTCCCAAGACAGGCCGTTGGAGTTGGTAGCAGCAGGAGTGACCTTGCGCAGGCAATTCTCGTCTGCGGCTGCTGCATGAGGCAGGCTGGAAAGGAGCAGTGCGGCAGAGGTCGCACCGGCAGAGGTGAGAAACTGACGGCGAGTGATTTTTTTCATGATACAATACTCCTTACACTTCGTGCGGGTTGAAGGACGCATCCCTTCGCAGGTGGTGCGCTCCGTAAGATGGCTAAAGTATAGTAAAGATTTCACAAAATTTCAACGGCAGATGAAAAATGTCCTAGTTTTTTAAAGAAAGTATTGAAATATATCAGTTATCTTGCATAAGTTTCCGAAGGGCATGGTTTCGGGAGGATGGAAGGGCGGAGGAGGAAAAGGCAAAAAATAACACCAGCGCGG
>ERZ836358.2364-NODE-2364-length-14642-cov-4.072530_pt1 | contig 14642 bp, 9 predicted proteins | sample MGYA00519942_ERZ836358 | MGnify/ENA primary metagenome ERZ836358 (study PRJEB31850, sample SAMEA3708798) | human gut metagenome | biome: human gut; feature: human-associated habitat; material: faeces | place: China | collected 2014 ...
TGCCGCAGAGCAGGAAAACGCCCATGAAGCAGACGAATGAACGGCTTTGTGCCCTTGCCCAACAGGGTGACGCTGCGGCAATGGACAGCCTGATCGAGAACAATAAGTCCTTTATCGGCAATGTAGCAAACGACCTGTTCCGCAGTATGAATCTGGCAGAATCCGGTCTGAACATTGATACGGACGATTTGAAGCAGGCGGGCAGGCTGGGCTTGTGGAAAGCCGTGCCGAAATTCGATGTAGCGCGAGGAATGAAGTTCCTGACCTATGCGGCTCCTGCTATCCGCCATGATGGATATGGTACGGGATGCCTTTACCGCTTTTGAGCAGCGGATGGTGACAGAGGACAAGGACGGTATCTGCTACCAGCGCGTTTCGCTGGACGATGTTCTGCCGGGAGAAGAGCAGCTGCGGCGCATCGAAGCCACCGCCGACCCCCTACGCCATGCAGCCGCAAACCATTATGGAAGAACAGGAATCGCGCCGGGAACTGTACGATGGCCTGAAACGGCTGACCCAGCGGGAGCAGACTTATCTGCTGTACCGCTAAAATGGCTCTTTGTAACGGCATCAAAACAAGATCCGAACCTTTTTCCGGTAGGAGAAGGGTTCGGATTTTTCGCTTTGCCGTTCAAGAGCTAGGGTGCATATCAGAAATCTCGTGCTTTCTAATGGGCCATAAAGGATTCGCCCCTGCCGGAGCGGTTATAGGCTGCCAGCAATTTCAAAAGTCCGTTTTTCGCTAATCTACCTGCAGATTGCGTTAGCGGGAAAGCGCAAAGAAGGGGTATACTAGTGTCAGAAAATGCAGAAGCGAGCGTCGATGAGGAAATGGGCCGCTCCTGCAAAATGTCTTATTTCCCACGCTCGGAAGGGGGTGGGAAGATACATGAGAAGGAGAACAATCATGAAGAAATGGATCTCTCGCCGGAATTTTCTGAAGGCAACGGGTATCTCTGCTGTGGCAGCGGGTCTGACTGCCTGCGGTGGTTCGTCCAGCTCCACCAGCAGTTCGACGGCATCCGGTTCGGCAGCTGCCAGCGGCGAAATGCCCAATGTCGTTATGTACTACCCTCTGTCCTCAGTCCAACCTGATCAGGAAAAGGTAGCTAAGGCCATTCACGATTACGTGGCCGATAAAAAGGGTATCGACTTACAGTTGGAAGTGGTTCCCAGCAGTTCTTATAACAACCAGCTCAATCTGGTGATGGCAGGTAGTGAGCAGGTGGACATTGCTCTGGTTTGGGGCACCATGGTATCCAGTTGTGTGGCAAAGGGAGCACTCCTTCCGTTGGATGACCTGCTGGATGAATACGGTACGGATATTCAGGAATGTCTGGGAGACTACCTGCAGGCTGGCAAGGTGTCCGGTGTAGCCTATCAGGTGCCGGTCAACCGCTCGCTGTTCTATCAGGGCGGTATTGTGGTGCGCACTGATATTCTGGAAAAGTACGGAATCGATCCTGCTACGATCAAAACTACAGATGATTTGGATGAGATGTTCGAGACCATTCATGCGGGCGAGCCGGATATGGCCATGATGCGCCTAGAGGGTAGTGGTACGTTTGTCTACGCAGACTATGATCCGCTGGGCGATACCTTTGGTGTTCTGCTGAACTATGGTCAGGACGATGAGATCTCTGACTTGTTCTCCAGCGATAAATTCCGTGCTGAGTGCGAAAAGCACCGGGAGTGGTTCAAGAAGGGCTGGATTGCATCGGATATTCTTACCACCACCGACAGTGCAGCGGAACAGATCAAGGCCGGAAAGCTTCTTGGCTTCTATGGTACTGTTGGCCCTGGCACTGCACAGGATAAAACTAATCAGTGCGGCCGGGATATGACGGTGATTCCGCTGAACACTGTATTCTCGTACACTACAAAGGTGAATTCTTTTGGCTGGTCGCTTCTGAATAATAGCAAAAATCCCGAAGCTGCTATGCAGGTTCTGGATATGATGTACTCGGATCCCACCTTCCTGAATATGCTGGACTGGGGTCTGGAAGGTGTCCACTATAAGCTGAAGGAGGGTTCTGACCGTATCATCACCTTTGCTGATGGAGTGGACGCTTCTACCAGCGGCTATTTCCACAACTGGAGCTTTGCATTTGGTGACCAGCTGATCGCTTATTTCTGGGACGGCACGGAAGAGGACTTCCCGGAGCAGGTGCGCGCCATGAATGAGAGCGCCATGCTGAGTAAGGCCATGGGCTTTGCTTACGACGTGACACCGGTAAAGACCGAGTACACGGCAGTAACGAATGTCTGTGATCAGTATCTTAGCGCACTGGCTTATGGCTGCATCGACATCGACGACAATTTGCCCAAGTTCCTCAAGGAACTGGAGAGCGCCGGGCTGCAGAAGATCATCGATGAAAAGGCTGCCCAGTTCGCTGACTGGAAAAAAGAGAATGGCGTTTCCTAACCGTAAAATACAGGGAACCAGCACATGAAACATGATCCCCTGCCCTGATCCGGCAGGGGATTTTTGAGAACAGGTGGTATTTATGGAAAAGACCGTTACCGTCCCGAAGAAAAAGGGAAAGATCAGGCAGTTTATCCCTCTGTATCTGATGGCACTGCCCGGATTGCTTTATCTGCTCATCAACAATTATCTGCCCATGGCAGGTTTGACCATCGCGTTCCGCAATGTCAACTACGCCAAGGGCATCTGGAAGAGCGATTGGTGTGGCCTGGCAAATTTCAAGTATCTGTTTGCCACCAAGGATGCCTGGGTCATCACCCGCAATACCATCGGTTATAATCTACTCTTTATCGTGCTGCAAACCGTGATGGCCATTGCCATTGCACTGTTCCTGAATGAGGTGAAGTCCAAGTTCTGGAACCGTTTTTTTCAGACCTCGGTGCTGTTGCCTTACCTGTTCTCCTACGTCATCGCCAGCTACCTTGTATATGCATTCCTGAGCCCCACTACGGGTATGTTCAATCATATTCTCACAGTAATGGGAAAAGACCCGGTTTCCTGGTACATGGAAAGCAAATTCTGGCCCTTTATCCTGACCTTTGTGGAATTATGGAAACGTTCGGGCTACACTGCCATTGTCTACTATGCCACTATGGTGGGTATCGATTCCTCCCTCTATGAAGCGGCCGAGCTGGATGGTGCCGGAAAGCTAAAGCAAATATTCTCAATCACCATCCCTCTGATTTCTCCTACCATCGTTATGATGTCGCTGCTGAGCGTAGGACGTATCTTCCATTCGGACTTTGGTCTGTTCTATCAGATTCCGATGCAGTCTGGTATCATCAGTAGCGTGACTTCTACCATTGATACCTATGTTTACAACGGCCTGATGAAATTGGGTGACGTGGGCATGTCTTCGGCTGCAAGCTTCTATCAGTCTATTGTTGGTTTTATTTTGGTGATGTTCTCCAACTGGCTGGTGAAAAAGAGAAATATGGAAGGGAGCCTGTTCTGAGTATGGATACCACAACAAAAAAGAAAAAACATGTCTCCGGTGTGACGGTCGTCTCCTACATTGTGCTGGCGCTGCTGTCGCTTTCGGCCATTCTGCCCTTTGTGCTGATGTTCACTTCGTCCATTTCCAGCGAGGAATCTATTACCCGAAACGGATATTCTTTCATTCCTTCGGAGTTCAGTCTGGCCGCTTATGAATATCTGTGGGGCAACCGTGCCATCATCGGACGGGCCTATCTGACGACCATTGTCATCGCAGTAATGGGAACGGCCATCAGCTTGGCAATCACCCTGATGCTGGCCTATACCCTCTCCCGCGAGAATCTGCCGGGACGGAAGGTGCTGAACTTTCTGGTGCTGTTCACCATGCTGTTCAACGGCGGCCTAGTGGCTACCTATCTGGTCTACACCGAGGTGTTCCACATCAAGAATACCTATTGGGCCCTCCTGATTCCAGGCCTGTTGATGAATGCCTTCAACGTCATGCTGGCACGGAACTTCTTCAGCAACAGCATCCCCAAACCACTGATCGAGGCGGCCCTCATTGATGGTGCTACGGAGTTTCAGGTTTTTCGGCGGATCGTAATTCCGATCTCACTGCCCATCATCGCAACGCTGGGCATGTTCATCTTCATGGCATACTGGAACGACTGGAACAATGGTCTGTACTATCTGACTGATCCGCGGTATTATAATATCCAGAATGTTCTGAATGATATGTTGGCAAACATCCAGTTCCTGAAAAACAACAGTGAGATCTCTGGTGAGATGATGGCTGCGGTCAGCAATCTGCCCACATCGGGTGTCCGTATGGCCATTGCATCGGCAGTTGCCATCCCGGTTTTGGCGGTGTTCCCCTGCTTTGAGCGCTACTTTGTCAAGGGAATCGTGATCGGCGGCGTGAAAGAATAATCAATGTGGTACCGCAAAGGTCTGGCATACATGATTGCCGGGCCTTTGTGGTGCTTCCAAAGGAAATTTTACCTATGAAAAGACCATCCGTTCATCAAAAGCTTTTCTGGTTTTACAGTATCCCGGTTCTGGTGCTGATGTTCCTGATGCTCATCTGCTGTGGACTGAGTATATACAATCTGAATCGCCAGGTGACCCAGCTGGATCAGGCGGCGCTGCAGAACTATGCGGATCAGTTGGAAGCAAATCTGAACGCTATTGAAATGAATGTACAGACCTTTACGACAGTGGACAACGACACCATTTATATGCAGTATCTGACATCCGAGGCAGAGCGTGTGTTTGCCACAACAAGGGTCTTTCGGCGGATGGCAGTGGACGTGATCGAGTATCCTGGCATGAGTGCAGAATTTCTATGTCCTCTTGCATATGGGTCGATTCTAATGGTTCGAGGAGAGGGCCAAAGTCTTGCGGAACGTCAGCAGGTGAATCATGCCATTGAGACGATCTGCCAAGATCTGGACGAATACCCCACCGGCACATGGCAGTATTACACGGATGAGGCCGCTCAGTATCTTCTGTACAGCTATCAGTTGAACGATGCCTACTTCGGTTTTTTGCTGGATCCAGTGAAACTGATGACGGTTCCTTTTGCAGAGGATAGCAGCCAGTATGCGGAAACCAGCCTCTACCTGAACAACAAACGGATTGCAGGAGTGGAGGCCAGCCCGGAAAACTGCTTTTCGGCTAAAATCGGGCGCACTGGCTTTGAACTCCGGGTCAGGCTGGTGCGCACCGGTCTTACAAATGGCATCGTCTGGCTCAGCTTGTTGATGATGCTGATTCCGCTCTTGCTTCTGGCTGCACTCTTTCTGCTGTACCGTTTTGCCCGATTGCAAATTGTGGAACCCATTGATCGGATTTCACAGATCATGCACCAAGCCGGACAGGGAGATTTGAGCGTCCGGGTGGATACAAGCGGAATGCTGCAAGAGTTTTCCACCATTGGTACGACCTTCAACCTCACGCTGGAGGAGATCTCTGAGCTGCAGGAGCGTCAGACACAGATCTTACGGGAAAAGCAGATGAGCCAGCTGCGAAATCTACAGATGCAGATCAACCCGCATTTTCTGGGCAACTGCTTTAATGCGGTTTACAATGCCTCCCTTACCGGCGATTTTGAGCAGGTGTTGGCTCTGACCACTTACCTGAACCGATATTTCCGGTTTATGGCACAGGTAGAAAATGATTTTGTTCTGCTGGAAGAGGAGCTTCGCTTCACAGATGACTTTCTCTCCATCCAGAAACTCCGATTTGGCGATGCCTTTTCCTACACCATCTCCGTCCCGGCCTTTCTGCGGCAGGCACGGGTCCCGCCTTCGGTCATCAAATCTTTTGCAGAGAATGCGGTGAAATATGCGCGCAATATGAGCAGGGAAGCCAAAATCGACATCCGCGCCTCGATGCAGAACCGGGAGGGGGAAACGCGCTTGTGGCTGGAAGGGCTGGACAATGGCCCTGGCTTTTCGGATGAGGTGCTGCAGGTTCTGCAGCAAAAGGTACAACCGTTTTTTGATGGGCGGGTCCACATCGGAATCGCTAATGTCCGACAGCGGCTGGAACTGCTGTATGCAGGCAAAGCGGAAGTTCACTTGGAAAATCGGCCTGACGGCGGCACACATGTGAGCGTGATTCTGCCGCTGAACTACGGCACAGAACAGCCGGAAAAGGAGGAAACACTGTGACGACCGTTCTGATTGTAGATGATGAGGCGCTTGCAATCCAAGCCATCCGGCGCTCGATCAACTGGAAAAATCTTGATGTGGACCGGGTGCTGGATGCCGCAAACGGCGTGGAAGCGCAGAAGATCCTTCGCCAGGAACCGGTACAGGTTCTGGTCTGTGATCTGGAAATGCCTCGGATGTCCGGCATTGAGCTGCTGGAATGGATGAAGACCTCCTGTCCCGATACCGAGGCCGTGATCCTGACCTGCCACGAATCCTTTCCCATGGCGCAGAAAGCGATGGAGCTGGGGTGTGTGGAGTATGTGCTCAAGCCAATTGCACCGGCAGAGCTTACAGCATCCATCCGACATGCGCTCAACCTTTGGAAGACGCAGGAAAGCATGCGCGGGACCCGCCGCGCCTATGAAAACGGGCGCAGTCTGCGCCGAGACCAGTATTTGCAGGATGTTTTAGAAAAAAACATCCTATCCACGGCGGAATCTCTTTTCAACTGTGCACAGAAGTATGATCTGGAGCTGGATGTCAGTGCGCCGCTGCAGGTGGTACGGGTATTGGTGCAGATGCCTGCTGCATTGCCGCAGAGCGAGCAGGAGCTGCTCGGATACGGCGTGTGCAATATTGCCAAGGAGCTTTGGGATAAAACCGGTACCGGCTGGACCTCTTTGCAGCGCCGAAGTGGACAGAGTTTTCTGCTCATCAGCGCTGGAATGGAACCTGCTGCGGCTGCGCATTTCGGGGAAGAATTGGATCTGGCCTGCAAGACGATGCTGAAGCAGTCAGTAAAGGTTTCGCCTGCCGTGTCCAGCAGCATTCTGGGACTTTGTTCCACTGCGGATGCGCTGGAACAGTGGGAAACGAGCCTTTACAAGGAGTCGCAGAGCCCGGAGGAGGCCCGGATTCGACATTGGAAGACCCTGCTTTTGCAGGAAGATGCTCAGACTGTGCAGGCAGAGATTACCACCGAACTCAACCGGCTGTCCCTCAAGGCAGCACAGGAACGGATGCAGTGGATTGCACAGACCTTGACACAGGCGCTCCACTGCACGCTACAAGAGCGAGGCTGCCCGGAGGCAACAGAACTTGTGGAAGCGAAACCGGTGTTTGAATCGCTGCCGCAGTTTCTTTCATGGGTGCAGGGCAACCTTGCTCGGACCGAAAGACTGCTGCGGCACTCGCCCGGCGAGGAACAGGTAATCCGCCGAATCAAGGAATACATCGAACTGAATATTCATCAAGAATTGACGCGAGAAAATATTGCAGCGGCCGTCTACCTGAATCCGGACTACACAGCCCGGCTATTCAAGCGCAAGACCGGCCAGAGTTTGAACGACTATATCCAGAATAAACGCATCAATCTAGCAAGACAGTTGTTGGCGGGCACCGATGCCCGTGGGCGATCTGGCTGTCGCACTGGGATATTCCAGCTTTTCGCATTTCACCAAATTGTTCAAATCCATTGAAGGAGTCACACCCAGCGATTACCGCAAGCAACATGCCCGAATGCCGGGATGAAATGGCCCCGGAATGCCCTACAGGAAGGAGAACTACTATGGATGTCTGGACGCACGCAGTCGGAAGAATGCCCTATCGGTTTGACCGATTTCCGCGAACGAAAGAACACTGTCTGGATGGAGTCTGGGATTTTGCGCTGATTTCCCGTGCTGAAGCCGATATGCAGACTCCGGAACAGCTTGGGGCGTTGCCAAAGCCCAAAGCAATCTCCGTGCCCGGATGCTGGCAGCTGCAGGGTTTCGATAAGCCCAAATACATCAACACTCGCTATGCCTTCGGGGCAGATGCGAACAAGCTGGAGCCGCCTTTTATTCCGGAAGGACAGGGGATGGTTGGCATCTACCGGAAAGATTTGACTCTGGAAGTTCCTACCGTGCACCACCGGATGATCCTATCCATCGGCGGTTTTTCCTCTGCTGTAACTGTTTTTTTGAATGGGCAGATTCTTTGCTATGCGGAAAACGGGCGCACTGCCTGTGAGGTAGACCTGACCGATGCTGTACGGCCGGGGCAGAACCTACTGCTGCTTCGGGTGGATGAGTTCAGCCCAGGTTCCTATCTCGAATGTCAGGATATGTGGAGGCTGTCTGGAATCTTTCGCAGCGTTAAATTGTATGAAATCCACGAGCTGCACCTTCTGGACAGCTATCTCTGGGCAGAGGTAACGCCGGAAAAGGCAGTTCTGCATACCGAAAGCAAAATTTTGAATTTGAGCCATCGCTGTGCTCCACGCATCCGGGTAGAGATGGAGTTGCTGGATGCCGACGCGTGTCCAGTGGGCAGTTGCAATGGGAAGACTGGCAACGATAGTGATCGCTTTGAGGAGGTCAGCCTGGAAGCGGTATTTAAAGAGCGTGGTTTTGATCCGGCCTGGTTGGATGGCGCATTGCAGATTCCGGCGGGCATCACCGCAACAGCGTATGGGCATTTGGAGCTGGAAACGCCGCACCTCTGGTCGGCGGAGACACCCTATTTGTATCAGGTGCGGCTGTCTACTTTTCTGGGAGAAGAAAAGCTGGAGGAAACCACCGTGCCCTTCGGCTTCCGCCATTATGAGATCGATGGAGAAGGCGTATTCCGAGTCAACGGTGCACCCGTCAAGCTGCGAGGCGTGAACCGACACGAGTTCGACCCTGTCACCGGCTATGCCATCACCGAAGAGAGCATGCGCCAAGATATTGAGTTGATGAAGCGATGCAATATCAATGCGGTTCGCTGTGCGCATTATCCCGATACTCCACGCTGGTATGAGCTCTGTGATGAATACGGCCTTTATATAATGGATGAGGCAAATCTGGAAAGTCATGGCATTTCTTACCGCAAGAATCTTTTGCCCGGCAACGATATGCGGTGGCTCCCCCGTGTGCTGGACCGACAGGCTGCCATGGTTCAAACCAATAAAAACCATGCATCAATCTTCTGCTGGTCCCTCGGCAATGAGATTGGTTATGGAGAGACTGTGGCACTGGCGGCATCCTACTGCCGCACTGCGGACCCCACCCGTCTGATCCACAAGCGCCAGATGAACAAGATTGCAGATATGGACAGCGAGACCTATCCTTCTCCTCAGAACATGAGGGAACGGGCAGAAGCAAATCCCAATCGAGCCTTTCTGACCAATGAGTACCTTCACGCTATGGGAAACGCATGCGGAAGCATGGGGGATTACTGGAAAGAAATCTATGAACACCAGAATTTGATGGGCGGCTTTATCTGGGAGTGGTGCGACCACGGTCTGCTCCAGACGAACCCGGATGGAACGACCTGGTATGCCTATGGCGGCGATTTTGGCGAGGAATTCCATGACAGCAATTTCTGCATCGATGGACTGACAACACCCGATCGTCGATTTACGCCTAAGCTACAGGAAGTTCAGGCGGTGTACCAGCCCATCGACCTTCGGGTGAAGGACTTCCGGAATGGAATCTTTGTTTTGATAAACCGCTGCGGACAGCTGAACTTGAGGGATTTTACGGCCCAACTACGACTGCTGGAAAACGGTGTCTGTCAAGAAACCAGAGAACTCTCCCTGCCGGATTGCGCTGCGGGACAGTCGGTGGTATGGAAGGTCGATTTGCAGGATATTCCTCAGGTTTCGGGAGAACAGATTCTAGAGTTCTTGTTCATGGAGAAATCTCCGGCCCATGCAGGATGCGGCCTCAGCGGATGGAAGCAGTTCCTTTGGAAAAAGGGATGTCACCCGGCTCTTGTGACAGAAAAGGTCACAGCTCATTTCTCAAAACAGGGAACTCTTCTGGTGGGCAAGATGGGTGACTTGACTCTTCGGCTGGATACAGAAACCGGAGCACTTCAGGTCGACAACGTATCCGGTGTGCTACTGCACGATCTGTTCTTCACCCCTTTTCGTGCCCCCACAGACAACGATGCTCACAGCCCACTGGTACTGGGTAAACAGAACTGGTTTACAAAGCAGTATGATCATCCAAAACGTACTTGTTTGGAAGTCCGGCAGGGGAACGGGGTAGAAGAGCCGTCTTTGACCTACACCACCGCATACCAGACGGAGAAGGACAGTTTCTATGTTACCGTTGGTTTATGGCAGGCAGGACAAAATCGTATATTTATTGACTGCAACGTGCAATCTCCGGCAGATATGCTGTCTCCGGGGCGAATCGGGATGACGGCAATTCTTCCCGTGCGGTTTACGGCCATGAAATGGTATGGGAAGGGACCGTTAGAAACCTATCCTGATCGCCAGTGCGGCGGGCGCATGGGAGTTTACAGCGAAGATGTGAGAAATCAGCCGTTTTATCTACGGCCTCAGGAATACGGACTTCATACGGAATCTCGTAGTATGCGATTAACAGACCCGGACCGTGCGGATTTTGTACGGTTTGAGGCCGCCTGCCCCATGGCCATGAGCGCAGTGCCCTACAGTGATCTGCAGCTGTGGAATGCCCGGCATCCCCCTGAGCTTCCTGCACCGGAGGCCCTGTATGTGCATCTGGACTACGCCCACCGGGGTCTGGGCAACAGCAGCTGTGGCCCAGATGTTCTGCCGACATATCGCATCGACAATCGGCCTTGTCGCTTCGGTTTTGCCCTGGAGGCTGGATTGAGAGAACGGGAAGATAACCCCTTCGGCCCCATTCCGGAGGAGATCCCAGCTTACCACCCCTGGAAAGCAGTAGGAGAGCAGGACAGGACACCAAGCTACCGAGACCCCTCGGACCCTGATCAGCGCAGCAACGCGGGTATGGTGTGACACTTAAAAAAGCATAAGTAAACAAAAAGAAGGGGCTGTTGTACAAGTCCCAACAAAAAGACCAGAGTTGTTTAGCCAAAGTCGGAAGGATCTGCTTTTGCTGACTGAGTTTTCAACATTTTGCTTGTTTGACACTGGCTTTCCACACCTTTGCGCCGTGAAAGCAAGAAAAAAGGCTGCTGTACTGGCTTATATCCTTATGCAACAGCCCCTGCCACATATGGATAAAGGTACCTCATTCGGTGCGCTTTCTGCCCAGATACGCTGCCTTGACCTGCTCATTTGCCAGCAGCTCAGCGCCGGTGCCGGAGAGCGTCAGGTTGCCGGTCTCCAGTACATAGGCGTAGTCCGCTACCTTCAGCGCCATGTTGGCGTTCTGCTCGTTCAGCAGCACCGTGATGCCCTGCTGGTTGACCGTGCGGATGATGTCGAAGATCTCCCGCATCACAATGGGGGCAAGACCAAGGCTCGGCTCGTCCAGCATCAGCAGCCTGGGCTTGCTCATCAGGGCACGGCCTACGGCCAGCATCTGCTGCTCGCCGCCGGAGAGGGTGCCTGCGCTCTGCCAGCTGCGCTCCTTCAGGCGGGGGAACAGGCTGTACACCCACTCGAGGTCCTGTTCCATTTCGGCCTTGTCCCTGCGCAGATAGGCACCGATCTTCAGGTTTTCGACGACCGTCAGATCGGCGAATACTCTGCGGCCCTCCGGCGACATGGCGATGCCGCTGGCCACGATCTGGTCGATGGGCCTGCCCAGCACTTCCTGACCGTTCCACAAAATGGAGCCGCTCTGTGCCTTGACAAGGCCGGAGATGGTGCGCATCAGGGTGGATTTGCCGGCACCGTTGGCACCGATCAGGGTAACGATCTTCCCCTCCGGAACCGTCAGCGATACGCCGCGCAGCGCCTGAATGCCGCCGTAAGAAACGTGTAAATCCTTGATCTCAAGCATCTTCGTCCACCCCCAGATAAGCGTCGATCACGCGCGGGTCGTTCTGTACTTCGGCGGGTGTGCCCTCGGCGATCAGGCGGCCAAAGTCCAGCACATATACGCGGTCAGAAATGTCCATGACCAGATCCATGTGATGCTCGATCATAAACACCGTCAGGTTGAAATCGGTGCGGATGCGGTCAATAAAAGCGGTCAGCTCTTCGGTCTCCTGCGGGTTCATACCGGCGGCAGGCTCATCCAGAAGCAGCAGTTTTGGTTCGGTTGCCAGCGCGCGGGCGATCTCTATCCGGCGCTGTAAGCCGTAGGGCAGACCGGTGGCCAGCTCGTTGCGAACCTCCTGCAGACCAAGCACCTGCAAAAGGTGCTCGCATTCCTCGCGCTGGCGCTTTTCTTCGTCTGCATTCAGGCGGAAGGTGGCGCTCAGCAGGTTGGCGGAACAGCGGCAGTGCTTGGCGATGAGCACGTTTTCAAATACGGTCTGGCTTTTCCACAGACGGATGTTCTGGAATGTGCGGGCAATGCCCATCCGGGTGATCTTATCCGGAGTCGGTGCAATGATGTGGGAATACGTTCCCGCGTTCTGCCCCTTGTAGAGCTTTTTCATCTTGCCGTGGGGCGTGTTCTCAATGATCTTTCGCCCCTCGAACCACACCGCGCCGTTGGTGGGCGCATACACACCGGTCACAACGTTGAAGGCGGTGGTCTTGCCTGCACCGTTGGGGCCGATCAGGGAGACGATCTGATTCTTGTCTACCTTCAGGTTCAGGTTGTCCACAGCCACCACGCCGCCAAACTGCATGGTGGCGTTTTCAATGGTCAATACATTTTCACTCATTTGAAGCGCACCTCCTCTTTGGCAGCTTTTGCAGTGGATGCGGGCTTTTTCTGGAAGAGCTCGCGGTCACCCATGATGCCCTTGCGGAAGAACAGCACCACAGCCATGATGATGATGCTGAACACCACCATGCGGAAGCCGGAGCGCAGCAGCGGCAGACGGAACCCGCCGATGTAGGTCTCGTTGTCAAGGAAGCGGAGCAGCCACTCGGAGCTTGCAATGAACAGGAAGGATGCGATGATGGAGCCGGACACGGAGCCGATGCCGCCGATGACCACGATGAGCAGAATCTCATAGGTCATGCTGGATTTGAAGGTGGTGGCCTGTACGCTGGCCTGATACATGGCCAGCATGGCACCGGAGATGCCTGCAAAGAAGCTGCTGATGATGAAGCTCATCCGTTTGTGGCTGGCAAGGTTGATGCCCATTGCCTCCGCGGCGATCTCGTCATCACGGATGGCCTTGAAAGCGCGGCCATAGGTGGAGCTGATGAGCAGCAGGATGACAGCGATGCAGATGCCTGAGAAGAGGAAAGGCATGACCGTTTCCAGATGCAGAGTGATGCCGCCCAGCGGAATGGAGAAGCTGGAAAAGCTGGTAAAGCCATACAGCAGGTTGGAGCCGTTGGTCAGGGGGCCAAAGCCCTCGTACACCACGGCGGCGCGGATGATCTCCGCAAAGCCCAGCGTGGCAATGGCAAGGTAGTCACTCTTCAGCTTCAGCACCGGCAGGCCGATGAGGAAGGCGAACAGCGCGGCGACGAAACCGGCCAGCAGCAGGCAAAAGACAACGCCCGGCAAAAGGCCCAGCCCGCCCAGAGGCTTTGAGAGCAGCTCCGGGATGGAAAAACCGATGCCGCCATTGGAATAGCGCTGATAGATGGACTTCTGCGAAGCAGCAGGAATGGTCAGGATGGCGTAGGCGTAAGCGCCCAGCAGCATGAAACCGGCCTGACCCAGGCTGAACAGGCCGGTGAAGCCGTTCAGCAGGTTCATGGAGACAGCCACCAGCGCGTAGATGGCACCCTTGCGCAGGACAGTCAGCAGCATGGAGGGCACAAAGCTCAGGTTGTCCAGTGCCAGCAGCACGGCCAGCAGGGCGATGAGTGCCAGCGCCGCCTGGAGGTAGATGCGTTTTTTCTCTTGTTTCATGGTCATCACACTTTCTCGGTCAGGTTCTCGCTGAACAGGCCGGTGGGCTTGACCGCCAGCACCACGATGAGCAGCGCAAACGTAAAGGCATCACTGAAGGTGGTAGCGCCTGCGCCCTTGATCAGGCTCTCGCAGATGCCAATGAGAAAACCGCCGATCACGGCACCCGGGATGGAACCGATGCCGCCGAACACCGCCGCAACAAAGGCTTTCAGGCCGGGCATGGCACCCACGGTGGGGGTGACGGCCGTGTAGTTGGAAAAGTACATCATGGAGCCGATGGCGGCCAGAAAGCTGCCCACGGCAAAGGTAAAGCTGATGACATTGTTGATCTTGATGCCCATGAGCTGTGCTGTTTCAAAATCGCGGGAAGCGGCGCGCATGGCCATGCCGATCCGGGTCTTCTGGATCAGGGTGACCAGTGCGGCAACCAAGATCACAACAAGAAACGGCGTGATCACAGTGACACGCTTGGTCTGGCAGCCCAGCACCGTGACGGTATCGCTGATCCAGGGCAGGGCAGGGTATTGCTTGGCCAGACCGCCGGTGGCGTACCACATCATGTTCTGCAGCAGGTACGACATGCCGATGGCGGAGATCATCACCGACATCCGGGGCGCGGTGCGCAGGGGCTTGTAGGCGATCTTTTCCACCGCGATGCCCAGCAGCACGGTGGATGCCACCACCAGCGGGATGGAGACCGCCAGCGGCAGGGATGCCGTGGCATAGACCATCATAAAGCCCGCCACCGTAAAGATATCGCCGTGGGCAAAGTTGATCAGGCGCAGGATGCCGTACACCATGGTGTAGCCGATGGCGATCAGCGCATACTGACCGCCCACAGAAATGCCCGCCAGCAGGTAGGGCAAA